>Ga0257115_1000434_pt1 | contig 38215 bp, 36 predicted proteins | sample SI112_100mmetaG_FD_194465 | JGI IMG/M metagenome (GOLD analysis project Ga0257115, IMG submission 194465) | Marine microbial communities from Saanich Inlet, British Columbia, Canada - SI112_100m | ecosystem: Environmental > Aquatic > Marine > Inlet | place: Canada: British Columbia | collected...
ATAGTAAGATGGGTTTAATGGTTTGGGAAGATAAGTTAGATAATTATCAGGGGCCATTGGTAGGCATATACACCTCTCTTGTTAATACAAAAACAAAATATATGATAACTTTGCCATGTGATGGTCCATTACTCAATGAGACATATTTTAAAAGAATGACTAAAGTTATTGGCGACTTTGATGTTAGAGCAGCTCATGACGGGAATAGATTACAACCCGTTTACTCATTAATAAAAAAAGATTTGGTGAGTAATTTAAAATTATTCATTGATACTGGTCAGAGAAAAATAGATAAGTGGTATAACCAGTGTGATTTAGAATTAGTAGATTTTTCAGACGATAAAAATATATTTATCAATATAAACAGTCGAGAAGACTTGATAGAATATAAAAAACTAATAAATGAAAGTATAAAATAATATGACTGATAAGAAAAGAATAGCATGGTGTATTACTGGCTCTGGTCACTATCTAAAAGAATCAATAGAAATTATATTTACTTTAAAAAATATAGACCTATTTCTTAGCAAGGCAGGTGAGGAAGTTCTTAAGTGGTATGACTACAATCTTGAAGATTTTAAATCAAAAGGTATTAAAGTTTTCAAAGATACTACGGCGAGTTCCGCTCCAGTTAGCCTGCTTTATGAAGATGTTTATAAACTAGTTGTTGTTTCGCCCGCAACATCTAATACTATCGCACAAATGTGTTATGGCTTATCAGATACCTTGGTAACAAATATGTTTGCACAAGCTGGTAAATGTAAAATACCTTCTATTGTATTTGCTTGTGATACTGAACCAACAGTCATTACTCAGGCACCAAAGAAATCTGTAACATTGTATCCTCGTGATATAGAATTAGAAAACTATGAAAAATTGAGGACATTTAAGAATATTGATGTTGTAGATAATATTGTAAAACTAAATCAAGCTTTAAAAAAATGGATATAAAAAATAATATTTTATTTATCACTGGCAAACTTGCAGAAAAAAACTTAAAAAAGATTTTAGATTGCATAGAAAATAAAGAGTTCACTTATGAAATAAGAAATCTTAATATTAATGTTGCAGCTTTACTTACAACAGACATGATATATAGGCGAATTGGAAGCGTGGACTCCTTCAGCAAAATTATCTTGCCAGGCAAAGTTAGAGGTGATGTAGATGAATTAGCTAAAAAACTTAAGATTGAGATTGAGCGTGGCCCAGAAGAACTTAAAGACCTTCCTGTCATGTTTGGAGGCAATCCTTTAAAACATGACCTCTCTAAATATGAGGTGCATATATTCGCAGAAATAACTGATGCACCTAATATGGATATTGAACAGATTATCAATTTAGCCAGTTACTATAGGGATAATGGTGCGGATATAATTGACATTGGCTGCCTACCTAATAAATTATTCCCTCATTTAAGTGAGACTATCCAAGAATTAAAGCAACAAGATTTTTATGTGAGTATAGATTCCCATTCAGATAAAGAATTAATTCTTGGGGGTAAATCTGGGGCAGATTATCTTTTGAGCATAAAATCAGATAATTTTTATATTCTTGATGAAGTTGATTCATATCCAATACTTATACCTAAAGATGGGGACATGCAGAGCTTGTATGATTGTATTGATAAATGTATTTTAAACAAAAGAGTTTTTATTGCTGACCCTATCCTTGATCCTATAAACTATGGTTTTACAAAATCAATAATTAGATATAGCGAGCTAAGAAAAAAATATCCAGATATACATATAATGATGGGTACCGGTAATGTTACGGAACTTACTCATGCAGATACTACCGGGATGACAATGGTCTTAATGGGAATAATATCTGAGCTCAAAATTAATCATATCTTAACCACAGAAGTTAGCAATCATTGCAGAACAGTAATTAAAGAAAGTGACTTGGCAAGGAGAATTATTCTAGCGGCAAGCGTTGGAAATACAACCCCAAAACATATTAATCCAGGATTACTTACAATACATGAAGAAAACCCTATAAGATATGATGGAGAAGAAGTTAAAGAATTATTTCGGCAAGTTAAAGATGCTAGTTATAGAATAATGAATACGAATGAAGGGGTTAATTTATTTAATAAAAACGGACTCCAGACTGCAGTTGACCCTTTTGATTTTTTTAATAAAATAGATGTTGGTGATGATACTGGTCATGCTTTTTATTTAGGAGTAGAATTGGCTAGAGCGCAAATTGCCCATCAACTAGGAAAATCATATGAACAAGATGAAGAATTAAAGTGGGGATGTTTAGTAGATGAAAAAATTGATGATAAACTTAGATTTAAGGAACAAGGTCCAACCTATAAGAAGAAGAAATGATACATGAAGTAATAGTCACAACAATATCTAAAGATAGTCAAGTGCATATTGCACCTATGGGAATAAAGATAATTGATAATCAGGTTATTATTTCACCATTCCGTCCATCCAAAACTTTAGAAAATATCACTGAAAATAGGATTGCAACTATAAACTTTATAGATGATGTTAGGGTATTTGCTGGAATTGTCACAAAATATAAAAAAGATTGGGAATTAGAAGATAGCAAAGATAAAACAATAGTACCAAGACTAGTTCTTGCAAATACACACTATAATGTAATAGCCAAAAATTTTAAAGATGATGAAAGAAGACCTAATATAGTATGTGATGTAAGCAAGAAAGAATTTAATAAACCGTTCATGGGTTTTAATAGAGCTCAGTTTTCAGTGATAGAGGCATCTGTCTTAGTTAGTAGGCTTAAAATGCTCCCTATAGAAAAGATTTTACTAGAAATTGAATATCTAAAGATAGGAATTGATAAAACTGCAGGGAAAAGAGAATCTGAAGCTTGGAAATGGATTGAAGACAAGATACAAGAATTTCAGAAAGTAAATATAAACTAGTATGACGAGTTTTCTTGCTAGCGTAAAAGATGTCAATGAAGCAACTATGGCTGCAACAGTTGATATTGATATTTTGGATTTAAAGAATATTAATGATGGAGCATTAGGCTTTGTAGGCATTGATATAATTAGCAAAATAAGAAGCTTATTCCCTGAGAACATCCTTAGTGTAACAATGGGGAATGATATTAATCCAAATAATGAAAAAAATATAAAAAATTTAAAAATGGTGATAGAAAAAGAGATAAATTTTTTGAAAATAGGATTGTTTGATAAAAAATATCTATCAGAACATAAAATTTTATTGGAAAACATTGATTTTAAAAAAACTAAACCGATTTGCGTGATGTTTGCTGACCAAGATTTTGACCTTAGTAATGTAGAGAAACTGATAGATATTGGTTATCAAGGTATAATGATTGATACATGCTATAAGAGTAGTAATTCTCTGCCAGATTTATTGACTCATCAAGAAATAACGAGTTTTCTAAAGATAATAAAAACCCATAATCTAATTAGCGGTTTATCGGGATCTTTAAAACTTAAACATATTCCAGTCCTCAAGAAATTGAAGCCTGATTTTCTAGGATTCAGAGGTCAATTGTGTAGTTCATCAAAAGCTAGATTTGAATTTGATATAAAATTAGCAGAAGAAGTTTCAAGAAGAATTAGATTTAACTTTTAAGTAAATTTAAAAGTGGTTTAATCTTATCAAATGTTTCTTTATATTCAGACTCAACTTCAGAGTCATAGACTATTCCGCCACCTCCCCAAAAATATAATTTATCTTTTGTAGCCATCACAGTTCTGATAGCAATATTTAAATCAGTAGTACCACTAAAACTAATGTAACCTATAGACCCACAATATACATTCCTATTATCTAACTCAAGCTCATTAATAATCTGCATTGCCCTAATTTTTGGTGCGCCTGTTATAGAACCTCCTGGGAAACAATCTCTAATAAGCTTATAGATATCATTATCTGAAGCAATCTTGCCCTGGATGGTGCTAACAAGGTGATGAACATTTGCAAAAGTTTCGATACTAAATAACTCTTTGACTTTTACTGAACCATATTCACAATTTTTCCCTAAATCATTTCTCAATAAATCAACAATCATTAAGTTCTCTGCTCGCTCTTTATATGATTCAGATAGTTCTTTCATTAGCTGTTTATTAATATTTTTATCATCAGATACAGGTCTAGTTCCTTTTATTGGCTTTGTTTCCACAATATTACCATCATATGAGAGAAATCTTTCTGGAGAGAAGCTCATGATTTTAATAAATGGCATATTTATATATGCTGAATAAGGGGACGAGTATGAAGGAGTTATCTTATTATAGATATCCCAGGTGTCGCCACTATACTCCATAGAAAACCTTTGTGAAAAATTAATTTGATAACAATCCCCACCTTTTATATAAGATTGAATTTTACTAAATTTCTCCTTATATTCTTCATGAGTAATATTTGATTTACAAACAGAGTTAATCGAAAAACTATTCTCCTTATTTTTATCAAACATCTTTTTTTCAAGACATGATTTTATTTTATCAATAGAAGAATCTTTATTTCTATAAACTAAAGTAGTATTTTTTTTATGATGATCAATGATAACTGCCCAATCATAAATACCAAAAGCCATTAATGGAACATCAATGTTACTATCCTTTATCCCTATACCTTCATAATAATTTCCTAAATCATACGATAAATAACCGATTGCACCTCCAGTAAATGGTAAATCGCTAACCTCAGAAGGATATTTTTTCATAGTAGCTCTTACGATATCTATAGGGTCACTTTTGAACTCATTAATACCGTCTTTATCCTCTACATAAGTTATCTGGCCATGTGAAATTATCTTTTCGATTGGATTAGCACTCAGTATGTCATATCTTTCATCTTGGAACTTATCATGATTACTGCATAAGAAAACCGACCATTCTAAATCTTTTATGATTGCAAATATATCTCGAGTATCCCCATAATAGTCATAACTAATTTTATGTTGTTTATTCATAGTATTTTTTTAATAATAAAGATAGTAAAAAGGATGGAGCTAAATCAGATGGCTCATAATGTCGCTTATCATACTTAACATTAATATATTGGTTCAAGGATAAATATTTCCAGTTATTCTTTTTACTTAAGATGTCGATAAGAATCGCGCCCACACCCATACCAACAACCCTTAAATCCCTTGTGCCAGAAAAATGGTTTTTAATATGACCTTTTATAGTATAACTTATTTGATCCAAATGCGCTGCCATGATTTTTCTAGATAATTTAATGATAATATCATTATTTACTTTAGTGAAGTCGAAACCAAATATTCTTGAAATCCGTTGCAAAGTGTCTTTTTTAGATTTAGACCTTCCATCAGCTGTTGAAGTATAGTCAGATTTATTTCTGATAATTGAGAGTAAACGATAGATATCAGACATTGTGGAAAAGTTTTCAGGGATAACATTATAGATTCTCTTATTTAGTATGATTGAACTGATTACTGAATATATGGGTGTTCTTAGGGCGCCTGTATATAGCAACTCATTGGTATGTAATCCTGAAAAATCATCATGTCTTTTATTAATACATTTATGATTCTTAATAAGCACTATATCAGTCGTAGTTGATCCAATATCAATGGCTATTACATTTTTCTCCATACCTTTTAAGTAGTCAGGTATAGCCATCCAATTTGTTGATGCTAGCGAGGCATATTGTTTAAAACCATTAAATTTTGATATCCCTATATCTTTAGAATATATATGGTTAATAAAACCTTTTCTTTCGAACAAAGAAAGTACTGATTTAACACCTTCTTTTCTAGAAGAAAATACATCACACATCTCAGCAGACATGCTAATCAGATTTATTATTTGAAATTTTTTTTTATACATATCATTGACACCTTCAATAATATCTTTTAATCTCGATAAAGATTTCCAAAGCTCACAAGAGATTATACTGCATTTCACAGTGTCTTTATTATTCAATAGTATAGTGATTTTTGTATGCGCAGCACCAATATCCCAGCCAATATATAAATTCTCTTTACTCATAATTTTTTATATATATTTTCTTACCACTTATAATATTTTTTAATGGTTTTCTAGATGCTATTAAGTCAATAATATTTATACCTATTGTGTCATATATGCCAATGAAAGATGTTGTTAATCTTGGGTTAATCTCAACAATAAATATATCATTGCCTTTTATTATAATATCAATTCCCACAAAACCATATAACCCAGGAAGGACATCTTTAATCCTTGACATAAGACTTATTATTTTCAAATGTAAATGATGTTGGACATTTACAATAATACAACTTAGTCTAGCTATTTTATTTTTAAATTTTATTATTTGTTTATTGATAGTCAGAATATAGAAATTATGTTTAGTGAAATAGACTGAGATACTATAATCATCTCCTTCAATATAAGGCTGTAATACCATTTTGTTGTTTATTGTATTTAAACTCTTTATATTAGTAATAATCTTTATAAATGAACATCCTGCTCCATATCTATCTTTAATCAGTATTAATCTCCCTGATAAACTACCGCAATAGTTTTTATATGTCTCAATTGAAAGAAGTGATTTCTTCTCGCAAAACTTATAAAATTGTAACTTATCTGAGCATAGCTCTATTGTTGAAGAATCTGATATGATTGCATTGATTTTATGTTTTTCTAAGTATTTTACGTAAAGGTATAAGCTCATATTTAATTCTGGCAGAATAGGTAAAACATAATCAAATCCTCTCAAGAATTTTAAATCATAAATTTTATCTTTATTTTTTATAATTATAGCTTCTTTCTCAAAAGAACCTGAAAGACGATAATCTCTGAAATTATTATATTCAAAATACTTAGATTTATGACACATATCATAAATTGAGGTGGTAATCATATCTGCTTCATTCATAAGACTAGAAGTTAAATCTTCATTTAGAAGCCCTCCTCCTGTAATATATTCATATATTAATATCTTTTTCATACTATGGACATAATTCCTGTAATAGACATCTTAAATAACCAAGTAGTTAGAGCGATTAAAGGTGATAGAGATAATTATAAGTCTATCAATTATGCATTATACAATAGTACAGATCCAAGAGATATAATTGATCAAATTGCAAGAAAGTACTCTCCCAAGATACTATATATCGCTGACTTAGATGCCATTGTCCGTAATACTATCAATTTTGAATTATATGATAATTTACTCTCATCATACCCAAGGATTAATTTTTGGATTGATTCTGGTCTGAAAGATATAAAATTAAAAAAGAAATATAAAAATTACTATCCTGTATTTTGTAGTGAAAAATCTAAGGGTTATGAGTTAACTTCAAATAAGTTTAATAATTGTATATGCTCATTCGACTTCATGGGAAAATATTTAGGTAAAAAACCAATATTTAGACATCATAGATTAGGGTCATCAAAAATTATACTCATGGACTTACTTCAAGTGGGTTCTAAAAATAATATTAACTATAAGCTTGCAAAAAGATTTATACGAAAAAATAATCATACTTATTACATAGCTGGTGGAATTAAATCTATGTTTGATATTAAGAGAGCAAAATACTTTGGAGCGAGTGGTGTTTTGATATCTACAATGATTCATCAAAATAAAATTACAAAAAATATGATTCAGAAAGAAAAAACCAGCCCTAATAATAGAGCTGGTTAATCTTACTTTCTAAGTACTACTTAGGTGAGTATGGGTGAGCAGAATCTGCTGCTGCTGCAACAACATCTTCGGCTGTTGGTTTACCAGAAACCGCACCTTTGATAGCCATCATTGTAGCTTCATAGTTGTAGTCATAAATTCTAGTATCATCGTTAGCATCCCAATGGATGAAAACACCAACACAAACGAAAATATCATTTGCTTCAGCTGCTGGAATTGTTCCATCTTTTACAGAATCTGTAACAGCCATAGCTACTGCTCTTTGAGCTGGTCCAAACATTTGAACTGCTTGTTTAGCCCCTTTAATAGTAACTTTGTTAAACATTACTGTAGCTGGTTTAGTTGGTAGATTAGGTGCACATACAGCTAATAGCGAAGTAAAACCATCTTTGTTATTACAAAGTGTATTACAAAATGCATCTTCTACAGCTGAACCACGTGGGCCCATGATTAAGTCGATATGAGCTATTTCATTGTCACCGCCTTCAGTTACAACTAGTCCTTCACCGACCAATACTTTATCAATTACTGCCATTTTTATCTCCTTGTTTATATTAAATGGTTCATACTTAGATTATACACTTTTGAAAATCCTATAAATCATCAAACTTGCGACTAATAAATCTGCGGTAGTCCCCGGATTAATTCCTTTTTTCTTGTATTCGCAATCAAGATCATTTAGCTGTTTAACCAGAAAATCATGACTACATTCCTTGTCTTGTATTTTTAACAAATCATTGACACGATTACTAGTCTTTTTTGCTATTTCTTCACCAAATTTACGTGAAATATGCGAATCTGGGATTTTACCCAAGATTTGAAGAAATGTCATAGAAATTGAAATATCATCAGAATCATATTTAATTATATTTTTTTCAAGATTAGGAAGGATAAAATCAATAATATCTTCGAAGTTCTTATGATATTGGTATGAAATCCGATCATAGCTAGCTGAATAAGTCATTATTTCTCTTAATTTGATTTTGGGCTTGGACTTAGTGTCATACCTTGAACTATTACCTAATCCTCCTGGACTGGTTATATTAATAGCTTCACATATCTTTGAAGTATCATCAGCATCAGCATCACTAATAGTCTTTTTAATAGCCTCCTTGAGGCTCAAATCCCTGTAATTGATAAGCGCATGAATAATCGGTGCACATAACATGATTATCCCTAGATTTGTATTCACTGAAGTTTCATTTCTCGTAGCAAGAATTGAGTTAAGAATTCTTTCACCAAGGCTATAGCTAGTATGAAATAGCTCGGATCCACTATTGATTGAACTTATAAGATAGTCACTAGCCGAGGTATCCTTATGAGGGGAATTTATATTAACATTTCCAGGTTTGATTACCTCGATGTCTTTATGACATGCATATAAATATGAGTCTCTGAGTATAGATTCTTTAAAATCTCTATCTAAATGAAGATATTTTGGGTTATCAGTCATTAGGATTATTTTTGAATAGACACATAAGATGCATCTGTTATGTTTTGAATAAATATTTCTGCGATTTCATCTGAAATGTTATCTTTTGTGATGGACTGCATACCTTTCCATGCTGGAATACTGTTTAACTCAATCACGTAGTTCCTGTTATCATGCCTGATAATATCGACACCACAAAAAGGTATATTAATCAATGATGCTGCATCCACTGCTGTCTTGATGATTCCTTCATCGGTTTTCATAGGGACACATCTTGCACCTTTTGATATATTATTTATATAAGAATCACTATAACGCATCATTGTATGCAAAAAATATTTATTTTTATTTCTGACTATTAATACCCGATAATCATGAGAGGGTTTTGTTTCAAGAAATTCTTGTATATAAAATATATTACTTTCATTTATAATTTTATCAAAATCAGAGGTCTCTGTAATCTTCACTATATTGTCACCCTGCGAACCAAATAATGGTTTAAAAATCAAAGGATGTTTTTTAAGGAGGTCTGGAATAATTTTTTTACAATTCTTTTTCCCTCTAATTATCCAAGTATCAGGTGTCAAGATACCACCTTGTCTTAGTCTGATAGATGTAAGTGATTTATCAACTGTCATTTCAATATTTTCTGCCGTATTCATTATATTAATATTATGGGATTCAAAAACTTTGAGAATATTAAGGTTTACTATTATTTCTTCTAGTGACCCACCGGGTATATGGCGGACAAAAACATCCGTAATATCAGATAATGATTCACCATTATTTTTTATAATATAATTTTGATTGTTATGTATTGCTATTGATAGGTCATCCAAATTAGATGAGTCAACTAAAATATTTTTACTTTCAAAAGATTTTTGCAATTGCCTATAATGCCAGCCTTTTTGATCAGTTAGGATTAAAACTTTTCTCATTTATTAAATGATTTATCAACTAGTTCTAGATCTATAGTTCCTTCTGTAAAAGTTTTTCCTGTTTTCATTGTTGTAACAATAACTTTTGCTGGGCTAAAAAGAAGTTTATCAATCTTATAAAAGTCATATTTATATTCCTTAAAGACATCGGCAAAAGGTTTTCCATAATCGGATGATGTTGAACTAGGTAATCTTTTGGCAAGCTCATATGCCTCGTCGTCATCCACGTCTACAAAAAGATGGACCATTCCACCATATAATATTGCATCATTTGTTCTCCCCATCCCAATTAAAAAATCAGGAGCTGGCGGTGGGATAGGTGCAGACCCGAAACCATCAACGACTTTATCTAAGGGGAATCCTATTTCATGTAATTTATGCATGCCAACTTCTAAGACTCTGCCAACAACTTGAACAGAACCAGATAACGATCTAGTTGGTGTTAATATGATAGTGAGATTCTTCTCGCTAATACTGCAATCATTTACTATCTTATCTATAATTTCTTGGGGAGGATTCCTGTCAACTTCCATTACAACTACTGTTGAGTAAAATTTATCTGAATAATCTAAGTCTTTGAATAAGTCTTCCTTCAAAGCAAGTGCTCTGCATGGACCTGATCCAAGAGCATTAAAGTTATCTTCTTCTTTAACGAAAGAGAGGTTCCAACCAGCATATTGGCTCCCTAAACAACTTATTACTGGATTAGTGCTATGAACATGAATAGATAGCGGCCAATTTGGTGTATTAGTTGTCATAGATAATGATACCCTGCCTAATCCACCCATGCATATCTCTGTGATTAACCGTCCAGACTCTAAGCAACCAGGATAATTAATACCAGCATCGACAATCTTAGCTCCACCTTCTGAAGTATGCACGCCAATATTTAATTGATCCGCAGTTTCAATCAGCTTTTCAACTAATGGCTTAACAACTTTATTTATACTTATTTTATCAGTCATAATTTAGATATCTATATCATAGCAGTTATAAAGATTCCTTGTCATGGAAATTTTTTCTTTTAATTGTATCAATAAATCAGATTCAGAAAATGAGTTTATATATATTGACAACAAAGGCTGATTCTTATCGACATACTGACCTTCCTCAGGAAGATTTAAAAATGATGAATCATTAATAAAAATATTTTTAAATACATATTTATTTTTAACGAACATATGTACAAAAGCATATATATTATTACTATCCTTCTCCTCTACTTTTCCAAGACCAGGGTCTATCATATGATTCAGCAAGGCATTATTGTAACAATCATTATAAATCTTAAATGTAGAAGTAATTCTTGGATTAATATCCAGTATAAAAACTTCATTATCTATTACTTTAAAATCAATACTATTATAGCCATTCATCGAAAGATACCTTGCTAGCTTCTTAAAGGAAGAAATTATATTATAAGAATTTTCAAATTTGGCTGTTGTTATTGCTCCAGCATGTATGAAAGGATGAGGCTGATAATTTACAAGTTGCAATAATTTATTAAACCCAAGGAAGGTAAAATTATCCTTATAATTAAAGAAAGATACCGAATATGTTTCCCCTGGCAAATACTCTTGAAAATAATAACCTTTTCTAGAGCTTTCGTTAAATGAAATATTATACCCACCAGAGCTATTATATGGCTTAGATAAATATTTCTTAGATATATTATCGGGGTTATCTGTATGCTCCGGAAGTTTAAGATTACATTTAGATAATATGTCTTGTAGTAGTCTCAAGTTATTACACTTGGTTAGAATATTTGGATTATTGCCTAAAATTTGCAACTTAGTCTTCAGGTAATCATATATTTCTGGCTTATCTTCTAGGCCAGAACCATAAATTAAACCAATGTTCTTATTATGAACAGAAATTTTATTAATGAATGACTCAAGATAGATAAGGCTCTGGATTTTATCTAAATTATTATGATTATAATAATCAAAGGCAAAAACTTTGATGCCTAGTGATGCGAGCTTGCTTTCTAAATATGATGTATCTGAGTTTATTACAACAACAGTATCGATCATTAGACATTTTTTTGTGCAAATTCAAACGCATGCTCAAAATGTAAATATACTGGTTTGTCACAATTATACATAAGTTTCAAACAATCATGTTGGGATTTATATTTGATATTTCCAATAGCTAGTGCTCCTATCCCAAAACAACCAGACTTAGAATTTTTCATTGCAACAACATTGTCCATTGCGTCTATGCCAGAGATACCAGCAGGTGGCACAGCATTAACATCTGCGCATATCTTTAAATTTACTGCATTCTTTATTAGCTCATCATTCATTAATTGAATGCCAGCAGCTCCAGTATTAAAAACAACATCAGCGTCTGCCAAGAAAGATGCTTTTTCTGCATCAACTGCTCCAGAGACCGACTTTGAGCCATATTTTTCATTACATATTTTAGCTATACTTTCAGCTTTCTCTAGACTTCTTCCTACTAGTAACACAGTATTTCCAGCTTTTGCACTTATAACAGCAGAAGCTACACCAACTGGCCCAGTTCCACCCAAGATTACTACCTTTTTATCTGTAAAATTCTCAGAAAACTTATCTTTAAGAGCCTTTTCGGTTATCGCTACCATTCCTGCAGCTGTTGTAAACGCACCACTAGGGTCTGCAAAAACAGGTACCTCAAAAGGTGGTACCATATGTTTTTTAGCTTCCTCTATCATATCCATCGCAGTATGAGGATCTCTTCCACCGATGAAGATACCTGTTCTTTTTAAAGCTGATGGAGACCTTGAAAAAATTGTATCCTGAACGATTCCTTGTATTTCATTCATTTCTATATTTGTATATGGGATTATCGAGTTCCAGCCAGCGTCAAAAGCCATATTTGCGTCAAATGGACTGATATTCTTCTCAGGTGTTATCATATGTAATAAAAAAGGTTTTTCCATGATTAAGTCTCCATTGCTTGTTTATTTATAGCTAATTTTATAACCCGAATTCCATGGGCTTGTAATCTTAAATGTTAGGTTATTATACACATTAAATTTATTTTGGATAATACTTATAAGTTCTTTAGCATGTAAACTAGATTCAACAAATATATAAGACATCGGCCCCCAAGAGCTTTGACCCATACCTAAGTTATCATAATTTCTAATATATTTCATTATCTCAGAGATATCTTGGCTCAAAAAAACACCCTTCTGTTTATCTTTATAAAATAATGATGTAATTTTCTGAAATTCAGAGATATTTTTTGAAAAATTATCGAAATCCTTGTAGATTACTGAGGGCAATATTCCTCTTAAAACAATATGTGATAACTCCGATTTATATTGCTTAGATAACTTGATATTCTGATTGAAAAATTTCACCTCTTTCTTGCCGAAAGCTCCTTTGAGTGAGTTATCATTTATAAGAATAATTTTCCACTTGCTAGGAAATTTAGAATTGAACATTGCCATTGGCAATTCATTGAACTTCTTACAAGCGTCAACCACAAATCCTCCTTTACTGAATAAGCTTATGCCGGTCCCTGATCTCTCTCCCCTATCAAAGATATTAGCAATATCATTGATACTTGCATCGATATCAAGGTATGCAAATATAGACTTGCCCATGCATAGCGATAATTGTGAGCCAGATCCTAAACCTATATGACTGGGAGGTTTCGCCAACAAATTAATTTCAAAATTCGTGCTGAGTTTATTTTTTTTTAAATATTTTAGTACCGGGGTAGTGAATTTTTTTGGTATATTACTGCAAAAGGATTTTGATTTTTTTATACATAAGGTTGTTTTGTATGCATTAATTGCGAGCCCCATACTTCCATACTTATAGCCATAATTATCATCAAAACCATAAAAACCAAGATGGAGTCTAGATGGACTACTTATTTCAAATTCTTTTCTATTCTTATTCATAACGTATATACAATATATTTACGTCCATATTTTATACCTTTTATGTACAAAGTGACATGGTTATAATGTAGAATATAGCCATATGGCTAGCCAAAATGATAATAAGAATTTAGTATGTCCTTTCTGCTCTTTACATTGTGATGATGTAAGTGTAACCACAGACAATAATCAGTATAAAGTTAATGAAAGTAATAATGTGTGTGCTAAAAAAATTGATACATATAATTTAAATAATAAAAGCATGTTACTTCCTAAGAAAGGCGCAAAAGTAGTCTCACTATCTAGTGCACTAGAGGATATTAGAAACATTATAAAAGGACACAATGAAACCTTAATTATTAACCATGGTGTAGATTTATCAGGCGTAAGGTCAATGCTAAATTTCGCATCTCAAAAAAACTATATTATAGATCATATAAACTCTAAGTTTTTATATCAAAATATAGGAGTTGTTCAAAGGACTGGATATATGGCTACTTCGTTAACTGAAGCTAAAAATCGTGCAGATGTAGTCATGGTTTTTGGTAATCAAATATTTGATAAAAGCCCTAGATTGCTGGAAAAAGTTCTGGGGGCAAAAAATAGTTTATATATGAAAAAGAAAAAAGAATTAATACTAATCGGGGATTTTTCTGAGAATATTATAAAAGAAATTAAGAAGAAGTGTAATGTAACCAATGTTAAGCTTGATTTAGATTTAACAAATGATTTTTTAAATGCAACTTCACTTGATAGTTCAGAGGCTGTTAAAGGACTAAAAAAAAGTAAACTCTCTAATATTAAAAATATTATTAATAAATCAAAATATCTTGTTGCTATATGGTTAGCTTCTGATTTTATAAAAGCAAAAAATCCAAAAAAGATAATCTCATCAATTTCTAAATATATTGTTGATCGCAATATATTATCTAGGGCTGCATGTATGCCAATATCAGGTTCACTTGCAGATGCAACTTCATCTCAAGCCCTAACATGGACGACAGGATTCTCATCTAGAATAAAACATTCTGAAGGAACATTTAAGCATGATAGAAATGCTTTTGATAGTAAGCACTTAATAGATAATAATAATGTTGATGTAGTAATTCATATCTCAACTATTAGTCCTGATAAATTAAAATTGAATAAGAATGTTAAAAATATAGTTTTAGGACATCCAAATACAACCTTTACCATGGCGCCAGATATATTTATACCAGTAGGGATACCAGGGATTGATTATGAAGGTATAATGTTTAGAACTGATAATGTTGTTTCTGTCGCACTAAAAAGTATTAGGGGTATAAAATTGCCGACCACACAAAATATATTAGATAAATTAGCATAGGAAAAAATTTTGATAACTCAACTAAAATCTGGAAATGTATACGATCCTCATAATAAAATATTTAATGTAAAGAAAGATATTTTTATTGAAGATGGAAAAATAATTAATAAGAAAGATATTAAATCAAAAATTGATAAAGTCATCAATTGCTCAGATAAAATTGTAATGCCAGGCGCAATAGATTTGCATACTCATATTGGTGGAGGTAAAGTAAATATTGCAAGATTGATGCTGGAAGAGTTTCATAACGAGATTGACCCTAATTATGATTCTTCTTCGATCATTGCGCCATCAACTCTTAAAACAGGATTAAAATATATAGAGATGGGCTATACAACCTGTTTTGAGCCAGCTCTATTACCAATTAATGCAAGACAAGCGCATGCAGAAATGTCTGATATTCCCTTTATAGATAAAGGTGGGTATGCTTTACTAGGAAATGATGACTATTTTTTAAGCTTACTTAAAAATAAATCTAGTCAATCTACAATAAATGACTATGTGGCATTTATTTTAAAAGCAACTCAATCTATCGGTATAAAAGTTGTAAATCCCGGTGGTATTAATGCATTCAAGTTTAACCAAAGAGCTCTTAATGTGGATGAAAAGTCAAAATACTTTAATATTACACCCAGAGAGATTGTTGAGAAACTTACAAAAGCACTATACGACTTGGGTGTTCCTCATCCATTACATGTTCATTGCAGCAACTTGGGTATTCCAGGTAATTTTTTTTCAACAATTGAAACTATTAAGGCAGCTAATGGATTACCAATCCACTTAACACATATACAATTCCAAAGTTATGGTAATAATGGTGATAGAGGATTTTCTTCTGCAGCCGTAGAAATCTCAAATTATTTAAATAAAATAGATAATCTTACATGTGATGTAGGACAGATTATGTTTGGGCAAACTGTAACCATGTCCGGAGACAGTATGTCCCAGCATAGAAATCATAAACATGCTCATCCTAAGAAATGGATGTGTATGGATATAGAATGTGATGCGGGATGCGGAGTTGTTCCATTTAAGTATCAAGATAAAAGTTTTGTGAATGCTCTTCAATGGGCTATAGGCTTAGAAATATTTTTATTAGCAGAAGACCCTTGGAAGGTCTTTTTAACAACAGATCACCCTAATGGTGCACCATTTACATCTTATCCTCATCTAATTAAATTGCTTATGGATAAAACTTTCCGTAATGATATTTTAAATCAACTACCGAAGGGGATCCTTGAACATACAATTCTGCATACTCTTAAACGAGAATATACTATGGATGAAATTTCTATCATGACAAGATCAGCTCCCGCCAAGATTCTAGGACTAGAAAAAAAGGGGAATTTCTCAAATGGCTCTGATGCAGATATAACTGTTTATAATAAAAATATAAAAGATATTGAGGAAATGTTTGCCCACCCATCTCTTGTTATTAAAGATGGTAAGATTGTTGTAGAGAACGGCCAAATAAAAGAATATATATGGGGCAAGACTCATACCGTAAAACCAGAATATGATAAATCAATCGAGAAAGATTTAAGTAAATTTTTTGATAAGTACCATACAATGAAGCTAGATAACTACATAATTAGTGATGATGAAATGCATAGGCTAGTGGGCAGTCCTATTTATGTTAATAATTGTTCACGAAAAAGGAAAGAATGAATTATAAAGGTATTAAAATAGACAATACATTTGCAGAAGCTTTCAATATGAAAGCTAGTCGAATAATTGTCACAGCAGATAACTTAAGATGGGCAAAGAATGCATGTGATTCTTTTACAGGTTTTGCAACATCAGTAATAGCATGTGGTATAGAAGCAGGAATAGAAAAACAATTGAAGACCTCAGAAACTCCTGATAATAGGCCTGGGTATTCAATCTTATTGTTTTCAATGTCTAGAACTCAGTTAGAAAAGCAACTAGAAACAAGAGTTGGTCAATGTATTCTAACTTGTCCTACAACGGCGATATTTTCAGGGATGAGTGGCGAAGATATGATACCGCTGGGTAAAAACTTAAGGTATTTTGGAGATGGCTATCAGATCTCGAAAAAAATATTAGATAGGAGGTTTTGGCGTATACCTGTTATGGATGGAGAATTTTTATGTGAAGAGTCTACAGCACGCGTCCCCGCAATAGGTGGTGGTAATTTCTTGGTATTGAGCAATAATAGGAAATCATGCCTATCTGCCTGTGAGGCTGCTATAAATGCAATAAAAAATCAATCTAACGTAATAACTCCTTTCCCTGGCGGAGTAGTAAGATCTGGATCAAAGGTAGGCTCAAAATATAAAGCTTTGATAGCGTCAACTAATGATGCTTTTTGCCCTACCTTAAAAAGTATTATTAATAGTAACTTACCATCTAATGTAAATTGTGTGATGGAGATAGTTATTAATGGTTTAACATTTCAAGACATAAATATAGCAATAAAAAATAGTATTGAAAGCATTGGTAAGTTGAAAATAAAAAAAGATATAGTATCTATCTCAGCAGGAAATTATGGTGGGAAATTAGGACAACATCATTTCCACTTAAGGAAGATAATGAAATGAAGCCTATAACGCTACAGCTTAAAAAAAGATTAAAATATAGGATAGATATGTCATGTTTATCTACCTTATCTAAAAATTCATCTTCCCTGGCATCTAAAATAATTATGTATGGGAACAAGCAGTTCAAAATTAAAGATCTATTTAGTATTAAAGGTGATGATGTAAATAATATCGTTATAAAATCATCTGTACATTTACTAGATAATATAGGAAAAAAATTAAGAGATATTAATATTACTGTATATGGAGATGTTGGCTATTCATTGGGTGAACAAATGATTTCCGGAAAACTTGAAGTGTATGGTAATACTCTAGATTATACTGCGTCTGGAATGAAAGGTGGCTCAATATTTATATATGGCGATACTGGCAATTATACCTGCGGGAAAAGTAATTCTTTAAACGAAGGTATGATAGATGGTCTTTTATTTATAAAAGGAAATGTGGGTAATAACTCGATAGAAAGAATGAGGAGAGGTAATATAATAATTGAAGGAAATATAGGAGATTATGGATGTCATCAAATGATATCAGGCACAGTCATGATTAAAGGTAAAATTGGAAAGTTTTTTGCAGAAGAAATTAAACGGGGTAGTATTTTCACAAAAGATAAAAATCTTGTCAAAAACTATAATAAGTCTAATAATGCAGAGTATAATTTTACCAGTTTCTTCATTAAAGAAATATCTAAAATAATTTCTAAAAATCTTTTTATAAACAATAATTCATTAGTGAGGTACTGTGGTCATAAAGACACTAATAACCTTTCTGAGATATTTTTATTTAAAGGATGAAAATATTATTTTTTAAAGTGATCATCAATAATTTTGCTAAAAAATAATTCCATTTTAGGAGAAGAGAAGTCTCTTTTGCCTACAGCTCTATACAGCATTTCACCTTTCGGACTAATCAAAAATGTAGTTGGCAATCCCGGAACACCCCAGTCATATTCTAAGTCCATATCTATAAATATAGGGAATGATACTGGACTTATGTCTAAATAATTCCGGATGTTTTCAGGACCTGGGCCGACATGAATCCCGATAACAGTAAATTTATCATTGTCAAATCTCTTATGGATAGCCTCTAAGGTAGGCATTTCAGCTTTACAAGGATTACACCAAGTAGCCCAAAAATTTACTAGTAAGAATTTACCTTCCAAGCTTTTTAATGTATGAACTTTTTCGTCCATGCCCATTAAACTAAATTCAGGTGCTCTATCATGGCTAGGCATAGGATCCATCAGATATCCTGAAGCTTTAACGTTATTATAAGAGACAAAAAGTATCGGTAATAAAATGAATAGTGATAATATTTTTTTCATATAATTTTAGTATTTAGGCTTATTTTCATGAAACCAGTTAGGGTCATCTAAAGAAATCTCGCCAATGGGAGCAGCTTTAGCATCCAAAATAAGTTCATTTACATTAGACCCTGTCAAAGTTTTAAGGAACTCAACAATATTATCAACCTCGCTTTCAGATAAATTCAAAGGAAACATTAAAGGACTTAAGTTCTCATTTTTCATTTTCCCAGACTGCTTGACGCCACCTTGATTATAAAACTCTACCACATCTTTTAAAGTTTGTAGCGCTCCATTATGCATGTATGGGCCTGTAATTTCTACATTACGTAACATTGCGGTTCTAAATTTCCATCTATCATTAGGATCTTGGGTTACCGTATATAAGCCAAGGTCATTTGGTGCAATTTCATCTTTAAAAGCAATGTTATCTCTATAAGAAGATGTGTCAATATCAATTGTCAGGCCTGGCACTAATGTTACTTTTTTAGTCGGTGGCTCTACATGCATAGATGCTTTGAAACCCATCCCAGTATTATGCAGTTTTTCATCTGTGAATAAAGCATAGTCATCACCAATTAAATGACATGTAATGCATGCAGCTTTTCCAGTAAATAGTTTAAATCCTTTTTTAGCACTGTTAGATATAGCATTTCTTTCACCAGCGTAATACCAACGATCAAATGCAGAATTACCGCTTAATAAAGTGTACTCATATGCTGAAAAGGCTTTACTAATAGTATCAATCGACGGACCTGTTCCATATGCTTCTTCAAATAAATTATCATAATCCGGAATATGTTTAATCTTATTAATTAGATATCCAGGAGCAGGGTTTGCCATTTCGTTATGAGCAAGTAAAGGGCCCCAAACTTGGTTTTCTAGTGAATGTTCCCTACCGTCATGGAATAAACGATTTAATAATGCAGCGTTTAAAATCGTAGGAGAATTTCTTGGAACAGATCTGCCTTCTGTGCCAACAGCTGTTGCAAGCTCATTGTGCGCAAAGCCCATTTCTGGTACATGACAAATTGCACATGAGATAGTATCAGTATGAGATAACCTCCTATCAAAAAACATTTTTCTACCTAGAGCAATCTTTTCTCTAGTCAAGTTAGTTCCATCAGTAACTTTTAATTTTGGTAACCCTAGTATTTTAGAATTAGCAATCTTGTATAAATCTGTTGATTTACCGATTCTTTTGAGTTCTTGTGCATCCGTAACATAGTCACCACTCTCATAACCTTCTTTAGCATCACCTGGTCTTGCAAGTGAAGACCCGGATGGGACAATATTTTCAGTAGAAGCAACAATTGTTGTTCCATTTTTAGATTCAGGATGCAATAAAGTTTTAACATCATTAATTAAAACATCAGAATGTAAAAAAGAAACACTATATATGTTCCTTATGTTTTTTTCTTTATCAATTAAAAACACTCTAAGTATATGTGATATTGAGCCAATGTAATTTCCTTTGTCATCATATTCTTTAATTATACGTTGACTATATTTATTAAGGATGGGGTCTAAATCATCCATTGAATTAGTCGTTAGAAATTTCCAATCCACTGCACCAGAATCAGTGCCATCACCATAGAGTTTCATTACATCTGGTGAGTCATTTTCTGGATCAAAACTGAGGCTAATCATACTGAGTTGTTCACCGATATCAGGATCCTTATCAAGAATATTTTTGATTTTATGAAATACTGCTGTAGCAAGTGGACAACCATTAATATCAGTGCAAGTACTATACATAAAGTTCAATAGCACAACTTTATCATCGTAGATATTATGAAGGGACTTAGTTAGTCCATCAACATCTATTACATCGCCATTAGAGGCAGCTTTATAGCTTGATAAAGTATATGATCCTGGAATAGGTGCATCAAAAGAAAGCTGGTTATAACCAGGGGCTAATACCGTAGATGAATAACTTGCTTCCTGCGCATATCCATTGTTAAAAAACACTACTAAAAGTAGTAAATATATCCGTGATTTCTCCATACTAAAATCATACCATAAATTTTGTTTATGTAAATTTTAGAGTATTTGTTTATGCAAAAAAAAAAGGCCGCTTACCTAAGTAAGCGACCTAAAAGTTACAGCCATTTTACGTTATTTACCACCAATGAGGGTGTCTATAACTATGACAATAATTTATTGACTAAGTTCTGCCAAATTTTTATTATCTGGTGTTTTCGAGTATAACGAATATGCACCAAATCTCATTTGATGAGGCATACCTAGTTTTTCTTTTGCAAAATCGATAGTAAATTTATGAGTTAACTCATTATTTGCTTGATCGAATGCTTTGAAAAATTGTGGTGGACCTTCAACTTCAGGAACATCACCCTTATCCCAATTTGATAATAGTGAAGTAGTGAAGTATACACGTTTACCATCCCAACTTTGAGATAACATATTTACTTGGTCTCCGATGTGATGAGCTTTAACTTCCACAGCATTGTGTGGGTTAGAGATATCAAACACTCTAGTCATACCATCATTCCAAGTATTTACCCATAGATGTTTATCATCAGCTGTGATTGAAATATCAACAGGTAGTGGAATTTTAGCTGGATCACCAATAGTACCTACAGACTCAGCATGCCATTCATTATCTTTTTCATAGATAAGCCATATTTGAGAAGTAAGTGCTGTTGTTGTGAAACAGTAGTTATGATCAGAACCCCAAGCGCATCTTATTTCTAGAGGTGCTCCTGGTACATCAAAAATCTTCTTAGGTTTACGTGTATGTAAATCCCATACAACGACTGTGTTACCAAATCGTCCCATAGCATCCGCATCACCCATTAATTTACCAAGGTTCATCATGTAATTATTCCATCCTGTAAATGAAGATGTGATCATTACGTTTCTTCTTGGTAAAGCACGAACGTCATAACCATAACCATCAGCCATTTGACCAGTTTTTACTGCACCGTTCAAATTACCATCAGTTGGCATGTCATAAGTTGCTACATATGTTCCATCGTTTGTATATTCTACAAGCGCTGTTCTACCACCAAAGTCTTGGTTGTTAGAAAGACCAGAAATCATCATTCTTCCTGGTAGTGCATATGTTGTATGAGGTCCTACGATTCCACCACTAGCTTTTGTAAAGTCAGTTATAACTTTATGAAGTCTAGGTTTTGATGGGTTCGAATGAACATCAAAAATAAATATTTTTCCAGTATCTAGTGTTGCAGCCCATAAATAGTGCCTATCATCTGTAAAACCAGAATGATGAGCTTCATTACGACCACCAACAGAAGTATGTCCTATTACATTGCCATAGTGTGGCGACGCAGGGTTAACAGCAACTGTCACCAGTTTATCCTGTTCATCCCCTACCCCTACTTGTCCTAAAGTCCATACATAAACATAATCTTCTTGGCCAACGATTTTAGCCATGTATGGTGACATGCATGTCTCATCAGAGAATACATGAGTTGGGACTAGCACTAAAGCAAGAAAGCTTGACATCAACATACCGTATACGGTTGACATAAGTTTTCTTATTTTCATAATTGCGCGCTCCTATTTGTTTCGCTTAGTTTAAGAGGGCCACTATTATTACTAGTGACCCTCTATTCTTTTTATTATCTTCTAGTTAACTTAGAAAGTCCAAGTTAAAGATCCACCAAGGTGGAATGAAGATACAGTAGCTTTAGAATGGTCAGCTGCTGCACAACCATGTGCTGCTAAACCGCCGTTTAAAGCTGTACCTCTAACGGAAGCATTTCCATTAGCATGTACTGAAGTTACACCGGATTGGTTTGCACCAAAACACTTATCTTCTTCAAGTTGTAATGCAACATGAGTATCAAGTGTTAGCATTGGAGCTAAGAATCCATCGATTCCAAGACCCGCAGATATACGATGTTTATAAATTACAGGTGTTTCCATAGCTTGGAAATACGACATAAACAATGGATACATTGCAGACGTATAAGTACTTCCGGCTTCGTTTACACCACCGATTGATTTGAGTTGTACACCATCAGAAACAGTGTCCTTCAGAGGATCATCAGCATAACCATATCCAAGTCTCCATTTTAATGGACCTTGAGTTAACTGAAGACCTACTGAGTAGATCTCTTGGTCTTCATAGAATTCATTAAAGAATCTAGCATCAGACCATGCTTTATGTGTAATATCAGCCATAACTAACAGGTTTCCGTTCATTAGACCGTTAAATGCAAAACCAAGACCTATATTCATAGGTTGCTCAACTCTTACATCTTGTCTACAAACTTGTCCACCAGTTTGGTTACAAACTGCTGTTGGTTGATCCATACGTATTAAGTTCGCAGCATCGCCAGAACCGGTTATACCAGATCCGAACGCTTTACCGTGATTACTTGTTACGTGTAAATTATCATACTCATGCGGTTGTTCAGTTTGCACATAAGCACCAACTGTTAAACCAGGCATTACTTTCATACGCGCACCCATTGTTGCACGGAAACCAATGTCATGAGTCATGCCGCCAGAACCTGTTAAACCAGCCTCTAACATTGCATAAGTAATTGTTGCAGATACACCAACGTCTAAGTTAGGTGTCATAGACATACCAATACCAGCGTTAACGCCTAAATTGATAAGTTCTGCTGCAGCACCTAAAGTGTTTGAATTATGTTTATAATCCACACCGATACCAGACGTAGCTGATACACCAACACCAAGAACGACAGGAATACCAAGACCTGTTAAGTCTTGAGTTACTGCTACTGTTGGTACTGCGTATACATCAGCTTTTGATGTAGCATTAAACGAGTAATAACCCGATACTGCATTTGCTCTGCCGGCACCGCCAGCAGTAATATTAACTAAAGATGCAGCTTCACCTACCGCATATCCAGCTGATCCATCATGACGCATTTCTGCACGCGGCATATAGAAAGTAGCACCGAACATAAAGTTAGTTCCACCGTAGTAAGTAGTCAATGTTGCAGGGTTACCAAAAACCGCTGAAACAGGATCTTCTACATGAGCAATACTAGTACCAGCCATAGAAGCTGAAGCACCGTGAAAGATGTTATGTAGATCGAAACCGTGCGGCCCGGCAACTGCTGCACCTGAACCAAGTGATAAGGCTGTACCTACCGCTGCTCCAAGTTTCCAATTGCTATTAATTTTCATATTTTTTCCTCATTATATATATATAATAAATAACGTTTAAATATTGGGACTAGACATTTATGTCTATAAAAAGAAATTCTTCCCCCCGTGTATTTCCATATACAATAAAAACATTTTTATCGTTTTTTTCATTTAACGCTTAGCAAGCTAAGCATCAAACGATTCAACTACAAGATACTAAATTAGTATCCGCAGCTAAATTCGTTTACCCCTCATCTCCTGGTCCGTAGACTCCATCTTCAAACCATTCCCATGGACGGTTACCAGCAACCTTAATGAATAAGTATACACTTATCATGTTTGCCACAACTAATAGGAAACCTATTAGTAGTGCCACAGGCCAACCAGTTAACCCAGGCATAGATCCCGGAGCAAAATGCCACATTGGGAACATGCCGCTGAAGAAGTAGTAACAGGCTACCCAGAACGCCACGACCACATAAGTACCCATAGCTGTTTTACCGAATAGAAATCCCATATTATTATCTCCTCTTTATTAGCATTTAATGATATATTAATGTATATATCAGTTAATTGTGTACCTACATAGTAACCCATATCTAGGTATTGTAAATACTTTTTATGCATATTAAATATTATTTATAGAACTAATTTAATCGAAATTTGTCTGTACGAAAAATCTTATAAATTACTAGCGTCTGTGAACTTATCGTAAAATATTTCATCTTTGTTAATTCCAAGTTTCTCAAGTAACTCTGTTGCTGCATCAACCATTGGAGGAGGACCGCATAAATATCCTTGCCAGTCTGAAATATTTAAATTATTTTTTTTAACAACTTGTTCTTCGAAGTAATCTGTTACAAAACCACGTCCACCTTTCCAGTCACTATCTTCTGGCTCCATATTTAAGACTGGTATAAAATCAAATTTATAATCTTTATTCCAATTTTCTTTAATACTTTCTAATTCTTTAACACAATAAAGGTCATCTTGGGTTCTTGCGCCAAATAAAAATATAACATCTCTTTTTGCTTGATCTAAAACACCACCTTCAAGAATAGATTTGATCGGTGCAAGTCCACTGCCACCAGCAATGCATACAATTGGCGTTGCTTTTTCTCTCAAGTAAAATGAACCAAAGGGTCCATTAAGTGTAACGCATTGTTTTTTATCTCTATCTTTATTAAAAAGCCATTCTGTGAACTTACCGCCAGGAACTTCTCTAATAAAGAAAGTAAATTCTTTAGGGTTCTCATTTTTTGGCGCATTAGCAAAAGAATAGGATCTTGGTCTATCTAAACCCTCTATAGATAGCTCGGCCCACATTCCAGCTAAAGCACTATGCTCAACTTCTTTTTCAGTTTCAATTACTACCTTCATAATGTCAGAGGTTAGCATTTCAGTAGATTTAATTTCTGCGTTACATGTTTTTGGAGGGACTCTAATTAAATCTCCTAATTCAACCTCAATTATCGAATCCATTGTTAGCCTAGATTGGCATGCCAAAAAGATATCATTGTCTAGTTCTTCTTTTGAAAGTGTGTATGAATAATCAGATGTTGGTTTTACCTTCCCTTTGATTAGTTTGCATTTACAAGAGCCACAAGTTCCAAATTTACAATCATGTGGCCAATCTAATCCTTGCTCTAATGCCGCCGATAAAACACTTTGGTTTTGTTTTACAAACACTTCTTTGTTTGAGGGTAATATTGTTGCTGTACTATCTACAGGTTTTGTTCCATAAAACCATAAATATTTATACATATTAAACATGATTTAAAGTCCTTTGCATAAAGTCTAAACTGCTAATCTGTCAGTAAAGATAACATTATGCTGAAAAAAAAGAAACCTCAATAATATATTGAGGTCTCTAATACTCTTAGTTGTATTAACTAATTAACCAGCATTAACACGGACTTCTCTCATGTTTCCTGCGTCATGGTCTGCTTTCGTAGCCATGCAAGAAAATGGATTAATCGCTTCTTTACTAGTAGAAGGGTGAGATTGTACTGCAGAAAACCAAGTGTTAACTCTTGATCTTGAGCTTATAGCAGAACCTTTACCCATATTCATAGCTACTTGACAAACACCTGCCCAGCAAGCATCAGCTAATGTAAACTGACCACAAACGTAGTCACCTTTCATGTTACCGGCATCTGTTCCAAGAGTAGTGTCTAATACATCTAATGCAGATGCTAGTGATGCATCATCACCTGCATTACATTGTGCAGCTACACCCATTTCTTGATACATACGTGCTCTAACAACACCATTTCTATGAACTAAAGATGGTCCAAAGCCTTTATCATCTAAATAAGATAAGCAAGAAACTAAACCATAGTTTGTTTGAGTACGATCTTTCAACACAGGACCAATTCCTAATGGCGACATGCCACGAACTGCCCCAGAAGGACCCCAATCAGTTTCAGCGTGACAGTTCATATCAACGCCTTTTTCACCTGCAACTAACATGCAAGCATTTGTATGTGGACATGCTGGACTGCCATACAGATCCATCACATCTCTTAAATGATCTCCAATTGCCATAATATTTACCCCCTATTATGATATTGTGTTTACAAATCTTTATTAACCAATAAAGACTATTCGTGTATTTTTAAAGCACCTGAAGGACAATTGCCTACAGTAGCTCTAATGTTTTCTTCTGAGTCAGCTGATGTATCAATTACAAATTGTCCATCAACTACTTTGAAAACATTTGGTGCACCTTTAACGCATTCCCCAGCGTGTGTGCAAGTTTCCGCATCATATGTTACTTTCATGTCATCTTCTCCGATGTGTTTTCAACGACTTATGTTGTCGCTTAAATATAAATATAACTTAAATTTATTAAAGTTACTTTATTTTTTTTAACTTTTTTATATATTAGCGGTTGTTAAAATAGAAAGTAGGTACCCATAAAGGGTACCTACAATTTAACAATCTTTTGAATTGTTTGAACCTAAAAGGTTACTTCTTAGCTGTTCTCATTCCAAGATCAACGTTACCAGCATCGCCTAAGACGTCACCGTTGAAAGGTGTGCCTTCATAACCAACTTCTTTGTTGATTCTTGTAGCAATCGCTTTCTCTTCGTCAGTCGCAAAATGAGTATCCCATGCAGCAAGTCTTTTACGCATGTACCAGTGCCATATTGGCGGTACTAGTGCGATAAAGAATACTACGAAGTATCCCCATCCAGTGTTAGGGCAACCTACATTTTCAAGTTCCCAGAAGTGTGTTTCTCCACGATCATGGTGGTCAGCTTGACGACCAATTTCGATAAAGAACCAACTTGTGAAAGCTGTTGAGTTATCCCAGTTATGGCGATAATCAATAGGTTGATCTTTTACACGGATTAAACCATAGTGCTCTAGGTAGTTTAAAGCTTCTAATTCGAAGTTTGAAATTCCCCAGATTATAGCTAATACAGCCATACCTACCCAGCCGCCTGCTGCAAAGAACAGAGCTACTGAAGGAACAGCCAATAAATAGCCACGAATCCAACGGTTTTGCCATGAAATGAAACCAATACCCATACGAGCTAGTCTCTCTTTTTCCATGTTAAACAAAAATTTAGATTGACCTAAATATGATAGTGGGTAATGTCCATAGATTGTGCGTCCACGTGGAGCAGTTGCAGGATCATCTTCACTAGCAAGTTCTAGGTGATGGTTGTATACGTGTGCATAGCAGAAATGTGCTGAGCCAGATAGTCCCATCATCATACGTGAAATTACAAAACCAAAACCTTTGGTATGTGAAAGTTCATGTCCGTATATAATACCGATACCAATAAAGATACCAGATGATAATGTAGCGCCATACAAGTTAAGTCCTGAAATACCTTCAGTCATAACTATGATTCCAGGCAGCCCAATTGCAGCACCTAGGTCCATTATTACAGCACCTGCTTCTCCACCTAAAGACATATAAGAGTATACTCTCCATGCCATTACGAGTTGAAACAAAATGAATACAGGCAACATAAAGTACATAGTCAAGTTTTGGAAACTTGCCCATCCAATTGAGTTACCGCTTTCGTCAAAGCCTACGCCTGAAGATTCAAATTTCATAGCGATGTCTATTAATAGACCTACAAAAAGTAAAACTACACCTAACCAAGCCATAATGCCCCCGATTAGAACACCAGCTCCTGCTACTATAATAAGTACAGGTGCTAGTAAATAGCGTACATTTAATAAAATATTTCCGATCATCTTAACCTCCCAGATAAATCGAACGATTATACCTGTAAACGTAAGTTTCTAATCTAAAATCGTGAGACTCTAGAACCAGGCTCCTTAGGGAAAATATTCCCAATGAATTAATATTAGTACCTCTCTAACACTGAGTCAAAACTATTTTGTTTTAATTTATAACATTAGAAATTGCTAAAATACTAATAAAATAAGCCCTATGCGGTGTTTACAGGAATAATGATGTATACTGGATTTTAAATTAGAAAAATATTTAATGACAATATTTTTTTATTGAATTAGGAATAAGAATGAAGATAAAAAACTTTGTAAATGTTGTAGCAATACTATTACTAGTCAATCCAATTTACCTCTTTGCAATGCCTGATGTGAGTGATGCTCTATCAGAAGTTACATTTCAATCATCAGAATCTGAAAAAATTAAACTTACAAAATATAAGGGTAAAATAATTTTATTATTTTTTGGTTATACCAATTGTCCTGATATATGCCCAACTACTCTAATGGATATATCGAGGGCATTAAAAGAATTGAAAGACGAAGCTGACAAAGTACAAGTAGTTTTTGTAAGTGTGGATTATAAGAGAGACACTCCGAGATACTTGAATGAATATGTAAATTATTTTGATAAAAGAATAATAGGGGTATCATCAGATAAAACAAATATTGATAGGATAAATAAATACTTTAAAACCACTTATGCGTTATTAGATTCTGATAGTAAAAACTATCTTGTAGAACATAGTTCAAATTTATACATCATAGGCAAAGACTTAGTTGTTAAGAGGATAGTTGCTAGCGGACTACCTTATACTGAAATTACAAAAGCTGTGAAAAAACTCATAGACTAGTCATACTTGATATACTTAAATCTTGGATCATCGGGGGTACCCTCTAGAGTATTGTCTTCTGAAGCTGGGTTCCAACTGATAACTGTTTCAATTTTTTCTGCCAATAAAAAATCTTTATCGGTTATACCTTTCGCAGCATGATTTTGAAGTTTAACGATTACAAAGGCATATGAGGCAGAAATATCAGGATGGTGCCAGGCAGCTTCAGCAAGATGTCCTATTGTATTAATGACCATGAGAGTGCTTTTCCAGCCGCTGGTTTTATACTTTCTTCTTATCCAGCCATTTTCGTAATACCAATTAGGTAACCTAGTTTCGAGATATTTCTCTATTTCTTTAAGACTATACACTTTCTCAGTTGACACTATAACCTCCTCTCATTTTTAACCATATAAATACACGGCTTGATTAGTCATCTAAAGAACTTATAATGACATAAGCTAGATGAATAACTATCCTCAGGATACCATATATATGGATATAAAAAGAAAACTTCAAAAAAATAAGAAACTTCGCAATAGAGGCAGGAAAGTAAACTTTGAGGTTCGAGATAAGCTAGTGGAATTACTTGAAGTTTCAAGATATCGTCGAGATCATTTAATTGAATATCTTCATGTCATTCAAGATAGTCAAGGGCATATTAATGAAGACTATATAACTGCCTTAGCAAATTTATTAAAAATATCTCAGACTGAAGTTTATGAGGTAGCAACTTTTTATCACCATTTTGATATTATAAAAGGTGATGAAAAAGTTCCTCCAAATTTAACTGTTAGAGTTTGTGATTCAGTGACATGTGAAATTAATGGTGCTAATCAATTAGCTGAAAATTTGAATGATTATTTCAAAGGTACAGTAAGAATACAAAAAGTTCCATGCATTGGAAGATGTCAATCTGCTCCAGTTGCTGTAGTAAAGTTTAACCCAATTGATAATGCGAATCTTAAAAATGTAAAACAAGCTGTTGATGCAAAAGAGTATAATCCATCTATACCTAAATATATCAATATGAATGAGTATATAGATAATGGTGGATACAAATTATATAGCAGTCTTAAAAAAAATAAGATAAAAAGCGAAGAAGTTTTAACAGAACTAGAAAATTCTAATCTAAGAGGTCTAGGTGGAGCAGGTTTCCCCGCTGGAAAAAAATGGAGGATTTTAAAAGATCAACCCTCTCCAAGATTACTCGCTATCAATATTGACGAAGGAGAGCCTGGGACATTCAAAGATAGATTTTATCTTGAAACTGATCCGCATAGATTTTTTGAAGGGATGTTAGTTGCGTCTGAGGTTGTTGGTATTGATAAAATATATATTTATCTTAGAGATGAGTATGCTGCAGTTAGAAGTTTAATGGAATATGAATTAGATGAGTTAAGAAATAAATTTAAAGATCAGATTCCTGATATTGAACTTAGAAGAGGAGCTGGTGCATATATATGTGGGGAAGAATCTGCAATGATTGAATCAATAGAAGGGAAAAAGGGTATGCCAAGATTGAGGCCTCCTTTTGTTGCTCAAGTTGGATTATTTGGTAGGCCTACATTAGAACATAATATGGAGACGCTGTACTGGGTGAGAGATATTGCAGAAAAAGGTGCTGCATGGTTTACATCATTTGGTCGTAATGGGAGAAAAGGTCTTAGGTCATTCTCAGTGAGTGGGAGGATAAAAAATCCTGGTGTACACCTAGCACCAGCAGGGATTACCGTTAAAGAACTTATCGATGAGTATGCAGGTGGGATGCTAGATGGTCATGACTTTTATGCGTATTTTCCAGGTGGTGCATCTGGTGGTATTCTTCCAGCCAGCATGGATAATATACCCCTTGATTTTGATACTCTTAATGAATATGACTGCTTTATTGGTTCTGCTGCAATTATAATACTTTCAAGTCATGATAAAGTTGTACAAGCGGCATCTACTACAATGAGTTTTTTTGAACATGAGTCGTGTGGAAAATGCACTCCATGCAGAGTTGGTACTTCAAAGGCGACAAAATTAATGAAAGAATCTAAATGGAATATTCCATTACTAAATGATTTAGCAACTGTGATGTCTGACTCATCAATTTGTGGTTTAGGGCAGGCTGCCTCAAATCCTCTAAAATCTGTGATAAAATATTTCCCAGAGGAGCTAAAAAAATGAGTACCCATCCTGAAAATATAAGTCAAGATCGATTAGTTTCACTGAAGATTAATGGTCAGATATATTTTGCTAGCCCAGATGAAACTATTTTAGAAATATCGAAACGTAATGGTATAGAGATTCCTCATCTTTGCTTCAAGGAAGGTATGCGACCAGATGGAAACTGTCGTGTTTGTATGGTAGAGATTGAAGGAGAACGGGTGCTTCAGCCTTCATGTGTTAGGACGGTAACCGAAGGCATGATTGTTAATACCTCAACACAAAGAACGCTTCATTCACAAAAATTAGTTCTAGAATTACTTACTTCTGATGTATCGGAAAATATTTATAACAAGGATAGTGAATTAACAAGCTGGGCAAATAAACTTCAAATACAAACTCACAGATTCCCATCTAACATACAAGATAAACATGATACAAGTCACCCTGCCATTTCAGTAAACTTAGATGCATGCATTCAATGCACAAGATGTGTCCGTGCTTGCAGAGAAGAGCAGGTAAATGATGTGATTGGTTATGCACATAGAGGTAATAAGTCAGAAATCGTATTTGATATAAATGATTCTATGGGAGAAAGTACGTGTGTCGGTTGTGGGGAATGTGTTCAAGCATGTCCAACTGGTGCTCTGATGCCATCAAAAGAAGTTGGTTTGAGTATACCTGATAAAAAAGTCGAAAGTGTTTGCCCATATTGCGGTGTGGGTTGCCTGCTAACATATAATGTTAAAGATAATAAAATTTTATATACAGATGGAAGAGACGGTCCTGCAAACTTGAGTAGACTTTGTGTAAAAGGAAGATATGGCTTTAACTACATCAATAATGAAGGAAGATTGACAAAACCACTTATAAGAAAAAAAGGGGTTTCAAAAAATATCAATGTCAGTAATTTTAATTTTGAAAACATTTCTGAAATTTTTGAAGAAACAACATGGGAGATTGCATTAGAGAAAGCGGCACTTGGATTCAATGATATTAAAACAAAAATGGGCCCTAATGCTTTAGCAGGATTTGGTTGCGCGAAAGGTTCAAATGAAGAAGCTTATTTATTTCAAAAACTTATAAGAACTGGTTTTAATACAAATAATGTTGATCATTGCACTCGACTTTGTCATGCATCATCTGTTGTTGCTTTGCTAGAAATGATTGGATCTGGAGCAGTATCTAATCAGGTTGCTGATGTCACAGAAGCTGAAGTTATAATAGTGATAGGCTCAAACCCTACAGTAAACCATCCAGTTGCAGCTACTTTTATGAAGAATGCTACGAAAGAAGGTAAAACTCTAATTGTTTTAGACCCTAAAGAAGTTGAGATAGCTAGACATGCAAATCATTTTCTACAATTTAAGCCTGACACCGATGTAGCATTGTTAAACGCAATAATGAAGTCAATTATCGATCAAGATTTAGTGGATGAAGATTTTATTAAAAACAGAACTAAAGATTTTGAAAAACTAAAATCTCACTTGAAAGATTTTAGTCCGGAAAAAATGTCATTAATCTGTGGCGTAGCTACGGAAAAAATAAATGAAATAGCTAAAATATATGCAACAGCAAAAGCGTCAATTATTTTTTGGGGTATGGGAGTCTCTCAACATGTGCATGGAACAGATAATGCTAGAGCACTCATATCTTTATCTTTAATGACTGGTCATATTGGTCGACCTGGAACAGGTCTGCATCCTTTAAGAGGGCAAAATAATGTCCAGGGGGCATCAGACGCTGGTTTGATACCAATGGTATTCCCAGATTATCAAAGAGTTGATGACCCTGAAATTAATAAATTTTTTGAAAATTTCTGGGATACAAAGCTAGATAAAAACCCTGGGCTTACAGTAGTAGAAATTATGGATAAAGTGATAGAAAAAGAACTCACAGGTCTATATGTCATGGGCGAAAATCCAGCGATGTCGGATCCTGATTTAAATCATGCAAGAAAGGCTTTATCGACCTTAAGCCATATGGTTGTTCAAGATATATTTCTAACGGAAACTGCGTTATTTGCTGATATAATTTTGCCAGCATCTGCATTCCCAGAAAAAACAGGTTCATTTACAAATACTGATAGAAGAGTTCAGCTAGGAAGACAAGCAGTAAATCCTCCAGGGGAAGCAAAACAAGACTTATGGATTATACAAAGCATTGCTCATGGTATGGGCTTAAAGTGGGACTATGCAGGCCCCAAAGATGTATTTAATGAAATGAGACAATGCATGCCAAGTATTTCGGGAATTAGCTGGGAGAGACTTGAAAAAGAACACTCCGTCACATATCCATGTTCTACAGAAAATGACCCTGGCCAACCAATTATATTCACAGAAGATTTCCCTACAAATGATGGGTTAGCACAGTTTATACCTTCTCCATTTCTTAATGCAGCAGAACTTCCAGATAATGAATATAAGTATATTTTGATTACTGGTCGACAACTTGAGCATTGGCATACTGGCTCAATGACTAGGAGGGCAAGCATGTTAAATGAAATAGAACCAGATCCAATCTCAAATATGTGTCTACAAGATATGAATAAAATTGGTGTTAAAGAAGGAGATTTAATTACTGTTGAATCAAGAAGGGGACAAATCGATGTGTATGTAAGAAGAGACGATGGTTTGCAACAAGGACAAATATTCATTCCATTCTGTTATGTAGAATCAGCAGCGAATCTCCTTACCAATGCTGCTTTAGATCCTGATGCTAAGATACCAGAATTTAAATTTTGCGCTGTAAAAATTCAAAAATATAATTTGAATTGATCAATCCATGTCTTTAAAAAAATCACTTGAAGACTACGTAGTAACTATACAGTCATGCCTACAAAAGCAAGATTTTTCTAATGCCCTAAATGCTATAAATGATGCTCTAATTGATTATCCGAGTAACCCAAAATTATATATAAACGGTGGAAATATTTATAAAATAAATGGTGATTTAAATAATGCAGAAATTTATTTTAAAAGAGCTTTAGAAATCCATAAATCAAAAGAAGTATTAAACAATTTGTCTGTAATTGAATTAGAAAAATTTAATTACCAAAAATCCATAGATTATGCAATGAGTGCAATTGATATTGATCCTGGTTATACAGATGCATACTATAATTTAGCGTTATCTATGGAGAGAATTGGTGATTATAGCCAGGCGATAAAATATGCTAACAAAGCATATAATCTTAGTAAACGTACTGAATATTTAATTCTGTTATATAGGGTCCTTCAAAATGTATGTGACTGGGAGAAAATTGATGAAATCTCAGATGCTCTTGATGAAGATATTGGTAATGGTACTGAACATCCATTTCTAAACATATCAAGAATTGATGATGAATCCATAAATTTTACTGTAGCAAAGTCTTGGGCAGAAAATAATATATATAACTCTTTAGTTATTAAGAATGCCAATCAGAATAAAGAAAAAGGTAAGATCAAGCTTGCCTATATATGCGGTGAACTTAGAAACCACCCAACTTATCATCTAATTAAAGATTTATTTAAAAATCATAATAAAGATGATTTTGAAATTTATATTTTTTCATATAATCATGATGATGATATTAAGAACGAAGTACAAAAAGATGTACATAAATTTATAAGTCTAGATAATATCTCTGACAATAATGCAATTGATTTAATTTCAGGTTTTAATATTGATATATTGATAGACCTATCTATTATTATTACAAATAATCGTCAGAAAATTATCAGCTCTAGGCCTGCAAAGAAAGTTATTTCATATCTAGGTTATCCGGGTACATCGGGGCATAGTTTCTATGATTATATAATTACTGACGAAATAGTAACTCCATATGATCAGCAGAAGTATTATACAGAAAAGTTTCTCTATCTACCAAGAACATACCAAGTCAATAGTTCTAAGAAGTTTATTAAAAAAGATAATGTTCTAAAAAATGATCATAACCTACCTAGTCACTCAATCGTACTATCTTGTTTTAATCAATCATTTAAAATTGATGAGCCAATTTTTAAATCCTGGGTCAATATATTAAAAACTATACCATCTACTTATTTATGGATATTAGAAGATAATGAGTTAGCAAAATTTAATTTAACTAAATATGCTAATTCAAAAGGGATAGAGTCAGGACGGGTAATTTTTGCTCCGCGTATAGACAGAAATAATCATCTAAAGAGACTAGCTTTTGTAGATATTGCTCTTGATACTAGAATATATAATGGCCATACAACAACTACTGATGCTCTGCAGACCGGGGTACCTGTGGTAACCATTAGGGGTAACCACTTTGCATCACGTGTTAGTGCTGGATTACTATCCTCCGTTGGACTAGAAGAACTTGTGGTACATAATATACAGGAATATGAAGAGAAAATAATCAAGCTCTGTAAGGACAGAAGTTATTTTAAAAGGATAAAAGAAAAATTATCCAATAATGAAAATATGAAAAATTTTTATGACATAAAGAAATTTGCAAATGAACTAGAGTCAAGCCTAAAAAACATCCTCAAGAGTTAATAGTTTTCCATGCAACTTCAACTGCATCATGATTCGCATCGGTATCATGTACTCTTAAAAATTCAACACCACTACATGTGGCTAATGTAGAAATTGTTAACGCTGCAATTTTCATTTCGCTATCTTTAATTCCCTTAAATATTTTAGAAGAAAACCTTTTATTACTTACACCAATACATACTCTATCGAAAACAGAAACTAAATATTTCATATTACTTAATAACTTAATATTATCATTTCCAGATTTTCCAAAACATATCCCTGGGTCAATAATAATATTATTCTGACTTATTCCAGATTTTACTGCCTGGTTAATTTGTTCTCTAAAATAATCTTCGACATTTTCTAAGATATCATCACATTTAATATTGTCACTTGTTAAATGTTCATCTGGCATATGGGTTAAGATAATATCTGCATTATACTTAGCAACTACATCAAACATATTTTTATCATTATTACCGCTAGACACATCATTGATAATATTAGCACCCTCTTTTAGTGCGGATTCAGCTACTTTGCTTGACCTGGTATCAATGCTGATTGTTATATCATCACTAATTTTTTTTATCTCACTAATAATTGGTAAGATACGACTTATTTGCTTATCTATGGGTACTTCAATGAAGCCGGGTTTACTAGACTCAGCACCAATATCTATAATATGGCAATTATCTGATATCATCTTTTTTATATATTTTGAAGCTTCAGATATTTTGAGATATTTTCCCCCATCTGAAAAACTATCATCAGTTATATTCAATATTCCTATTATTTTAGTTTTATTTTTCATCTGAATAATCCAAAGAATAAGTTATGATTTCATCTTTAACATCTATACCCATAAGATCATATCCCATCTCAACATCATATGAATTATTCACCAAAGATTTAACCTTATCCAGCGTATCTGCCTCGCTTATTCCTCCCAATAATAATATATGAGTTAGAACTGTGAATTTTGGGCTAGCCTCCTTTATGATCCTTGCCATTTCTTCTGGGGTAGTATGATAATCCATTAAACCTTTAACTTTGGGGCTCCTATTTTTTATACTATCAGGTGCATCAGCAATTTCATGAATGAGTAAGTCAACATTTTTAGAATATGTAACTAAGTTAGATGAATAGTTTGTATCACCAGAAATAACCACACTCCTATTTTTATATATAATCTTATATCCAAAAGCATGTTTAACTCCACCACCATGAAATACATTAAATGCTAAAACCTTTATGCCATTTTTTTGATAGATAACGCCCTCTTGTATCTCAGTAGTTTTGGTTTTTAACCCTCTTTCTGTATGGCTTTCAGGAGGTTTGATACGAATCTTAATATCTTCGATAAATGCTGATTTAATATTTTTTATAAACTCTTTTGTTCCTTCTGGACCATATACTTCCAAGTCTTTATTTCTTTGATAAATCCATCCTGTCATTATCAGATCTGGCAGACCTAAAGTGTGATCAGAATGCAGATGTGTTAGGAATACTTTATTTATGTCACCAATATTTACCTGAGCCTGAGATAATCTAATTGTTGCTCCACGTCCAACATCAAAAAGCAGCTTCTCTTCTCCTACTTCGATCAAAATAGACTGACTAAATCTATTTATATCTGGCCTTGGTGTCCCAGAACCAAGTATGGTTACTCTCATTACCTCTGCAAATGCAGGATATGTTAATAACAGTAATACTGGAATTAAAAAAAATCTCATCGTTTAACCTGTGGTTTTGTAATATAATCTAACAGATTATGGCTATCAATAAAACAAAAAGGCCCGAGATTACAAAGTCTGATAGGCCAAAAACTCAAATAATAGATGTTAGAGATGAGTATAACGAAATTAAAAGTTTTCCAATTACTGGGGAACTACCTCTAACAATCTATATTAATAAAAAAGAGATTGTCACCTTAATGACATTAGGTCATTATCCAGAATCCCTTGTGATTGGTTATCTTAGAAACCAAGGATTTATTTCGTCATTATATGATTTAGATTCTGTGCAAGTTGATTGGGATACAAATTCTGCCGCAGTCAAAACAGTTTCTGATATTAATGACTTAGACAATAAATTAACACATAAAGTGGTGACTTCTGGATGCGGACAAGGGACTACATTTGGTGGGATATGGGATGATTTAAAGAATAAAAATTTAAAGTCAAAGAAACTTAAGCAGTCTTCAATATACAAAGTATTGAAATTATTACATGAAAAAAATGAAATTTATCGACTTTCTGGTGCAGTTCATGGCTGTGCTATATGTGATGAAAATCATATAATTGATTTCGTTGAAGATGTCGGGAGACATAATGCGGTT
>Ga0257115_1000439_pt1 | contig 38083 bp, 30 predicted proteins | sample SI112_100mmetaG_FD_194465 | JGI IMG/M metagenome (GOLD analysis project Ga0257115, IMG submission 194465) | Marine microbial communities from Saanich Inlet, British Columbia, Canada - SI112_100m | ecosystem: Environmental > Aquatic > Marine > Inlet | place: Canada: British Columbia | collected...
GTTGCCACTTTTTCAAAGGCTATCGCATTTGCAGTACCATCATTTTCAGTTGAAAAAGGGTTAAAGCTGTTAATGTCAATCGCTGTATCGTCCAAACCCAAGATATCGAGTGCATCAGCATTACTTATGCCTGCCTCAACCATTGAAGTTAGTGGAGTAATAACCGTTGCCGAAGCATCAGCCATCATAACGATATTTTCCACATCAGAGCCAGAAATCATATCGACTGTCTGAGATACGCCGCCAATTTTATAGGCTTGGCCAACCAAGGTTCCTGCCGCCTTATCAGCTGCACTGACATCACTCAAGGTGTATGAGCCATCCTCTGCTGATAGTGTCCATTGCTCACCCTCGCCAGCATCCCACAGGCTATTGGCGTTTCCATCTGTCCAATCTAAAGCAGCATCACCATCAAGATCTAGAAATACTTGCGCGTTTTTCAATAAGCCCTCTGATATTACACCTTCTAACGACTCTGTTGTTTCTGTTGTTGTGGACGAATCCTTCTCCATCATTGCGTAAGGAATAGCAAGACCTGCAAGAGCCATACCAACCACATCAAGGCCTAAACTTATATTGGCAGAACTAATTAAACTGCTTTGGAAGTCAGATACATCAAAGTCACTATAGTCGATGGTGCCGCCATCTAGAGCTACCGCTTGGTCAAGGGAGATTGATAGAATGCTCGATTGAGAAGCGTCCGCAGTAGCAATTGCAAGAGAAATTTCAAAAATGCCTGAAGACGCAATAATTTGATAAATTCCGTCACCAAGGTATATTATTTGACCCAATGAAGGGTCTACCAATGCTACAACAAGCTGGTCAATGTCTGAAACTTCAATGCCGGCATCTTTGGCTAATTTAGAAACATCTACAAGGTAGCCCTTCATTTCAACTTTTTCAGGGGTCTCGTTAGTAGCAAAAACCTTTTCAGGTAAAGCAGCGAGAGCAAGAGCCGCTATTAAATAGTCTTTTTTTGCTTTAGGTAATTTCTGCTTTACTGTGCTTGTTAATAAAATTCTTGATATTAACTCGATAGACTTCATAATGAACCTCATATTAAATTAGACGATATAACTTTTTTTTAGGTTTGATACCGATTAGATTGATTATATACGATAAATATTATATCAATGTTTTAGATTGGCAATGCTTATTTAATTTCATTTTTAAGGTCTTCTAGCACTTGCTTACGAGCAAGTATCCCTTTATCAATCTGATAACGAAGCTCAGAAACTTCTTTATCAAGCTTTTGAATAAAACCAATAATACTTTTGGCCTTGTCAGATAACTGATCTAAGTCATATTCAGTGCCGTCAATATTTACCTTTGGTTTGTCATTGCTATCTTTCTTTGTCATCTTTCTCTCCTACTATTAAAGCGTTACATAAAATCAATAAATAACTCTACTGCCATTTCTACTACCCTATGTAACACTTGTTATTTAAATAAATACTATCAAATTACAAGTTGTTATATGCAAATCAATGATTTACAAGAATTGTTAAAATATCTACCGCCCCTTCGCATATATATTCAGACCTTGGGTGTACAGCCTCCTTTTTATCTATTATATCTTCTCTGCTAACACCACCTCAAACAATCTAGATGATTTAGACCCATTGATTACGTTTGTTGAGAATTTACAGGAAGTAGTCACTCTCACTTAAACATCAAACAAAAAGATAATATTAGGTAACTGTAGTTACCTTTTAAACCCCCTTTAATTTCAAATAATGATTATGTATTTTGTGTACATGATATGTACACTTGATTATTAAAAGGTATAGAAATTGACTGTCTTTGAGATAAAAGTAGTTAAAGAGGATATGTGCCTTTACGAGGTTAAATTTGTTGTAGCTAAGTAGTGACAGCTGATATTGTTTAGGTTAGTAATATATAACGAACAATCAAAGCCATAGGAGAATTTACTTTGATGTGAGAGTGTTCGCTATCTGTCTATATACCAATCTCACTTTAGCCTTTGGAGAAACCTTTAATAGTGTCAATTCTAGGCTTCCTAAATAAATTCTTGATGTTTAATTGATGTATTTATGGTGTGGATTGAGCTGTATTGATACAGTGTTGGGTGGTATTTAATTACAATTTCACCTTATTTTTTTTATGGGTATACTAGGTTCAAATTGAAACCCGAAAAGAACTAATATGCCGACGATAACAGGCACAACTGGTAACGATACGCTTACTGTTCTAACAGATACAACCTCTATTCAAGCAGGTGCTGGAACAGATACGGCTGTTTTTACTGGTGACTACGCCGACTATACCTTTAGCCAGTCCGAGAGTTATGTTTCTATACTAACGAATAACACTAGCAGTCAATCGGTGAGTTTGTATGGAGTAGAGCAGTTTCAGTTTGATGATGTCTTAGTTAACTTCATAACCACCGGAAGTGGTGAGTTTCAGGTAAATACCACGACACCAAGTACTACAGCATTTCCATCCATCACTGCGCTTAATGACGGCGGCTTTGTTATCACTTGGCAAACCGATGGGCAAGATGGTGATAGTTACGGTGTTGCGGGACAAATCTATGATGCTTCTGGTACTAACGTTGGCTCTGAGTTCTTAGTGAATACAACTAGAGCGTCCCATCAGTTGTACCCGTCGATCACTACCCTTAATAATGGCGACTTTGTTATCGCTTGGCAATCCTACTTGCAAGATGGTGATGGTTATGGTGTCTACGCACAAATCTATAATACTTCGGGTATTAGGGTTGGCTCTGAGTTTCAGGTTAATACTTATACAGCATCTGATCAGGATGAAACAGACATCACTGCCCTTAATGACGGCGGATTTGTTATCACTTGGCGCTCCAAAGGGCAAGATGGTGATAATTACGGCGTCTACGCACAAAGATATGATGCTTCGGGTACTAACGTTGACTCTGAGTTTCAGGTTAATACTTATACTACATCCGGACATCATAATCCAGCTACAACTGCCCTTAATGACGGCGGTTTTGTTATCACTTGGCAATCCACTGGTGCGGATACTGTTGCTTGGGATGTCTACGCTCAAATCTATAATGCTTCGGGCGCTAGCGTTGGCTCTGAGTTTTTAGTAAATAGTTATACAGCGTCCGACCAGTACAATCCAGTGATCACTGCCCTTAATGATGGCGGCTTTGTTATCGCTTGGGAGTCCTATGGGCACGAAGATGATGATGTCCACGGTTACGGTGTCTACGTTCAAATCTATGATGCTTCTGGCACTAAGGTTGGTGATGAGTTCTTAGTTAATACTTATACTTCAAGCGACCACAACTTCCAATCCATCACCGCCCTTAATGATGGTGGCTTTGTAATCGCTTGGTATACCAGAGGAGAAGATGGCAGTGATCCGGGTGTCTACGCTCAAATCTATGATGCTTCTGGCAACACTGTGGGCACTGAGTTCAATGTAAATCCTGACACTGAATATTATTACAATACTCCATCCATCACCACACTTGATGATGGTGACTTTGTTATTACATGGTTTTTGACTAATGTCTACGCCCAACGCTATGTTTTAGAAGGCGACACTTTCACAACCGACATTAGCTCCATACATGGTGGTGACGGCAATGACTCCATTTTGGGCACAGATAGTGATGATGAAATGTGGGGAGGGGAAGGCAATGACACCTTAAGTGGCGGCTCTGGCAATGATTATCTTGAGGGTGAAGCGGGTGATGATGTTATTGACGGTGAAGCGGGTGATGATGACATTTGGGGAGGTGAAGGCAATGACACGATAAATGGTGGCTCTGGCAATGATTATCTTGACGGTGAGGCAGGTGATGATGTTATTGATGGAGGTGATGGGGATGATTCCATTTATGGAGACGAAGGCAATGATGAAATTTGGGGGGGCGAAGGCAACGATTTTCTTAATGGTGAGGTAGGCGATGATTATCTTGAGGGTGAAGCGGGTAATGATGAAATTAAAGGTGAAGCCGGTAATGATGAAATTTGGGGAGGGGAAGGTGATGACACGTTTTATGGCGGCACTGGTAATGATAGTCTGTCTGGTGAATCGGGTGATGATTTTATTGATGGTGGTGATGGGGATGATGAAATCTTGGGAGGCGAAGGTGATGACACGATAAGAGGTCGTTCTGGAGATGATGTTATTGATGGCGGTAGTGGCGATGATGAAATTATTGGATACGCAGGCAATGATGAAATTTGGGGAGGGGAAGGTGATGATTACATTAGGGGTAGCTCTGGCAATGATTATCTTGACGGTGAGGCAGGCGATGATGTTATTATTGGAGATGATGACGATGATATTATTTGGGGAGATGCAGGCGATGATTGGCTTTACGGTGCTTCTGGCAATGATTATCTTAACGGTGAAGTGGGTGATGATGATGTTGAAGGAGGCGAAGGTAATGATGACATTTTGGGAGGCGAAGGCAATGATTATCTATACGGTGAAGCGGGAAATGATGACATTTTGGGAGGCGAAGGTAATGACACCTTAAGTGGTGGCTCAGGCTTTGATTGGCTTGATGGTGGTGCAGGTGATGATACATATCTGGTCTACGATCAATGGGATTATATATGGGATGAATTGGGGAATAACAATGTGGAAGTGTCAGCTGATTTTTTCAAGACCCCGTCCACCATTACACAGATTAGTTACGATACAGATGTAAAACTCTTACCCTACTGGATTGATGCACTGACATTAGATTCCCTTAGTGCGACCCGATACCATACCGAGTCAACAGAGAAACAATACTTTTATATGTATCCAGTTGCGCCATTGGATTATTACGAGGCGGAAGATTTAATTGATTGGGGTGCTGCCACTGACTTCATTAAAGAGGCTTTTGAATATGTTGTTGCAGCCTTAGAGAAAATTATTGACGTTTTATTCGTCTCTACAGATGACCCCTTACAAGTAAATACAATTACTTTATCAACCAACACCCAGCTAGATTCGTCCGGTTACACCTACACACCAGAGACGTCAAAGGATAATTATAATCACTTGTCATCCGATATCTTTATTGATGGCGATTATGATCAGCCATCGATTACTGAGCCAAACTATGCGATAGAAACAATAGTGCATGAGCTGGGACATGCGCTTGGACTGAAACATACTTTTGACACTGCTGAATATGGTCAGATTGGCGAAGGTCCTTTTTTGGAAAGCGAGTCTGAGGACAACACAGACTGGACCATGATGAGTTATACAGATGGTGATAGTACTTATTCTGCTAATTTTGCGCCTTTGGATATTGCTGCATTACATTATATTTATGGTGTAGCAGCTGATGTAAATGAAGGAAATAGCACCTATCTTTTTGATGACTCTCAAGGTGTCTTTGTGTTCGACGGGCAGGGTGTGGATGTTATTGATGCTTCCAGTGCACAGAGTGCAGCGACAATTTACCTTACCGAGGGGGATTGGAGTTTTATTGGTGAAAAATCTGACCTTATTACGAGCGCAAACCAGCTAACAATCAATTTTAATACTGAGATTGAAGACGCGATAGGTGGTGACTTCGATGACACACTTTCTGGCAATCTACTTGATAACAGTTTGCAAGGGGGTAAGGGGAACGACTTAATTAAGGGTGAGGCAGGCAATGATTATCTTACTGGTCAAGTGGGTGATGATGAAATTTGGGGAGGCGAAGGCAATGATGCCATTTGGGGAGACGAAGGCGATGATTATCTTGAGGGTGAAGCGGGTGATGACGAAATTTATGGTGAAGCGGGTAATGATGACATTTGGGGAGGCGAAGGCAATGACACTTTAAGTGGCGGCTCTGGCAATGATTATCTTGACGGTTTAGAGGGTGATGATGAAATTTGGGGAGGCGAAGGCAATGATGCCATTTGGGGAGACGATGGCGATGATTATCTTGAGGGTGAAGCGGGTGATGATGAAATTTATGGTGAAGCGGGCAATGACTCACTACTGGGCAATGCTGGTGATGACACTTTAACTGGTGGCTTAGGCAATGACACCATGAGTGGCGGTGCAGGATCTGATCAGTATGTCTTTAAATACACAGATCTCACTGACAACTCAATTGACATCATTACTGACTTCACTGTAGGTGTAGATGGCGATGTGCTGGATTTGCGTGATATGCATACTGGTAATATTGAAGCTAACCCAGACTACATTGTTGGGGAAGAGATTTACCCATATTTACTTGGATATGTAAGATTTATTAAGAGTGGTGATGACACAGTAGTCGCCTATGATATTGATGGACAAGGCATTGACTTCACTCCACAAGCTGTTGCCATATTGGAGAATGTTGATTCATTAAAATTTGTTAAAGAAAATCACGCTGGAGCAGGGCAGAACTTTAATATTTTTAAAAATGGTGTTATTGCTGAAGTTAGCGAAGATGCTCAGAGTGTTACTGTTGAGTTGCATTTATGGGGTGGTCAATCCTCAGACGATGTAACTGTAATAACTAACTTGCCAGATAGTGATGAGAATAGTTTGCAACTGGTATTTACCCCGGGTGAATGGCATCAAACTAAGAGTGTTACTTTTACAAAATCTTCTGATTTTGACGAATACAGTTTGGATAATTTTTCCACCGTATTAAATTCTAATGATGTGAACTATGATGGAAAGTCATTAATATATACGATTGAAGAAGAGTTAACTCTTAGTGTTCCTCCAGTATTAAGCTCAGCCATTAGCGACGTCTCCATAAATGAAGATGCAGCATACAGCTATGATGCCTCTGCTAGTTTTAGTGACACTGATGGTGATACACTCACGTACTATGCAACACTCTCAGATGACTCTGACTTGCCACTCTGGCTTAGTATTAACACTACAACCGGTGTCCTTAGTGGCACGCCTGAGAATGGGGATGTTGGGGCGATTGCAATCAAAGTCACCGCAACCGATAGTCAAAGTGCTAGTGTTAGTGATACTTATACACTAACGGTTGCTAATACCAACGACGTTCCAACCTTAAGCTCAGCCATTGTTAATACTTCCATCAATGAAGATGCAGTATATAGTTATGATGCGTCCGCTAATTTCTCAGATATTGATGGTGATACACTCACGTACTATGCAACACTCTCAGATGACTCTGACTTGCCACTCTGGCTTAGTATTAACACTACAACCGGTGTCCTTAGTGGCACGCCTGAGAGTGTGGATGGAGGCGCGATTGATGTCAAAGTAACCGCAACCGATACTTCTGAAGTAAGTGTTAGTGACAACTATACGTTAACAGTTATCAATCTCTACGATGCAATTATTTCAACAGCTGCTACTGAGTCAACAATAACTAAGTTGACTGATACTTCGGTTAACCTTTGGAAAGATGGCGCTGATACTGGCACATCCGTTGCTGTAGATAGTGGTGAGATATCCATTGCCAATACGGTAACCTTCGATACTGTCAAACTCGCAGCAGCCAATGCTTATGACTTCGATATCAATATTACTGATGCGATTGACGTACTCCGACACATTGTTGACTTGGAAGCGCTGAGTGCAGGTAGTTCTGCTTACCACGCAGCCGACGTTGATAACGATGGTGATATCGATATATCTGATGCCATTGATGTTTTAAGACATATTGTTGACCTTGAAACCATTGATACTTTCGATGTTCTTGATAGTAATGGAGCAAGAGTCACTGAGCTAGATGCTGATTACTCAGGCGATGCCCCAACTTGGACACTGGTTGCCAATGGTGATGTCAATATGAGCGGTAGTTATGATGATGCGTATGTAGTGACGGCTGATATTGTTTAGATAATTATAAAGAAACCCCTCCTACTCTTATTAGGCTAGTCATTTAGGAAAATAACCCTCTGGGTAGCATTCGCTATAGTGATTTGCATTTAAACCACAACCAATCCTGTTTATATCAATAAGACTTAGGTCAAAAAATATCCAAGAAAATAAACTAAACATTAAAAGAAGAGTAATCGGTGCAAAAAATAATGTAACTAGCATCATTCCAGTCTTACGTTTCTTAGAAGTTCTTAAAAGAACAACTCCATAAAAAAACATAAAGAACCAACCCAGAAATACTAAAGCCAAAGACATTTTTATCTCCTCAAATATTTATACTAATTCAAATAAACTCACCATAATAAAAAGTACAACATGAAAAATAACGGACAGTAGAAGCACCTTATTGCTTATAAATTTAGGATCTTTACGAATGGACAAATTCAACTTCATATTAGTTTTGCAGTAACGACATACCTCAAAGGTCCACCTGCAATAATGGTATCAAAGGGATAACAAGTAATCAGCTTTAATTCATCTTGGTTTGAGTTAATTGATATGTCTTGCTTGGTTGCGTCAATGATCTTAATGTCGCTAACCGAATAGCTTGCTGTATTGTTGCGACGATCAGTCACTTCAAATACATCATCAATAGATACCTCCTTTAAAAATCTAAAGTGGGTATCTCTATGAGCAGATATCACTGTGGTACCACCTTGATTAGGCTGGTAACTATTAATGTTGTATCCCGGGGCAAATGCAAGTGAATTTCCTTTATCGCCTGAGAGGACAATTAAGTTTTTATTGTGTTTATTTGAGCTTAGCTTCATCACCGGATGCATGTCAGCCCAACCCCATGGCTTTTGTATCTCTCCAGTTCGTATGGAGTCATTCCAAGCATCATTTATTAAATATTGCGCCAAGACAGCTTTAGCAGGAATATAGGCGCCATAGGCAAATATACTAAAACCTATAGTTGCTAATAAAAATACTAGTCTCTTCACACTAGGAGTCTTCGACGAAACATTAAAGTTATCAGTAAAATAAGAGCTCCTAGAGACATAAATAGCTCTGAATTTGTTGCTGTTTGAGGGACTGTAATAAGTTTTACTGGTACAAACTGGTTGAGGGCTAGATCAGCTCTTAGCTCAGCTTCAAATTCAGCAATTTCTAGCTCTACAGCTAACGCTGACATAAGCGCTGAAACTTCAGCGTCATATGCTGATTTACTTGCTAAGGCATTAGACGTAGGGATTGCAACTGAATAATTGGCTGAATAAGATCTACTAGCATTTACTGGTGCTGCTTTTAATTTTGCAATAAATTCTTGAAGTAATTCATCTCTATTTTGAAGATTGCCGTTATTATCAATTCTTATTTCATTTTCCATGCCATCAGCCTTTGCTTTTTTAATAATAGCTTGATTAATTAACTGTTCGGATTCAGGACGGACGGGGGTAACATCAACTGCCACTAGTGATGTAAATCGAGATACAAGGTGATATTCTAAGGCGAGTCCTATTATGTCTTTTTTAGATAGATTTTCTACTCTTGATGTATAGGCATTGTTATGTATATCAGTTAAACGATCAATTTTTCGTCGAGCCCAAAGAATATCAAGTCCTTTGGTATTTTTTGATGAATTAATGGTAATGTTTTCACTAAAGTCACCGTCAATTGTTTTTCCAGTGATTTCAAGAAAATTTGGCAAGGCATTCATCTTATATATTGCTGTAATAGTCTCACCAGCATAGAGGTCATAAATCACGTCTAAGGCAAGCTCAGCGTTGATTTCAGGTGGAAAACTAACTTTTATGTCGGTGAGTGCGGGTGATTCAAGCTTTACAAACAAATCGTTCATTTTTTGGTTAATCTCTCTTGAACTACCTATATAAGTAAAGGTTCCTCTGCCAAAGTCTGCAAGCTTTGTTAATAAATAGGAATTTGGAGCTGAACCAATACCTATTGTAAAAAAACGATCATCTTTAATGTTTGTTTCTACGCTGTTAAATATTGAAATTTCATTGCCAGATTGACCATCCGTTATAAAGACAATTTGACGGAGATAATTCTTAGAATTAGAGTCTCTCGATCTAAGTGCATAAGAGATTGGGCTTAACATCTCTGTGCCCCCATCTGCACTAACTTTATTTAAAAAGCGTTTAGCGTGTGACTTGTTCATATTAATAGCAGGCATTGCACTATCAAACAAGGGGTCGAAACTATCATCAAAATCAATGATATTAAATCGATCGGTAGGTTCGAGTCTATCTAAAGCCTTATTAAGCGCACTTTTAGCATAACTCATTGAAGTGCCACTCATCGATCCAGAAGAGTCAATAATGAAGATTAACTCGCGAGGTCTACTACTAACTTTAAAAACATCATCTTTAGGCGGTGTTGCCATTAACAGTAAGTAGACATCGTCATCTTTTTGTTGAGTAAAGAGTGCAAGTTCAGGCTCATCTGTTTGACTTGCAGACCAAGTAAGTTCAAAATCACGGTCAGCTTGATAAGACTCATCTAAAGAAATATGCTTGGTTATTTGATTGATTTGAGTCGTATGAATTTTGTGATAGCTTGAATCTAAAGACGCTACATCAAAGCCAGCCATTAAATTTATATCAATGCTCACTGGAAGATAAGTCTTATAATCCATACCTGTTAAATAACTAATAATGCCTTCACTCGGCGGGGTGATTTTTGAAGCGTCTTCGACTTCATGAGTATTAGGTGCAACACCAAGAGAGTCAGCAGGAGTTTTAATCGAAATTCCCGGGATATATCGATCACCGACAACCATTGGAAACCTAATTGAATAAGTATTATTGTCGATAAGGACTGCTTGTTGATATTCAATGGCTATGGTTATTGTTCCGCCCGGTGCTATATTGGCAACACTAGTGGTAAAGATATTAGGTCTTTGTTGCTCTACTAAAGAAGCACTCTTACCTTCTTGTTTAGCTTTTTCATATATTTTTTTAGCTGCCTTTTTTTCATGTATTTGACCTTCAATAATACGATCATTAACGTACATTCTTAATTGATCGACTGCGGAGTCTTCAGGTAATGGAAATACATAAACACCCTCTGCCCAATCATTAGAGGGGTTAATAAAAGACTGTTCAACTGTAACACGATTGATATTTCCAGTTATATCCATGTGAACTTTTGTATCAAGTGCTATTTGCATGATTGATGGCATACCAGAAAACTTAAAGATCATGGATCCTGATTCTGCGTCATTTACATGAACTGGATTGGTAGTTCCGGAGGCAAAAGAAAAGTTTGAAATAGAAAGTAAGAGTAGAGAAGTAAGTGTTAGAGTGCTAAATCTAGATTGACTTGGTTTCATGAGGTCTTATTTTTGTGGGGTTAGCTAATTCTCAATAAATTTAGCAAGAGAACGATAAAACTTTGATGTTTTGTTAATGAATATTAGGTGAATAATGAACCATACTAGTAATATGGGTAAAAAAGAAATATAAATATTTGATGAAGATTGATAAATATTTTATTTAGCAGAAAGTATAAATAGTAGTATATAAATATAAATATTTATGTAATATATCATCAAATATGTAATTATATTAGAAAAAATTAACATATTTAAATAGATTAATGTATAATAATACTAATTATTTATATAAATAGATCAACAATAGATCAACAATAGATCAACAATAGATAACGATATCATACAAAATAACATCATGAGTCCACCTATTATTTATAAAAAAATATTTAAAATTGATTCAATGTTAAATACTTAGTACTACTAAGAGTGTAGTAGTTTTTACTTCCATTTTTTCTACTACACTATTAGTAGTATTACTTAGAATACTGCTAGATGTAAAACAAATGTTAACTATAAAGGAGATGTACATGAGTGGTGAATATATCATTAACAGGTTTATTTAAGGAGAAGGCGTATGGTTATAGAACACGACCCGAACATGGGAGATAGAGAAGATCGATTTAAGCGTATTGCAACGAAGAGAACTAATGATATTTTGAATAGAATTCGTATACTCGGAAATTGTTCAAACAAAAGTACTTATAAATATTCTGAGGATGAAGTCAATAGGATTTTTCGTGCTATTGATCAGGAATTGAAAAACTGTAAGTCAAGATTCTCATCTAAAAAACAAAAATTTACTCTTTAACATGAGGAAATAACATGCCTATTCAATTAAAAATTTCGCCAAGATTAATTCAAAATATTGCCGGTCTTTATAATGACTCACACCGTATGTATATGGAGTTTATTGACAATTCTATCGATAGTGCTGAGGAATATTTTGATGCAAACACTAATGAATATAAAAAAGAAATTCTCATCTCTTTTGTATTATCGGGTGATCGTATTTGGATAGAGGACAATTGTTGCGGTATACAAAATTTGGAAGATGTTGTTCAAAGTATTGGTAACTCGAAAAAGAAACACGGTAAATTTACAAATGGTCAGTTTGGGTTTGGAATTTATGCTTTCATGTCTGAATGTCAAACAATGGAGATAATTTCAAAATATAAAGGTGAATCTAATGCAAAGGCAATTCCAATAAATAGAAACCAGTTTGAAACAGACAATATAGAAGATGTCCAGTTTCCTGATCTACAGCCTTGTGACTTTAAGTATGATTCTGGAACAAAAGTTATTTTATCTGCTTTTGACGATAAAAAAATTAGGAAAAACACAGATTTTGAAAAAATTAAAGATGAAGTTGAGCTGCATTTTGAACGATTACTTAGTAGGAAGAATTTAAAAATATTGCTTGTTAATAAAAATGATGGTAAAGAATACCTTTGCAAATCTTTTGACTATAGCCAATATGTCGGGGAGGAATATGAGGAAACTTTACATAAAGTAAGTTTTGTCAAAGGGAGAGTTAAAAAACAAACTATAACATACAAATTACCAAAACCAATTTTTATATATTTATTGATTACTAAAGATAAATATATAAACAAAGCGCCAATATTCGTTTTAAAAGGTCGCAGAATATCTAAAATAAAAGACATAAAACAATTCAATTCAAAACATAAAAGTGATATTTGGGGTCACCCAAATATAACTGGATTTGTAGATTTAGGTGATTTTTTGGAACCAACCATTGCAAGGACTGAATTTCAGAGTAGTGATAAAGTCAAAGCTTTGTTTAATACACTTAAAGAGCTAGAACCTCTTATTCTAGATGAAATTCGTAATGTAAATAAAGATTCTGAGACACAACATTATAAAAGTTTTGAAGATCACATAAATCGAATGTTATCAAAAATAGCACGAGAAGACAAAATGCTCTTTAGAACAGAAATATTGTCTGGAAATGAAATTAACGTACTACCGGGTGCTAATGGAGAAGAAATTGAAGAAGGATTAGGTTCTGAACATCATAGAAATGGTCCACCCAGCGGAGTACCAACAGAAAACCCGAGTGAACCAGTAGATGATCCTTATGGTTTTGGTTCAACAGAAGAAGCAGGAAAAGATGTTTCTGATTATGAAGATGAGGGAGACTTAGCTTCAAATAAACAACCAGATAATGAGTATGAAGATACTGGTTTGAAAGGTAGAGAGAAAAAAAAGCCCGGTTTTAACATGCAATTTGTTGAAGGTGATCCGATTATTGACGCAGAAACAAACAAACCTATGCGTTCACAGTTAGTTGGAGGAACTATTCGTATTTTCAGAAATCATCCAGATTTTGAATCTAGGATTAAAAAAACATCATCAAAAGAACCAAAAATCACTCAAAGGCTGAGTACCTATGTATCTATAGAAACTATGGTTCATTATAAAGATAGGCAACAAATGAGAAAAGGTCAAGCAGAATATAATATAAAAATGTATATAAGTCTATCTGACTATATTCTTAAATTAGAAAATTTGTGCAGTGTATTAGTAGGTAGAAATTTGAAAGATTTTGCGGAGAAATAGAGTGGATATACATAACGTTATTCAAGATATTACTCCTCTATATAATCGTTACAAAAAAGAAAGCAAGTCAATTTCCGGATCGGAAGCACTAAAGATAATGTGGGACCTAGGATCTATATTGAAAATCTATATAGAAGAAAATAATGTCGCCCCACATGCCCTATATCGAGAAATTTATGGCAAAAGTGAAGGAAGTACAAATATCACCAGAAAAAGTTGGATTCCGAGGGAATTTCAGGGCAGATGCTACAGAATTAGGAACATATTCTCATCGAAAGATCAAATTGATAATGAGCTTCCAAATCTTAGAAATTTTACTAACTTTCGTGAATGCATGCCATTTTTTGATAATGATAAATATAAGTTTGTCGGGGAGGAAAAAGATAAGTTACTTGCCTTATTGAATTCTAATAATAATAAATATATTTTTAAAACAATCAAAAAACTTCAAAAAGAAAGAATTGGCAGATCCAATGATCGTAATCAAAGATTGAAGGATCTCAAAAATGAGAAGGATATTTTTATATATTTTTATAATTATATTTACAATATGGCTCAGCTTGATAGTGATGCAATACTTATTAAAATAAAAGAAGATGGTATTGATAGTGAAAATATTTTAGTTCTTGCTCAAAATACAAATGCGCTTTCTCAAGATGGCTTGAAGTTTTTTGACATGACAAATATACAAAACGATAATTGGATTAATTATTGTGAAGTTATAAGTGATTTTATTAATCAAAAAGATCCAAAAAAAATTAGACGTTTTCGTCGTCTAGTCCCTCCTGAAAGGATAGTGAAATTAGCTGATATGTTGTATTTAATATATAAAAATAGTAAATAAATAAGGGGCATATACTACATACCCCAAAGGTCATGTTCTTCCAAAAACTCCTCTGAAGGTTCATAATCATTTTCACCCGATTATAAAATATCTACAGTAAGGAGCACTTTAAACAAATTGGTCTTATTAGGCTGTATCTTGGCTGGACACCTATAAATGAGAATGATAACTATTCGACTATATACTATATACCTAATGAATTAATTATCTGACAGAACTTTCAGAACTTCAAGTTTAAAATAGTCAAACAACATGGCTACAAACAAACTACCTATACCTCACCAATTAGCACTCAGCTTCTCCAAACAATGGGAGGACTTTGGCAACACCTCTTCACCAGCACTCGTTGAGCTTTGGACAATTATCTTTCAAACCTTTAATGATTGCATAGCGCGCAACGTTAATGGGTCTGAGCGAGAGTATTCAGTGATTCCTGCAGTAACAGGCAGTGGTAAGACGTTGTGCTACCGTTGGTATGCTGCTGCACTCGCTAAGCAATCTTTAAGTGATCCAGATAGTCCGGGAATGGTTATCGTTACCACTCTTAAAAAAGAAACCGATGAATCTGTGGCTATGATTAATGAGTGGACTTGTAGGGAAGTCTCTATTGCCTACAACAGTGACTCAGATATCAAGGCGCGCAACAATGAACATCTGCTTGATGACCACCAAATTGTAATCATCCAGCATGAATACTTCAAGAGACATCACCACTTACGATCATCTTCTAGAAGTGCCTACAGGCAAATGATGAGTTACAAAGGGAAGGATCGAGGGCTTATTGTTATTGATGAATCAATTCAACTGATAGAGTCTATCGAGATTAGTAAGCACACTTTAAATAAAGCTACTGGCTGGCTATCTGAATACAAAAATGATTTGCCTAAAGAACATCTGCTTGTTGATTATCTTAGAGACAACTTTACATCCTTATTTACTCTGAATGATTCTGTCAAAGTTGAACACATTGGCAAATCGCAATTACTACTCAATAAGTTATGTGCCCACTTCGACATGTCGCCCAATGAAGTTCAGAGGGTCTTAGAACTGAAAAAGGCTGTCAATCATCTGAAACAAGATTCTGAACTATACTCTCAGGGCTTTACTACTACTAGAGGTGGTTCTTTAAATAAGTACTTGAGTGACATAAAATACATTCTTGACGACAGCTTGTACAAGTATAAAGAAGGCTTCAAGCTTGAATACAGAGCGTCCACTCTTGAACTACCCCTCAAGTCTCTGGTTGTTCTAGATGCCACTGCCAAAGTGGATAAGACTTACAATCATTTCCCGTATGCAAGAGTTGTTGGCGTTCCTAAAGTAAAGTCCTACGAAGATGTCACTTTAAACGCATATGTTGTTGAGGGAGGTGTTGGCAGAGATGTAATAGCTGGTGACTGGTACAGAAGTGCTGATAATATTAACTCACTTCTTGATTCTGCGGAATTACGTGGAGCGGAGTTTGTTGTTTTTACCTTTAAGGATTTAGTTAAGAAAACTCCAGAATACCATGATAATTTTGGTAACCTTACAGGTGTAAATATCTATAAAAACTGTACTGAAATGGTTATTTATGGCTTGTACTACAGGCGTAACAATATGTACTACGATTATCTATATCAAGGCAGTAGTGGTGCTTCAACAGTCTTTTCAGATGAAGGTAAAGCTTTGATGACCGATCTGAAATACTCACACATAGCAGCGGATGTAATTCAGATGATTAATCGAGGTTGTTGTCGAAAGATCATTGACGGCAAAGCCTCAAAAATGAAGGTATCAATGCTACTTCCAAAGAATAATGGAACTCTTAGTGATGCAATCTTACAATCAATACGAAATGAGATGATTGATATAAATATCAATGTGCTTGACGCTCAGTTTGTGACAAAAGCGCCTGTAAGTACTTATGATGGAAATGTCGTTGGCACTGATCAAGGGTTAATATCAGAACTAATCACTTGTGATACTAAAAAACTAAAGTTGTCTGAGTTGTTTGATAACCTTGGACTAACCAAAAGAAAGAGAGAACGCGTAAGAGGTCATCTTAACAAGCCAGAGCATTCAAACACTTATTTAGCACGTGAAGTTAAAAAGTTGGGGTATAAGGTTGTTACCGAACGAAAGCAACTATTCTTAGTAAAGACGAATGAGGCTTAGTGCTTGTTGTTAGGGTGATATTGTTGTCTTAATAAAGTAAATGATACCCCCTTTTATATCTAATATATATTAGAGGATAAACGTGGTATGTTTTGTAAATAGCCTGTCTTTCTTTATAAAGCCCTCATAATGATTGATAGTAGCCAACCACCTTTCGGTTTGACTCTATCAGGCACATGAAAAGTTTATAAGCTTCTTCAGCGATACAAGATTAAAAAGAGCTCAGCCAACCAAATAACTAATAAGTTTCTATAGCTCCCTCTAAAACTATAAGTATATTTATTTAATTCTCTGGCTAGCGCTTTATTGCCTCTGGCTGATTGCTGTACCCCTTAAAATAGTTTCGTTATTTGTAGTAAACAAAAGAGTAGGGGTGAGTAAGCATGAATAAGAATTTCAATTGGAAATATCTTGAGAAAGCTTTGTTAGGAATCTCTTGTTGGCTGAGATAAAAGACACTCATAGAATACCTCTAAAATAGCTCTGCAATAGGCTCTGTAAGGTCATTCAATCAAACTAAAATAAGCTGCTCTATATGGACAAATATGGAGCTCTCAGAAGGGTTTTAGAGGCATAAAACAGACCTCAAAAAAGAGCTGCGCCTATCGTATGCATGTAATTATATAATAAGGTAACGGCGAATGCTTTTTTAGACCCCCTTCTTCAATAAATAATGATTATGTACTTTGTGTACAGTTTATGTACACTTAATCACAAAAAGGTATAGAATTTAACTGTCTTTAACTAAAAAGGAGTTAAAGAGGATATGTACCTTTATGAAGTTAAAAATACTGTTGCTAAAGGGATAGTCTATAAGCAATCAATATGTATCGGTCAGAACAGCAATAATCTGAACGTATTCACACTTGACCCCCAGTCAAGTGCGCTACCAGACTGCGCTACGCCCCGCTTAAACTCTAAAAGAAACTATCTAAATTTACCGTAAAGATAGCCTGCTATAGTTGCAATCAATCCGAAAGGTATTGCAACTGAAAACCAAGGTATTAGGTTATCAATACTTGGACTCATTGCAAAAGGCTGGATATAAAAAGAAGTAGAAACAAAAAGACTCCAGGCGAGGAATGTTCTTGCATAGAAGTTAGCTTTACTCCCAATCTCTGATTTCGGCTTTAGCATCCTAAAAAACAAATATCCGAAACCAACCGAAACAAGAGTACTAATAAAAATTAACATTTTTCAAACTCCAAAAAAAATAACTATTTTACCTATTGATTAATTTAAGTTACAAACTGGGCAATTCAAATCTTTGCCAATCTTAACCTTTCTGAAGCTTAAATCAAGAGCGTCAACCAAAAGCAAAGAGCCGCATAATTGATCCCCCAAGCATAATATTACTTTAATCGCTTGCAAGGCCTGAATCGTTCCAATGAGTCCAGCAACGGGTGCCATCACGCCATTATCAATGCAGCTTTCATTTTCTTCACCCTCAACACTGTATAAGCACTGGTAGCAAGGCTGATCTTTTTCATAGCCCTTAAATACCGAAACCTGACCTTCAAACCTGACCACAGCGGCAGAGACAAGTGGTTTTTGATGCTCTACACAGATCTGATTAATTTCAAATCGACTGTCAAAGTTGTCGGTTCCATCCAAAACAATGTCGACCCCTTTGATCAACTCAGGCAGGTTGTCGGTATGAATGAGCTCATTGGCAATCGTGATCTTAATGTTTGGGTTAAGCTCAGTCAATTTATTCTTCGCAGAGTTCACCTTGTCATCACCTATATCTTTAGTTTGATGAATAATTTGTCGCTGAAGATTCGATAATTCAACTTGATCAAAGTCAGCAATTATAAGATGCCCTACCCCGGCTGCAGCCAAGTAGAGTGCGGTTGGTGAGCCGAGACCCCCCATACCAATAATAAGGACTGTTGCGTCCATAATTTTTTGCTGCCCTTCAATATCAACCTGAGGTAACATGATTTGTTTAGAGTATCTGAGCAATTCTTGGTCTTCCATGGGTCTCTCTATTTAAAGTATTTAGTCACTTTAGGTAATATCACCATTTGACAATAGGGCTGATTTGCGTTGTCATTATAGTAGTTTTGGTGGTAACTTTCTGCTGGATAGAAAACGTCAAGTTCAGTGATTTCAGTGACTGCACCTTTAACATTATTAATCATAGAGGTTGCGATCTGCTTTTGTGAATCATTAATATAAAAGATTGCAGAGCGATACTGGGTTCCCCGGTCAGCGCCCTGCTGATTAAGACTCGTTGGGTCATGGGTCTCCACAAAAACCTCCAACAACTCACTAAAGGCTACCTCATCTTCATCGAATTCAATCCTTAACACTTCTGCATGCCCTGTCTGGCCCGAGCAAATTGATTCATAGGACGGTTTTGGTGTAGTTCCATTACAGTAACCACTCTCTACTTCTTTGACGCCATAGACGCGCTGAAATATAGCCTCTACACACCAAAAGCAACCGCCTGCAAGATAAGCTGTTTCCATGTATTATTGTTTGCAAAATATTAAAAGATATAGTATAGCTTATGCTGGCAAATAAAATTATTAATGAGCTAAAAATCTTAGCGACCGAAGAGCGAAAAAAGACTAACGAGTGGTTCTTTAAAACGGAAAAAGGAAGCTACGGTTATGGTGATATTTTTATCGGGGTAACGGTCCCTGATATACGCAAAATATCAAAAAAATTTAGCTCGATCATATCGTTAAGCGAAACGACTAAATTAATTCAAAGTCCGATTCACGAGGTTCGCCTCTGTGCACTTATCATCCTGGTCAATCAATATAAAAAAGATAACCGTGATGAAATCTTTGATTTTTATATTCAAAATATTTCGTATATAAATAATTGGGATCTGGTCGACACAAGTGCGCCATACATCACGGGAGACTACTTCTATAGAAACACGAAAAAAAGGAACATGATGTTTGAATTTTCAAAATCAGAGAGTCTCTGGATTAGACGAATCAGCATTATTTCTACATTTTATTTTATTAGAAACAACGAATTTAGCGAAACACTTGAAATTGCCAAAACTCTAATCAACGATGAGCAAGACCTCATTCACAAAGCGGTTGGCTGGATGCTGCGCGAAGTCTACAAAAGAGATGAAGAGCTAGTCAAAACTTTTTTGAGAAGCAACTACGATCAGCTCCCAAGAGTGATGTTGAGGTATGCCATCGAAAAAATGGATAAGGTTGAGAGGATTCAATACCTGAAGGGTAGTTTTTAGTCCTTGATGATAGTGATTCATTTAATTAGACAAATTACCTGAATAAAAAATTAGATTTAAGATTATTAATACAAAAACTTCGCACAAACGCAATCACTCCATTAAGATATAATTTTGGTTAAGGATTTGTTTCGTTTTTCGAAAACCTTTAAAGGAGAGGACGTGTCAGAAAACATCGATCATAGCCACGGAAATGGCCTAGTGCTAATACTTCTAGCTCTCTCGATTCTTGCCTTAGTCTGGCTTTTTACTCCCTTTATAGCGTACCTCTTCTTGTCACTACTGATTTGTATTTCAACCCATAGCAGCTTTACAAAACTTTCACAAAAACGATCAAAAAATATATCAGCTCTGATTATGACGCTGCTTGTCACGGTGCTTTTGATTCTGCCTCTTGGATACATTCTGTTAGTCAGCGGTATCGAGACTACCGCACTCATTAACAGACTTCAGAGTGACTTTCAGCTCAGTGAAATTAGCAGAATTACAGATACAATTATTATGGGTCTTCCTTTGTCTGACTCTATCCGTGAATTTTTAGATAGCTCCCTTAGAAACAATCTTGAGAGTATCGCTATCGCAATCAAAGACTTCTCTATCGTCATCCTTAAGAGTATCACTAAGCTCTCGAGTCAGTTCGTCTTTTTTGTGATCATTACTATTTTCTCTCTTTACTATTTTTATATTGATGGCCCATCATTCATTGAGAAGGTCAGAAAGGTCTCACCGCTCGACAATAAAATTAACGACTTACTGCTTAATCAGTTCTCAGGGCTCTCACTGACCCTTGTAGGAAGCGTTTTTTTAGTCGCCTTAACGCAAGGCGTTGCGTTTGCAATTGGAGTCATGATCGTTGGGCTGCCTGCGTTATTTTTTGGCGTAGCGATGGCCCTTGCTAGCTTTATTCCGGTTTTAGGAGGGGTTTTAGTTTGGCTTCCAATCTCGATCTACCTGTTTGCCATTGGTGAGCCAACGAGTGCTCTTATTATTATTATTTTTGGTGCCATTATAGCGGGCACAGTCATTGATAACCTTTTGAGGCCTGTTATTATCACGAAGCTTTCAAGCTCAATGAAGCACCAGAGCCCTCTCAACCATACCTTGATTACTGTCCTCTCAACGCTTGCAGGAATCATTAAGTTTGGTATTTTGGGTCTTTTCATTGGCCCAATAATTGCTGCAATGTCGATAACTATTTTTGACATTTATCAGATTCAATTTGGCAAGTCTAAGTAATTCTTTGTTAAAATTCTCATCTTCATTATTAAACCAATTGAAACATGCTTAAAGAGCTCATTGAATATATAAAAGAGTACGAAGATGACAATGAGCTCGGTGACTATCTTGATACGCGTTACGTCAGACTCACTGATCAGCACTATGACCAAATTGCAAGCGCCATGTCGGATGGCGAACTCGAGCTCAAAAAATCCTCAAGCTGCCCTGCTGAACGATTCTTTCTGCACTTTAACGAGACCATCTTATTTGTCAACAAACAGACCGAAAACCCTGACGCTAGCTATGACGTCGAGATGGTTGAAAACCAGGGAGAGTTGGATGACTCTTCGGATCTATTATTTGCTTCCTTTTCTCTGAGTGATGACTATACCCCGTCTCTTAAAAAGCGAGCCTCAAGCGGCAAGACTGAAGATGAAAACCATCAGCAACTTGTGATGCTCTCTGTGATACCAATATTAAAGGGGTTTATGGTTGCCATAACCGATTAGACTTACTTCTTACCTTTTTGTGTAGCCAATTTAAGCTTAGGTCCGGCCTTAAAGGTGACCACTTTTCTTGCACTAATCATGACCTCTTCGCCGGTCTTTGGGTTTCTGCCAGGACGCGGCGTTTTGTTGCGAACGACAAAGTTACCAAAACTCGATAGCTTTATTTCCTCACCGCTCTTAAGGGTCTCAATGATTTGATCAAAAAATTGATTGGTCAGCGCTAGCGCCTGGGTTTGAGTGAGATCTGTTTTTTTGACGAGAGTGTTAGCAATATCTTGTTTTGTAAGGGACATAATTTATCTTAATTTGGCTGAGAATTTTGTTTCTAAATGAGCCACTATTTTACTAACTTTTTCAGCCAACTGTTCATCAGTTAAGGTAACTTCTTTCGATTGATAAGTTAAATTTAAGGCCACACTTTTACAGCCCTGTTCGATGTGTTCCCCTTCATAGACATCGAACAAATTAACATCAACCAGATCAGCTTGCTTAAGAGACCTGATAGAGCCAATTAGCTCGTCAGCGCTGAGCTCATTCGATACCACAATTGCAATATCTCTTTGCGAAGCCTGGAAAGACGAGAAAGATGCATAACTCGGCGTCTCACTTTGCTCAATCTCTGACTGTACGAGCTCGAAAAGAAAAGCCGTTGGCATCGACAACCTCTTTTGAAGTTTCGGTGATAGTGCACCTACCCATCCGATGTGTTTTTTCCCTTTCATTATTTTTGCGCTCTGACCCATCTGCAGTGCGGGATGCGTAGCAGCTTCGAAGGTGTAGTCTTGTTTGCTAAGTGCCAACAACGCTTCGACGTCTGATTTGATGTCAAAAAAGTCAACCTCACGCTCGCTACTTGCCCACTGCGAGTTATATCGGTTTCCTGAAATAATGCCAGCAATTTTTTGAACTTGGTCTTCAACTGAGGTGCCAGAAAAGCAAAGCCCCAACTCGAAGAAGCGTGAGTTGAGATGGCCTCTTCTGATGTTCGATTTAGCAGATTGAATTAAACCTGACCATAGACTTGATCGCATCACTGCCATGTCGTCTGAGATTGGATTTTGCAGCAAAATTTTCTTTGCTTTGGGGTCAACTAAATCATGCATCTCGTTTGAGATAAAGCTATAGGTAATGACCTCCCGATAGCCTCGATTGACCAGAGAGCTGGATAGCGCATTGGGGCCCACATGAGCTTGAGATGCGTTTGAGATGTTGGCATCAATCGAGAGCCTTTGAACAGGAATCTTGTCGTAACCATAAAGCCTGGCGAGCTCCTCAATAATGTCTGCCGGAATTCGGATGTCGAAACGAAAGCTCGGCGGCGTGATGGTCCAAGAGCTATCTTTGTTGGTCTTAAAATCGAGCGCTAGAAACTGGAACTTGGATTCAATCCATGACGACTCAAGCTCGAAACCTAAAACCTTTGAAATCTTTTCTTGAGAGATTTCGATGGGTTTTATTTGAGGCAATGAATCTGAGTGGGTACAGTCATTAATCTTGGAGGCTTTCCCGCCGCAGACCTCAAGAACCAGCTCAGTTGCCCTCTCCATTGCCTGACTCGTCATGTTAAAGTCAACGCCCCTCTCAAACCTCAGGGAGGCTTCCGTATGCAGACCATAAGACCTTGCCACACCTGAAATTGCAACAGGCTCAAAAAAGGCGCTCTCTAATAAAATATCAGTTGAATCTTCCAGCGTGGATGAGTCCATACCGCCGATGACCCCTGCTATCGCAATGGCAGATTTCTCGTCAGCAATGACCAGGGTGTCCTCTGAGAGCTTGACACTTTGCCCGTTTAAAAGTTCAAGGGGTTCATTCTTTTTGGCTGATCTGACATTAATGTCGCCATTAATCTTCGATAAATCAAAGGCGTGCATCGGCTGGCCCAGCTCTAAAAGAACGTAATTTGTTATATCTACTATCGGCGAATGTAGCTGCTGGGAGGCGCGTAATAATTTTTGCACCATCCATTTTGGCGTTTCAGCAGTATTATCAACGCCGCTAATGACCCGCGTTAAGTACCTTGGGCACTCTTCCGGATTGCTGACTGTCGAGTTGAATGATTGGCTTCCTTTCTGCGCAGCCTTGTATTTAAGTATAGGCATTGAAAGGTCATAGTTAACGCAGACCTCTCTAGCAACGCCGAGAACACTGAAGCAGTCGCCACGGTTTGGGGTAATGTCTAGCTCTATGATCTGGTCATCAAGGTCAAGAACAGATCGAACATTCTCACCGATCTTAGAGTCTGAATCAAGTTCAATGATGCCCTCGTGACTCTCAGAAATTCCCATCTCGGACTCTGAGCAAAGCATACCATTGGACTCAACACCTCTGAGTTTAGCGCGTTTGATTTTAAGTTTGCTGGGAAGAACAGAGCCGACCGTTGCAACAGCCACCTTTAAGCCTTCTCTGACGTTGGGTGCACCACAAATAATTTGAAGATTTTCGCCACTACCAATATCCACCTCACACAGACTTAACTTGTCTGCGTTCGGGTGCTTAGAGCAGCTCACAACATGTCCAACAACGAGACCATCGAATGGCGGTGCAACTGGCGCAATCTGATCAACCTCTAGACCGGCCATCGTTAATTTTTCAGAGAGCTCTATATCACTCACGTCTGGACTAACCCATTCTCTTAACCATCTAGTTGATATATTCATGTCTGCTACCCTTGCACTAGAATTGATTTAAAAAGCGAACGTCGTTCTCAAAAAATAATCGGAGATCGTTGACGCTATATCTGAGCATCGCAAGCCTCTCAACGCCCATTCCAAAGGCGAGCCCTGAATACACTTCGGAGTCAACATTAACGGCATTCAAAACGTTCGGATGAACAACGCCGCAACCCAAAACCTCTAACCAGCCTGACTTTTTACAGACGCGACAACCTTCTCCGCCGCAAATCACGCATTCAATATCAGCCTCAGCTGATGGCTCTGTGAACGGGAAGTAGGATGGACGGAAGCGAACCTTTAGGTCGTCCTTCTCAAAATAAGCTCTCAAGAAGTCAATCAGAAGACCCTTAAGCTGAGAGAGTGAGGCCTCCTTGTCGACAATGAGCCCTTCTACTTGGTGGAACATCGGCGTGTGCGTGACATCAGAGTCACAACGATAAACCTTACCAGGAACGATCACCCTCACGGGTGGTTCTTGTCTCTCTAGCGTCCTGATTTGAACGGGAGACGTGTGCGTTCTTAATACGGTATTAGCATCAAAATAGAACGTGTCGTGCATCGCCCTTGCAGGATGATGCTCAGGAATATTGAGCGCACTAAAGTTATGGAAATCATCCTCAATCTCAGGCCCAATCTCTATCTCAAAGCCGGCCTTCGTAAAAATGTCTTGTATATGGTTGAGGGTTTGCGTGATCGGATGAAGACTCCCCTTTTCAGTGTTCCTTCCAGGAAGCGTGACGTCAATTTTTTCATCGAGCAGTCTTTGGTTAAGAAGCACCTCTTCGAGCTCCTCTTTTCGAGTCTCGATCTGCTTTTGAATCTGTACCTTGGCCTCGTTGATTGCCTCACCCATCGCTGGTCGTTCCTCTTTCGAGAGCTTCCCTAAGCCTTTAAGTAGGTCAGTCAATTCACCTTTTTTGCCGAGATACTGAACCCTTGAATCGTCAAGCGCTTTTAAATCCATAGAACTAGCTATAGCTTTTGAGGCGTCGGTGATAATTTTGTTAATCAAAATGCTTACTTTATTTTTGTTTAAAAGACTGCAACCTATGTTACAGTCTTTTCGTAAGATTTTACTACTGTGCTAATCCAGCTTTTGCTTGATCAGCAATTTTAGCAAAGGCATCTTTATCAAAGATGGCAATATCTGAGAGAACTTTACGATCAATCTCAACACCAGCCTTGTTTAAACCGTTGATAAATTGTGAGTAGCTTAAGCCATTATTTCTCGCCTCAGCGTTGATACGTACAATCCACAACCTACGGAACTGACGACGACGTTGACGGCGGTCACGGTAGGCGTATTGCCCTGCTTTGATTACCGCCTGCTTAGCAACGCGATAGACTTTCGAGCGAGCACCATAGTAACCTTTGGCCTTCTTTAAAACTTTTTTGTGTTTGGCGTGCGCCTGCACCCCTCTTGAAACTCTTGCCATAGTAATACTCCTTTAACTGTAAGGTAACATTCTTTTAACCATTGGTACATCAACCTTCTCAATGGTGTCAGGTGAACGCAGCGAGCGCTTTCTTGAAGTGCTCTTCTTGGTCAAAATATGTCTCAGATGAGAGTGTTTACTTTTGTAACCGCCACTGGCAGTCTTTTTGAAACGCTTTGCAGCGCCTCTATTGGTCTTTAACTTCGGCATCATTTACTCCTTGACCCTTTTCGGGTTCAACTTTTCGGGCTTGCGCCTTACTTTTCTTAGACTTGGGTGCTAGCATCATGCCAAGCTGGCGACCCTCCATTTTTGCCTTCTGTTCAACAGTGGCAAATTCTTCTGTTTCACTTTCAATTCTATCCAGCATCTTCATACCTAGTTCGCGATGCTGAACTTCACGACCACGAAACCAAATAACTACTTTGACTTTGTCGCCGTTTTCAATAAATTTAACCAAGTTTCTAAACTTGATTTGGTAATCTGCTTCCTCAGTTCCAGGACGATACTTAATCATCTTGACGTGAGTCTTTTTCTGTTTCTTCTTAGCGTCGCTCTTTTGCTTCTTTAATTCATACTGATACTTTCCAAAATCCATCACACGGCATACCGGCGGAACTGCATTTGGAGAGACCTCTACTAAGTCTAAACCTGCGTTTATTGCTAATTCAAGAGCTTCATCAATACTTAGGACTCCAAGTTGTTCACCTTTGTCATTAATGACTCTGACTTTGGGTGAACTAATATAGTGATTAATCCTAATTGTTACCTTATTTGGTCTTTTAATAATTACTCCTGATTTATTAAATCTGTCAACGCCTCTAGAGACATCGAACCCAAGTCCTCTCCGCCCCTTTGACGAACAGATACTTGATTGTTTTCCTGCTCTCGGTCGCCAACCACTAAAATGTATGGGTAGCGTTGCATCGAGTGCTCGCGTATTTTAAAGCCTATCTTCTCATTTCGCAAGTCCGAAATGACTCTAAGTCCTTGTTTTTTTAGATTGTGTTCTAGATTCTTGCAATATTCCTCTTGTTTTTGAGAAATATTAAGAATAACCGCCTGAATTGGAGCAAGCCATGATGGAAAAGCTCCCTCGTAATGCTCAATCAAAATACCAGTAAAGCGCTCAATTGAGCCGACAATTACCCTGTGAAGCATGACGGGTGTTTGCTTGGAGCCATCCTCTGCAATGAACTGCGCCTCTAGTCGCTCAGGCATTGAGAAGTCAGCCTGTATTGTGCCGCACTGCCATTCACGGTCAAGGCAATCTTTCAGGACGAACTCTACCTTGGGTCCATAGAAGGCGCCCTCACCTTCTTGCAACTCCCAGTTGATACCCTTTGCGTCAAGAGCTTGAGCCAGTGAGGCTTCGGCCTGGTCCCAAATCTCATCTGAACCGACCCTTTTTTCAGGTCTGGTTGAGAGTTTAATGTCAATATTTTCAAAGCCGAAGTGCTTATAAACCTTAAACGTTAAATCGATAAAGGCGGAAACTTCGCTTTGAATTTGACCTGTCGTACAAAAAATATGCGCATCGTCTTGTACAAAGTTTCGAACTCGCATGATACCGTGAAGCGTACCCGAAGGCTCATTTCTGTGACAAGAGCCAAACTCTGCAATACGAAGCGGAAGGTCTCTGTAAGACTTAAGGCCGTGCTTATAGATCTGGACGTGGGCTGGACAGTTCATCGGCTTCACTGCGTAATCCCGGTTCTCGGAGTGCGTTGTAAACATCGCGTCACCAAACTTATCCCAGTGGCCCGACTTCTCCCAAAGCGTCCTATCAATCACCTCAGGCGTGTGAACCTCCTGGTAGCCATTGTCCTTGAAGACCTGACTCATGTAATGAACAATTGTCTGGTACAGTGTCCACCCTTTGGGATGCCAGAATACCATCCCTGGAGCCTCTTCTTGGGTGTGAAATAGGTTTTGAACTTTGCCTATCTTTCTGTGATCTCTCTTCTCAGCTTCCTCTAATCGATGAAGGTGAGCCGCCAGATCCTCTTTATTCTCCCAGGCCGTGCCGTAGACTCTTTGAAGCATCTCGTTGTTTGAGTCTCCTCGCCAATAGGCGCCTGCTAGCTTCATGAGCTTGAACGCTTTAAGTTTACTCGTTGAGGGAACATGTGGACCTCTACAAAGGTCAACAAAGTCTCCCTGCTTATAGAGCGAGAGAACCTCATTCGTCGGAATAGATTCGATTATTTCAGCCTTGTAGTGCTCGCCCATCGACTTGAAGAATTCGACCGCCTCTTCTCGCGTCATCTCCATTCTCTGTATCGGCAGGTTTTGCTTTACAATAGCGTTCATCTTTTTTTCGATCTTCGCTAAATCTTGCTCAGAAAAGCCATCCTTGTAGGCAAAGTCATAATAAAAACCGTTATCAATCACTGGGCCGATGGTAACCTGTGCTTTAGGATAGAGTTGCTGTGTGGCCTGAGCCAAAAGGTGCGCCGTTGAGTGACGTATCACCTCAAGTGCCTTTTCATCTTTACTAGTGATAATTGCAAGATCACTATCATTTTCAATCATAAAAGAAGTATCAACCAGATGACCATCAATTTCTCCAGCTATCGCAGCTTTAGCAAGACCAGAGCCTATAGATGAGGCGACCTCTGCAACAGTCAAAGATTGATCATAAGATTTAACTGAGCCATCAGGTAGTGTTACATTAGGCATAACTTCATGATTAAAAATAAAAAACTCATTTTACCTTGATAGAGCCTCTCTCTTTATCAAAATTAAGACTTTAAATATCTATTAAAAGGGACTTTAAAGGTATATTAGGCCGTTATGAAAATCAACCATCAATCCCCAGAATTTTTATCCTATTAATGACAATTGCCTCAGCAATTAGCTGGGCTGTGTGGCTGAACCTGCTTAACAACTCTTTGATAAAGACCCTGATATGTCAATCTTCTGGCTTGAGCGTTCATTGATATTAGACCCAGATGGAAGCAATAATACTTTATCAACCTATCTTCTAAGTCAACAATATGAAAAGAGGGGCGAGGAAGAATTATCTATTGATTATCTTAAAAAGTCTGCATCAATAGGATGGGTACAAGCAATGGAAGAGCTTGGACAGTTATATCTCATAGGTAATAGAGTCAAGCAAGATAAGAATCAAGGAAAGAAAATGGCTTAAAAAGGCTCACGAAAAAGGTAGTCAAATTGCTGAGACAATTTACTGAAAGTCCCTTCCTGTAGCTAAACAAAACTCTTGTAGATTGTAATTATTGTTCCTCTATAGATTCAATCATTAGCTGTAATGATTCATTTCCTCTAAAAAAGTTTACATTGAGCTTATATGCAACCCTAGCCTTTTTGGCATCAAGCCTTTCTTGAAAAAAAGCAATCCCTTCGAATACTGAACTTGTTCCAAGCAACTTTAAATTGCATTTGAGATGTTTTTCACCAACAATTCTTTGCTCCACAAATTCAAAGTCGCCATAAAAAATGGGCTCTTCAAATCCTTGCCCCCAGGGAGAGGCTTGACGTAGAAGTTCTGCATTCTTCAAGGTTATATCAGCTGAATCAAGTTGACCATCTGTTAGTAGTTCGATGATTGGTTTTTTTCCTTTAAGATGCTTTGTAATCGTTTCAGTAAATGTATCTTTAAACTGTTCAAAGTTATCTGGTTTAATGGTGAGACCTGCTGCCATAGCATGACCACCAAATTTTTCTATGAGATCTGGATTATCTCTATCAACAAGGTCTAGCAAGTCCTTGATATGTACGTCGGGAATGGAGCGAATAGAGCCCTTTAAAACATCCTCTGCTTCAGCAAAAACTGCGGATGGACACTGATAGGTTTCCTTAAGCTTCCCAGCTACAATGCCGACCACACCCTCATGCCAAGAATCATCATAAAGAACAATAGCGAACTCACTCTCGTCAATGGATTGTGTCTCAACAATAGAGAGCGCCTCATCCTGCATTCGAGTCTGCTCTTTACGCCTTTTAATATTGAATTCTTCAAGTGTTTGGGCATACCTTCTTGCATCGTTCATATCTTCCGATAAGAGACAACGAATACCCTGGGAAATATCACTCAGCCTTCCAGCCGCATTTATTCTTGGTGCTACTGTAAATCCGAGGTCAGAGGCCTGAAGCGACTCAACTGGCCTTTTTGTTAGCTCAAGGATTGCAAGGATGCCTTTTGAGCAATGTTTTTCACGAATACGCTTTATTCCTTCATTCACCAATATTCGATTGTTTTGATCCAGTTTTACAACATCTGCAACGGTTCCAAGTGCGACAAGATCAAGTAGCGTTCGAAGGTCTGGGTTTTGAATATTGTTCTTTTCAAAATAACCTTGCTTCGTGAGATAGGTCTTCAGGGATGAGAACAAATAAAAGCAGACCCCAACCCCAGCCAAATTCTTCGATGGAAAATCACAGCCTCTTAAATTTGGATTAATAATCGCGTTTGCATTGGGAAGTTCGATGGGCGGAAGGTGATGATCCGTAATAATGACATCAATATTAAGGGACCTTGCTAATTCTGCACCTTCATTACTCGATATGCCGTTATCAACTGTAATAATGAGGTCTGGCTCTTTGTCACGCTTTGCCTCCTTCACGATCTCAGGACTGAGACCATAGCTATGCTTAAAACGATTTGGAACTAAAAAATCAACATGTTTAGCGCCCATAAGTCTCAGCGCTTTAATGGCAACAGCGCTAGCTGTCGCCCCATCCGCATCAAAGTCTCCAACAATCAGGATTTGTTTGTCCTCCAAGAGACATTCCTCAAGAAGCTCTAGTGCAATATTGAGCTGGTCAAAGTTTGGTTTAAGAAGCCCAGGAAGCGCCATTGAGAGCTGCGACTCAGAGACGCCTCTAGCTGCATAGATTCTTTTAAGAATTAAGGGTATATCGTCAGAATATGACTCATACAGTGATTGATCAATCTCTCTAGTCAGCACTTCTTACAAGTCTTACAAAAGTGTCGATTGTTTTCTCACGCGCTTTTGAACCGCCATAGAAAAAAGGCACCTCAAAGGCGAGCTTAGGGTTATTTGTCACTGAAACAGAGGTCCAGTAAGTGTTCATCTGCGTGTTAGGGAAAAAGTCAGTATTAATGAGCGTATCACTCTCACCATAATAGTCAACAATCGTATTTAACTCATCGAGTGATGGAAGGCGCCAATCTGCATAGCCACATAAATTTGCTTTGTTTACATCAGCAGTGAAAGAGAGCGTATTGCAGCTCTTACCCCAGTAACAATTCTTACTAAAAGTTCCGTTATCTCTTCCACTCTCACCATCAAACCAAGTATAGGTATTAAGGCTATACTGAACCCCCTCTTCTGCACTCTTAACTTCCCAAAAAAGTGATTGTTTGTCATCCAAAACGCAGGACCAACTCTCAATATTTAAAGCTAAAATTTCACCAGAATTTGACACCTTATGCATTTCAGCAATCGCCGAAATATTCATCAAATAGAGTAGTGTTAATATAAGAAATTTCTTCATGAAGCTTGAGTAGGATTCATATATTTAATATTCTACCAGTTATGGTGATTCTCAAGGACACAGGAATTTTATTTACTAGTAGATTGTCTCTCAAATATGATGAAAGCAACACCCAAAAAGATAAAGCTGTCAGCTAAATTAAAGACTGGCCAGTAGAAACTATTGACATGAACATCAATGAAATCGACTACAAACCCATACTGCGCTCTATCTATTAAATTGCCTACAGCGCCAGAGAGAAGTAAAAACTGCCCTAATAACTTCTGACGATAAATAGAAGGCGTGCTTTGCGTCCAAAACACGATCCAGATTGAAACCAAGATAGAGACAATCAAAAGAAAATATTTTTGAATCATACCGCCACCTGCCAGAAAACTAAAAGCAGCGCCAGTATTTTGCAAGTAAGTCCAACTGAGGAAAGGGTTAACAATGATTGACTGGCCTAAATCAAACGAAGACATAAATATTTGCTTGGTCACTTGATCTATTAATACTAATCCAACAAATAATAGGTAGTAGCCTTTGTGCTTCATAAATATCATTAATAATAGTTATATTTGAGAGTCTGGGATTTGCTTTAAATAAGTATCAACATTTATTAAGTAAACAGCACCTATTTAGTCAATGTGTTTATAATTAAACTCTAACTGTATTATAAATATTATGGAGGTTTCATGGGTTTTTTAACAGGTAAAAAGGCACTCGTTGTTGGCGTTGCTTCAAACCGCTCAATTGCTTGGGGAATTGCTGAATCAATGGCAGCAAATGGCTGTGAACTTGCCTTTACCTATCAAACTGAGAAACTAAAAGGTCGCGTTGAAAAGTGCGCTGAAATCTGCAACTCATCTATTGTTATTCCGTGTGATGTCTCCAGTGATGAGCAAATTAATGAGGCCTTTGATGAACTTAAAAAATCCTGGGACAGCTTTGACATCTTAATTCACTCAGTTGCCTTTGCAGAAAGAGCTGAGCTCGATGGCAATTATCTTGAGGTCACAACGCGCGAAGGATTCCTTAAGGCTCATGAAATTAGCTCATACAGCTTTACAGCACTTGCAAAATCAGCCATGCCGATGCTTAATGAAAGCAGCGCTTTATTAACACTGAGTTACTTGGGCGCTCTGAGAGCAATCCCTAATTACAACGTTATGGGTATTGCAAAAGCCTCTCTTGAAGCCAATGTAAGATACATGGCTGCTGCAATGGGAGCAGAGAAAGGTATTCGCGTTAACGCAGTGTCAGCTGGCGCAATCAAAACGCTTGCAGCAAGCGGGATAAAAGGGTTTGGAAAATTACTTGATCATGCTGCTGAAAGCTCTGCACTTAAACGCAATGTAAGCATTGAAGAAGTCGGCAATGTGGCGGCATTTTTATGCTCAGACCTGGCATCTGGCGTCACGGGTGAAGTCACCTATGTTGATGCAGGTTATAACTTTTATGAGAAAGGCCCTGACCTTTAACCTCAGATATTAGAGAAGTTCAGTAAAAACTTTTATTTCTGCACCTTCTCTTAACTGCTTAATCAAGGAGACGAACATTTCATTGCTCTCCTGACTCAGATAAAGCGCTGAGATACCAGTATCTGCATCCTCTTCTGGAATTCTAACTCCACCTAAATCAATCACTAAAGACGTTGATCTGTCTGCACTTTGAGCGCTATACGCATGTCTTCCTTTTTCAGGCTTTGATAAAGTAAATGATTTAGAAGTAACATCAAATGGTAACTCACTCGCCCTTGAAATCCAATCTTCAGAAATCCACTCTAGGCTGTTCTCTGAGATTAAATTACTAGCTGTTTTCTCATCACCGCTTGAGAGAGCAGAAGCAATACTTTCAGCAATGTCTTTAATCACATCTTTTGCAGCAGCTGTCTTAAGAGTAAACTCAATTTGACCTTCAACCTCACTTAAATCCCTCTCACGCTGTGGCTGTAAATCAGATAAAGCCAAAACAACAAATTTTTCAGAATTAATCTCCATAACCTCAGAATTTTCACCCTCATCTATAACTGCAGGACTAAAAGCAGAAGCGACAAATTTTTCATCATATTGACTGCTACCATTAGCAAAATAGTCACTCGTTTGAAGCTCAAGCCCAAACTGATCTGCAACCATATCTAGAGACTCTTCATAGGATAGGTTAATGAACTCCTCAAGAGAACCAAAAAGCATTTTCTCTTTCGCATTTTTAATATAAAGTGCGGCCAATTGTTCCTCAACTTCATCAATAGCTTGCATCGTTTCAGATTCTATATCCGTAAGCTTAATGATATGAAAATAACCATACTCAGTTGAAACAATCTCACTGACATCACCAATACTCATAGCAAATACAGCCTCATCAAACTCTGCACCCATTAACTCTCTTTCAAAAAATCCAAGATCGCCGCCCTCTTCACTTGAAGAGCTGTCTTCTGAGTTGGCTGTAGCGAGCTCAGTAAAGTCAGCGCCCTGTTTGATCTGTTCTAATAAGTTATTAGCTAACTCTTCACTCTCAACTAGGATATGTTGTGCTCTTCTTCTCTCTGGGTTTGTATAAAGCTCAGCGTTTTCATCATAAAGATTTTGAAGATCATCATCACTCGGGCTTTCAGGCTCATCCATGGTATCTAATGTAAGCTCAACAAAATCGACCTTGACTTTTTGGCCTTCAATGAAGCTTGATTTATTTTCATTAAAGTAGTCTGAAATTTGATCCTTAGAAACACTGACTTGATCCACATAATTATTTGTATTAAGTGCAATATATGACACTTCTCTCTGCTGAGATGCAAGATCATTAAGCTGCTTAATTTGAGTCGATGACATGAAAGCAGAGCCGCTTAGGTTTCGTTTAATTTGATCGCGCGTCAATGCCTTTGATTGAGCTAACTCGTATCCAGCAGGCGTATAACTGTTTAGCCTTAACAGCTGCGCATAACGATCTTGTGAAAATTCACCATCAACTAAGAACGCTTGATTTAATTCAATAACCGATTTAACCTCATTATCTAGGGTGACAATATCTAATGAGTTAGCATAATTTTCAATAAGCTTCTCATTAATCATTGAATCTAAAAGTGTCTGTTTAATCGCATTATCAATCTCTTGAGTGTAGGCAGCACCCAATTGTTGTTGAAGGTTGCGCTGCTGCGTGTTTAATTCCTGGTAATAAATATTGATATCAATATCTTCTCCATCAACTATAGCAATAGAGTTATTTGCAGATCGACTGACGTAATCTTGAATTCCAAACAAAGCAAACGGGACTGTTATTAAACCGACTATGAGATACGCGACCCAGCCTTTTGATTTATTTCTTATTGCACTTAACATAATAATATTTACACCAGTATTGTTGATACTTTTGGGTATCAACCAATTTCAATTAACTCAAATTCAAATTTGAGATACCTATCAAGAGTTAAATATTAACGCTTGATTTAATTTTTTCTAGCTAAAGGGATCTTAAATCACTGCAGATCTTACCATTTGCTTTGTGAAGCATTATACAAGGCTATGTACTTCATCTATAAAAGTTTTTGTACCTTAAAACTTACCCATATTTTTTTGATAATTTATCTAAAAGATTGTTAATATCATTTAGATCCGTATTCCATGCTGTAACAAACCGAACGGCCTTTCCATCTAGCTCCTCTTCATTGATGTCATAACCAGAATTATTCAAATAATCAATGACATCCCGTGAAAGGTGAACAAAAACTTCATTAGACTCTGTCGGGTAGGCTAAATCAATATTTGAGAAGGCATTTAAGCCCTCACTTAAAATCTTTGCCATAGCGTTTGCATGACTAGCATTTCGAATCCATACATCATCTGAGACATAAGCATTTAACTGAGATGAAATGAAACGCATTTTTGATAGCAGCTGACCAGACCTTTTATGAAGAAACGGAAAATCTCCAACCATCTCAGGTTTAAAAAATATGATTGCTTCAGCAGCGAGACAGCCATTTTTGGTACCACCTAAAGTTAGAACATCGACACCCGACTTCCATGTCATCTCTGCTGGGCTAACATCAAGGGATACGAGTGCATTAGCAAAGCGCGCTCCGTCCATGTGAACGCTCATTTTATGATCATGAGCAACTTTTGATATTTCAAGTATCTCATCTAATTGATAAATAGTTCCTGTTTCACAAGATTGAGTGATACTCACAACCGAAGGCTGTGTGACGTGAACATTTCCAGACCCCCTTATACTATCACCAAGCTCTTTAGCCTGAATTCTTCCATTACTGCTTCTCATTGGATTGATTTTAGCACCGCCAGTAAATAGCTCTGGTGCTCCACACTCATCTGTATTAATATGAGATAACTCATGGCAATATATTCTTCCATAAACGGGCGCTAATGCCGATAAAGCTAGTGCATTTGAAGCTGTTCCAGAAACTGCTAAAAAAACCTCAACATCAGTCTCAAAAACTTCAGATAATTTTTCTTTCAATCTAGACGACCATTCATCGTCACCATATGATTCTGAAATACCAGAATTAGCCTCAATGACAGCATCCATAACCTCAGGGCATGCACTCGTCACATTATCTGATGCAAATAAAGCACTCATTTTCTCTCCTAATATAAAGGCAATAACTGACTATAAAGCTACACTGGAACCGCAACAACACCCAGAAAATCACCGTTGACCACTAATCCTGGAAAGTGTCTTCCAGTATAAATGCCATCAATCCCAGCGAAATATTCAACAGGGGCTTCTCCTGTTCTCTCTATATTGTGAACTTTAGCAACTAGTTGTCCTGCCTTAACATCATCGCCAAGATCTACGCAGTGCTCTACTACTCCTGAAGTTTCACTAAAGATGTAACATCGCTCATCAGGCATATCTAAGCTTAGGGTATCCGCTACTTCAAGCTCCCCTTGAGTAATACCTGCATGACGAAGAATATTACGGATTCCTTTCTTAGCAATTTCAACTGTATAAGCCGTTGTTGAGCCCCCACCACCAAGCTCTGTACTAATAAACACTTTCCCCATATTTTCTGCTGCAGTGTCATACATATTGACAGCATCTATCTCCAGAAGCATCACCGAATGAGGTGCGTTAAAAGCCTTCATTGCGTCAATGCATCTTGACTGTTGCTCTTTATCATCTAGAATATGAGCACAACAAAATGGTAAAAAATCTAATGTCTTTCCTCCAGAATGAAAGTCAACTACAAAATCAGCAAGTGGTAAAAGAACTCGATTAAAGTAATCAGCAATTTTCTCAGTAAAGGTCCCCTCTGGATTACCTGGGAATACTCGATTCATATTGCCGCCATCAATGGGTGAAGTTCTCTTTCCAGCTTGGAAGGCTGGATAATTCATTCCAGGAATAATAATAACTCTACCTTTAATATCTTCAGAATCTATTTTATTTGCCAAGTCAAATAGTGCCACAGGACCCTCGTACTCATCGCCGTGGTTTGCACCTGTAAAAAGAATTGTAGGGCCAGTCCCATTTTTAGCTACAGTAACTGGAATAACTATTGAGCCCCAGGCAGATTTATCATGAGAGTGCGGCAGCTTTAGAAAGCCATGTTGAACACCATCTTTTTCAAAATCGACTGTCGCGCTAATTGGTGAGTCTTTCATGCGTTTGTGAGGTTTGAGATAATAAAGCATAATTGTACTGAAACACCTTAATATTTTCAATCTTAAGAAATATGCTGAAGAAGTTCTTCGCCTAATTCAGCAAATGCAAGGATATTATTTAATTATTTCAAATATAATAAATTTAAATGAGTAGGACTAGAATTTTATCTATAGATGGAGGCGGCATTAAAGGCATTGTTCCTGCCGTAGTTTTGTTGCATCTCGAAAAACTTCTTCAAGATCTTTCTAATAATCCAAGCTCAAGGATTCATGATTATTTTGATCTATTTTCAGGCGCTAGCACTGGCGCCATAATCATCGCTGGCCTCCTATCCCCTGATAACCACAATCGTCCAAAATACAGCTCTGAAGAAATTCTTGATCTTTATTTAAATAATGGTCAAATTATTTTCAACTCTTCTCTTTTTCAAGAGATCAAATCTGTCTCAGGAATAGTAAACGTAAAATACGACCCTGAAGGCTTAGAATCTGTTTTAGAGAAGTACTTTGGAAAATCAGAACTGAAAGATCTCTTAAAACCTTCTCTAATTCCAGTTTATGATTTATCAAGAGGCAAAAACTATTTTTTTCGTCAACAAAAAGCACTAACAAGTCCGAGACACAATTACTATGTGAAAGATCTATTAAGAGGAGCCACTTCAGCATTAACTTTTTTCCCTCCATCTCAAATTTCTACTGTTAACGATCAAGAGCATCGCTGTTTTATAGATGGTGGAGTCTTTGCAAATAATCCAGCACTCTCAGCTTATGCTGAATTTCGTTATCATAACTCTAAGTTGCATGCAAAAGATACAATGATGCTTTCACTTGGTACAGGAAGAAAAACTACAAATCTAGATTGCAAAGTGACAGCAAATTGGGGAGCAGCTGAATGGCTCTATCAAGGCTCATACTTGACCTCTAATGCAGTATCCTCTGCTTCTGACTATCAACTGAATGCTGTTTATGGCAACCAATCCAATTATCTTAGACTCGATAGCACCTTTTACGACAACCAAAATAGCAGCATGGATAATACCGATAAAGATTATTTGGACTATCTCATTTCCCTGGGTGAGAGCATAGTAAGAGATAAGCGATCAGAAATTAATACCTTTGCGGAAGAGTTAATTTCAAATTCAAACTAGATAATATGGCGGAGCGGACGGGGGTCGAACCCGCGACCTCCTGCGTGACAGGCAGGCGTTCTAACCAACTGAACTACCGCTCCAAGTTTCTTGGTGGGCGCTACAAGA
>Ga0257115_1000458_pt1 | contig 36974 bp, 35 predicted proteins | sample SI112_100mmetaG_FD_194465 | JGI IMG/M metagenome (GOLD analysis project Ga0257115, IMG submission 194465) | Marine microbial communities from Saanich Inlet, British Columbia, Canada - SI112_100m | ecosystem: Environmental > Aquatic > Marine > Inlet | place: Canada: British Columbia | collected...
ATTGAAAAACTTAAAAACTGGTGGAAATGGGATCCTGAGGCTGAAAAAAATAGTGCGGACAACCCCTTAACAGCATTAACTGACAACCAAAGAAGAAACACTGGACCTTTACTTGCGTTAGCTTTTGGCTGGGGTTTTTTAGTTACTGGTCTATTCACAGGAGGCCAGTTGGGCAATGGTATTCCATTTTGGCCTGATATTATCCTCACTACTTTTATTGGAAATTTAGCTAACTTTATTGTTGGTGCAATAGTCGGTTACATTGGCTACAAAACAGCCTGTAACAGTGGCTTATTGTATCGATATGTCTATGGCAATGTTGGTGCCTATATTCCAGTACTCTTTATATCTATTTTAGCGATAGGTTGGCAAGGTATTGTTGTTGGTGCTTTTGGCATCACATGGACACTGGCTCTCAATCCAGGAATTGAAGCAGTTGATGTTTTCTCGTCTTCGACCTTTATGATTACTGCCATTCTTGCTGGAATACTTTACACCATAACAACTTATTTTGGCGTTAAAGGACTTGAAAGAATCAGCATACCGTCCGTTGCTGTTCTCATTCTGGTAGGACTATATGCTATCTATTTAAACATTGTTCAAGCTGGAGGATTCTCTGGATTTCTATCTCTTTCTTCAGCACTTGTAGCTGATAGCCAAATGACTACTGTTGAGGCAATTAATATAGTTATTGGCTCATGGATTGTAGGCGCTGTGGTAATGCCTGAGTATACAAGATTTGCTAAAAAAGGCTGGGTAGCAATAGCTATACCATTCATTGTTTTAATTATTGCTCAATGGTTTCTTCAAATACTAGGCGCTCTGGGTGGCGTAGTATCAAGCGACTCTCTCTTCTCAACATTCTTAGGGATAGATTTAAATATATTGATGCAACAAGGAATCATTATTGGGTGGATTGGAATCATAGGAATGAGCCTTGCTCTTTGGACAACTGGGGATGCCAATCTTTACCTTCCTGTGATTCAAACGTCTAGCATACTTAAAAGACCTAAAAATGTGATGACTGTAATTTGTGGAATTCTTGGGACCATCCTTGGATTGGGCTTGTATCAGTACTTCTTTGGATTCCTTAATCTTCTGGCAAGTCTTGTGCCTCCATTGATTGGTCCTGTTATTGTTGAATACTACGTTATCAATAAAGAGAAATTCCATTCTGGAAGTTTTGAAGAAATAGCGAGTTGGAACCCTTCGGCTTTTATTGCTTATATAGCAGGTGCTGTGAGTACTTATTATTCACCAGCTTTTATTATGCCAGCCATAACGGGTCTTCTTACATCGATGATTGTTTATTGGGTAGCTAGAAAAGTTTTAACAAGATAACAGTTACAGTAATATTTTGTATTAGTCTTAAACGATCAGTCATCATTTATTGATTGAGCGCAGGAAGAACTTGTTCACCTAGAAGCTTGATTGAAGCTGCAGGATCTTCTCTCAGTTCGAGTGCAACATCAGTTAAACCTGCTGCTTTGAGTTCAAGCAGGTGTTCTATTTTTTGATCTACTTCGCTCACATGGCCTGTTAAGGTCAAATGATCTACTAATTTTTCCAATAGACTATCTGGAATACCTGCAACTGATGAAGTATTTAATATAGGCATTTGATATATTTCATTTTTATGAGCCTCTATAAGATCGTATTCCTCATCTGACACAAAGGTAGTGATAACCCATCGTCTAAACAAACCACGATAACCTAGCCATTGAATTGCTTCATTCATAGCTTTTTTCTTATCATCATAAAGCGACCATGCCATAAAATTATTGAATTGAAAATCATTGGTGTTACGATCATAACTCTCTAAATGAGTAGAAACTTTTCCAACAGTATCTTTAATCAAAACAGCTGGCAAATCACTCATCATAATCCCATCAGAAGTTTTAGATGCCATCTTTAGCATTTGAGGTTTATTAGCAGCAACATAAACTTTAGGGCGTCTTTGGGTTGACCAAAAAGGATTGTAGTTTTTAACTTGAAAAAGTTCCCCATTAAATTCTAAGGGAGTACCTGGAGAGATAGATTTCAAAATTTGTATGCATTCTTCCACGGCCTTCACTCTTCTAACAGGCTTTAAGTTTAGCGATTGTAATGATTCTCCACCTCCACCAATGACGATATTGGCTCGTCCTTTAGCAAGCTCATTTAGAGTCAATAAGCCAGTTGCAATTCGAATTGGATGTGTGTCAAAAGGATTTAAAGCAATAGGACCTAAGTTTATTTTACTGGATTGGCTGGCCAACTGTGAAAGATTTAAAAATGGTTCTCTAGAGTCTGTATAACTGGCTGACCAAACAGAATGAATCCCATATTTTTCTGCCAAAAGACCCAATTCATTGATATTAGATGTGCTTAATCTGGAGTCAAGTATTACACCAATCCGCATTTATTTAACCCACTTCAGATCTTAGTTTTCAATCAATTCTATCCACTCTCCTGCAGGTCCAATAGTGACGCCTACACGTCGACCATTGTATGGAAAAGCCTGAACAAATTTTGGTTCCTCTCTCCATTCCAATTCTGCATCATTAAGTGATTCAACTAAAAAAGATACTGCCGCGGTGGAGGGAGGGAGATGGCCTATTGCCAGTTCTCTAGGAACCATTGTGGTTGGGTATTCATCAAGCTCAATGGCAAAATCTTTTTCAAAAGTCGCTAATGCCAGAGGATAAACAGTGTCTTCCGGTAAATCATTCAATGAAGATATAACACCAATGGACCAATCGGAAGCTTCTGTGACTGGCATGTTTAATTTATCCCTATAAAAAGATTTTAGGTCTTTCATGGATGGTCCACCGACCACCATAATAAAAACTCGATCGACATATGATTCAGCACCGCCTAAATTAAATCCACTGCCTTCAGGAATAATTCTAGTTAAGTAAACCATCTCTCGGGAAGGACCAAGAACCTGCATTGCTCTGGGTGCATCTGGAGTGGGATATAAATCATAAGGCATACCAATAATATCAAACTCTGAATTTTTTAAATCTAGGGCAAGTTGATCAGGGTCTTGTACCAAGATTTCTGTAGAGTTCCAACCATGAGTGCCAACGGGTTTATAATTTGTTGTGTCTTCACATTCAATGAATCGTAAGTAAACCTCTTGGTTGCTACTAGGCTGCATTACTAAATAAGGGTGATCCAACATGCCATCTGCATCCCAAATGGTGCTAAGTTGATCATCAATTACACCTCTATCAACAACTTCGTAATTTAAATGATTGTTATAAGCTTCCTCTGTAATGTTTAGATTTGTAACTAACATCGTTACCATAACGATTGATTTCAACATTTAGCACTCCTATTGAATAATTAATATGTCAATTTTGATGAATATAGAATACTGTATGTTTGATTAAATATAAAAGGAAACTAGTTGTATGTTTAATTTATTACCCAAAGATCCTAATGCATATAGATGGATTATCCTACCCATCTGTTTTCTTCTTATCGCGATTACTAATGGCCTAACTCTTGGAGGCCTACCTGTATTTGATGAAAAAATTATGCAATCACTTAAAGAAATATCAGGTGAAAATATCTTGGTGGGTGATCTAAAAATTAAAAGTGGAATCACATTATGGTCGGCAGGTATCTTTGGAATCTTCTCAGGAATCATTGCCGATAAATTTGGTGTGAAGAAGCTGATGATTATTGGCTTACTTATTTTGTCAGCTTGTTTTTGGCAGTATGGAAAAGCCGACTCGCTAATGGATATGTATATCATTCATGCATTCATGGGACTGGTTCTTTGCGTCTCTGGAATGATAGTAAATGTCATTTTGATTTCTCGTTGGTTTAGTAATAATCGTGGTTTAGCAATTGGAATACTGTTGGCCGGAACCAGTGTTGGTAATGGTACATTTCCACAAATTAATACGTATCTTCTATCCACGGTAGATGGAGACTGGAGACAGGTCATGATATGGCTGAGCATGATTCCACTGACTCTCATACCTTTATTGATAATACTCATCAAAGATGGTCCACAGGAATTATTAGACACTCAAAGTAACAATGAGATAAAAGAGGAGGTAGAACCTTTAACTGGTTTTACACTCATTCAAGCGCTGAAAAATAAAAATTTCTGGTTTCTTTCACTAATGGCTTTTTGTACTTTTTATTCTATCTTGGCAATGGCAGATCATGTTTTCTTACTTTTAAGAAATGAAGAATACCCTCCACAGGTTTCTGCTACAGGAGTTTCATTAATATTCTTTGGAGGTTTTGTTGGTAAATTTTTTAGTGGCAAGTTAGCAGAAATGATTGGCAGAAAAGCCGTACTTCTTATGGGAGTAGGGATTATGTTAATTGGGTCTATCCTTATAGTGCTTGCAATTTTCCTCAAAGATCCCATATTTGTTTGGGCTGGACTCGCTCTTTATGGCACAGGATGGGGTGGTCTTTACACTTTAATTCAGTTATTAACAGCAGATCTTTTTGGCTTGATGTCTCTTGGAAAGATTATGGGAGTCATTAATATATTGGATACCTTAGGAGGTGGATTAGGTCCAGTTATGACTGGTTACCTGTATGATCTGACTCAAAGTTATCTTGTGCCATTCTCCGTTATCAGTTGTTTACTTGTGATTGCCTTAATCTCGTCTTCACTTTTGCAAATTGATGACAAGCAAATAGAAGCCAATAGATAGTAATAATGCCCCTTCGGATAATTAAGAAAGACCCTTCTTATCGATGGGTAATCCTTTCAATATCAGTAGCACTTATGATCGTAGTCAATGGCATGACTTTTGGAGGCCCAACTGTTTTTGATGACATTATATTAAATACATTAACTACTGCTGATGGCCAGTCTATATCCAGAGGCGAATTAAAGTTAAGGGAAACCATAATGATTTGGTCTGCAGCTTGTTTTGGCTTTCTGACAGGCATTTTTGCTGATAAATATGGTGTGAAACCCATTATCATGATTGGTTTAGTAGGACTCAGCTTTGCTACTTATTCGTATTCTAAAATTAACTCACTCAGTGATATTTATATTATTTATCTTATTTTTGGCCCCACACTCATTTTTGTTGGTTCCTTGGTAAATGTTATATTAATATCAAGATGGTTCTCTAAAAACAGAGCTTTGGGATTAGGGATTATGGCAGCTGGATCAAGTATTGGATCTGGAGTTCTAACCCCTGTTTATGCTTGGATGTTAAATTTCATGGAATGGAGAACAATACTGATGTGGAATTCAATCATTCCATTGTTCATGTTAATTATTGTGGGTTTTCTTCTTCATGAAATGCCACAAAGAAAAAAATCAATACCCAGTGATAATCGCTCGAATAAAAAAACGTTAGATGAATTCACATTCATGGAAGCTATAAAAAATAAAAATCTTTGGTTTATTATATTGATGGCTATGTGTATTTTTTACGCCATTATGGGAATGACAACAAATGCATTTTTATTTCTTAAGGATTCAGGATTTAATACTCAGGTAGCATCAATTAGCGCCACATTACTTTTCCTAGGCAGCTTGATTGGAAAAATTAGTTGTGGTTTTTTTGCTGAAGATTTTGGAAGAAAAAAAGTTTTACTTTGCTACTTTGTATTCTTAATAATTGGTGCTTCTCTACTGACATTGTCTGTATCAAATAATAACTCATATTTTATTTGGTTTGGTCTAGGTACATTTGGTCTTGGTTTTGGTGGCATCTATACCTTAAAGCAACTGCTATCAGCAGATTTATTTGGCTTGAAATCTCTTGGTAAAATAACGGGTATTATTAATCTTACTGATACGATTGGTGCAGGTCTGGGACCGGTAATGACAGGTTTCTTTTTTGATCGAACAGGGAGTTATCAGTTTTCTTTTTTAATCATTTTAATCGTAGTTTTATTCTCAATGATTTTTGCAAGTTTCCTAAAAATTAATGATAACGAGATAGAACTAAGAAAATTATCTCAAATCCAATAACCTAAAGGTATAATTCAACTATGAATATGGAAACCAATAGCAACAACGATCTAAAAAATGAGATCTCACTGGTCACAGGAGCATCCAGAGGCATTGGTGCGAGCATTGCTGATTTATTTGGTCAACAAGGCAGTAAAGTTATAGGGACTGCTACTTCTCAAGAAGGTGCTGATAAGATCTCAAAACGTTTTCTAGACAAGGAGATAGAAGGACATGGCATTGTTTTGGATGTCTCTCAATCATCGCAAATTTCTCAAAGTCTTAAAAAACTAAAAGAAGAAGATTTTATGCCTTCAATCTTGGTTAACAATGCTGGCATTAGTCTTGAAAGCTTATTCATGAGAATCAAAGATGAGGATTGGCATAGGGTTATGGAAACTAATTTATCTTCTATTTTTTATCTGAGCAAAGGAGTTATCAGTTCAATGCTTAAAAAAAGACATGGAAGAATCATCAACATTGGCTCAGTAATTGGTAATACTGGTGCTGCTGGTAATGCACATTACAGTGCTGCAAAATCAGGTCTCATTGGATTGACAAAATCACTAGCAAGAGAAGTAGGCTCAAGAGGCATTACAGTGAATACTATTGCGCCAGGCTATATAGCAACTGATATGACTAAAGATATCAGTGAAGAACTGAATAAAACTATGATGAATAATATACCTTTGAAGCGTTTTGGTAAGCCTGAAGACATCGCAAAAGCAGCTTTATATCTGGCGTCTTCAGCAGGCTCCTATATAACTGGACAAACCCTTCATGTGAATGGTGGCATGCATATGGAATAACTTTTTTTTACAAATAACTTGAGAAAAGAAATAATTATCATAGAATACATTCATCATTAACTTAGGGGTAGGCAAATGAGCGTTGAAGAAAGAGTAAAAGGCTTAGTAGCAGAGCAACTTGGAGTGGGTGCTGGGGAGATTAAAAATGAATCTAGTTTCATCGATGATCTAGGTGCTGATTCACTAGATACTGTTGAGCTTGTTATGGCACTTGAAGAAGAATTTGAAATAGAAATATCTGATGAACATGCAGAAAATATCCTTACAGTTCAATCAGCAATAGACTATATTAATAAAAATTCAGACTAATATTGCTTAAGTCTTAATTACTAAGACTGATAATAAAAAATATTTTAAGGAATCTTGTAACAAAGATTCCTTTTTTTATAAATTTCCTCAATGAATAATTCTTCTGAATGACTTTTATTCATGCATAATATTATTCTAAAATACAATTTTATAGTGACAAGAAAGTATGTCTGGTTTATTTATAACAATCGAAGGTATCGAATGTGTTGGAAAATCTACTAATGCTAAATTTATTTCTCAATACCTACAAAAAAAGAAAATTAAATCGCACATAACAAGAGAACCAGGTGGCACAAAAGTAGGCGAAAAGATAAGGAATATTTTACTTTTTGAAAATCAAGAAAGCATATCACCTACAGCAGAATTAATGCTTCTTTTTGCGGCTAGAGATTCTCATATCAATGACGTTATTAAACCAAAGCTTTCTCAAGGGACATGGGTTATTTGTGATCGATTTACTGATGCAAGCTTTGCTTATCAAGGATATGGAAGAGAGCTTGGATTTGATGCCGTCAATTCTATAAAAAAAATGGTTATGAAAAATTTTGAACCCAATCTTACACTTCTCCTTGATGCTCCATTGAATGTTGTTAAATCTAGAAGAAAACTAAATCCAGATGATCGTTTTGAATCTGAGAAAGATGAGTTTTTCAACAGAATCAGATCTGGCTATTTAGAAATGGCTAAAAAATATGATAAAAGAATAAAAGTAATTGATGCCTCAAGACCAATTAAGGAAGTGCAAATAGACATAATAGAACAACTTAATGAGTTAATTCGATTATGAGCATTGACCAAATGCCATGGTTGATGACTTGCTATAATGAATTATCAAAGTCTATTAAAGAACACAATAATTCACATGCGATATTGATCAATGGCGAAAAAGGTATTGGTAGAAGAGTTCTTGCAAAAAATCTTGCTCAAGATTATTTAAATATATCTTATTTCCTAAATGATGGAACTACCAATCCCATGCAAGAAGAATCATTTCATCCAGATTTTAAGCACATAAGTCCAGAAGAGGGCAAATTGAGTATCTCAATTGAAAAAATTAGATCAACAAAATCATTTCTTCAACTGACAAGTCATCAAGGTAATGGCAAGGTTGTAATTATCCATCCAGCAGAATCTATGACTCACCCAGCAATGAATAGTTTATTGAAAATTCTTGAAGAGCCACCTGAAGATACTTTAATTATTCTTATTGCTGAATCAATAAAAAAATTACCTAAAACTATTGTTAGCAGAACGCAAAGACAAAAAATTAAGAATCCCTCGCTAAAAGAATCCATCGACTGGCTTTCTGGTTTTGGAGATGAATCTTGGGATGATGTCTTGAATATATTTGGGTATCGCCCAATTCTCCTTCAAGAATTAGGTCATCAATACTTTGACTCTAAAATTAAAGCGATTAGTGAAGATATTAATTCATTAGCTCTAAGGAATTCCAAACCCTCTCAAGTGGCTAATTCATGGAAATCAGAAGAGCTTGATGTTAATTTAAGCATTCTATATAAATGGATATCAAATTTAATTGATGGAAACTTATTGAATGTTAAAAAATCCATGCCCAGTAGCTTTGAAAAACTGCTGCAATCAGATCTTCATGTAGAACATTGTTTTCAATATTTAAATGAAATCGCTACTATTAGACAATATTTACTAAATGGAAAAGCATTAAATTGGAGTCTACAAATCAGTAATCTACTTCTACCAATTTACTCGAATGCAAAGGGTTTAATAAAAAATGGCTGAAAAAACTAAAAACATTGATTCGTTAATCATTGGGGCAGGGCCATGTGGTTTGTTCCAAGTCTTTGAACTGGGGCTTCTAGGGATTGATTCAGTGCTGATTGATAGCCTTCCTAATGTAGGAGGTCAATGCTCTGAACTATACCCAGATAAACCCATCTATGATATCCCGGGCATACCAGTCTGTACTGGCCAAGAATTGGTTGATAGCTTAATGGAACAAATTAATCCATTTAACCCTAATATTATTCTCGGTGAAGAGGTAGTATCGGTTCAAAAGAAAGACAATATTTATTTGGTTACTACCAATCAAAATAATTCGTTCAATACTAAAACTATATTTATCGCTGGGGGTGTAGGCTCCTTTCAACCAAAAAAAATTAAACTTAAAGACATTGAAAAATTTGAGGGTCAATGGTTGCATTATAACGTTAGTGACAAATCTCACTTTTTAAACAAAGATATTATTATCATGGGTGGTGGTGATTCTGCTCTGGACTGGGCTATAGAATTTGCTTCAAACAGAAAATTATTAGGTTCTAGTGGATCAGTCAAGTTGATTCATCGAAGAGACGAGTGGAGAGGAGCTGTAGCGTCTATTAATAAAGTTAAAGACCTAGAAAAGAAGAGTCAATTAAAGGTTATAGAGAAGGCAATACTAAGAGGCTATGAAATTAATAATGGTGAATTAACTAATATTACTTTATCCGTCAATGGCAATGAGGAAATCATTAGCGGAAATCAGTTGTTAGTTTTCTTTGGTTTGTCTCCTAAATTAGGTCCTATAGCTGAATGGGGTCTTGATATTAATAAAAAAGCAATTGAAGTGAACACTGCAACTTATGAAACCAATCAAAAAGGTATCTTTGCTATTGGTGACATTGCAAATTATCCAGGGAAAAAGAAATTAATTCTTAGTGGTTTCCATGAATCAGCATTGGCTGCTTTTGCAGCTAAGGCAATCATTGAACCAGGTAAAAAAGTTCACTTACAATACACTACAACCAGTCCAAAACTTCAAGAACGATTAGGGTTAAAGAGCAAATAACTGTAGTATATTAATTATCATTAGGGGTAACGATAATTATGGGAATAGAGATTACAGGATGGGGAAAATGCACGCCTCCATCTGTTCTTACAAACAAAGATCTTGAAAGTATTCTTGATACTAATGATGAATGGATTATTTCTAGAACAGGTGTTAAAGAAAGAAGAATAGCTCATACATCTTTAAGTGATATGGGAACCATTGCAGCTCAACATGCCCTGGCTTCAGCGAATAAGGACCCAAAAGAAATAGATGCTGTGATTATGGCAACTTGCACTCCTGAGTTCATAATTCCAAGTACTGCTTCTAGAATTCAAAAAAATATTGGTAATAACAAAGCAGCAGCTTTTGATCTTAATTCTGCTTGCACAGGATTTGTCTATGGCCTTAGTACTGCTTATGCATTAATTAACAGCGGTTTTATGAAGAACGTACTTCTTGTTGGTGGCGAAAAAGTTAGTTTCTTTCTAGACTGGACTGAAAGAGATACTGCGGTACTTTTTGGAGACGGTGCTGGTGCTGTAGTCATTGAATCTGTGGAATCTGATTCAAATATCCACTCATCAAAATTGAGTTGCGATCCCTTTCTAGGTGAAGCATTAATGCTTAATAATTTTGGATCCAGTATGGATTTTTTTGACCCTGCTAGCCACGGTTATTTTTTTGATATCCGTTTTGAAGGACAAGAGATTTTTAAAAATGCCGTAAAGACTATGTCAAAACTTGCTAAAGAAACTCTAGAGGAAGCTAATCTAACCATTGATGACATAGACCTATGTATTCCCCATCAAGCCAATCTAAGAATACTAGAAGCCACTGCAAAACGATGCAACTTACCAATGGATAAAGTAATGATTAACCTTGATAAATATGGCAATACATCTGCTGGATCGATACCAATTGCTCTGACTGAAGCAATGGAAGAAAATAAAATAAAACCCAATTCAAAAATTCTTTTCTTAGCATTTGGTGGAGGATTAACCTGTGCTGCTAGCATTATTGATTGGGGATCAAGAGTCAAATCAATTAAAATATCTGATGCTAAACTATCCAAATCTAATAAATCTGCATTAGAACTGATCAAAGAAATAAAAAATTAAATTAAAATTCTTTCATGGTTAGTAATGATTTTAATAATGGTTAAAATAAGATGGGATCATCTTGATTCAAGCTATATATTAGATCAATGGATAATTGATTAATAAAAAAAGGAAATCTTAATGAAATCATTAGACACAGACATATTAATCATAGGTGGAGGTGTGGCAGGCTCTGCAATGGCCTGTAGCTTAAAAAATAAAGGTTACAAGGTAATCTTGGTTGAAAAGTCTGACAAACCTCAAGATACAGCCAGAGGAGACCACATACAGCCATCTGTATGTGAGATTCTAGAACGATGGAATGTACTGAATGACTTTATTAAAGCTGGGGCTCAAAAAAGAGCGGGTTCTCTTTGGTATGATGAGCACGGAAATTTTCTGATGGATGCTAACGTATCAAAACTTAATATTCCACACCCATATTTCCTATATCTGAATCATGAAAATATAAGTGAAGTTCTCTTGGATTCAGTATCTTCAGATAAAAAATTTCATATGTATAGACCGATACTTCAATGCACTCATATAGAATCTAATGAAAATAGAAGTATGTTTAAATTAGTTCTGAAAGATAAAACAGAATATGAGATATCAACTAAGCTTATTGTTGGAGCGGATGGTATAGCCTCAAACATATCAAAAACATTTGGTATTAAGAGAGAATCTTTTCGATACGAAAGAGCATTAGCGGTTTTATTCTCTAAAGATTATCAGCTTGATGAAGTAAACAATTTAAAAACTTTTTTAACCGATCGTGGAATTGTTACCATGATTCCTAGAGCCAACGGTGGATGCAAGGTGGGTTTGACTATTGGTAGGGAAGAGGTCAAAGAGTGGAAAAAATTAACTCCAGAGCAATATGGTGAGGTTATAAGTGGTTTGGTTCCAACCCTTAAAGATATTACTGTTGAAAATGCTGGTATATATCCACCCACAATGATTAAAGCTAACCAATGGACTAAAAATAATCTGGTGCTAATAGGAGATGCTTGTCATGGGTTGCATCCTGGAAGAAGCCAGGGAATGAATACAACAATAAAATGCATCGATCAATTAATGGAATTTTTACCAAAGCCTGATGCTTTTGAGATAGATGAGATTAAACAAGCATTATCTGCATATGAAACTCAAGCTCGGCCTGAAATTGAAGACCTTTTGAGAAAAAATCATCAAATTGGACTCTCAATGGATAACTTTGATCATCAGAGTAAAGTCGATGAAATCAATAAATACATTGAGCTTGAAAAGAATGATAAAGCAGCACATGACTATCGAATGAATTCAGCTGGTTATGGAATGAATAGTTAATATGGAAAAAACTCTTCATAAAGACCTCTATATTAAAGATGAATGGTTTCAAAAAGAATCATCTAAGATTTTTCAAAACGAATGGTTTTGTGTTGCTAGAAATGAAGATTTTGAAGCACCAGGTGATTTTAAACTATTAAACATTGCCGGTGAGAGTATTTTCCTTCTGTTAGGCGAAGACAAGCAAATAAGATCATTTTTTAACTTATGTAAGCACAGAGGTTGTCAGCTATTGGATGAAACTGATGAGAGTCAATCGAAAGGTAATTTCAAAAAATTTATTCGTTGTCCATATCATTCATGGACCTACAATCTTGACGGTAGATTAAGAAAAGCACCTCATCTTGATTTGAATACTAATAACAATGAATATCACTTGAATCAAATTATGACTCAATCATGGGGTGGATTTCTATTCATTAAAATGAAAAATAATGAAAGGAGTCTTGCAGACCAAGTGAATGATTTTGAAAATCAATTTCATCGCTATGGTCTTGAAAATCTAAAAACAGGGAGCACCTATAGTTATATCATTGATGCAAACTGGAAGGTCATTCTTGAGAATTATAATGAATGCTATCATTGTGCTGGTGTTCATCCTGAGCTATGTAAAATAGTGCCAGAATTTACAAAAAAAGGTGGTACAGAACTTGATTGGGAGGATGGAATTCCCCAACGTGAAGGCACCAATACATTCACTTTTTCAGGAACCACCAATAGACCACCCATTCCAGGATTGAATGACTTAGAAAAGGAAAGGCATTTTGGTGAATTAATTTATCCAAACCTCATGATCAGCCTATCTATGGATCATGCGGCTACATTTGTTGTAAACCCATTGGGACCAGAAAAGACATTGATTGATTGCAGAATACTATTCCATCCGGATGCTATCAATATGTCTAATTTTAACCCAAATGATGCAGGAGAGTTCTGGGATTTAGTCAATATTCAAGATTGGTCTATTTGTGAAAGAGTGCAAAAAGGAATGCAATCTATGTCGTTTGAGCATGGCTTCTATGGGCCAATGGAAGATCAAAGCAAAGACATTAGAATCTATATAGCAAACCAGTTAGGTATTGACTTTGAATAACATTGAGAAAACAAGCATTATTAGATGGAAGGTTCTATTTATCACACTTGTGCTTGGATATATTGCTTATGTATTTAGGGGCAATCTTTCAGTCATTGGTAAGTTTTTGATGGATGACACAGGCATCTCACAAATAGAATTAGGTTGGCTTCTCTCATCATTTTTATGGGGTTACACACTCTTTCAGTTTCCCGGAGGCCTACTTTCAGAGAAAATAGGTCCTAAAAGCACACTTTTTCTATGCACACTGGGTTGCACTTTAATTACAATAATTTCAGGTTTAATTGTCATAGGTGGTTTCTCATTGGCTTTAATGCTGCCACTTTTATTCATCTGCCGTTTCCTTCTAGGTATGTTTCAAGGTCCACTATTTCCTGCTATGGCAGGAGGAGTGATAGCAAGATGGTTCCCTGCAGGTTCTTGGGCGCTTCCCAATGGACTGAACTCCACGGCACTGGCATTGGGATCAGCAACAACACCGCCGCTGATTGTTATTTTAGCTCAGTATTTTGGCTGGCAATCAACATTTTTTTGGATCTCAATATTGGGCCTATTAGGTTCTCTATGGTGGTGGAAATATTCAACTAACTGGCCTAAAGAACATCCTGATATTAACCAGAAAGAATTGGAACTGATAGGTCAAGCTGAGTTTAATAACAATGAGATGTCTTGGTCAATGATCAAGGAAGTGCTTGCTGATAAGAATGTCTTATACGCTGCATTGGGATATGGCTCAATGAACTATGTTTTCTTTATATTCTATTCTTGGATTTTCATTTATTTTGTGAATATCAGGGGTTTCAGTGTCTTAGAAGGTAGTTTTCTTGCGAGTTTACCATTTTTAATGGGGGCTATAGGAGCCACTTTAGGTGGCTACTTATGCGATAAACTTCAAATACATTATGGTGTAAAGTGGGGACATAGAATTCCTATCATTATTGGCCTGGTTCCATCTGCTGGTTTCTTAATCTTTGGCTCGATTACTGAAAATCCTTACCTAGCTGTTCTTTCTTTGTCTTTATGTTATGGCTTTATTGAATTAACGGAAGGACCATTCTGGTCGGCTATAGGTTTTGTTTCAAAAAAACCTCAAGCAGCGGGTGGCATTCTGAATACAGGTGGAAATTTAGGTGGAGTATTAGCAACCCCACTAATCCCTATAATGGCAGATCAATTTGGTTGGATGATAGCTCTAAACAGTGGGGTGTTCTTTGCTCTATTGGGTGTCTTTGCCTTCATGCAAATTAAGTTTGAGTAATTGCAATAGCTTCTTAAAAACGAGAGAATTTCTATATGAGCGTTAATCCTAGATACAAAGTATTATTTGATCCTGTAAAGATAGGACCAAAGACAGCTAAAAATAGATTCTACCAAGTCCCTCATGCTATGGGAGCGGGTAATGATATGCCTAATACAAGAGCTGCCCAAAGAGGAATTAAAGCGGAGGGTGGCTGGAGTGTCATCAACACAGGCTATTGTTCAATTCATCCTTCCAGTGACGATAGGCCATTGCCTTTTGCAAGATTATGGAATGATAAAGATATTGCTTCCCATGTCCCTATGGTGGATGCAGTGCATGAACATGATGCCCTTGCTGGTATTGAATTTTTTCATGGTGGAGCTTATGCGGCTAACAGGCACACTCGAATGCCTCCAATTTCGCCATCTGGAATTCAAGAGAAAGTCAGTGAGCTTGTGGATATGCATCTTACAGCGCCAAAAATAATGGATAAAAGAGATATTAAAAATCTAATTCAATGGCATTTGGACGCAACAGAGCGAGCCATCCAAGCTGGTTTTGACATCATATATTGTTATGCGGGAATGGGTTTTTTACCATATCATTTCCTACACCCCACATTTAACAATCGATCGGATGAATACGGGGGAAGTCTTGAGAATCGTTCCAGATTAATGAGGGAACTGATAACTGAGATGAAAGCAGTTGCTGGAGATAAAGCTGCAATTGCTGTTCGAATATCGACAGATGAGTTGCTGAGTTTTAAAAGTGAATCGAGTGAGAGTGAAGCTCATGAATTCTTTGAATTAAATGGTGAATTACCTGACTTATGGGATATAAAATTATCAAAATGGTCCAAAGAAACTCCAAGTGGTAGGTTTGCAGAACCGGGACATATGGAGCCATACAATGGTTTCGTTAAAAAACTGACTACAAAACCTGTTGTGGGAGTAGGATGGTTTACCTCACCAGATATCATGTCTTCACAGATTAATAATGGAGTGCTGGACATGATTGGTTCAGCGAGAGCATCGATTGCAGATCCTTTTCTACCCAATAAAATAGCAGAAGGAAGAGAAGATGATTTAAGAGAATGTATAGGATGCAATATATGTGCTTCTTGCTATAACCAAGGTATACCCGTTCGGTGTACACAAAATCCATCGATGGGTGAAGAGTGGAGAAGAGGGTGGCATCCAGAGAAAATAAAAACCAAATCTTCTGATAATTCAGTTCTTGTTATTGGAGGAGGCCCTGCAGGCTTAGAGGCAACTTTATCTCTGGCTAGAAGAGGGTATTCAGTAGCTATTGCTGATTCAGAAAAAGAACTTGGAGGACGAATTAACAAAGAGTCTATGCTCCCTGGTATGTCGTCGTATAAAAGAGTAACGGATTATCGAGTCAGTCAAATCAATCAATTGGATAATGTTGATATCTACCTAGACAATACATTGAATCCAGATGATGTTTTGGAACTAGGATTCGATCATGTGGTAACAGCGACAGGTTCATCGTGGCAACCATCAATCATGGATGAAAAAACAGCTCCCGTAGCCGTCCCCAAAACAAATAGTATCTTCACTCCTGAGGATGTATTCAAAGGCTGTGAGTTAAAATCATCGGTGATGATATTCGATTTTGATTATTATTATATGGGTGGCCTAATGGCTGAATACATCAAGGATTTAGGTCATGAAGTAACAATTATCACGCCCTTTGAAAAAGTTTCACCTTGGAGTTTCAATAGCAATGAAGTAGAAGAGATTAAACTGAGGCTACTAGAAAAAGATATTAAAGTGATCACTGAACATCGCATTATAGAAATAGAAGAATCATCGGTTAGAGTCAATCATCAGATAACTAACAAACAAACAGACATTAATAGAGGTTCACTTGTGCTTGTGGGTCATAGAAAGCAAAACGATTCACTTTACAATGCTCTTAAATCAAACCAAGAAGCTTTGAAAGAGTCAGGTATTAAAACACTTCAAAATATTGGTGACTCCAATGCACCAGGTGCAGTTGTTCATGCAGTTTATGCGGGTCACCTCTATGCCAATACATTCGATCAAGAAGACGATATTTCAAGTGATGATTTTAAGCTTGAATACCCTGTAATTCAGTAATTCAAAAAACTTCATTTCACCATATAAATTTTTAATGGTTATAATTAATCGCTATGAATTTGAATGAACAAAAAAAACTAATCATTAAAATTGGTTCCTCTCTATTAATCAATGAGTCTGATGGCTCTTTGAATAAGCTTTGGCTTGATAATTTAGTTGAGGAAATAACTGAATTAAAAAAGAATAATCATTCTGTAATTATTGTTTCATCTGGTGCCATAGGTTTAGGGAGAAAGTATCTCGGTTTTGATGATGGATACAATAGATTAGAGCAACAGCAAGCAGCTGCAGCTTCGGGACAAATCATTTTAGCTCATGCTTATCAAGATCTTTTTGAAAAACATCAAATTAAGGTGGCGCAAGTCCTTTTAACATTAGATGATCTTGAAGACCGAACAAAGTATTTGAATGCTAGAAATACAATTGAAACGCTACTGAATATTGATGTTATTCCTATCATTAATGAAAATGATACCGTTGCTACTGAAGAAATAAGATATGGCGATAATGACCAACTTGCTGCTAGAGTCTCTCAATTAATATCCGCAGACTGTTTAATTCTTTTTTCAGATGTAAAAGGTCTCTATGGTGCCAATCCAAAAACTCATCCAGATGCTCAATTGATAAAAGAAATAGACAATATCACCAATGAAATAAAATCCATGGCAACAGAATCAAAATCAGATTATGGCAGCGGTGGAATGCAATCAAAAATTGAAGCAGCAAAAATATGTATGAACTCAGGCTGTCATACAATTGTGGCTAGTGGCTTGCTGGAAAAACCAATCGATAATATCAATACTACAAATGATTACTCCCATTTTATTCCACAAGAAAATCCCTTGTCTGCTAGAAAAAAATGGATCAGAGGAATGATTGATTCAAAAGGTTCAATTGAGATAGATCAAGGAGCAGAAATGGCATTAGAGACTGGTAAAAGTTTGCTTCCAGTTGGAGTAAGGGCTGTGGAAGGATCATTTGATAAAGGTGAATTAATTTCAATTGTATCCAAATCAGGAGATGTTATTGGTAAAGGGATGACAAACTTTTCAGACCTGGAGATTGAAATAATAAAAGGCTTAAAAACTTCTGAAATTAAAAGTAAACTTGGCTATCTAACAACAAATGAAGCTATTCACAGAGATAATCTGGTTCTAACAAAATAAATCAAATGAAAACACTCAATGAACACATGATAGCTTTAGGTGAAAATGCCCGTATAGCCAGCCATTCATTATCTGTACTAAGCAATGAATTAAAAAATAAGGCAATTTTATCTATTGCAAATCAAATAAGTATAAATAAAAATCAAATACTAACAGCCAATCAAAAAGACTATGTTAAAGCTGAAGAAAAAGGATTAAATAAAGCAGCATTGGATCGATTACTTCTTGATGAAGAAAGAGTTCAAGGCATTATTAATGCATTGGAAAGTATAGCTGAATTAGATGACCCAATCGGTGAAATATTAGAAGAATGGGACAGACCTAATGGTTTATTAATTCAAAAAGTATCTGTCCCCTTAGGAGTAATAGGAATCATATATGAAAGCAGACCTAATGTGACTGCTGATGCAGCAGCGCTCTGCCTAAAATCAGGCAATGCAGTCATTTTAAGAGGAGGCAGTGAAAGTTTTTATAGTAATACAGCCATTCACGAATCAATAAAACTAGGACTGATAAAAGAAAACCTTAATCCTGACATGATACAAATAGTTAACACTACAAACAGAGAGGCTGTGGATTTAATGCTAACAGGATTAAATGGAGCCATTGACATACTTGTTCCAAGAGGAGGAAGAAGCTTGGTCAGTAAGATTCAATCCGATGCAAGGATTCCAATGATTGGGCATCTTGAGGGTATATGTCACATTTATGTGGATAAAAGTTCAAACATAGAAATGGCTGTTGATATTGTCATAAATTCAAAAATGAGAAGAACTGGAATATGTGGTGCTGCTGAAACATTACTAATTGATGAGAAAGCAATTCAATCCCATTTGCCGTCCATCATCGATGCACTGAAAAGATCCGACTGTGAGATCAGAGCAGACGATAAAATATTTAACTTATACGATGGTTTATTTCCAGCAAATGAAGAAGATTGGTATACGGAGTACTTAGACGCAATTATATCTATAAAAAGCATTGAAAACGTTGAAGAGGCTGTGTCTCATATTAATAATTATGGCTCAGGACATACTGAATCTATTGTTTCTCAAGATAAAGAAGCTGTAGACTACTTCTTTAGTAACCTCAACAGTGCCATCATCCTAAACAATGCATCTACACAATTTGCAGATGGCGGTGAATTTGGAATGGGAGCTGAAATAGGAATAGCAACCGATAAAATACATGCAAGGGGTCCAGTTGGAGCACGACAGTTAACCAGCTATAAATATTTAATTCAAGGGAATGGGCAAACGAGGCCTAGTTAAAATACCAATGAGAATTTTTGATATAGATAGTGAAGAAATTCTCAAACCCCAAGATTGGAGTTTTCCTATTCCAATTTCCTATGGTCCAGGAAGATTGAGCGAAATTGCTCAATTTTGTCAATCACTAGAGATTAATAATCCATTGATAGTCACTGATAATAATAGTAAACAACTGCCCTTTATTGAAAATCTAAAAGGTTTATTAAATGAATCAAATATTGAATCAGATCTATTCTTTGATATTTCTCCCAACCCAAAAGATAACGAAATAGCCAAGGGTTGTTTGCAGTTTCAATCAGGGAACCATGACGCAATCATTGCAATTGGAGGAGGGAGTGCTATGGATGGTGGTAAAGCCATCTGTCTTACAGCCAATAATGATTTAGAGCTTTGGGACTTTGAGTGGGAGTTGCCACCTCAAAGGATTTCTGAAGAGAACTCTTTTCCAAAAATAATCTGCATACCGACAACAGCAGGAACAGGAGCTGAAACAGACAGTACTGCTATGGTCACACATCTTGAAAAAGGTATGAAGTTCTGTATTTGTCATCCCGATTTAAAACCTTCCTTGGCTCTTCTTGATCCTGAATTAACATTAGACCTACCTCTGAACTTAACTGCTTGGACTGGAGCGGATGCGATGATCCATTCTCTAGAAGCATATTGTGTGCCTGGATATAATCCTTTATGCGATGGGGCCGCTTTGGAGAGTCTCTCATTGATATCAAAGAATCTTGTGCTAGCTGTTGAGGAACCACAAAATCTAGCTGCAAGAGGGGGTATGCTAGTTGCTTCATGTCTTGGGGGTATTGCATTTTTGAAAGGACTTGGCTTAGTCCATGCAATTTCACATATGATAGGAGCAGAGTATGACACACATCATGGCCTTACTAATGCCATAGTCCTTCCAGTTGTTACACGTTTCAACTTACCGGGCATGGATGAAAAAGTTAGGTGTATGTCAGAGGCAATGCAATTTGAAGATCATTCAGTTGACTCGTTCTTATCTAATCTTGATAAACTGTTAGATAAAATTAATATCCCTAGAAGTCTTAGTGAAATTGGTATCCCCGGAGATTGTGCTCAAAGAATTGCAGAAAAATCCATGTTGGATGCTGCCTATGGAACCAATCCACGATCATCTTCTTATGAGGAAGTACTTCAATTGGTTTCTACATCCATTACAAAGGCAAGATAAATGCTTGAAAACTTATCTGCTGATGAAATTGTTTCCCACATTCACTCAAAACAAATAACTCCTGAAGAAGTGGTTACCCATTATCTCAATCGAATAAAAAAATTTAACCCTTCTTTAAAGGCCATTGTCTCCCTTAAAGAAGAGGAGATGATTATAAAAGAAACTAAACATTTAGCTCACACTGATTCAAACAAAGAGAAGTTATTATTTGGTCTTCCCCTAGCAATTAAAGACCTCTTTAATGTAAAAGGACTACCTACTACTTATGGTTTATCATCTTATAAGACAAATATACCAAAGAAGAACTCAATAATAGTGGATCGCCTAATTGAGCAGGGTGCCATTATTATTGGAAAAACCAATATTCCTGAGCTTGCAATAGGCTGTCATACAACCAATAAATTATTTGGTGTCACAACAAATGCATATGATGCCAGCAAATCAGCTGGAGGATCAAGTGGTGGGGCGGCTTCAGCAGTCGCAGCATCTCTAGTTCCTTTTGCAGATGGCTCAGATATGATGGGCTCTTGTCGAAATCCTGGTGCGTATGCAAACCTCTATGGATACAGGCCAACACCTGGTTTAATTCCTGAAGATCGGATCATGAAAATTGATAGTATTTTTCCACTCTTATCCACTCCGGGATGTATTGCACGAACTCCTAATGAAATGGCATTATTGCTTGATGCAATAGTGGGTAAACACCCGTCAGACCCATACTCATTCAATGTTAAATCTTCTTTTAGAGCACATCAAATCAGAGATGATGAATTTAATAAGATCAAAATAGCATGGCTTTCAGATATGAATGGAGACTATAAATTTGAACCTGAAATATTAGATATGTGTGAGAAAAAATTGCATGATCTAGAAAAGAATAAAGTAAAGATTGCTAATGCAAAATCACAGGTTAACACCATAGATTTATGGAGCAGTTGGACAACACTTCGTTCAAAGAATATTTTTTACTATTTAAATGAAATGAATATAAAGACTAGAGAAGAATTGGGTTACTCAGCTCAATGGGAATATCAACAAGGCAGTGAGATTAGTTTTGATGATCAAGAAGTTGCTATGACCCAAAGAATGAAATGCATTCAACAAATCAATAAGTTATTTTTAAACTATGATTTTCTTGCAATCCCATCTGCACAGCTTTTTCCTTTTAAAAAAGAACTAAACTATCCTGAAGAAATCTCAGGACATAAGTTAGACACATACCATCGATGGATGGAGGTTGTAATTCTTGCTAGCTTGCTTGGTTTACCATCAATCTCGATACCAGTAGGCTTTAATAAAGAAGGTTTACCAATGGGAATGCAAATTATAGGTAAACAAAGAGATGATTTGAAAGTGATCTCTTTTGCAAAAAAATATGAAGAGATCTTTAATTGTTCTCAAAATAAACCTATGAACCTCAATTATTCTGAGTAATCTTGGAATCAATTTGGAAATAATATGCTAAGAATCTTTAATCAAGCGAATTTATTTAAAGAAAGAATAGCTATCGAATCTGATGATAAAGAATTCTCTTACTCAGATTTGATGCATAAGTCTGATCTGATAGCTTCTTTTTTATTATCCGATAAAAATGATCTTAATGAAGAAAGAGTAGGATTCTTGATCAATCCAAATGTAGATTATATTTGCATTCTATGGGGCATCTGGAAAGCAGGGGGTATTGCTGTTCCTTTGAGTCTTTCAGCTAAGAAAGCTGAGCTAGAGCATTTTATATCTGACTCTGATATCAAACTGATTATCTCTTCTAAAGAATGCATATCTAGAAATAATGTACCTAACTTAGATTACCTTAGAGTTAAAGATCTAGAAGATTTAACTCTAAATAATTCAAAAGATTTACCAACTTTATTACCTGAAAGAAAAGCAATGATTCTCTATACAAGTGGAACAACGAGCCAACCTAAAGGGGTAGTTGTTTCACATCGGAATATTGAATCACAAATTACAACTTTAGTAGAAGCTTGGGAATGGAAAAAAGAAGATCGCATACCTTTGTTTCTTCCATTGCATCATATTCATGGAATTATTAATTCCCTATCTTGTCCTCTTTTTGTTGGGGCTAAAGTTTCTATGATAGGACCTTTTGATGTTAAGAAGGTATGTAAACAAGTGTCTAAAGGAGGTTTCACTGTCTTCACTGCTGTCCCTACAATTTACTTTTCTCTCATAGAAGAACTAGAAGATTTTAAAGATCAAAGTCTCTTTGATGGATTTAGGTCAATGCGATTAATGATGTCAGGATCAGCAGCACTAGCTCCAGAAATACATAAGAAATGGAAAGAACTAACAGGGCAAGAATTACTTGAAAGATATGGAATGACAGAGGTTGGAATGGCACTTTCAAATGAATTCAGTGGCGAGCGAAGACCAGGTTCAGTAGGAGTAACTCTTCCTGGGGTTGAGGTAAAGCTTGAGGATGAAGATGGAAACATTATAGAGAAAGAAGGAGAAGCAGGGCAGCTTCTAATTAGAGGACCACAAGTTTTTGTTGAATACCTAAATTTACCTGAGAAGACAAAAGAATCATTCAAAGAAGATTGGTTTATCACCGGTGATATAGTTATGCTTGAAAAGGGGTATTACAAGATTTTAGGAAGAGATTCAGTAGATATTATTAAATCAGGTGGCTATAAAATTTCAGCATTAGAAATAGAAGATACGTTACTAAAGAATCAAAATATAAAAGAATGTGCTGTTGTGGGTATTGAAAATGAAAAATGGGGGGAGATTATTGCTGCAGGAATAGTGATAAGAGATAGGCAGATGGAACTTGATGAAATACAAAAATGGTGCTCCAAGTATCTGTCTGATTATAAAATTCCTAGAGTTATAAAAATTCTAACTGAGCTTCCAAAAAATAGTATGGGAAAAATTACAAAGCCTATTTTAAAAAATATTTTAGTGGAACAGCATGATTGATTTTTATCAATATTTTACAGAAGATGAAGCGATTTTTATCAAAAAAGAGTTTTATTCTTGGATGGAAAAAGAAGCCAATAATAATGAATTAACTTACGATACTCTTGATACAGTATATAACTTAGTCAGAAGCAAAAGAATTGCTGGCCTTCAAGCTTCTGATGAAATGACTTTCCAAGCTTATAAAGCCTTTAAAAAGGGTTTTTAATCAAAATAACAATTCAGAGACTTACAATTATCAATTAAAGTCCTTTTATTTAAATACACAGAGCAAAAAATAGTAATCATCATATTTTTTAATGTGTATTGATGTATATCAATCAACAAGTGATTGGCGTCAATGAAGTAAATCTAACTTTGATTATTGTGATAATTAATTTAATGATTATTGATTATCGTATGTACATTAACTTTTGGTATCCAATTATTCTTGCAAAAGAACTTCGCCAAGAAAAACCTGTAAAAGTGAAAGTTCTAGGAATGGATTTAGTAGTTTACAAAACTACTGATGGAACAATAAATGTTCTAAGTGACACATGCTGCCATAGAGGTGGATCCTTGGGTGGTAAATGGAATGGCGGCAAAGATAATAAAAGAATAATTAATAATTGCATAGTCTGCCCTTATCATGGATGGGAATTTGATGGAACAGGTAAATGTACGAATATTCCATCAATGGGTTATGGATCTAAGATTCCATCAAGAGCTAGAATCGATTCTTATCCGGTAGAAGAGAAGTATGAAATTATCTTTGCCTTTCTTGGTGATTTAGAGGAAAAAAATAGGCCACCAATTCTAAACATAGAAGAATATAATCAAGAAGGATGGAGAACCAATGAAGTGGCATGCTTTGAAGTAGATTACTACTATGAACGATCCATTGAAAATGGTATTGATCCTGCCCACAATGAATTTGTGCATCCAACACATGGTTTTTCAGGTGCAAATAGAGACACTTATAAAGTTAATCCAATTATTACTGAAGATCATAAACAAGGTTGGGGTTTTTGGTTTATGCACACATTTGATGCTCCTCCACTAAAAGATGATAAAAAACAGATAAAAAAAGGTAAAACACTTTGGAAGGAAACAAAACCAACCAGAAGCCCAGTTAAGGCTGGAGGGGGTACTATTGGACCAAATGTTGTTGTCACACAGATAAAAATTACTCCTGAACAGTCTTTTCGCCAATATTTCTTTGAGCAACCAATTGATGAAAATCGAACAAAGATATTTTTTGTCAATAATCGAAATTTCATGCTGAATCCAACAATGGATCCACTCATTTATGAGAGAAACCTTGTAATTGCTCAACAAGATATTGATATTTTAGAAGATGTGGCCCCCACACAAACTCCATTAATGAATAACGAAGAGGTTCTAGTACCAGCAGATGCACCGATTGCTGAATATCGAAAGTGGTTGAAGAAATTTAAGAATCTTGGTTGGAAGATTGATCTTAAAAAATTACGAACATCTAATACCGATCAAGAAGTGTTTGCAATTCCTAGCCCCGGAAGAAAACAATCAAAAAATTATCCTATCAAATCCATTCCTTTGATAAAAGCTGAGGTGTCTAAAGGAACTATCTTGAGACTAAAAAATAATTGAAATCTATCAAAATAAGGAGAAAAAACTATGAATTGGGGAGAAAAATATGGCGGATATCGTCATGCAGAATGGGATGATTTAATTAGTTGGATCACAGTAGCTTTATGTGTATTTAATGCAGTTATTATTGCTATATGGTCTTTTTCATAAGCAAAAGGAATTGATAAAATATGATGGCATCCATAGTTTTTGCTATTTTCACATTACTGGTAATTGTTTTTAATTACTATTCAATTGAGAATGATTTCTGGTTCCCAGAACTTGCATCAAACTGGGGGGCCTTGGACACGGCAACATTAATGACCCTCATTATTAGTGGCATTGTATTTGTAGGTTTAAGTTTGTTTATTTGTTATTGCTTGGTTCGTTTTAGACATAAAGAAAATAGTAAAGCAGAGTATCAAATAGAGAATAATAAATTAGAAAGTTGGCTTGCTGCTGTGACAACGATTGGAGTGATCATACTCTTAGCGCCTGGTCTAATGGTCTATAGTGATTTAATCAATGAGCCAGAAGATTCATTAAAAATTGAAGCGATTGGAGAACAGTGGACTTGGAGCTTTCGTTTACCTGGTGCAGATGGATTTTTCGGGAAAACACATCCCAAACATTTTGATTTAAACAATAGTTTTGGCTTAGATCCCACTGATCAATATGCACAAGATGATATTTTAATTAAGTCTAATATTCTCCATCTGCCAATCGATAAAGCAGTATCTCTCTCATTGAGATCAAAAGATGTTTTACACGATTTCTATGTGCCTCAATTCAGGGTAAAAATGGACATGGTTCCAGGTCAGCTGACAAAACTTTGGTTTGAACCAACGATAGAGGGGAGATATGAAATTCTATGTGCTGAATATTGTGGTATACAACATACCAATATGAGAGGTTTAGTGGTTGTTGAGTCAGAAGAAAAATACAAAAAATGGCTCTCAGAACAAGTCATTTTTGCAAATACTTCGATAGATATAACTTCCAACTCTAATAATCAAGAAATATTATCTGGAGAGAACCTTTCTATTTCTCTTGGATGTATAGCTTGCCATAGTCTTGATGGTTCTAAAAATGTTGGACCTTCATGGAAAGGTATCTTTGGAACAGAAAGAACCCTTATCAATGGTACAAAGCTTTTAGCTGATCGTCTCTATATAGAAGAATCTATTATAAAACCCAATAGTAAAATACTAATGGGTTTTGCACCAATTATGCCTATTTATAATTTAGATGATAAGGAATTAGACCTCATTGTTGAATACATTGAGAGCTTAAATTAAACAATAATTATGGGGAGATTATCGTCAATGCAGAATATACAATTAAAAGAATCATTGTATGAAGGTCAGAAAATTCATCACCCAAAAACATGGTTGACAAAATATATTTTCTCACAAGATCATAAAACAGTAGCAACACAATATTTCTTTCTATCTTTATTAACAGGAGTAGTTGGAGTCATTCTATCGATAGTCATGAGATTGCAACTTGGTTTTCCGGGTGTATTTGATATCTCACCAGATACTTATTATCAGAGTATCACTATGCATGGAATGATTATGGTGATTTATCTACTAACTGCTATCCTGCTTGGTGGATTTGGTAATTACCTTATTCCACTGATGCTTGGGGCGAGAGATATGGCATTTCCATTCGTAAATATGATGAGCGTTCATTTTTATGCACTATCTGTGCTTCTTCTTTTTACTAGCTATTTAGTCCCTGGTGGCCCAACAGGAGCTGGATGGACTTTATACCCTCCACAAGTACTGCTACCAGGAACACCTGGTTATGACTGGGGAATTGTCATGATGATTCTATCCATTGCGGTTTTCATAATTGCATTCACCATGGGTGGGCTTAATTATGTCACTACTGTTTTACAATCAAGAGCCAGAGGGATGTCTTTAATGAGGATGCCATTGGTCATTTGGTGTATTTTTCTTGCTACCGTTATTGGCCTCTTAGCTTTTCCTGCGTTACTTGTAGCGGGAATCATGTTACTTTTGGATCGCCTTATAGGCAGTAGTTTTTTTATGCCAGATATCTTCCAATTTGGTCAACATGTCACCAATGTATTTGGAACTGAATATGAAGGTGGTAGCCCATTACTATTTCAGCATTTATTCTGGTTTTTCGGTCATCCTGAAGTCTATATTGTTGCTCTACCAATGTTTGGCATTGTCTCTGAATTAATCAGTTGTCATGCAAGAAAAAATATCTTCGGGTATAAAATGATGGTTTGGGCTTTAATTGTTATCACTGCAATATCCTTCATAGTTTGGGCTCACCATATGTTTGTTGCTGGTATGAATCCTGTCTTAGGATTCTTCTTCGCTACGACAACACTTATTATTGCCATTCCAACTGCCATTAAAGTCTATAACTGGGTACTTACTTTATGGAAAGGTGACATTCATATGACTGTACCTATGCATTATGCAGTGGGCTTTATCTTTACTTTCATAATAGGCGGTTTAGGCGGGCTCTTTCTAGGTAATGTAAGTGTAGATGTTGAACTATCAGACACATATTTTGTAGTGGGTCATTTCCATGTGGTAATGGGCATCTCTCCAATATTAGCTATGTGTGGAGGCGTTCATCATTGGTTTCCATTGATTACTGGTAGAACTATGAATAATTTTCTTGGAAAAATTCATTTTTGGGGAACGTTTTCTGGTGCTTATTTGATCTATATACCAATGCATTATTTAGGTCTTGGTGGCATTCTAAGAAGATATTATGATTTTCAAGGATTAGCTTATGTTTCTGATTCTTTAAAAGATATGAATATCTTCATTACTTTAGCATCTATTGTTGTCGGGCTAATTCAATTTATTTTTCTATTCAATATTATATGGAGCTACTTCAAAGGAAAAAAAGTCGGAAAAAACCCTTGGAAAGCAACAACTTTAGAATGGCAGACAACTACCATGCCTCCTGGGCATGGAAACTGGCCAAATAACTTACCTGTAGTTCACAGGTGGCCCTATGACTATTCAGTCCCTGGTGCAAGTGAGGATTACATTCCTCAAAATGTACCAATAAATTTAGATACTAGTGGGGAGAACAGTAATGAATGACCTTGTAAAAGATTGGTCATCTGATGTGAGCACTTTCAAAATCCGCTGGAGCAAGGCGATGATGTGGATATTTCTAATTAGTGATACTTTTATCTTTGGAACCTTTTTAATTTCATACATGGCAATAAGATTAACTGTAGTTGATTCATGGCCAGATACCAGTCAAGTTTTTGCTTTACATATAGGTGGGACGGAGGTTCCATTACTGCTCATTGCCATTATGACTTTTATTCTTATTAGCTCTAGCGGAACGATGGCTATTGCAGTTAATGCTGCAAATAAAAAAGATAAGAAAAAATCTGGATTATTCATGTTACTGACAATAATAGGTGGTATTGCCTTTGTGAGCATGCAAGCTTTTGAATGGACAAAACTGATAATAGATGAAGGCATAAGACCATGGGGAAATGATTTTGGCTCTCAACAATTTGGGTCATTCTTTTTTATGATCACTGGCTTTCATGGGTTGCATGTATTGATCGGAGTTATTTACTTAAGCATCGTCTCAAAAAGACTGCTTGCAGGACGCTATGAGAGAATCGATGACTATCAAATAGTAGAAGTTGCAGGCTTATATTGGCACTTTGTTGATTTAGTCTGGGTCTTTATATTTGCATTTTTTTACTTATGGTAAGGGGTTAATTATGATTGAAGAAAAATTCTTTAAACACCCAAGTTTTTTCCCAAAAACAAAACCAGATAAATCTCATCCAATTAAGTTATATTTATTCGCCTGGCTTGCCTTATTTATTCTTAGTGCCATGTCATATTACGTTGATTACATCAACTTAGAAGGCTTAATTCGGTGGTTCTTAATAACTATACTTGCATTAATGAAAGCGGGCTTAATTGTATCAGTATTTATGCATCTAGCTTGGGAAAGAGTGGCACTTATTTTTACTATTTTATTGCCACCAATCTTTTTGATACTGATGCTAGCAATCTTTGCAAATGAAGGTAATGCTATCAATGTTATAAGAACTACTTTCAATTAAGTAGACCGGAGGAATAAGGGTTTTCCCCAGACCCTTATTCCAAAGGTTTTAATAAGATCGTATAAACCAAGAAAGCATAATATAAAATTGATATATATCAATTTTATATTGTTTTAAGTCATAGATTAATTCTAATTACTTTTTAAAATCTTAGATAACACTAGAAAAATTTTTTGATATTTCTTATGACATTAAAAGAGATAATTTTTACAAGTATTTCATCTTCATTAATGATTATTTTTGCAGCTTTTTATGCAATTTTCTATGGATTTTATCGTGAAAAGAAAAAGAAAAAATTACTTTATCTTGGTTATCTATTTTATACATTACTAATTATTTCTACATACATCCTTGCATCACTTCTTAGCTTAGAAGGATTTTGGGTAACCGTCATGTTAATAGTCCTCTCAGGTTATTGGTTTGCTCCAAAATTAATTTGGCGTTTAAGTGATGAAGTTAAAAATAGAAACTATTCAGGAGAACAATAAAAATTATGAATAACAACAATGTTTGGTGGTCATCTGAAGAATTTTGGAAGAAAACAGCTATTTTCATCACGGGCTTAATGAGCTTGATATTAATTCTTCTTACATTTGATACTGTTGATCAAATTACTGAAGGGTCAAAAAGAGTTCCTGAATATACTGTTATCAATAACAGAATCTTCTATCAACATGATGATGAACGCAATATCCTAGTTCCTATAATTGGTGAAGAAGCACCTTTGTTTGGGCAATTACTTAATAAAGAAGAAGCTGCTGAACTAATAAATATTGGTAAACTTACAATACAAGCCAAAAATTGTATGAACTGCCATACAATTCTAGGTAATGGTGCATATTACGCCCCAGACCTTACTAAAGCATGGTTAGATCCTAGCTGGGGCAATGAATCAGTTAGAGAGATCTTAATGATGAGTTTCTTATTAAATCCATCCGAAAATGCAAGAACATTTGACTCAAAAAGGAAAATGCCTAATTTGAACTTAACAAAAAAAGAGGCAGAGTCTGTCGTCGCATATTTAAAATGGATGTCATCTATTGATACAAATGGATTCCCAGCAAATTTCATATCTATAGAACAAGGTGAAAATAATGAGTGAACATATTCTTAAAACTAACAATTTAAACTCAGGTCAAAAAATAGCAGTTAAATACTTCAGTGGTGCAATTGTTTTGTTTACAGCTCAAATTATATTTGGATTATTAGCTGGAATACAATTTAATAATCCAGATTTTCTCTATGAGATAATTGATTTTAATGTAAATCGAATGGTCCATATAAATGCGATGATTATATGGCTGCTCTTTGGTTTTATAGGTTCCATCTACTGGATGGTAGAAGAAGAGGCAAAAACTGAACTTGTTGGAAAAAAATTAGCTAATTTAGGTTTTTGGCTCTTAACCATTGCAGTAACAATAGTAGTTCTAGTATATCTCATTGTACAAAGTGGAGGAGGGAACAAAACTTCTCTTTGGTTAATTAACGAAGGTAGAGAATACATTGAAGCGCCTAGATGGGCAGATATTGGAATTGTATTAGTCATGCTTATCTTTTTCTACAACATTACAGCAACTTTTGTGAAAGGTAAGTGGAGCGGTATCTCAGGAGTTATAGTTTTAGATCTGGCAGCATTAGCTGGAGTTTACTTGGCAGGCATGTTCTATAGCGACAATATCTCTATGGACCAATTCTGGTGGTGGTGGGTTGTCCATCTTTGGGTAGAAGCAACCTGGGAGGTTCTAATAGGATGTATTATGGCATGGGGCCTAATTAAGACAATCAAAGCAGATCGTCGAATTGTCACCACATGGTTGTATATCGAGGTGGCATTAATGTTTGGCTCAGGCATATTAGGATTAGGACATCATTATTTTTGGATAGGAACACCTGAATACTGGTTAACTGTGGGAGGTTTTTTCTCAGCCCTAGAACCTATCCCTCTAGTAGCTATGCTTGTTCATGCAATTTATGACTCAGGGGTAAAACATTTTAAATCTACTAATAACCCGGCATTAGCATGGCTTATAGTCCATGCATTCGGAAACTTTTTTGGTGCTGGTGTTTTTGGTTTTATGCAAACACTGCCTCAGATAAATCTCTATACACATGGCACGCAATGGTCTGCATCTCATGGGCATCTTGCATTCTTTGGTGCTTATGCAACTATTAATATTTCTATGTTTTATATGGCTATACAGGCATGGAGAGGCAATGTAATGATGGGTTCAAATCTGATTGATAATGGTTGGAAATGGAAGTCATCTTTAGTTCTTCTAAATTTGGGCATTGTAGGAATGTCAATTGCTATGTTAGTTGCAGGTTATCAACAAGCCTTCATAGAAAGAGCGACAGAAGGATCTACATGGAGTGGTTTCTTTAAAGCTCAAACAGATCCAACATTTCTTTTAGCAATGGACTGGAGAATGTTTTTTGGATGGGTAATGGCATTAGGTTTAGTTATCTTAATTTGGGACCTTGTCACAATAGGGCGTTTCTCAACCAAAAAAGAAGACGATCAAAAACTTACCTTAACTAAAATCAAAAGGCCTGAAAATACTTACCCTACAGAAAAATTGAACTTTTGGGGTTAGAGCTATGAATTTAAAAATAATAAAAGCAGGTATTATTATTGGATTAATTTTCTTTAACAGCCACCAAAACATCTTATATGGACAAGACTTACAAGAAAAAGTAAAGCTATGCCAAGGTTGTCATGGAATAAATGGAAAATCTTTTAATTCATCATGGCCTAATATAGCTAACCAAAATTACAAATATTTAGTTAAATCTTTAAATGATTATAAGAACAATAATAGAGCTGACCCGCTGATGTCACCCATTGCAAAAAGTTTATCTAAGGAAGATATTATTGATTTAGCTGAATATTACTCAGGCAAATAATTTAGTAGTTTGATGACTCATCTTCCCATCTATCGGTGAGACTATGCATCTCAGCAATTTCTGACAGTTTTTTAAAATTTAATATTTTAATTCTATTATTTTCTTCATACTCAATAACATTCATTTCTTTAAGTTTGGTGAGAGTCCTCGATACAGTTTCAACCCTCATTCCAAGAAAATCTCCAATATCTGTTCTACTTAGAGGTATTTCTTTATAGAGTGGGTCAGTAAGATATCTCAATTGCCTAATATGGAGATAAATAAGAAATGATGCAGTTCTAGCAAAAGATGATTTAGTTCCTAGCAAGAATACTAACTCATCTAAACCATCTTGCCACAGGACCATCTGGTCATAAATTTCTTTCATTGTAGTTTTATTTTCAGAAAGAGTTAAATCAAAGTCTTCTTTATTTATTGATGTAAGCGAACAAAAAGATAAACATTCAATATCAAATGAATATTTCTTTCTATGTGTTATCCCACAGTATTCACCAGGAAAAATGAAATTTATAATTTGTCTTTTTCCATTTGATGTATTTCTTGATAAAGCTAAAAACCCTGATTCTATAAAAAATACTGAGTTTGCAATTTCACCTTCTTGTTTTACAAAAGTATTAGGCTCATAAAGACTGGTATGTGTTTTTAGATTAGAAAAAACTGGACTAGGATATTGCCTATATTGCTCATTATCTATTTTTCTTAATGCATGCATAGTTAGATTTAATACTTACAAATTTTTTAATACTAATCAATTTACTAGAGTATGTTGAATAGTGAATTGATATAGATCAATTATATATTTTTATTACAAATTGCACAGATAGATTCTTAAAGACTTAAAGATTTGCAATAAAACTCTTTTTACACTCATTGTGAGCTCAAAAGTGTACATATAGACACAAAACAAACCCTTTATAACAATCCTAAAGCTCACACTGTTATTATAACCAGTAATAAAGACTCCCTAAATACACCTAAAACCCTAATTAAACCCTTTATTTATAAGAATAGTGGGCTTCTGTAAGCCTTAGTTTATGGATATATATATGCGTATAATATATATTATGTAAAGTGTTTGTTATATCTATACTAGTTGTTATCTATTTCTATATCATATACTTATAGTATTTTTACAATGTATTTTATATTTTATATATTTTTAGTGTAAAAAATTAATTAAAATAAAGAAATGATAAAATAAAATAAATCTATAATTTTAGAATTTCACATTATTATTAAAGAATCATATTTACTAAGAAATTGATGGTGATAATATTATGAAAATTGACTTAAAATAACCTTAGAGTGATAAATATCCAAAAATATAGAATTAACAGCCACTTTATGACTAAAACAGCATTAATCGCTCTAATACTAGTATCCATCAATTCTTATAGTGAAGAAAAAACGACTCTTTTGGATGATTTAACTGGTAAACACACTTGTAATATCAATTTCAATGAAAAATTTGCTTTTTCTAGTAGTTACTCTGATGGATGGTTCAATGTCTATAAAACACATAATAATGTCTATTCTATCGTTGAACCCTATCAATATCAGGAAACAATATCACATCTTATTATCGGTCAAAATAAAGCCTTATTATTTGATACTGGAATTGGCTTAAAATCTATAAAACCAATTATAAAGAAAATAACTAACCTCCCTATTATCGTAGTTAATTCACATACACACTTTGATCATGTTGGTGGAAACTGGGAGTTTTCCGATGTTCGTGCTATCGATACCTCCTACACAAAAGCTAATATGAATGGTTTTGAGCATAAAAGAATTGCACAAGACTTTACTGCTAATTCCTTTTGTATAGAACCTCCAAAAAATACTGATTTAACTAATATCTATACTAAAAAATGGAAGGCTTCTAGTTATATTAAAAACGGAGACATCATTGATCTTGGAAATCGGAAGATTGAAATACTTCATGTTCCAGGACATACACCTGATGCTTTAGCACTTTTAGATAAAGAACAAAGATTACTTTTCACCGGAGATACATATTATGATGCTGAATTATGGTTATATGTTCCTGAAACTAATCTTGAGGACTATCAAAATTCAATAGAAAGATTAGTGGAAATAGAAAGTGAAGTTGATTACATATTTGGTGCACATAGAACAGTAAGAGTTGATTCTGGAGTACTAATTAAAATTAAACAAGCACTACTTAAATTAAGATCTACTGAATATGTATTTGATAAAAATGATGATGGTAAACAGTTATTCATAACTATTGATGGCATTGACTTTGTAACTGCACTTCCAGTCATAGAAGGTAAGCAGGGAGATACCTCAAAAGGAGGAAGTGGTTACGATACTTGGTAGTTACAAATGATTACAAGTTAATATTTCGTTTTACTGATTTTAATAATACTATAAACAGTGCTCTAATTTTTTTTGGATCATTTAAATATAAGGAAAAAGAATGGGAATAAAGATAAAACCTTACACGGAAGCATTAGGTGCTGAAATCCTGAATATTAATCTAGGCAGAAAGCTTTCTGATAAAAATGTCTCGCTGGTTAAAAATGCTTTAAATAAATACCATGTCTTGTTCTTTAGAGAGCAAGACATAAGTTCAAAACAATTCATTAGTTTTGGAAAAAACTTTGGTTCATTAGAGATCCATCCACTTATCCCTACCCTACCCGGTCATCCAGAGATAATAGAATTAAAAAGCTTAAAAACTGGTCCTTCACCAATGGCTAAGAATTCAGAAGTATGGCATTCAGATATGAGTTATACAAAAGTGCCTCCTTATGCAGGAATTCTGAAAGCTATGGATATCCCTGAAAGTGGAGGCAATACCATGTTCTTAAATGCTGCCCTCGCCTATGAAGCATTATCAGACAATATGAAAAAATTCTTATCCAAACTAAAAGCGGTTCATTCGATTGTAAAAACAATGAATAATGAAGAGCTATTGGATAGTAATTCACTAAAAAGATTTATCATGATGAATGAAAAACTCCCTCCAATTGAACACCCTATTATTCGCACTCATCCTGAGACTGGTAAAAAATTAATTTTCGTAAATGAAATATTCACTTCACATATTACAGGTTTAAACAGTAATGAAAGCGACGCAATTTTGCAGTTCCTATACAGGCATATACACAACCCTAATTTCCAGTGCAGGTTTATTTGGCAACAGAATTCAATTGCATTCTGGGATAATCAGATCACTCAGCACTATGCAGTTGCAGACTATAGCAGTCTTAGAACGATGCATAGATTGACTGTTGATGGAACACATAAACCTAGGTAAATATTATGAAATATAATCTATTAGGAAATTCAGACTTAAAAGTACCAATCATTACTCTAGGTGCACTCAATTTTGGTTCCTTCTGTGATGAAGAAACAAGTATAAATACTATTCGAGCTGCAATTGATAATGGAGCAAACTGTATTGATACAGCCCCAACCTATGGAGGAATGAGAGGTAATTCTGAAGAAATCACAGCAAAAGCAATCAAAAATGATCGTGATAAAATTATTATTGCTACCAAGTTTGGTACCGACCCATCCACTGGAAGATCTTCAATCCAAGGTGGAGGTACAAAAGAATATATAGTTAAAGCGGTTGAAGACAGCCTCAAGAGACTAGAGACGGATTATATAGATTTATATCAAATGCACTTCCCCGATAATGAAACACCTATAGATGAAACATTAGAAGCTTTAGATGGGTTAATTAAATCAGGTAAAATAAGGTATATAGGCTCTTCTAGCTTTGCCTCATGGCAAATCTCTGAAGCAGGATGGACAGCTTTAACCCAAGAATTCAAACAGTTTATCTCCATGCAAAATCGTTACAGTATTCTAAATAGAGATATGGAGGAAGAGATAGTGCCTGTTTGTGCAAAACACAATGTCAGTATCCTGCCTTTTTTTCCATTGGAAAGTGGCCTACTTACAGGAAAATTTAAAAGAAATGAGGAACCACCTAAAGGCACAAGGTTAGCTTTATGGAGAGGTGCTTTTGTAAGCGATAGTAAATTTGATGTTATTGAAAAACTTGAGGTTTTTGGAAAAACGATAAATCGAAATATTTTAGAACTTTCTTTGGCATGGGTTGCACAACAAAAACAAGTCGGTTCAGTTTTAGTAGGTGCTACTAGTCCTGAGCAAATAAAACAGAACATCGATGCGATTTCATGGGAAATGACAGAGAGTGAACTGGAAGAAGTTAATACAATTGTTTTAGGTAATTAGATGCCAAATCAAATTGGCCAAATTATAGGTATTGCTAAAAGACAAGCTAAAAGAGCAAAAATGGAAACCCTAAGTCATACTCATGTTAGTTGTGAATATGGTTTAGAAGGTGATTTTAGAGGAAAGCCAGGTCCAAGACAATTCAGTATATTAACCGAGGAAGGATGGCAATTAGCTTGTGAAGAATTATCGCAAGACATTCATTGGACTGTCAGAAGAGCAAACTTATTTATCAAAGGTTTGGATTTAAAACAGAGTGTTGGTAATCGTCTAATAATTGGAGATCTTATTCTAGAGATTACAGATGAGCTTGATCCTTGCAGTAGAATGGAAGAACAAGTTATTGGTCTTAGGAAAGCATTAATTGAAGATTGGAGAGGCGGAGTGCTGTGCCGTGTAATTAATGGAGGAGCGATAAAAATTGATGATAGAATTACTTTAGAGTAGAGACTTATTTTTCTTAAAAAAGATTTAGACCATAAAAAATAATACGATCAAACCGTCAATAAAGAGTAAATCTCTCTCTGAGATTTTAGGCATTAATACAAAAAATATTCCAATTACAAATATCTTTGATAATACCTTTAATGCAAAAACTAACGGTCTATTCATTGCTCGAAAAGGGATCCAGAATCATGGACTAGATTTTCTTAGCAAACTCAATGAAGATAATGTATCAGCTATTATTTTTGATGAAAAAGATAAAGAAAGATTAAACAATATACCCAAGGATGTCTTCGTTTTACCGATTAAAGACTTAGAAAGAAAGATTGGAAACATCACTAATAATTTTTTTAATTATGATGACAGTCATCTCAAAATATCAGCCATTACAGGCACTAATGGAAAAACTACA
>Ga0257115_1000459_pt1 | contig 36921 bp, 28 predicted proteins | sample SI112_100mmetaG_FD_194465 | JGI IMG/M metagenome (GOLD analysis project Ga0257115, IMG submission 194465) | Marine microbial communities from Saanich Inlet, British Columbia, Canada - SI112_100m | ecosystem: Environmental > Aquatic > Marine > Inlet | place: Canada: British Columbia | collected...
TAGCTAATGTGATAGCAACATAACAGACACTATATCAGGCAGTTATGAAAATTATAAAAAATACCATTTTTACGTCTCTTAATCAGTGGGTCGAAGGTTCGAATCCTTCAGGGCGCACTTTCTCCCCCCCCCCTAAAATTTTCCCCTTTATGATTCACAAGCGGCCCTAACTCGGATGTTGCAGAAAACGAAAGTGGTAAAAATGAAGAATGAGATTAGCAAAATAGCCATTTTTAGAAAATTATCAATGAATTTTAATTTGATCCTTGAAGTCCATTATTTGACATTTTCAAACTAATACAAATAATAATCATGCAAAGCCGCTATGGTAATAAAGAAGGAATTAATTAGAGAATTGAGATCAGTTTTACGTATTTTAACATCGATTATGCCACCTGTCGCTCTACTTCTTCAAACTTGACAGATATCTTCTTTGATACTCCCGCCTCCTCCATGGTAACACCATAAAGAACATCTGCCACACTCATAGTCTGCTTACTGTGTGTTATAACAACAAATTGTGATACTGTTGCATATTCCTTGAGTATCTGAATAAAACGCTTAATGTTATTTTCGTCCAGAGCGGCATCAACCTCATCAAGTATACAGAATGGACTCGGTTTGGATTGAAAGATGGCAAATAGGAGAGCAATAGTCGTCATAACCTTTTCGCCACCTGAAAAAAGCATAATTGATTTAAGATCTTTTCCGGGAGGTTGAGCAATTATGTCGATACCTGCATCCAGAATATCAACACCCTCCTCCAAGATAATGTCCGCCCTGCCGCCACCAAACAATTTCCTAAATAATTCGTGAAAGTGGCTTCTTATTTCTTGAAACGTCGTTTCAAATAACTCCCGACTTGTAATGTTTATCTTATTTATAATGTCCGTCAAAGCCTTTTCAGACGTCTGCAGGTCTTCCATCTGGCCTGCAAGATGCGCCTCTCTCTCCTCAAGCTCTGCCTGCTCATGAATAGCTTCTAAATTCACATTACCCATTTTATCAACTTTGCCTCTTAGCTCATCAATTTCCCGTGATACATTCTCCCAATCCAGAGACTCGGCATCTTCTTCTCCATGCTCCATCGCAAACGCAGAAAGTTCAACCTGATAATCATCATGTATTCTTTCTTCCAGATCGGTAATTTTTATTTTAAATTCATTCTCCTTCAACCGCAGTTCATTTATTACATGCTCACGGCCTTTATGTTCTTCATCATACTCATCTACTTGCCTGCTTTTTTCAGTCAGTTGCCCGCTACAAATATTTTGCTCTTCCTTCAATCTCGTGCTTTCTTCATCCAATGCAACCTTTTCGACCTGAAGGTCCTCAAGCATTTTATTCAGATCGGTAATCATGTTTTCACTTACAACCGTTTTTTCCCGGCAATTCTTTATCTCGCTATAGGCGACGGTAAGTTCTTCTTTGTTCTCGTGCAGTTCCTTATTTAATTTCCCAAGAGATGCGATGACATTATCTTTTCTTTCTTCTTTTTGTGCCAACACGATCTTAAGTTCCGTAATTTCATTTTGTACGTCAACCTTACTGGATTCCTGATTGACCCTGTCATTATCTAAAACGACAACCTGCTCTTCCAAAACTTTACGCTGGTCATTTAAGGTTGTAATCTCATTGCTAATGTTTACTTCTCTCTGGTTAATGCTTTCAATGTGTTCGTTTATTTCCTGTATCTCACTCTGATTAACATCTCTCTCATCGTTAAGTTCAACATTTTTAAATTCTTCTTTCTGGAGGTGATTATCCTGTGAGACCTTAATAACATTTTCCGCATCTATCCCACACTTAAACTCATCGGCATTTTGAACAAGGTGTACAACCTCACTTTCCTTAATCTCCTTTTCGCTTAAACGTGCTTCAATCTCTTCTAAAAGCTTTGCAAGCTCCAATTTGATACTTTCGAGTTCAGTCTTCCGGGAAATAAGCCCAATCGTCATGTTTCCTTGACCAACAAGAATAGTTCCGCCAGGCTCAACTACCTCTCCATTTAATGTCACTATGCATTTTGCTCCACATTTATCATTGGACAGTTTCAAAGCAGTATCAAAATCCTCCACGATGATTGTGTCCCTGAAAACATATTCGACCAGAGATTTGAAACTATCTTCGCTCTTAATTAAATCAACAGCTCTGCCAACAACACCCGGAACATTTAAATCCATAGACGCATGAACACCTTCCACCCTTATATCTTCAAGCGGAAGAAATTTAACATATCCCTTATCCTGTTCTTTTAGAAAATTAAATGCCTGCATCACTTCTTTTCTTGAGTTAACAACAATTATCTGTGCCCTATCGCCCAAAACAGCCTCAATAGCAGGTACGTATGCGGTATCAACCTTTATCAAATCCGCAACCATTCCATGAATCCCACCTATCATTCGATTATCTTTTCCGGACTCCTCTAAAACTAGCTGCACACCGGAGCTCACTCCTTCAAAACTTTTCTCAAGGTCTTCGAGTGTCTCCAGACGAGACTCTTTACCACTCTTTAATTGTTGCATGCTGTTTATACTATCACCAACTGTCTGAATTTCAGAATTTAAAACCTTGATCTGTTCATTGGTACCCACCAGAGATAGCTCAAGATCTTCAATTTTACTTAGAACACTATCTCTTTTTTCCGTAAGGCTCCGCCGCTCATATTCAATACGCTCCAGTTCTGATGATATCTCTTCCTGACGTTTCAGTAATTTACTCCTCCTGTTACCAATTGTATCTCTTTCCGCACTTAAGCTGCCTACCTCATTTTGAAGGCTGGAGCCTTTGTGCAGCATGTCTATAACCTGCTTTTTATTCTCTTCGATCTGTTGCCGAATAACGTCATACTCATATAGATATTGTTTAAACGCTGTTTCCTTAGTTGATAAGCTACTATTTCCATCTGTTAAATCCTGCTGTATTTTTTCTAAATCCCGATTCAAATCACAAATACTACTCTCAGCAAATTCAATCTTATTTTTAAGTACATCAATAGATTTCTCATACTTATCTTTCTGTATATCCAGCTCCTCTATCGTCTTATGATTAAACCCTTTCCTATCGTGCGCACTGGTAATTTTTGATGCCAGACTGGCCATGTTGAGTTGACACTTCTCGACGCTCGATGCAAGTTCATTTATACTACCTTGCAAACGATCTCTTTCTCCTTTTAAATCTTCAATTATAGAAAGTGCTTCCTGACACTGGCCCTGCTCCTGCTGTATTTGTTCCTGGGCAATCACCCTTTCATCTTTAAACGTTTTATATTTCTTCAATGAGAGCTTGATTCTTAACTCTTTTAATCTAACAACGCGTTCATTATACTTACGGGCCTTACCTGCTTGAAGTTTTATAGAACGGAGTTGTTTCTGAACCTCTTCAATTATATCATTTACGCGGAGCAGGTTTTGTTCAACCTTTTCCAGTTTTAACATAGTTTCTCTTTTTTTTGTTTTATATTTGCTGATACCCGCCGCTTCTTCAAAAACAAAGCGTCTTTCCTGTGCGTTTACCTGTAACAGAGATTCGATCTTCCCCTGCTCCATAATTGAGTAGCAACTTCCTCCCACCCCTGTACCGAGAAAAAGCTCCTTAATATCCTTTAACCGACACGGTTGCTTATTTATTAAATACTCAGATTCTCCCGCTGCGTAAAGACGTCTTGTAATGCATACCTCATCATATTCTACCGGTAGTAAATTTTTGTCATTCAGAAAAGTAAGTGACGCTTCCGCGTATCCCATAGCGGGGCGTGAATTAGTACCGCTGAAAACAACATCTAACATTTCATTACCTCTGAGTGATTTTGCACTTTGCTCTCCGAGTATCCACTTAAACGCATCAACCACATTGCTCTTCCCGCATCCGTTAGGACCAACAACGCCGTTAATGCCCCTTCCAAACTCGAAGCATGTCTTGTCAGCAAACGACTTGAATCCAAATAATTCTAATTTTTTAAGTAACATAATAGATTAGTTCACTCCGTTTACAAAGTTAGATCCTTATTAGCCCCATAAAAAAGGAGCGTCTCCTTACAGAGACGCCCCCATTAAAACTCTCTCAATATTTGATCCAATTAATGTAGATTAAAATACTTTGCATTTACATACTCTTAAGACCTTTAGCTTGTAATATCCTACAAAACCATCTACTTTCACGCCATCCTACAGCCTAGAGAAATCTTATTTTGCCCTTGCTACTACTTTCTTTTTTGTAGTGGTTTTCTTCCTGGCTACCGGCTTCTTCGCTACCGACTTCTTCACTGTGACTTTTTTCTTAACAACTGCTTTCTTTTTCACCGTAGTTATAGCCTTCTTTTTTGTTCCACAAACTTTCTTCTTAGGTGCAGCTTTCTTCTCTGTAGTCTTTTTAACTGTTGTTTTTTTGACTACCGTCTCTTTAGCTGTTGTCTTTTTCACCGTGCTCTTCTTTTTTGTTGCACACTTTTTACGAATAACTTTTTTTACTACCATATTACACTGCCCTCCTTATGACAAAAATAGGACCAAAATAATCGAAGAGTTACTAATTACAGCTCAAGGCCTTCATTTCTTCACCTCTAACGTAACAGTTTTTTACAAACCTCCGCGCACTTTCAGCAAAATCCCTTATTTCATCTTCAGAATACGGCACAACGTCAAACATCGTTTTGTCCAGACAATTTGTCGGTCGAAAGGATTGCAAAATATATCTACTTGCACCAGTTATACTTTGCGCGATCTCGATAATATCAGATTTTGTTAAGAAAGCCGGGCAAACAGTAGTACGAAACTCATACTCTAACCCACTTTCCATTATCAGCTTTATGCTTCTTTCGAGATCTGACAAGCCACACAGAACACCGGCGACCTCATTATATTTTCCATCTCTCAAAGGCGCTTTTATGTCCATGGCGATACAGTCAATTAATTCTCGCTGTATCAAATCCTCTATTTTATCAGGATTTGTACCATTTGTGTCCAACCGAACCTTTAAGCCCATATTTTTAAATATGGTTATAAGCTCATCAAGATCATCATGGAATGTCGGTTCCCCTCCGGAAATGACTACCCCGTCCAGCCAATCTTTGTGCTTCCAGATCCTCTTCTCTACAGCCTCTAACGGTATACTTTCAAGCTCATTAGGGTTCTTGACCAGATGGGTAGCATGACAGTAAGGACATCTCATATTACAATGAGGAAGAAAAATAATGGCAGAAATATTCCCTTCCCACTCTATTAAACTACTTTCTACAAAGCCCTTTATCGTTATCGCCATTTTATTACCCCGGAAACAATATCTGTTTAGTTAAACGTTTATTTACAGCTTTTATTTGAAGCAGTAATATTCTCTTCGTGTCTATTGACCAATTCCTGCATCTTAGACCTGTCCCAATTGTTAACCTTATCTTGCGATGCAGTCCTTTTGATGCTGTAAAGATTTGATGCGTCACAGTAAGAACATTGATCTACTAACCTTGGGATAACCCGCTTACACTCATTACAGATAGTAAATTCCGGCGATATAGTTAATTGTGCCGCCTGTGTATTCTCAAAAGTCCTCTTAACAAGCTTTATAATACTGGATGCCGGAGGTCTCTCTTCTCCCACAAATGCGTGTATTATCGCACCTGATTCAATCATGCCATGGAACATACTCTGCACCTCTATTCGCTTAACCATATCCACCGGTGCGTCAGGACGCAGATGAACACTGTTGGTATAGTAAAATTCGTCTCTCTCCATGTGACCCTTAACCAAGTCTACAGCTTCCGGGAAATTTCTGACATCAATCTTGGCAAGCCTTCGACTTGCACTTTCAGCAGGCGACTCTTCAAGAGAGAATTTCAGATTGTGTTTTTTCCCCTCTTCTTTTACCTTGAAATACATATGAGAAATAATGCGCAAGCCGAGCTTAAGAGCTTCATCATCATCGTGCAATTCTTTACCAATCATAAACTGCAGACATTCATTCAACCCGATAATACCGACAATATAAGTTGCCGCTTCCAGATCTACATACGGTCTTCCATCATGAGCGGTCTTACCTATCTCCCACAACGGCATGTTCGGGGAAGACATCAACCTGGTAATAAAATGCTTCTTCTCGAAATGGGCCTTGATGGCAATATCCATACCCCTGTCAATTTCCTTGTAAAGTTTGTCAAGGTTCCCCCTGCCAGCACGGTAAGCAGCCTGAGGGAGACTTACGGTTATATTTTGAAATCCGCAAAACCTCATACTCTCAGGATGGTCAATCATGTAATTATCGTCAATAGTCGTACGCAATCGACAACATGCTGACAAGGTAATCTCATCCCTATCAAAAACGAAATAAGGTACCCCGTTTTCACTGGCAATCAGTGCAGCATATTCCAAAAGCTCAAATTGCTTAGGGTCTGTGTATGTCTCCTGGCTTATATGAAAATCACATTTGGGAAAGGCAAATACATGGCCATGACAATCACCATTTCTCCATACATCAAGTAATGCCTTGGTAAATCGCTGAGAAGCCTCTTCATACTCTCCATACGTCTTACCCGTATACTTCCCTCCAGGACCTACAGCCTTTATTTTTTTCAGATAGTTTGGTACCCCTGTGTGTATGTTAAAATCCAGGAATAATGTCTGGCCCCCACGGGAGAATGCACTCTGTGAACCGCTGAAGATTAAGTGCTGAGCCTCCTGCTTCATCTCTTCATCGCTCATATGTTCCACATATGGAGCATACATTATATTGACATAACCTATCCCCAGAGCTCCGGCATAATAAGCCTGCATCGAGGCAAGGAATGTATTTAAATGACCAGTAAGTGTCCGAGCATGTTTAGCCGGAGCAGAAGCGGTGTCTAAGTTCTCCAACGACAATCCATATTTTTTTAGGTACTCAAGAGAGTGGGACGAACAATACACCCTGGTTGGATAGCCAAGATCATGAATATGAACCATCCCGGAAGTATGAGCGTCTGCAACCTCTTTAGAGTAGACCTCCTGAAGGGCGTATTGCTTCATAGTATTTTCAGCAATTGCAAGATTAATGGCCTCAGGGTTGTTTGTAGCTATATTACTATTTTCCTTAACTTTGGAATAGATAAGCTCTTCAATATCATATTTTGGCATACCAAGACTGGCCTGCTTTTTAAGCTTTGCGTTGTAACCTCTCTCAAAAAGTTCGTTATCTACTAACTCTCTAATTAGAGCGGTAGATATCCTATCAAGGCCGGACGCAAAAATGCGCCTCTCAACAGCAGCTGCAACTTCCTGAGATATGGCTTCTGACAATTCCGCCTCTTTCTCCAGAGCAGTCGCAATTTTCATCCTGTCCCACGGAAATGATTCATCTTTTGAAACAAGATCAACCATTAGCGCGGCATCGGTTGTATCACCGCTTTTCGAGGTTTGCTTTCTCACTCGTAGCGATTTGCGAACCTTCGCCCTATCTTCTCTATACAAAATGTAAGCTTTTGCCGTTTTCGCATGTCCGTTTTTTATTAAAACCTCTTCAACCAGATCCTGAACATCCTCAATACCGGGTATATTTTCTTCAAATCTTTTTTGTAAAAAGTGGGTAACAACACTCGCAAGCTCTGTTGCAATAGACCGGTCTGCACCACCAACAGCTTTTGCAGCCTTAAAAATAGCATCTGCTATCTTGTTCTCATCAAATGACACCATCCTACCATCACGTTTTTGAATTGTTTCAACTGTCATTGTATTATTACCCTCCGTTTTTACTTATTTTTTTCTGTTTTATTTTTTTTGTTGAAGAGATTAAAGGTGTCAGTTCATTTATAAACTCGTTTATATCTTTAAATTCTCTATAGACCGACGCAAACCTGACATAAGCAACCTTATCTAAAACTCTGAGATGCTGCATGACAAGCTCACCAATAGATGTTGTTTCAACCTCCCTCTCAAACTTATCGTATATGACACTTTCTATTTCAGAAACAATGGTTTCAAGTATGTCTGTCGACACGGGCCTTTTTTCACAAGCCTTGAGTAAACCTGACAAAATCTTATTCCGATCAAAATTAATCCTGCTACCATCTTTCTTTATCACTCTTATCGGACTCTCTTCAACCCTCTCGTATGTAGTGAACCGCCTGCCACAATTTAAGCATTCTCTCCTTCGCTTTACACTCAAACCATCAGTCGATGCCCTTGAATTAATAACTTTGTCGTCGTCAATTTTACAAAATAAGCACTTCATAATGGTATAGTAGAAAAAATAGTACAAACGCTAAAAACAGCACCGCAATGTCAACATCTATGATGGTTAGCAAGTTACCATACAACATATAGAATGTCAAGAAGAATTCCAGGATTCAAAAAGTTTTATTTTCCAACACAAAATGTCGAAAATACAATGTCTAAAATATCATCCGTTACAACCTCTCCGGTGACCTCTCCGATAGTGTCTAAAGCTCTTCGCAGATCTATAGCTATGAGTTCATGACCAATATCCTCAGTCAGCGAATCCGATACCTGCTCTATAATCTCAAAAGTTTTACCGACCACTACTTTCTGCCTCATGGTAAAAACTATATCTGACGCAGAAACATCAACATTACTTTCAAGAATTTCAGAAACTAACGTTTTTTTTAATGTGTCCAATCCCTCACCAGTATGAACAGATGTTTTAATCACCGGGAAAGCCTTCATCTGTGATGGAAGGCTTTCATAACAGACATTTTGGTTAAGATCTGTTTTATTAATTACTATTATCTTATTCCTCGTAGTTATAGAGTCAAAAAGCTCTATCTGCTGGCCACAGATGCCCATAGAACCATCTATAACAAATAGCACAATCTGTGCGTCTTCCATGGAGTCATATGTTCTCTGTGCAATCTGAGACTCCAATTCACCCTTGTCAGGCACAACCCCAGCAGTATCTTTTATGCGGAAATTTATCCCTTCTAAAACCATATCAGCTTCTAATGTGTCTCTGGTTGTCCCTCTGACCTGCGTCACTATCGCTTTTGAACGATTTAATAATTTATTAAACAAACTTGATTTACCCGCGTTTGGCCAACCAACAAATACTGTTTTTACACCATAATGAGAGATTTTTGGTTTTTGCCCATCCCCGCTAACCATGCACAACCTCTCTTTTACATGCCAAAGTTCTTTCTTGATTTCATCAAAGGAGATCAATTCAATATCCTGATCATAGAAATCAATAGCAGCCTCTGTCCTGGCGCAGAGGTTCACCAATCCCTCTTGTATATTATGCATCAACTCTGTCAACTTACCCTTCAAGTTAGCAACGGACATTAACAACTCTGAATCCGTTTGGGAACGTATTATATGCATTACCGACTCTGCCTCGGCAAGGCTTATCCTGCCATTCAGAAATGCTCTTTTGGTAAATTCGCCAGGTTCCGCAATCCTTAAAGCGCTTGATACTTCTTCACTGTTTTCTCTGTCAGCATCCACTCTTCCAAATGCAAGCAGTGTTTCCATGAGCATCTCAAGCAGCGGAGGTGAACCAAAGGTATGGATTTCTACAACATTTTCCCTCGTATATGAATTAGGAGACTTCATGATATAAATAGAGGCAGGAACGCGGAGTTGTTCAGTTTCAAGGTAGAGGTTACCATGATAAGAGCGAAAGCCTTTATCACGAATAATCTCTCTTGCAGCATCAGGCGTAAAGATACTACCTAAACAATCAAAAACATCCTTACCACTAAGCCTGATAATAGCCCTGAGAGAGTGGCCGGAAGGTGTGGAGATTGCCAATATACCGTCGTTGAGACCAAAAGACATGATTTCCGTTTATCTGTTGAGGTAAGCTCTTATTTTTTTACCTTTGCCTTCGCATCAATCACCCTTTTCCCTTTATAGTAGACATCAAGCTTTTTAACACTTCTCCTAATTAGTATCTGTTCACCTATACTGATGATAGTACTCGTCGTCCAGTAAAGGGCAAGTCCTGAAGCAAAGTTATAAAGCATGATAGGAAACATGAGCGGCATCATCTGCATCATTCTCTGTTGCATTTTTGCCTGAGGATCATCTCCAGAGGTATTTTTCGGTGTTAGTTTCATTTGCACAAATGACGCACCACCCATCAATATTGGTAAAAGATTAAACCATCCTCCAATAATCGGTAAGGTGAATGGCAATTGGAATAGTTGATCAGCTGCAGACAAGTCACCGATCCAGGCCACGAAAGGTGCCTGCCTCATCTCAAAGGAGGACTGGAGCGTCCTGAACAAAGCAAAGAATACCGGCATTTGAAGCATCATGGGAAGACAACCACTCATGGGATTCGCCCCATGTTCCTTAAACAGCTTCATCTGTTCCTGTCCCACCTTCTTCTTATCACCCTTGTGTTTTACTTTTAACTGGGCGATAAGAGGCTGCAACTGCTGCATCCTGACCATCGACATCTGGCTCTTCCTGGTTAAGGGAAAAAGAACCAATTTTACGAGAAAGGTAAGCACTAGTATGGCAACTCCATAATTTGGAATAACGCCATACACCGTATTCAGTATCTTCACAAGCACCTTACATATCGACCTCATCATCCCATAGTCATAATCTAAAATCGATAAAAGCCCTTCGCATTGATTTAATGCCTTTGTCTCTTTAGGCCCAAGATAGTAAACATAATCATGCCGTTTTTCACCCTGCGGCGGTATCGCTATTTTTGCCGTATGAAGTTCTACGTTAAAATCAACTGCATGGTTATCTTGATAAACAAGATCAGGATTATCAAATGACTCAGCTGTCGCCGCAACTACCCTGCAGCCTGCCAGAGGCTCTAAAGCAACTGCAAAATATTTATTAGTAGTACCGGCTAATTCGATACCAACCGATTCATTTTTATAAGGCATATTTTTTACTTCTGTATGCGCAATCTTTGTCTTAGCCTTACCCCCCTTGCCCACGTCTATTCCAACTATTGACGCAAGGCTGGAAGTTTTGCTTACCTCGGGATAAACACCATTTGCAGCCGTTATTGTGTATGATGCATTGATGTCAGAATCAGTAGTGTTCTGTATAGTAACAGCCACATCAAAATAATAATTACCGCTTTTTAAAGATATCTCCTTTGTTATTTGGATTCCATTCTCTAACAGTACAGCAAAAACAACTCTGTCAGGTCCTTTCTCAACCACCTTATATCTACGGGTTTTTGATTGATATCTTTTGTCATCCATCAATTCAATACTTAGTGGTAGAGAATCTGGTTTAGACGACTTTAGCAACTCCAATGTATCTGTTTTCTCAGGATTTTTGAATTCTGGCAAGATTACAGACTTTAGCGCAGCCCCTTCATTTGTCCATACTGTTCTCATTACATCGTTTTGTATCAATATGTAGTCCTGCACTCCTATATCATCTTGGGCAATTTCTTCAATCTTTCGATATTGTACCTCTTCCCCAAGCTCTATTTCATTTTCAAATCCTTCCTGCTCAAGAGTGTTTTCTGCAACTTCTTCCGGACTCTTCTCACCGGATTGATCAGCCGGCTTCATCGAATTAAAGAAATAAAGCATTGCAATTCCACACAGGAATAAAGCTATTAATGCTTTCTTATCCATTTACCTGTTCCCCAAACTTCCTTTAAAAAAATATTTCAATAAAATATGATCATTACATGTTAGATTCTGAGCAAAGCGAAGAATCTAAACTTTGAAATTTCAATACATTAATCTATACCTGAACCCGCACAGAAGAGACCTCATGAAATGCCGATTGCAGGCGAAAAAGAAATTAATTCACTCCTTATCTTTCGGCAACTCCGCTTCGTCTATCAACATTACGGGAATATCGTCCTTTATGGGATACCGCCTTCCGCAATTAGTACATACTATCTTGTCGTTTTCAAGTTCTACCTCAGTCTTGCAAAGCGGACAAGCAAGGATATCCAACAACTCCTTATCAATCATTATAGTCACCTCAACATTGTTCTGTACAAACCAACATTCTTACCATCAGCACCGTTTGAATTTCAGCTAATTATTATTTGCCGTTATTCTGATTTCATCAAAATCCTGTGTTTGCTTAAGTTTAATCTTTTTTAGTCGTACTAACTCCAGTAAAGCAAGAAAAAAGCCGATGATCTCTGTCTTACCCTGACTGTCATATAATAACTCCTTGAGTGAAATTGCATCAGCACTCATTAATCTATTTAAAACCTTATCCATGTATACGTGCACTGGAGTATCGTCATATACGATTTTCTTAATAACATCCCCAAGAGTTTGTTTCATAAAACCTGAGAAAAATTGTGCAAGTTTCCATACATCAACATCATCCAGGTTTAATTTTTCACCCTCTTCTTTTCCGGCATCTATCAGCCTCTCCTCGGGCCTGGAAAACCGCTGGCTCCTCACTTCTGACAATCGTGACATTGTTGTTGTCGCTTCCTTGTATCTTTTGTACTCCAGAAGCTGCTTTACCAGCTCCAATCTCGGGTCTTCACCATCTTCCTCATCAGTTATTTCACTGCGAGGTAAAAGCGTTTGAGATTTTACATACATTAATGTTGAGGCCATAACAAGAAAATCTCCTGCCAACCCAATATCTATACTTTGTAATTCATTTAAATAAGTCATATATTGATCGGTAATTTTAGCAATCGGTATATCATATATATCAACCTCTTCCCTGCGTATTAGGTAAAGAAGCAGATCCAGCGGCCCATTGTAGGTATCAAGGTCAATTTTATATTCTGTCTGCATTTGGCTTTATTAATTAATCATAAAGGTCATAAAAAGATTCGCAAAAAATATGGTTGGTGGCCAGATAATATAAGACAATATCGGTATATGAGCAAAATTTCCCAGTAAAATTATCCCCAGTAAAATAAATGGACTATATCTACAGATGTTTTCATAACCGGGAAGCATCTGGCGAGGTAAAAACCCCTTCAAAACATGTGAACCATCCAAAGGATAGAGCGGAATACAATTAAAAATGGCTAAAATCAGATTAATCATAATTAACTGTTTCAACACTTCAAACAGATCCGACGTAACCCCGGAAAACTTATACAATATCTGAAATATTAAGCCAAAAAGCAGCACCGAAACAAAATTTGAAATAGGCCCTGCTGCAGAGACGAGTACATCATCACGCCTGGGATGTTTGAAATAACTGGGATTTACTGGTACTGGCTTCCCCCATCCAAAATGTGCAAAGATGAAACAAATTACTCCCAGGGGATCAAGATGCGCTAACGGGTTAAGGGTAAGACGCCCCTGCATTCTGGCCGTTGGATCGCCTAATTTATTGGCAGTCCAAGCATGAAAAAATTCGTGAATAGTTAGTGCGTATAATATCGCAATTGTGAACGGTATTATACTTTTAAGATCAAGGCCCATTCTTTATGTGTAGTAAATTTGCCATACTATCACGCTTCACATTGTATGTCAAGCAAAGAACAGTGCCTACTACATAATGCTTTTACACAATAAAAATCCTGTTTTTTCACTCCAAAACGTCCTAATCTATCAGTGACAATATCTATAGAAACTGGTCATCAGAAAAATATGGAAAATATTACGCGCCGTTGACGAAAATGTCTATAAAAGCCAAAACTCATAAAATGAAGAGTATGCAAACGCCATTTCCATGGCTTTTCAATGTGGACCCACATAGTTAGAAGTGTTCAAAGCTCAGCTTGAATAAAAATTAGTTGTACATTAATACATTTACAATTATAATAACCCTCAGTTTCTCATAACTTAAGTGTGGAAACCATGTTAACAGATGTACAATAAAGTAAAAATATAATCAAAATAGACACATGTACAAGATTTTCGAGAAACAAATAAGACCGACTTTATGTTGTAGACAATAAGAGCATTAATTTATAAATTAGTGTTTTAGGATATGCTAGACACAGAAGACTAAAATACTCAAGACTGTTCCAGTCAAAACAATCCTGACCAAAAATTAGTTGGTTACGGCAATTCCTTTGTAGAAGCCAATTTCTTCCTCCTGAATCGTGCTATTTTAATTAAAGGTATAACTATTTAAGATCAAGAATTGCAATCAACATCAACCTCATTATAGAAGGTGATATATTGAATAATGTAAAAATAGTAATTATGGATGTCGACGGTGTACTCACTGACGGGAAAATAATATTAGATGCAAACGGAATTGAGTCAAAAGCTTTTTATGTACAAGATGGTTCTGCGATTACCTATTTGCACCGTGCCGGTATAAAGACCGCAATCATTAGTGGTAGAGCAAGCAAAGTTGTTGAGCTTCGAGCAAAAGAGCTATGTATAGAAGATGTATACCTGGGCATACATAAAAAATTAGAGGCTTATGAACAAATTATTAAAAAACATAAAATAAAAGATAGCGAAATTTGTTATATTGGAGATGACCTGATTGATCTTCCTATTTTGAGAAAAGTTGGCTTCTCAGTTGCCGTACCTAACGCACCATCAGAGGTCAAAAAAGAAGTTTCCTATATAACTGACGCCCCCGGAGGGTATGGGGCAGTGCGTGAAGTAACGGAAAAAATACTAAAATCACAGGGTAAGTGGAACGCCATAATCTCAAGGTATTACTAAAGAGACTACGTTACCTCAAAACTCTGTTTGGAAAATAATGGCTTTAAACATAAAACAACGAAGACTCTTTTATCTGGGAATCATTACTATTTGCCTGCTATTCTTAGCATTATCAATCTCCGGTTTGTTTAGATTCACAACTTATGCCAGGAGAGAGAAAAATCCCATGGTAAAGGACATCATTGACGAAGATACGAAGAGAAAACAGAAACTTTCTCAAGTATCTGAAACGGAAGATGTCTCCCAGGAAATCTATGGCCTCTATTTGCCCAGCTACGATGAAGACGGAAAGAAAGTCGCTGTAATAAGAGGAGCCTATACCGTCTTCCTTAATAATAAAACCTACAAAATAACTAAACCGGAAATAGGAATTACCGGGGACGGTGACAACGACAGTAATGACCGCGAATCAAAAGACATCATTATAACTTCAGATACCGGAGAGGTAGACAAGGCAACTAACAGGGGAGTTCTCTATGGCAATGTTATAACCAGATTAGGAGAAGACCTTGAAATATTTACAGAGGATTTTACGTATTCACCAGAAGATAAGATAGTGAATACAGACGGCCCGGTTACCGTACGGGGAGAACAAATGAAAATCACCGGAGATGGACTTAAAATCAGTTTACCTGAAGCAAAAGCGGTAATTAAACGTGACCCTGAAATGGAAATAACAAGTGATAAAGACGAAAACTTCTTATTCTCTGATAAAGGAGCTGTCACAAACAGGAATATAGCAGAAAATATATTTATACGAGCCAGTGGTGAGTTAGTCTTTGAGCACAAAAAGAAGATTGCCACATTTAATGATAACGTACGTATTTCCAAGGGGAAATCTACTGTTTTTGCCGATAAATTATCAGTGCCTTTTGACTCAAAATTAAAAGGTATTGAGCAAGTAATAGCAAGTGGCAATGTTCTGGCATCTGATGGCGAAAAAAATGCTAAAGGAGAGACGTTTACCTGGGATTCAAAAAATGAAACTGCAATACTGGAAGATGATCCTGTCGCCGAATTTTTCGATGATAAGATATCAATAACAGCATCTAGAATTATGTTCTCAACAGTTCAGGGCAGAATGGATGTTCCGGTAGCCGGGCAATTAACAACCGTCGTAAACTTAAAGAGCAAAAAGCGAGATAAAGAAAATGAAAACGAAAAAACAAAAATAATATTTGCGTCTTCTGATAAAAAAACAAACTATGATACCATTACGATAAACTGGAAGGGAAGGATGTCTTTTGAACAGAACACAAATCAGGCAATTTTCGAAGATGATGTTATTGTGACTAAAGAAGGCACAAAACTATACTGTCAAAGGCTTGACATTCGTTTTGATAGTAAAAATGACTCTTTAGAGGAGATGGAAGCCACAAAAGATGTGCATATGATTGAAAAAAGAGGGGACTCCATCAGAGAAGCACGAGGAGATAAGCTTATATGGGCCTCTGCAAAAAATTATATAGAGCTGTACGGTAATGATACATTGGCCACAGTAGATGATGGAGATAAACAAATATCCGCCCCAAAGATTACATTCTCCGAATCTGAGCAAAAAATGCTTGCCGAAGGAAAAGGAAACCTGCTGGCTAAAACGAGTTCAGAAAAAGATGGCAAAGAGGCTGAACACTTCAATATTAATTGGGACAAGGAGATGATCTACAATGGGAAGGATAAGATTGCTAATTTTTACGAAATGATTAAAGCCACAAAAGGCAAGAACAAGCTTGATTGCGACAGACTGGACGTTTTTTTCGATGATAAAGACAATATAAAAAAAGCCACTGCATTTGGAAATGTCTATATTAATAGCCCAGATTCTGATAATACTGAAGGGTTGGGGACCCTGCTTGAATGGGATTTAATACAAGACGTAGCAGTCCTTACCGGAAATCCTCTTGCAGAATTAAGGAAATCCGGAGCTCGGACTTTTTCTAAAAAGATTTTTTTTGATATAACTACAAAAAGAGTACACTGGGAAGGAAGACCACACTGGAAGATCTACTAAGAGCAAAAGCAATGAAGGTTAGTAATAAATTACCTTGCATAATCACCATAACTATACTAATTTTTATAGTACTTATACGAGCTGCTTTTCCAGTAGAATTATCTCATGAAATTATGATAATAGCACGGCACGGCTCACTGGAAGATACACCGGAAAACACTTTAGTTGCATTTGAAAAAACAGCCGATATTGGTATAAGGGGATTGGAAGTAGATGTAAGAAAAACAATAGATGGCAAATTGATTTTAATGCACGATGACACAATTGATCGAACAACGAATGGAAAAGGTTACGTCAACAAATTGTCATACGAGGAGATCAAATTGTATGACGCCGGCTCCTGGAAGAGTGAAGAGTTTGCCGGTGAAAAAGTACCTCTTCTATCAGAAGCCTTACAATTCGCTAAAGAAAGAAAGCTGAGACTCATTATTAATGTTAAAGAACACGGTATTGAGCATAAAACGCTGTCTCTTATTGAAGAATTTGATATGATAAATAACATTTATTTCAGTGGCAGATTAGAAACCCTTCGCAATAAGGACATAGATATTAAGGGAGCACAGATGGTCTTTTTATCGCCTGATGAAACCTCATTTGATTCAACAAATATTATCCACGAAAGAGGTAACCACGTGGGGACCAGGCTATTTGGTATAGATGATAGAGAAAAAATGAAGGAAAAAATGTTTAAAGGTGTTGATTTCATTCTGACAGACTATCCAAGTGTCGCAATTGATCTTATGCATTTCAGGACTATAAATAAGCCTGAGAAAAGAGAACAAAGAAAGAGAATAACATCGAATATAGCTGGAAACACAGCACAAATAGGTGCATTGATTGATGCAATTACCTATGGATCTCCTGATGAGTCAAGATTAGCGGCATTGGTGTTTAGTACTTTGCCGGCGGGAGCAGCTGTTCCCCCACTAGTCGAACGCCTGGATTACAAGAAACCTCTTAATCGATTCATTCCTAATGTTAATATCCCTTTTCTCTTTAAAAAAAAAGATACGAAAGAAAAGCTGCTTCGTGCCGCTCTGGTTCAAAAGAATATCGTGTGGACATTGGGTCTTATCAAAAATAAAAGTGCAGTCGGACCACTTATAAAACGCTTAGAAACGGCAGAATCAGACCTGAAGAGAGAAATTATTCTGGCACTAAAAATGATCGGAGATAAACAGGCAGTTCCTGTTTTAAATAAAATATTATTAAATGATAATGACCATTATGTCAGATTTGATGCAGCAAGAGCCCTGGGCAGTATTGATGACACCGATTCTGTTTTTACCCTTATTAGAGCAATGAAAACTGATAAAAAATGGCTGGTCAAAGGCGGATGTGCCGGAGCCCTTGGAAAAATAGGCGACAACAGGGCCGTTTATGAGCTCAAAAAACTCTTAAACACTGATGCAGGAGACGACGCTTCATGGGCACGTGATAGAGCAGCATGGGCATTATCAAAAATAGGAATGGGTGGAATAGAAGCCCTTGTCTCTTCATTAGGCGCTAGTGGAACAAGTACCCGTAGAAGAGTCAGCTGGGTGCTTATAGATATTGGAGATCCCGCAGTTCCCTACCTGATATCAGCACTTAAAGAGGTCAGCTCATACGGCCGCAAAAGAGCTGCAATGGTACTGGGATGGATCGGAAATAAAAAAGCAGTTTTACCTCTAACATGGGCACTTTCCGATAGTAATCAGGAAGTAAGAAAGATGGCAGCCTGGGCACTCGGCAGGATAGGAGACGATAGGACAATCACCACACTTGAACATACAGTTGATGACTATAACAATAAAGATGAAAAGATTAATAATGAGATAGCATTATTAAATGAACGGTTACAGATTTTAGAATATCAGATTTCCAATTCAGAAAAAGAAATGATGCAAATCGAAATTTCCAAAGAGAGGGAATGTTGCTATAAGAAACCCAGAGAGATATGGAGTTTCCGTCGTATCAAACGGTATATCGCCAAGCTTGAAATTGCTGTGACAGAAAAAGATAATATAGACACCTCTATAAAGGCATTAGAGAAAGCGCTTCAGGCTAATAAAGATATAGAGGAATATGCAAAAGAAGCAATCCAAAGATTAAACTACAATTAAGTTTGATCTTAATTTTACACGAAATATAACTTGAAACGAAGAAATGGTAAAAAACTATGAAAAATAAAATTGTTTATCTAGTAGGATCCGGTCCCGGTGATCCTGGGCTGATTACTGTAAAGGGCCTTGAGTGTATTAAAAAAGCAGATGTTATTGTTTACGACTATCTCGTTAACTCAGTCCTGTTAAGAAACGCCAGAAAAGACGTCGAACTGATCTATGTTGGGAAAAAAGGTAACCAGCACACCATGGAACAGGATGACATTAATCAACTGCTTGTAGACAAAGCTAATGAAAACAAGATTGTTACCCGGCTGAAAGGCGGTGACCCATATGTATTTGGCAGAGGGGGAGAAGAGGCGATTGTTTTAAGAGAAAACAATATACTTTTTGAAGTTGTCCCTGGCATAACGGCAGCTATAGCTTCACCTAATTATGCCGGTATACCGGTAACACATCGTACCTGCACATCCACCTTTGGTCTCATCACCGGACACGAAGATCCGACAAAAGATCAAAGTGATGTCGACTGGGAGAAATTAAGCACAGGTTTAGGCACATTGACATTCTATATGGGAATAAAGAACCTTCCCAATATAGTCAATCAGCTTGTAAAACATGGCCGTTCCAAGGATACTCCTGTTGCCGTTATAAGGTGGGGAACCACTACTCATCAACAGACCGTAACCGGTACATTGTCAAATATCGTGGAAGTGGCAAAAGATATCAAGCCGCCTGCTATCACAATTGTAGGAGAAGTGGTAAACCTTAGAGACCAGCTCAACTGGTTCGAATCAAGACCTCTTTTCGGCAAGACAATAATAGTAACCCGTTCCAGAGACCAGGCAAGTGAGTTCTCAGAACAACTCATTGAACTTGGCGCCAACGTTCTGGAGTACCCGACAATAAATATAACTAGTCCCGACGATTTCGGCCCCCTCGATAGAGAGCTGGATAGCTTAGAGTCCACTGACTGGCTTATTTTCACTAGCGTTAATGGCGTAGATGCATTTTTCAACAGGATATTTGAATTGGGACGTGACGTCAGGGATCTTAAAGGAGTAAAGATATGTTCCATCGGCCCATCAACAACAGAGAGGATAAAGGGATTTCATGTCTCAATTGATTGTCAGCCGCCTAAGTATGTTGCCGAAAGTGTAGTAGAAGCACTCAAAAAAGTTGAAGAACTCAAGGGAAAACGTTTTCTGATGCCTCGCACTGATATTGCGCGAAGCTACGTCCCTGAAGAACTGAGAAAACTGGGAGCGGAGGTTTCAGATATCGTTGCCTATAAAACAGTGCTTGCAACTGATGGAGACAATATAGTTCTGGATAAACTCAAAGATGGAGAAGTTGACATTGTCACATTCACCAGCGCTTCCACCGTGAAAAACTTTGTCAAGATCATTGGTGAGGACAATTTATCTGCATTCAAAAACAATGTTCAGTTTGCAAGTATAGGGCCTATAACTAATGAGTCCGCGGAAGAGATGGATATCGACATCTCAATAAAGGCTGAAGAATATACTATCCCCGGACTGGTACAGGCGATAGTAAATAAAGTAACCCAATAATGGCCACTCAGATTACGTCGGGTATAGAAACCCGACCTACAAAACATAACGGCTTCTCTGTAGATCGGGTTTCCATACCCGATCTACAAAACATAACTTACTCTTAGGCCAACGGCCCTATTTCCTTATTCAGAGTATCCAGGGCATCAACCGCCGCCTTTGAGTAATCAGATGTATCCGATTTCATGTACGCGTAATTGATCCCACTTGAACTGTTTATTCTGTGAATGAGAATATCGTTTTTTGTCTTTTTCAAGACGTCAACAACCTCTCCGGCACCCCCCCCCTGTGAACCCACACCCGGTATCAGTAGCGGAATTTCTTTTTTTGACTCTACAAAGAATTTGCTGATCTCCTCTAGCTCTTGAAGATAGATTGCTCCCACAACAGCACCCACACCGGGCTTGTACCACTCTATAATATTTTCCGCAAGCTTCATGTATACCGACACACCATCAACTTTAAGGTCCTGCAAATCTACAGCCCCCTTGTTTGAAGTCCGGCATAGAATATACACACCTTTTCCCTTTTCACACCATTCAATAAACGGTCCAACAGAATCACTGCCCATATAGGGAGCAATGGTCACGGCATCTGAATTCCAGAATTCAAATGTCGATTTCGCGTAGGCCATTGATGTCCTTCCTATATCGCCACGTTTTGCATCGAGAAGTATTGGAATGCCTGATGATTTATATTGAGAAATAATTGTCTTTAACGCCTGTAACCCGTCAAAGCCATATTGTTCAAAATACGCGATATTCGGTTTAACTACGGCCGGATACAAATGCCTTTTATCCATCTCCTTCAGAATAGCAAGATAGAACTCTTCAATAACCTGACGCATGTTACCCTGGATTGGGATCTTTTCAATTACCGGGTCTATACCCATACAGACAATACTATTTACCTTTATTGCCCGTTCCCTTAAATCATGAACATAACTCATAAATTATCCTTTGTCCGCATTAGGGAATCCATGTTTCGGCCCCCAATTTTGAGGATCTTTATTCCAACTAAGCACAAGAGACAATTCCCTGTCAGTTAAAATCCCATCATTTTTTGCTACATTTACCAGGGTAGAGAAATTAGTAATCGTTAACAGTTTACAACCCCCCTTTTTAAAAACCTGTCCGGCTTTCTTAAAATCATAGGTAAAAATTGCGACTACGGCCACACAACTTCCCCCTGCCTCCCGTACCGCTTCTACCGCACTGAAGCTGCTTCCTCCGGTGCTGATAAGGTCCTCAACAATAAGTACCTTTTCCCCATTTACATTTGCACCTTCAATCTGATTACCCGCACCATGCCCTTTTTTTGCACCTCTGATATAGGCCATTGGTTTATTTAATTTATCACTTATCCATGATGCCCACGGTATCCCCGCAGTTGAAGTCCCCGCAACAATATCGAATTCATAGTCCTGAGATTTATTGATAAAGGCATCAATAATCTGCTCTCTTTCTTCAGGATACGCAATCATCTGTCTGTTATCGCAATAAATAGGACTTCTGATACCTGAGACATAGGTAAACGGATCCTTCGCATTTAAGGTAACCGCCCTTTTCTCAAGTAATACCTTTGCTATCTGTTCATTCATTATAATACGCCTTCATTTTCTGATAAGTTTGATGATACTATCACTTTTGTAATAATGTGTCAAGAAAGAGGATGACTATAGTATAAAACCTGATTTTGGTAGTTATTGACTACTGGTATAACCAGGGCTTGAGGAATCCACTGATTTATTACACTTTTCTATTTTTATCTATACATATCAGCGTTAGAAATTTATTCATTCTTGATTTAACATACCAAGCAAACTATCATACTCCAAGAAACATTAAAATAATTTTTCGAATAAAGTAACAGTAAATAATATAGTACCATTCAGTATCGTTCAGTTGATTTATGCATGTAACACGTAGGGCAATCCTTTAGGTTTGCTTTCGTACATTAAGGGCAAGGCTAAAGCCTCACCCTACATCTCTGCAGACGGTTCGGGTATAAAAAGGCTGTACTTGCATAAACCTAACCGGACGCTACTGAATACCATTAAAAACTATAGCAATCATCATTTCGGACAAATGATTACGTAACTTCAACTAATAAGTGCAACAATTGGTTTTATAGGATCTAGAATTAAATACTTCATCAGGAGCCAAAAAGCTTAATGACTTTCTGGGTCTGTTGTTGAGCAAGTGCTGCACGTGCAGCACATGCTCAATCGAAATTTTGCGAAGATCAGTCTTCTTTGGATAATATTGCCTTAAAAGCCCATTAGTATTTTCATTCAACCCTCTCTCCCATGAATGTTACGGATGAGCAAAGTAAACGTCAACGTTTAATCTTGACGCTATTTCTTTATGACCCGCAAACTCTTTACCATTATCCACTGTCATTGTTATAAATCGTTCTTTGATACCTTTAACCAGTTCTGAGATAGCAGTGTTAACAGCGTGAGACGTCTTTCTGTTTACCTTGCGTATTAGTGTATACTTCAACTTGCGTTCAACCAGTGTCAATATCGCCCCTTTGTGATTGCGTCCTATTATAGTGCCTGCTTCCCAATCTCCAATACGTTCTCTGGCGTCCACTATCTTTGGGCGTTTGTCTATAGATACCCTGTCAGATATCTGACCTCGTCGTTCTGGGCTACCATAACGTTTCTTGCGTTTACGATTGGAACGTCTTAGGTGTTTATACAGCTTGCCTCCTTTACGCTTGTTATCGAGAAGTAATTTATATATACGCTCATGACTTATATAAATTTGTATTCGTCTTAACCATCCGGATATTTGTTCTGGGCTCCATTTTTCCTTAATCCTTTCAATTATCAGTCTTATGATTTCACGTGTAAGCTTTATTGCCTTTTCTGCCATATGACGTCGATATAATGTTTTTTGTTGCGCTTGCTTAGCACGGCATCCTCGTCTACCGGTATTTCGGCTGAGTTCTCGTGTAATAGTGCTTGGATGACGGTTGAGCCTCCGAGCTATTTCTGCTCTTGGGAATCCTTCTTTACATAATACTGAAATATGATATCTTTCTTCCTGGGTTAGCTGTGTATAATAAGTCACGTGCACCTCTCTTTCTCTTGACAAATTTTTGAGGTTGCCATTTAACACGGCTAACCTCTCTTGTCAACTCTTTGGAGTTGCACTTATTACTTGAATTCAGGTTACAAATTAAGTCGCTATTACGACAAGAGCTAATATCTTAACCGTAAGCTGTCTTTCCAGCTCACCTGTAACTATTCAAGCAGACAATCTGTTGAGATAGAATCTTTAAATTTAATATACCTTAAACTAAAATTTCGTAAGGAGAAATTATAATATGGGACGAAAAATCAGTGTTGCTGATCTTCGTAAGGTCCACGAAGAACATAAAATCTGGCTAAGTACTGTTGGTGAAGATGGAAGTTGCGCCGACCTGAGTGAAACTAAATTGAGTTGTTTAAAGCTGAGTCAGGTTAATCTGAGTAAAGCCAATATGAGTGGCACCGATTTGAGTAGCGCCAACCTATGGGGCATAATACTGAAGGACACCAACCTCAGAGACGCAAATTTGAGAGGCACCTTCCTGCTGCATGGAGCGGTTCTGACAGGAGCCGACCTGAGTGAAGCAGATCTGACTAAAGCCAATCTGAGTAAGGCAGAACTGGGTAATGTTAAACTGGTCAAAGCCAACCTGTATAAAACTAAACTGAGTGGTGCTAATTTGAGTGGAGCGGATCTGAGTGATGCAGACCTGAGCAAAACAAAGCTGAATAAAACAAAACTCAGTGGTGCCAACCTGCAGAACGCCTGCCTGATAAGTACCGATCTGAAAGATGCAGGTGATTTAACCATAGAGCAGCTTTCAAAGACTAAAACATTATACAAATCAAAGTTGGACTCTGTACTTATGGAACAGGTAAAGGAGAAATATCCTCATCTTCTGGAAAAACCGAAATAGCTTGAAAAAGATATTTTGTACAAAACACTGTTATTTCCTGGTATGTCTTGCCCATATATTACCCTCGATAATCGACTCTTTACCTGACGAGTTTAAGATCACTCTTCCTCTGACCACTCTTTGATTTTATACTCGATCTTTCTTGTAGATATACCAAGCATCTTTGCCGCTTTAGATTTACTGCCATGAGTCGTTTGAAGTGCATCAAGGATGACCTTCTTCTCAATCTCCTTCATCGTTGTGCCTGATGGTATACGAAATGTATCTTTTCTCACCTTCTTTAAACTCTGGCTTATGTTTGAGGGAAGATTGTCCGGCTCTACAAATTCATTCCTTGCCATTACCACCGCCCTCTCAACCGCATTTTCAAGCTCTCTTACATTGCCGGGCCAGTCGTAATTATTCAATATCCTGGCACTCTGTGCGCTGAATCCCTTAATATCCTTTTTGTTCTTTGTCGCGTATTTCAACAGAAAACTATCTGTCAATAATCCAATATCCTCTCTCCTATCTCTTAACGGCGGAAGCTCCAGATTGATTACATTTAACCGGTAATAGAGGTCCTCTCGAAACCTTCCCATTTTGATCTCCTCCTCCAAATTCTTATTTGTCGCCGCAATTATTCTGACATCCGATTCCAGCGTCTTCTCCCCTCCTACCCTTTCAAAGCATCCTGTCTCAAGCACCCTTAACAGCTTTATCTGTACATGTAAGTTCAGTTCACCTATTTCATCAAGAAAAAGACTACCACCATCCGCCAACTCAAACCGGCCTCGCCTCTGACTCACCGCTCCGGTAAAAGCGCCTTTCTCGTGTCCAAACAATTCACTCTCCAATACACCCTCGGACAACGACGCACAGTGAAGCGCTACAAACGGTTTATCCTGCCTGTCACTATTATGATGAATCGCATTGGCAACCAACTCCTTACCCGTTCCCGTCTCACCATATATCAACACCGTGGCCGCAGTAGGCGCAATTTCGGTAATTGTATTGAAAACAAGCTGCATCTCCGGCGTATTACCGATGAACCCGGAAAAACCATACCTGTCATCCAGCTGCTGTCTCAACTCACGATTCTGCAATATAAGGAGTTGCTTTTCCCATATCTTCTTCAGTATTAATTCTAATTCCTCAATATTTACCGGCTTGGTCAGGTAGTCATCTGCCCCCTTCTTCATCGCGTCAATAGCCGTCTGTAATGAGCTGAAGGCCGTTATCATTATGACCGGAATACCTGCGTCTTTCTTCTTCACTTTTTCTAGAATAGAAAAACCACTTATATCCGGTAACTTCATATCTGTAATTACTATATCAAAGTACTCGCTATCGATTAAATCTAACGCCTCATTGCCTGTATACGCACAACTGGTATCATAACCATCCTGCAAGAGGATTTTCCTCAGACCGTTAGCCGTATTTTTATCGTCGTCTATTAACAGTATTCTTGGTTTCTTCATTTTTTTTATCAGGACAAAGGCAACTCTATTATGAACTCAGCACCCTCAACCAGTTTTTCAAACCTTATGTTACCACCATGGGCATGAATAATATTTTTTGTAATAGCCAACCCTACTCCCGTACCACCACTCTTTGTAGAATAGAAAAGGTCAAATATCTTATCATGCTGCTCATCGGGGATACCCGGACCAGTATCTTTTATCGATATATTTAAATAATTATCTTTTTTTGATACATTTATCGCTATCTTCCCTCCACCAGCCATCGCCTCTATAGCATTTAATATCAGATTCAAAAATGCCTGCTTGAGTTTATCCCTGTCTACGAAGACCTGAGGACAGCTCCCCGACATTGACAAGTAAATATTAACCCCATTCAAGTCTGCATGTGGAGTGACGAGGGATAGCAGCTCTTCAATTATCTGTCTAATATCTTCCTCTGTGCGTTCTAAATCACCAGATTTTGAAAAGCTTAGACAATCTTTTGCTAATTTATTCAACCTGCTTATCTCTTCTTTAACCACCCTTACGACGTCTGCAAGTTCTTCCCCTGTGCTCAAATCATGCTTGCCAATCTCTCTCTCTAATAGCGACATCTGAATGCTAATAGCATTTAAAGGGTTCTTAATCTCATGTGCCAGTTCGTTACTATATTGTCCAAGCGTTGAAAGGGTCTTAGACCTGACCAGCTCTTCATTAAACATCTTCTCTTCTGTTATATCATGCATGACACCAACCACATATTCGATCCTGTTGTTGTCATCTTTAATGATGGAGTAGTTGGTAACTACCCGCTTTTGCTTCCCCTCTTTAGTCTTGATAAGGTATTCGCGTGCAATTTTTGTGCGTTTTTCTTTAAAGAGGTCAAGACCAGGGCATATTGCCATACATTCTCCATCAGAAGAGTGACATTGGAATATGTCAAAGCAGTTTGATTCATTCTTTGTGATTTCTTCCGCGGAGAAACCGACAATTTGCTCACAGGCAGGATTGAATAAAACTATCTTTCTATCCTTGTCAAAAATAAATACACCATCATTCAGGTATTGCAATGCAATATCCTGTATATTTTTGTTATTCTTGATTACACTATTCATAATAGTCTTGATTAAAACGCTATGTGACTGAAAAAGGTAATATTCTAATCTTTCTAGATTTCCGAGAGCTGGAGAGATTGATCTGCCGACCGAGAGGAATTAAGCTTTCTTCGTATCAAAAACTCCAATAAAATTATTTTAATTCCATTTATTATCAGTAGAGTCCCGTTAGGTTTTTACGTGTAACATGTAGGGCAATCCTTCAGGTTTGCTTTCGTTCTTTAGTACACTAAGCGCAAGGCTACCCGCCCGTACCGAACGGGTACGTTCAGGCGGGAAGCCTCACCCTACGTCTTTTCAACTGTCCCGGGTATAATAAAGACGTACTAGCAAAAATCTAACCGGACTCTGCTGATTTATTATAAGAACTATTATGAGAACTATTATGAGAAAAGACCGGATTTTAAAAACTCCCGGTTCATACGGGCGATGTTTATAATAGAAATTTCTTTGGGGCACTCAGCTGCACACTCTTTTTCATTTGTACAGTTTCCAAACCCTAGTTGATCCATTTTTCCTACCATTGCAAGTACCCGTTTCTTAGCCTCTGGATGTCCCTGAGGAAGCAGAGCAAACTGCGAAATCTTGGCACCAGTAAAAAGCATAACTGATGCATTAGGGCATGCCGCTGCACAGGCCCCACATCCGATGCACTCTGCTGCATCCATTGCTTTTTCTGCTATTTCCTGAGGTACAGGTATAGCGTTGCCATCAGGAACGCCACCGGTATTAACCGATACGTAACCACCTGCTTGAATAATCTTATCAAGTGCGCTTCTGTCAACGACAAGGTCCTTAACAACTTTAAAGGCCCTTGAACGCCAGGGTTCAATCACCACTGTATCACCGTCTGAAAAGTGTCGCATATGCAACTGGCAAAGGGTTGTCCCCTTTTCAGGTCCGTGAGCACGACCGTTTACCATAGCACCGCACGAGCCACAAATACCTTCCCGGCAATCATGATCAAAAGCGATAGGAGGCTTACCTGAAAGAATTATTTTCTCATTAACAACATCAAGCATTTCAAGGAAAGACATATCTTTAGATATATTCTCTGCCTTGAAGGATTCAAACCTGCCTTTTGAACCCTGTGTCTTCTGACGCCAGACTTTTAATTTAAGCTTGATGCATTTATCTCCGTTTGCTTGTTTCACTTGTAACTCCTTTGTGTCAACTTAACATTTTCAAATGTCAGTGGTTCTTTGTGAAATTTTGGTTTACGGTTATCCCCTCGAAATTCCCCGGCAGAAACATGGCAAAAATGTTTGTCATCACGTAGGGCCTCATGCGTATCTGTCTGATATTTCTCATTAAAGTGTCCGCCACAGGACTCTTGCCTTTCAAGAGCATCTATAACCATAAGTTCACCAAATTCCAGAAAATCTGCAACCCTCCAGGCCCTTTCAAGGCTCTGGTTGAAATCCTTTTCAGAACCTCCTACTAAAACATTTTCCCAATACTCCACACGGAGATCTCTGATAAGTTTTTTTGCTTTTTTAAGACCACTGTTATTTCTCGACATACCACAATATTCCCAGAGAATACGTCCAAGTTCACGATGAAAACTGTCTACTGTTCTTCCACCTTCTATGGAAATGAGCTTCTTTATACGTGTTTCAACTTCCAGTGAAGATAAACTGAATTCTTTATGATCTTCATCTATTTTCCCAAGAGGAGCCTCCGCAAGATAACTGCCTATCGTGTAAGGTATAATGAAATACCCGTCTGCAAGGCCCTGCATCAAAGCACTTGCCCCGAGACGGTTTGACCCATGGTCTGAGAAATTTGCTTCTCCCAGCACAAAAAGCCCAGGTATAGTACTCATCAGGTTATAATCCACCCAAAGCCCCCCCATTGTATAATGGACAGCAGGATATATCTTCATTGGAGTTTCGTATGGATTATCTGCCGTTATTTTTTCGTACATCTTGAAAAGATTACCATATTTCTTACCGATAACATCCTGACCGCTCCTTTTTATGGCATCCTCGAAATCAAGGTACACAGCAAGCTGCGTATCCCCTACACCTTTATCCATATCACATTGATTCTTGGCGTTCCGCGATGCCACGTCCCTTGGTACCAGATTGCCAAAACCAGGATACTTGTTTTCAAGATAATAATCCCTCTCAGATTCCGAAATCTGTCCGGGTAATCTCTTGTCTCCAGGAGTTTTGGGAACCCATACCCGGCCGTCATTTCTTAGGCTCTCACTCATGAGTGTCAATTTTGACTGATATGTGCCTTTAACCGGGATACAAGTAGGATGGATCTGTGTAAAACACGGATTCGCAAAAAAAGCACCTTTTTTGTACGATGCAAAGGCCGCTGAAACATTTGATGCCATCGCATTTGTTGAAAGGTAGAAGACGTTTCCGTAACCTCCGGTTGCTAGCACAACAGCATCTGCAGAATATTTTTCAAGATCACCGGAAACGAGATTTCTGACGATAATACCCCTTGCCTTTCCGTCTATTACCACAAGATCAAGCATATCTCTTCTTGTAAAAAGCTTAACCTTTCCAGCCGCTATTTGACGTGATAATGCACCGTATGCACCTAGTAGAAGTTGCTGCCCGGTTTGCCCCCTGGCATAAAATGTTCTTGATACCTGTGCTCCACCAAAACTTCTATTTGCAAGCATACCGCTATACTCTCTTGCAAAAGGAACTCCCTGTGCAACGCACTGATCAATAATATTATTACTGACCTGTGCCAGGCGGTAGACATTTGCCTCTCTTGATCTGAAATCGCCACCTTTAATAGTATCATAAAAAAGACGCCATATACTGTCTCCGTCATTCTGGTAATTCTTAGCCGCGTTTATTCCACCTTGAGCGGAAATACTGTGTGCACGTCTCGGACTATCCTGAATACAGAATGTTTCTACTTCATATCCCAGTTCAGCAAGAGTGGCAGATGTCGATGCACCGGCGAGACCTGTACCTACAACGAGAATTTTGAATTTCTTCTTGTTTGCAGGGTTTACAAGTTTTAGCTCAAATCTATGCCTATCCCACTTCTCAGAAAGCGGACCATCCGGTATTTTTGAATCAAGTTTCATATTTTCTCTTTACTAGGTAATCAACGTAATAAAAACAGGCAAAGAACCAAATCCAATCCCCACAAACAAGCTGAGTCCAAAACTAACCATACGTAAAGTGGGCATATACTCCAAATTATTGATCCCCATGGTCTGTAATAAGCTCCAAAATCCATGATCAATATGAGTAGCTACGACTGCCATGGACAAAATGTAAAAAATAGTATATCCGGGATTTGAGAACGTTTCTAATACAATCTGATATATAGATCTGTCTGCTTTTTCTACGAAGTGGAAATCAATGAGATGAAAGACAATAAAAATGAGTATAAGAAAGCCGGTATATGGCATAGTACTTGAACCAATTGTTCGACCACCGGCATTCTTCTTTTTTTTATATCTTGCTGGTCTTGCACAAAAATTTTGATAAGAGAGGTAAGCCCCGATAGATATATGTGTTATACCCAATAAAAGGAGTCCTATTTCAGCAAGAATTAAGAGCGGACCTAACGTATGCAGACGCTCAGCATATGAGTTAAATGCATCGTTTCCGGCATATATTACCAAATTTCCTGCAAGATGGCTGATCAGAAAAATGCAAAAACCGAGTCCGGTAATCGCCATAATCAATTTTTTGCCAATTGAAGAACTCAGTGTAAGTGTAAACCGGTTTGAATTCCACTGCATATTAATAACCTAAAAGGTGTTGAAAGATGTAACTTCAAAACTAAGTCAAGCGCCAAGTATAATTACTGTCTCAACCAGATACCCTGTAGTTGTAGCATCTAAATGATAGGCAGAACGGTTATTCTCATTATAATCATTTCTTTAAAAGAAGATACTTATTAACTCGTTCGTTGGATTTTGCTATTAAGGTCTGTGGAAACTAAACTATTTCAACAAAAAAGCCCACCAATAAGGTGGGCTTTCAAGATACAACATTCTTTCACATGAGAAAAACTCAAGCGATATATTAATTAATCGATACTTAATAATCCAACATTTCTATTGAAATTATGGTGACTGTATGGGTCACTATGACATGTCTGGCATTTTATTTCAGGTTTACCCTCTTTCCTACGTGCCGCAAACAGACTACCATGCATAGATTTAACTCCCAAATCAAGCTGTGCATGAGACGGCCCACCTAAATGACAGTTTTTGCACACCTTAGAATCAGACGCATCTGAACGTGAGAATAAATGTTTTGGATGACAACCTTCACAACTTCCCCCTGCTCCTTCATCCCACGGCTGGTTTAAACCAAGCATATGGCATTTCTTACAGTCCTCTCTCATTGTTACATTCTTAGTACTCGCTATCTCCGCAACAATACGTCCGTTAAAGTGCTTACTCTTAGCGAAATCATTGTACATTGTCTCATGACACTCACCACACTTATTCGGTAAAACTCTTCCACCTCTTTCAATAATCACCCCATGATCGTCTCCATGACATGCAATACAAGAAACACCACTTTTTGAGTGTGGACTGGCCGTCCACTCTTTTACAACTTGCGGTGTTGCGTGTCGATGGCAGGCATAACAGTCATTCTCAGAAAAGATTCCAAACGGCGGGATCTTTTTCTCGGCATATTCTTTATATACATCCGCACTCCAACTCGGATGAACAACCCCTATATGACAGTCCGTACAGAAGAAATCCTTAAGATTTCCATCTTCTCCCACTCTCTTTGACTGAGCAACAAACTCCAAGTGTTTTTTATCCTTCGTAAACTCTTCATGATCTGTATGACACCTAGCACAATTGCCATTCACTATAGGAACGCTGTCTTCGGCAATTGCAATAAATAATCCTGAATTTTCACTGGTAAGGTAAGTTTTTCTGGAATGTTCAAATGAATCGTGTGCACCATCACTCAATTTTGCATGCAGGAAGCCCTTCAAACCGGGGCCAATATGGCAAGTATGGCAAGCATGTACATGTTCGTTATGATGTTTCGAACTCATAAATGAGTCATAGTGTACGTCCATCTCATGACAACTGCCGCAGAATTCGCTGGATTCAGCATAATGCCAGAACTTCCTACCTCCAACAATGGCGACAGCCACCATTATAATTAAAAGAACACCTATTAATTTTTTTCGCTTGTTTATCTGCTCAAATACCAATTTTGTGGTATTTACAACCTTATCCATTAAACATTCACAACCCATAGATTCCCCCTTAATCGGTTAGCCTTCGTTGACTTTGCTATGCTACTGATCTTTATATAAATGAAGATTTTCGAGAATACTACCAAAAAAGAGTTGCAATATCAAGACCTTTTTAACATAAATAGGCTCAAATCTATTTGATATTGATTTAACTTATATCTGATTGTATAATCGGTTTTCAATACATACCAATTACCATAAATTTTTTTTTACATACACAACTTTTAGATTTATTTTGAGCTAAGGAGGCAGTAATTGAAGAGGATTCTTTTTTCCATAATTGTTTTAACGTTTTATATATCAAACTTATACGCACAAACGCCTGAAAAACCGATAGAAAAGCCCCAGGAAGAAACAGTTGAAAAAAAACAGCAGACCCCAAAATCGCCAGATGATAAAGATATCTTGAAAAAGATAGAATTAGAAAAAATAGAATTAGAAAAGACGGAAAAGGTAGAAAGATATATAAAAACTGCAAACTCTTTACGTGAAATCCAAAACGATTATAACGGCGCACTGGGTTTTTATAAGAAAGCTATAGAATTGGATCCGAACAAGGCTTCAATTCATTGGTACATTGCAGGTGTATACTGGAAACTTGATAATCATGCAAAGGCATTGGAACATCTGGAAACATGTAGAAAGCTGATGCCACAAGTTCCTGAAGAGTTGAATGAAGTAGACGATTTCATTGGTAAACTTGTAGTTTATCTTAATGTCGAGGAAAAAAGAGGAATTGCTCAGAAAAGAGTCCATGATAGAAGAGAGATAATGGAGGGTGCGTTAAAAGCTGACAAAGTTAGATGGGAAGAGAGCACACTCGTACCGGCCGGAGAATTTATTATGGGGACTAAAGAAGAGGACTTTATTCAGGAAGAGATGCCTCAACACGCAGTGATTCTTGACGCATTTTATATTGATAGATACGAGGTTACAAATGCACAATATTGGGAATTCCTGGATTACGTCATAAAAACTGGCGATCACAGTAAATGTTCGCCTACAGAACCAATTAACAAAAGCCATCTTCCCGGCAACTCTTTCAGAGGCTATGAATATAAATATTATAATCACCCCGATTACCCAGTCACTAGAGTAGATTGGTACGATGCTTATGCTTATGCTGCGTGGTCAGGTAAACGCCTGCCAACGGAAGCGGAATGGGAAAAGGCGTCAAGAGGTACAGACGGAAGAAGATTCCCCTGGGGCAATGTATGGGAAGTCAAATTCTGCAATGTCGGAACTGATGGCAATTTGCCTGTTACTGTAGGAAGTTTTGCGGAAGGAAATAGTGTTTATGGTTGCTATGATATGACGGGAAGTGTTTCTGAGTGGTGTAATGACTGGTATCATCCTGAATATTATCTAAGTACCCCTAAAAAGAATCCTAAAGGGCCGATAAAAGGTACTGGCAAAAGAATTATCAGGGGAGGATCTATGTTTGCTCAAAATGTCTACAAGTTGCGCTGCGCAGTAAGAATGTTTGGGGAACCTAGCGATAGAAACAAAAGCGTCGGGTTCAGATGTGCAAAAGATGCTGACTAAAAACGTTCCAGAGATCTGCAAACAATAATAGCCCACCCCTTTAAAAAGGGGGGGCTATTATTTATTTATTACTGGTTTTTCTGCCTAAGCATTATCTCTGCTTAAGCGTCTAGTTTCACATCGCTTAATCCGCACAAAGAAGAGACCTAATCCACATTACTCGTAAAGAATCTATTTTCAATGACTACAATTCGATAAGTTAGATTCTTCATTCCGAGTCACTATATTCAGAATGATATTCCACCCAGCTGTGCTTTCTGATTGGCAAACCGCATGTCCTTCTATGGAAGAGCAACACCGATCGTCCGGGAGGAATCTTAACTATTAATCCCCCCTATACATAAACTTTTGTTACTCAATCTTGAGTTCTTGCAGCCTTTTCAATTTCTTTTAACGCTTCAATTTCTTTTAACGCTTCGGCTTCCTTTAACGCTTCCGTTTCTAATTTACGTTTTTGAAATGCATCGTCCTTTTCAGCAGCTCCAGTAAGTTTTGCGTCAAACTCCAAAAGGCTTGCTGAACCGCTAGCGGTCTTCCTTATCATCCTGTATTTTTCAAATTCATCATGCGCTGCAGGCATATCACCCAACTTCTCTAGGGCCGCAGACTTATTATAATAAGCATCTGCGTAACCACGATCTATCTGAATTACTTTATCATACTCTTCTATAGCCTCATTAAACAATTCCTGCTTATGATAAATAGTACCAAGATCGAAATGAGCATCTGCATAATTAGAATCCGACGTTATTACTTTCTTGAACTCGTCTATCGCTTCATTGTATTTGTTATTACTAGCATGAATCACACCAAGATAGTAGTGTGCGTCAGCTTTATCCGGATCTATATCCAGGGCTTTCCTTATGCTGTCGATAGCCTCATTCATCATACCTTTAAGATAATATACCAATCCGAGGTTACAATACGTATCGACGTTACCCAAATTTAAATCGTCTGCTTTTTTTAGTTCTTTCAGTGCTTTATCATATTCATCCAAAGCAATATAGGCAATTCCCAGATTGTAATGCGCCTTTTCATATGCAGGTTTAAGTTCTATAGATCTTTCATACGCCGGTACAGCCTTCTCAAGCAAGTTAAGGTCCTGATACGCAACTCCCAGATTATAATGAACGCTTGGATTATAAGGATCATATTCCAGGACCTTATTATACTGCTCAAAAGCCAGGTCCATTCGCCTCAACTGTTGATAATAAATACCCAGCCTTATGCGGGCTTTTGAATCTTTAGGATCACTCTCGACTGCACTCGTGTATCTCGTAAGTTTATCATCCGGTACTCCAATTTTTATAGATGTCTCAGACAACTTCATATGAGCATCAAGATAATCCGGACGCAATTCAATCGCCTTTCTATACTCCTTTACGGCCTCCTCCAGCATTTCCTGTTTTAAATAAATTTCTCCCAATTTATAATAAACCTCAGCCGCATTCGTATCCAGTTCTAGAGCCCTCTTGTACTCTGCAATTGCCTTGTCAGGATTACCTTCATGGACAAATTTATCACCAAGTTCTATATGGTTTTGCGCGTTGTCGCAGCTCATGACAACACCAACGACAATTACCACAAACAAATAGTTGTATCTCTTTAGAAATTTTAAAATCATCTACGGTACTTCCTCCCTATCAACACGTAACCCTAAGGCTGTAATTAAGACAACTGGTTCCTACGTAAGTATCTGAATCTGAAATCAGTGTTTTATTGAAATGTCTATTTGAAAAAAGACGGTACCACACCTAATCATCATATTCTAACAACCAGTCTTTGAAACTCGGAATCATATATCTCTGAACTTTCTCTTTATCCTCTACGCCTCGTAACGATAATGCCGCCGCTTCAGACCCTGTCTTTGCCTTTACAATCTTACTATAGGATATATAATCACCATACGCTTGGGGTGTATTACCCATTGAAGCGTATATTTGACCTCTGTTGTAATAAGCATCCTCATAGTTTTTATCAATATTTAATGCCAAATCGTACTCCGCTATTGCTCGGTCTAGTTTTCCCAGTTTATGGAAAACCACTGCTATGTTAAATTGAGAATGAGTATGCTTCGGATTTATTTCTAATGACTTTCTATTCATCTTTAATGCCTCATCATATTTCTCCTGAAACGCATATACAATACCCTTCTGATAATAAGCCTCCAGAATTTCTGAATCAATTTCTATAGCCTTATCATAAAACGCTATAGCCTCCTCAAATTTCTTTTCTTGAAGCTTAATCATGCCGTAATCAACGTATACAGAGGCATATTTTGGGTTTATTTCCAATGTTTTATTATATTCACTCATTGCACTTTCAAGATTATTAGTCTTGAGATAGGAGACTGCAAGGTTATAATGTGCATCATCATATTTAGGATTCATTTCAATAGATTTTAAATAAAGAGGTATTGATTTGTCCTCAAAAAGACCCATGTCCTGATAAGCTACCGCCAAATTGTAATAAATAAATGGGTTATCTGGATCCAATTTAAGAGCTTCCTCGTATTCTTCAATTGCCTTTCGAGTTTGGTCCCATTTATGATAAAAAACAGCAAGATCTATATGAACCATAGGATCTTCAGGGTTTTGCGCAACAGGTTTGTATTTTCTTTGAAATGCATCATCAGGATTACCTATTTCTACGAAGGCTGCTGAAAATCTTCTATAAGCCTCTACAAACTTAGGATTCAACTCAAATGCCTTTCTATAGTGAACCGTAGCTTCTTCAAGCATCTGTTTTTTTGCAGCTACATTGCCTAATCCAAAGTGTGCCCTGGCAAGATTCGGGTTCTTTTGAATAGCTTTCTTAAATTCAACTGATGCCTCTTCAACTTTTCCCTGTTCCAACAACGCTTCCCCAATTTCAAGATGGTTTACCTGTTCTCCACATCCTGCAAACGCCACTAACGTAACCAGTAGCAATAAAATGCCTAGATTTTTAACTTTATTTTCTATTTCAATAAACATGCATTCCCTACCTGAAAAAATTATAAAAGAAATATTTTGTGTTACTTTTTATATAATAATATACACAAAAAACATACAAATAGTTATCTAAATATTATTATAAAAAAACCCACCGTTATGGTGGGTTTTTTTATAATAACTCCACTAAAAAAAAGGGAGCCAGGCAATAAGCCCGGCTCCCTTATAGTACTTCTACTTCTTATCTAATTACATCAAATCAATGATGTGCACTGTGTTTGCCAGCAGACATACCCAGTTCATTTATCATTCTGTTGATGTACTCAACTTCTGCTGCAGGTGCGTGATGTGTATCCAACCAGCCTGGCTCAGGACATAGATCAAATATAGTCTTGCCTGGGAACTCCTTAACAATCTTCATACCAGACAACTGATCTAAGTAATCTCCTTTTCTCCAGAACTCAGCAGGTACCCAGTTGATTCCAGCCTTCT
>Ga0257115_1000467_pt1 | contig 36329 bp, 50 predicted proteins | sample SI112_100mmetaG_FD_194465 | JGI IMG/M metagenome (GOLD analysis project Ga0257115, IMG submission 194465) | Marine microbial communities from Saanich Inlet, British Columbia, Canada - SI112_100m | ecosystem: Environmental > Aquatic > Marine > Inlet | place: Canada: British Columbia | collected...
TTTACGACTGCTACAGAGCATCTAAGGCAAGCCCGGCTGTTCACGCTGAGATCATCAAGATGAGGCCGCACTTCATCCCTATAGCCTACCCACATGACGGAAATCGCAGGGATAGCATGGGGAATCCGGGCCTAGCCGACCAATATAGAGGCCACGGATGCAACTTTAAACTGGAACACTTCACTAATCCACCTGCTCTAGGTCAGGTCAAAGGCTCTAATTCAATAGAAGAAGGGTTAATGGCTATGATTCAATCTATGGAAGCAGGTAAGTTCAAAGTATTCTCTACCTTGCCCGACTGGTTTGAGGAGTTTAGAATGTATCATCGCAAAGGGGGAAAGGTAGTACCTCTGCGTGATGATATAATGAGCGCCACAAGGTACGCCTTCCAATCACAGCGTTATGCTATTGCTGGCGCTGACCCCGAATGGACTAAAGACTTAACATATAGGAACTACGGAATTGTCTGATAACGAAACAGAATTAGTATCACGGATACGTCAAGAGATATCAGATTCTCTTGGGTATGATGGTGAGATATCTATACAGCGAGAGAAGGCTATAGAGTATTACTATGCTCTACCGTTTGGTAACGAGGTAGATGGCCGTAGTCAGTACGTTGACTCTACTGTACAGGACACTGTAGAATGGATTAAGCCCTCTTTAATGAGGGTGTTCGCGTCTGGTGACGAGATGGTTAAGTTCTCTCCTCACGGCCCTGAAGATGTCCAGGCGGCTAAACAAGCCACCGACTACGTTAACTACGTCTTCACTAAAGATAACCCCGGGTGGGAAATCTTATACTCATGGTTCCATGATGCCCTCTTACAGAAGAATGGCATAGTCAAGGTATGGTGGGATGAGTATCCAGAAAAGCAGCGGGAAGAATACCACAGACTTACAGATATGGAGTATGAACTCCTTAGTGCAGACAAGAATGTAGAGATCATAGAAGAGAATGAATACTATGAGGAAGTTACATATCACGATGTAGTTCTTCTTAGGGGATCATACAACGGAAAAATTAAGATAGAGAATGTACCGCCTGATGAATTCCTTATCTCAAGAGAGGCTAAAGGTATACAGAACGCACGGTTCGTTTGCCACCGGGTTAAGAAAACTGTCTCGCAACTGAGGGAGATGTACCCCGATGATGACTTTGATGTAGGAGAGTTAGGTGCGGGATACAACGAGGAAGTATACAACGCAGAGAGAATGGCTCGTTACGAGTTTGATGACTCCTATTCGTGGGGTGTAGGACTTAACGAGAATGGTGAAGAGGCTCTAAGAGAGTATTGGTTACATGAATCCTTCATCAGAACAGACTATGATGATGACGGTATTGCAGAACTACGCAAGGTTTGTACAGTAGGGGATTATATATTCTCGAATGAGGAGATAGACAAGGTTCCCCTTGTTTCTATTACTCCCTTAAAGATACCGCATAAGTTCTTTGGGTTATCCGTGGCTGATCTAGTAATGGATTTGCAACTCATTAAGAGTACGCTGATGCGAAATCTCATGGACAACGCCTATAACCAGAACTTTGGTAGGTATGCAGTCCTTGAAGGTCAAGCGAATCTGGATGATTTGCTAACCCAGCGCCCGGGCGGGGTGGTAAGAGTTAAATCCCCCAACGCTGTCATGCCCTTGGCTACCCCTCCACTACAGCCTGAATCCTTCCAGATGCTCAGTTATCTGGATGAGATAAGAGAGGCAAGGACAGGAGTAAATAAGAACACACAAGGCATCAACGCAGATGCTCTGACAAGCCATACAACGGCTACAGCGGTGAATGCTGTGATGACCAATGCTCAGTCAAGGGTGGAGTTAATTGCTCGTCAGTTCGCGGAGACAGGCGTTAAAGAATTAATGTTCTGCATCTATGAACTCTTGCTAAAGAACCAAGATAAGGAGAGAGTAGTAATGTTACGGAACGAGTGGATTCCTGTTCGCCCTGATATGTGGAGCGACAAGATGGACTGCACTGTTTCGGTTGCTTTGGGTAACGGCTCAAAGGATCAGCAGATGGGTCATCTATCCCAGATGCTACAGTTTGCATCACAAGCCATGCAGGGTGGACTCCCCATCGTAACCCCAGAGAATATGTATAATCTAGGAGCCGCATTGATTAAAGCAATGGGCTACCAGAATGTAGATGATTACTTAACTAAGCCACCACCGCCACAACCACAACAGCCTAACCCTGAAGAGCAGATGGCTCAGATGGAGATGCAACTCAAGCAGAAAGAGTTGGAGATTAAGGCGGCTGATGTACAAGTTAAGATGCAAAAGATTCAGCAGGAGGCTCAGAAAGATGCGGTAGACGCACAACTTAAAGTCGCTGAACTAGCACTAGAGAAAGAACAGAACAGAGCAGTAGCCATAGGAGCAACATGATTGACATCGAAAGAGAACGTCACGCACAAAACCTCTTACAAGACACATTACTGCAAGAATCATTTAATACACTAGAAAAGAATTTACAGGACACATGGAATAACTCAGGTGTTCACGATGTAGATACGAGAGAGCAATGTTGGCTCTCGTTAAGACTCCTTGAACGGGTGCGCCTTCATCTAACCAGTATCGTAGATACAGGAGATATGGCGAGGAAGGTCGAGGAATACCAAATCTAAGGAGAACACAAATGGCGGATACGCAACCAGCCCCGCTCCCCGTAGACCCGGGAAGTATTACCGAAGCACAATCAGCATTCTTAGGACTACTGGAACCTGAAGAGGTCAAACCAGAAACCGAAGAAAGCGCCCCTACTGAAGATGTTGAAGAGTCTACTGAGGAAACTCAAGACGAATCACCTGAAGAGGTTTCTGAAGAAGAACCCGAAGAGGAGTCAGATGACGAATCCGAGGAGGAATCTGATGAAGAGTCAGAAGTTGAAGAGGAAGGAGAGGATCTTTATACTGTCACCGTTAATGGTGAAGAGCATCAAGTACCCCTTGAGGAACTCGTCAAAGGCTATAGCCGTCATTCTGACTATACAAAGAAAACTCAGGAAGTTGCTGAATACCGAAGAGGTGCTGAAGCCGCAATTCAACAGGCCCAGCAAGAGATATATCAGACTCAGCAATTTCGACAGCAGTACATTGACGCCGCATCTGCCACAGTGCAGGAGCGGTATGGAAAATGGCATGAACTTGAGAACAATACCGATTGGGATCGCTTAAAGGTTGAGGACAGAGAGGAGTACCTGACTAAGAAATCAGAACAGGCAGACCTCGAAAACTCAATCACTCAAGAAACTGCAAGGGTTGAGCAAGCAACTCAACAGCAGCAGTATGAGCAAGCACAAGCCCATGAACAGTATGTGGTAGGAGAGCGTCAAAAACTAGCATCCATAATCCCTGAATGGAACAATCCAGAATTTAGAGGGAAAGTTGGAAAAGATTTGACAGAGTTCGCTTTATCACAAGGTTTCTCAGAGCAAGACATCAGGCAACTAGCCGATCATCGGCAGTTACTTGTTCTTATGCAAGCCAAAGCATTTCAAGAAATGCAGAACGCCCAAGTAACAACAAAGGCCAAGAAAACCAAAAAGAAACCTAAGATGGTTTCCTCTGGAACTGGTAAGAAGAAGGGCGAGAATTCCAAAAAGCAACGTGCTGTTCAGATGAAGCGTCTAAAGGAGAGCGGTCATGTAGATGACTCTGTTTCTCTCTTTGAGGATTTCGTAGAACTTTAACTAAGGAGGTATATTGCAATGGCAATACCAACTAATACTCGTGAAACTTACGGTGGTGTACAAATCCGTGAGGACTTGAGTAATATCATTTATAACATCAGTCCAATGGACACCCCGTTCATTTCTGGGGCTGGGCGAGGCTCTTGCTCTAACACTCTTTTTGAGTGGCAGAAAGACGAACTCGCCGCCGCCGCCGCTAACCAGAAAATTGAGGGCGATAACCCAACATCGCTGGCAGTCTCTGAGCCTACCAAGTTGACTAACTACACTCAGATTTCTGAGAAAGCAGTTCAGACTTCTGGCACTGCGGAAGCAGTAGACTGGGCCGGGAGAAAGTCAAGTCAGGCTTATCAACTCGCAAAGCGCGCAAAAGAAATTAAGCGTGATATGGAATTGATGCTGACGGGTAATGATACCGCCACTGCTGGCGCATCTGGAACGGCTCGTAAAACTGCCGCTCTTAACTCATGGCTTGGTGACGCAACTGCTGGTGACTCTAACATCATCGACGGCCCAACTGCCGCCGCTGTTGCTAACGCTGGTAATGGCACGGCAGTGAAAGCCGCTAGTGGCGCGGCAGTTGTTTTGACAATGGCTATGCTTAATACCTGTGTCGAGCAGATTTGGAAGGCCGGTGGATCGCCTGACGTAATCATGTGCGACTCGTCATTGAAGGTTAAGTTGTCTGCTCTGGCTGGTTCAGTCATTGCCGATATCGTGACTAACCATGACAAAGCATCCCCAGCCCATGCTGTCAACTCTGTCGATGTTATCGTAACGGACTTTGGTACGTTTAAAATTGTACCTAACCGTTTCTGTCAGTCAAACCAGTTGTATGTCTTGGATTACGATTTCTGGAGCGTGGCTTATCTGCGTCCTTTCCAGACGGAAACCCTTGCTAAAACTGGCGACTCTGTTAAACAGATGATGATTGCTGAATATGGCCTTTGTGGTAAGAATGGTCAGGCTTCAGGCTCTGTTATTGGCGTCAAAGCGGCGTAAATGTGTTTGGCCCTCCTTCGGGGGGGCCATTCATTTTGAATTAGATGACCTATAGAGGGACAAATGAGCAAAGCACTACTTAAAGAAGGTTTGAAACCACAGAAAGAAAAAGTGGTTAAAAGAAAGCCTTATACTGAGAAAGCGTCTGTAAAGAAAGCGGTATCAACATTAGATAAGATGTCAAAAACTCCCGGTGCATTACCATTATGAAACATCTAAGACCTACCACTGTAGAAGAAAACTCTGATGGAACAACAAGTTTTGTAACCCATCAAGACGCAGAAGGTATCCTAAACAATAATAAAGAATTACTAAACAACTATGGTGATAAACTTACCTTTGGTAAGCAACAGCATGGTATGAGAGTGGCATCTATCCCTGTAGGTATATGGGAAAAGTGGATGAAAGAAACTAATGGCGCAATAGAAAAGGACAGTAAGTTGATGAAGAGATATCTCAACGATCCTGATAACGCTTTCCTACGCACCACACCAACGAGGCTATAACTATGTGGCTATATAACCCCGGTCATGCGGGATCAGTTCAAAAGAACTTTAACCCCCTGAATAACGCAATCTACTACGTTAACCGTAGATGAGTATTGCAAACTACAGCGAATTAAACACCGCTGTTGCTAATTGGTTAGACAGAGATGATCTAACAGATAGGATACCAGAGTTTATCGCTCTGTGTGAGGCAAGGTTCAATAGACTCTTGCGTATTAGGGCTATGGAGTATAAGCAGACTGCATCTACAGTGAGTGGTCAGAGAAATCTAGCACTGCCTACTGGCTTTATTCAGATGCGTAACTTGCAGATAAACACATCCCCTATAGTTCCTATGCAGTACGTCACGCCTGAGATATACGATAGACTCTACGGTAGTACGCTAACTGGAACTCCGCAGATGTATACCATCATAGCAGATGAGATTCAGTTAGGCCCAATCCCCGGAAGCGTTATGACTATCGAGATGTTATTCTATAAGAAGTTTGACGCTCTTACCTCGGTTGCCCCAACCAACTGGATGATTACCAACGCCCCTGATGTCTATCTTTATGGATGCCTATTAGAGGCTGAACCATTCATTATGAATGATCCTAGAGTGCAGTTATGGGCTGCGGCATTTGAGCAGTCCATTACATCCATGCAGGAGCAGGATAACAAGGATCGTCATTCAGGTTCCGCACTTAGAGTGATGAATACGAGTGGATACTGGTGACAGCCCCGATAACATGGGCTGAGGCATCCACGCCTATAACTTGGGCTGCTGTAGGTATTAACTGGAATAGCCCAGCAAAAGCAAATACCTCCACTCTTTCAATAAATGGTGGATATAGCAATCTAAATAATAGTACAATTTCAGCGTCTATAGCCTTTGCTAATAACATGGGAAAGGTTCACGCGACAACGCTTGCAACGTCAGGTGTTGTGTCATTTGGTCTACAAAATGCACTAACATCAGCAGGTGGTTTTACACTTGCTAATGATATATCCTTTGGCACGACTATGGACTACACAATCAGTAGTGTGTTATCTGCTGTTAGTGTTATAACTATCCCTTTAAGCGTAACCTATGTAAACGCAACCAACCACGCAGAGTCTATATCTATAGATTCTACAATGAATGTATCATCTTCTAATGACTTCCTATGGGTTGATGTTAGTGATGTTGCTACAACTTGGACAGATGTAGAGTATCCAAATTGAATATAAATCCAACAATGACGGCCGATGGAGGCTTACACATGACACACGATTCAGATATGAACCTCGGTCTAAAAAACATTTGGGAGTTTATTTGCTATGACTCCAATGGGGCCGAAAAATGGCGCGAGAAAAGAAAGAACCTAGTAGTAACCGCAGGACTCAATCATGTCCTTAGTTCCTGCTTTGATGCTGGCACTCAGATTACCGCATGGTATGTAGGATTGAAGGCCGCTGGCTCTGTCGCTGCTGGTGACACTATGTCATCCCACGCTGGATGGGCAGAGAATACGGATTACTCTCAGTCTGTACGTCAGACGCTAACTCTAGGGACTGCGGCATCTGGAAGTATAGATAATACTGGAAACTTAGCAACGTATTCAATTAATGGAACCGCTACAATAGCGGGTGCTTTCATTAACTCTGACTCTGCTAAATCAGGAACTGCTGGAACACTATACGGTGCTGTTGACTTTGGCTCTGCTAGGTCTGTTATCTCCGGGGATACTCTTACAGTTACAGTAACCCTTACTGCTGCATCTGCTTAATAGGGGGTTATTATGGCGGTAGAAACAGCCTCATATATTAGTCAATTAGTTAATACTAATCCCGTAGTCGGCGATCCAGTTGGCGAGGGAGATGACCATCTCCGCTTAATAAAGTCGGTGTTGCAATTACAGTTCCCTAATCTTACTGCGGGTGCAGTTAATACTACCCAAACAGAGATGAATCTTCTGGATGGTGTTACTGCCCTCGTTTCTCTTGGTTCCGCAAATACATGGACAGCAGGGCAGAGAGGAGAGATCACCGCACTTACATCAGCCACGACAGTAACCATTGACATGGCTGACTCCAACAACTTTTCATGCACGATGGCGCACAACATTGTGTTTGCTAATCCTTCTAATGATACCGCTGGTCAGTGTGGTTCTATCTTCCTTACACAGGATGGTACAGGATCAAGGACGGCCAGTTGGGGAACTGATTGGGACTTCGCAGGAGGTACTGCACCAACCCTTACCACGACAGCGGCGGCTGTTGACAGAATAGATTACGTTATCTTGGACGCAACAAATATTCAAGCAGTGGCAACTCTTAATTACTCATAATGCCTGTATTTAATAACATCCTTGCTGGCTCATCTGGTCAGTCTTCTGGCTATGACATAGATCAGTCGTTGCGGTTTGATGATGGTGATTCTGCTTATTTGAGTAGGACTCCCGGTAGCGCAAGTAATCAAAAGACTTGGACTTGGAGTTCTTGGGTAAAGCGGTCAAATCTAAGTGCTTATCAAAACTTTTTCGATGCTCATACAGACAATAACAATAGATTGTATCTTGCGTTTAACGCTTCAGATAAGTTAGAGATTTATGGCACAAATAGCGCTTCTAACATATTGGTGTTATCAACCACCGCTGTTTATCGGGATGTTGGCGCTTGGTATCATATTGTTTTTCAACTTGACACAACTCAAGCAGTCGCCGCAAATAGAGCAAGGCTGTATGTCAATGGAGAGCAAGTAACAGTTTTTGATACGGCCACATATCCCGCTCAAGATACAGACCTTCATGTTAATTCTACTGTTCCTCATCGCATCAGTAGTTATGCTGGAGGGTCAAATTATTATGATGGCTACCTAGCAGAAGTCTACTTCATAGACGGCACAGCCCTAGACGCATCATCCTTTGGTGAAACAGATGCCGCTACTAACCAATGGAAACCCATAGAGGCAACAGGACTTACATACGGAACTAACGGGTTCTACCAGAAATACTCATCCACGGAACTAGCGAATAGTTTTACGGATAGTAGTTCTTCCGCTCACACCATAACCAATAACGGTAGTGTATCCAACACTGTAGCAAAAAAGAAGGTTGGACGCAGTTCTATTAGTTTTAGCGGCTCAAATAGATTAACAATTACTGACTCTGATGGTATTTCAGGAAATGATAATTATACATTAGAGGCTTGGGTATATGTTTCAGACACGGTTAATTCAGGTGGTGAGGTATTCATAAGCGTTGGGGATACTAGATCCACTAAATCAATCGTAGGTCTTGGTTTTTTAAATGGTGGCGCTTTTAGAGTCTGGCATTTCGCTGATGATTGGGCGCCGGGAACAAGTATTACTGCCGGGCAGTGGAACCACATTGCCTTAACTTACGATGGGACAACAGAAACTCTCTGGGTGAATGGTTCTGATGCTGGAAATAGATCGGCGGGTACTTTTTCTTTAGATGGATTGCCTGTAGTTATTGGCGCTCAAGATTGGGATGGTGCTGGCAGTTATCCATTAACCGGATGGATGGACGAAATCCGTATCTCCGACTCAGCGCGGTACACCACAACATTCACTCCATCTACCACAGCATTCACCGCAGACGCAAACACTAAACTCCTTATCCACTCAGACTTTGATGGTGGACTAGGCGCAGATAGTTCTGGGAATAAAAACGATTTCACTCCTACCAATCTGGTTGCTACAGATGTTGTAATTGACACTCCCACGAATAACTTTGCTACTTTGAATCCTTTGCTTAAGTGGTATGGCTCACAGACATACTCTGAAGGCAATCTAAAAATCAACAACACAAGTGGTTACAACGCTAATGTTTCTACGATTGGAGCATCTTCTGGAAAATGGTACTTTGAGTTCAGAGTCGGTGCGTCATCACAGTCGATTGGTGTTATTGGTAATAAAACAGTGGGCTGGTGGGATGGTAGTGCTATATACCCACAAGATGCATCCGGTGTGTTCGTCTACTATGGCAACGGTAGAGTAAATATTGATGGCACATACGCCAATACCTTAACCTCTTTTACTGATGATGACATTATTGGTACTGCGTTAAATCTTGATGATTCCGAAATCACCTTCTATAAAAACGGAGTAGTACAAAATAGTGGAGTAGCGATTGCCCTTTCTGGGGATATAACTAATTCTTCAGTTTTTAACTTTGGGATGGTAACGTATGTTGCGACCGCAGCAAAGAGCGGATGGGCCAATTTCGGACAAGATTCCTCATTCGCCGGAACCGAAACAGCACAAGGAAATGGCGGTACTGGCGAGGACTTCTATTACACCCCACCTACAGGATACAAAGCGTTAAACACGGACAATATGTCCAACCCTGCTATCGCTGATCCTACTAAGCATTTTAATACTGTTCTTTACGATGGAGGAGATGTAACAGGAAGTGTAGCGGTTACTGGCGCTGGTTTTCAACCCGATCTTGTCTGGCTTAAAACTAGAGTTGATGCTTATTCCAATCAACTACATGATTCGGTCAGAGGTGCTGCAAGTGGCCCGGTATATTCAGATTTAACTAATGCAGAAGATGCTTCTTATCCAATAGCAAGTTTCGATAGCGATGGATTTAGCACCGGTACTCAATCAAGCAATACAGGCCAAAATGCAGATAGTATGGTCGCATGGAACTGGAAAGCAGGAGGCACTGCTGTATCCAATACTGATGGAACTATAACGTCATCAGTTAGTGCGAATCCTACGGCGGGTTTTTCTGCGGGAACCTACATTGGAAACGGAACAGCAGGAGCAACTGTAGGTCATGGCCTTTCGGTAACACCCGAAATGATAATTATTAAAAACCTTGATGACCCAGTGGCACACAATTGGGCCGTCTACCATGAATCTGTTGGCGCAACAGCGGCACTGGCACTTAATGAATCTGGAGCGATAACAACATCAATTTTGTTTTTTAACAATACAGCACCAACATCATCTGTATTTTCAATTGGAGTAGGAGGAACAAACACCAATACCTACAGTCGTGTGTTTTACGCCTTCAATTCAATAGAAGGCTACAGCAAGGTAGGATCGTCGTACACGGGTAATGGTAGTGCAGACGGAACTTTTATCTACACGGGCTTCAAACCAGCCTACGCAATATTTAAGCGTACAGGTTTTAGCGCTGATTGGGTAGTATTTGACGACAAACGAAACCCGTATAACGCTGTAGATACAAGGCTATATCCTAATACTAGTGCTATAGAAAGTACCGCTGGGGCTGGATATGCAGATATGGATTTTGTTTCTAACGGTATAAAAATTAGAGGCGATAGCGCTATGTATAACAATTCTAGTGGGCCATATATATTTTATGCTGTAGCCGAATCACCATTCAAATATTCTAACGCGAGGTAACCCATGTGGTACTCAACTCAATTCGGAACAATTAAAACGCCTCGTGCGTTAACAATCAATAGCATCCAACACCCTGCAAACATATTCAGGGCATGGACTAAGGCAGAACTACTAGACGTAGGCATCGCTCCTGCTCGTGTAGACGCTCCTGACAGCCGCTACTGGAACACTGGGCAAGAGTCCTACACCTTTACTGATGGCGAGTGGGTGATCTCCTACGCCAGCACAGAGAAGGATGTAGAGCAACTCAAAACTAACGTCATCTCCAAGATAAACGCACACGTTGGCTCACTCCTGTCCTCGTCTGACTGGCGAGTAATCAGAGAGGCTGACGGTGGTACTGCTATGTCTGATGAATGGCGTACATACCGTAACGAGGTTCGCGCTCACGGCAACTCTCTTGAGTCTGGTGTAGAGGCGTTCGCATCAGTGGATGCAGTGCGGAACTTCCAGAATCATCCAATACAGGAAGAGAGGAAGGTATCCACCTACGATGATGAAGGTGTGGAAACCATTGGCCCTGAAACTGAAACGTATGATAGGACTGTGGATAAAACTATTTGGGGATGGCCTGACGCTCCTGACGAAAAGGTTGATCCTTACCATGTGAGATACATATAATGGCATTAGAAAGCGCAACATACATTAGTGGATTAGTTACTACAAATCCCACAGGTTCTGACTCTATAAGTCAGGGTGATGATCATATCCGTTTAATTAAAACGGTTCTGAAAAACTCACTGCCAAATGTAACCACTGCTACAACTCCGCTTGTTAGCGTAACCCATGCTATTCAATCTAGTACATCTACCTTTAGGTCAGATACTTATATAGATACAGGGTGGAGCATTACACATAATAAAATATCCACAACATCTACATTATACGTTCATGTAGACGGGATGAATGATGTTTTTTCCGCATGGGATGGTGGCAGTGATCACCAATATACTGATATAAGGTTGTCAAATACATCTGGCACTTTGATAGTGGGGACTACTGACAATATTAGAGTTGGGGACATTAAGGATTTAGTTCCTAGTGGGTTATCCTCTTGCGAGTATGGTTTTGGAATGTCACATACTTGGAAAGTGATTGCCGCTAATTGCCCAGACGGAACTTCTGGAAACAATACTTTTGATATATGGTCTAAACAACCAACCGCTTCTGGGGGAGGAACTACTTTTGTAAGTGGTACTATGGTTGTTTGGGAGATAGAAGAATGAATAATGTAACATTGAGTAATATCCTTTGGGCTGCCGTTCCGGGCGAGGGTTTTGGTATCTATGGTTCTGTATCTAATGAATCAGATTATAACGCAAAGGTCGTATACAACAACCCCCCACAAAAACCAGCATGGTCTGTAGTTCAGTCAGGAGAAAATCCAGAACAATGGAATGTTATCAGGGCCGAAAGAGATGGTAAATTATCTTCGTGCGACTGGACGGTACTACCTGATGTTCCTCTTGATCCATCTGTTCTGGCAGAGTGGGAAACATATCGTCAGGATTTGAGAGATGTCACAGATCAGAGCGATCCATTTAATATTGTCTGGCCTACTCCCCCAGCGTAATGCCGCTAGTACCTATCGACAATGTAGGACAGGTGGGCATCATACAAGATGTGCCACCCTACGAGTTGCCGCCTAACGCTTGGTCTGGTGGAAATAATATAAGAGTATTGGATAGTGGAATTAAAAAGATTCGTGGCTATACGGAAGCCTTAAAAACTATCACATTCCCACCATACTATTTAACTCCCTATGAAGATTCTGCGGGAACATACTACTGGCTGGCCTTTGGACAGAATAAGGTTGCTGTATGGGATGGCTCTACTTGGACAGATATAACTAGGCAAGCAACAAATACCCTTAATGGGGCTATAAACGCATCCGTCACCACTATCGCATTGACTGACGCGAGCGCGTTCCCTGTTAGTGGAACTATCGCTCTAGGAACGAAACAGGTAGCAGTAGGAGCAACCAACTATTATGAAGAAATAACATATACTGGTAAGTCAACTAATGACCTGACAGGGTGTACTAGGGCTGCTGGTTCTGTTGCCCATGAAGATTTGTCTGTTGTTACCCCAGTTGGAACTACCGCAACAACTGATAATAATTATGCAGCCACTGAGAATACTAGGCGTTGGACTACCACCAACCTTAATGGACTACTCATCGCAACTAATGGCTATGATGCTCCACAGATGTGGCCGCTTAATAGCAGCGGGATTCCATCTAAAATAGTACCCCTCAGAGAGTTGCAGAACTGGAGTGTTGGCACTACAAAAGAGGCTGGCAACTCGACAAACAAGAGTGAAGTTATACGCTCATTCAGAACCTTTCTTGTTGGCCTTAATTGGACTAACGTGGTTGATAGGGGTAATGTAGAACCAAGAATAGTTAAGTGGTCTACAGAGGCTTCATATTTTACTGCTCCCGTAACATGGGATTCTTCAGATGCAACTTTGGACGCTGGAGAGTATGAATTAGCAGACACTCCGGGGGCCATACTAGACGGTTTACCGCTGGGTGATTCCTTTATAATATATAAAAATGACAGTATCTACATAATGAACTATGTAGGTACACCCTACATCTTTTCATTCAAGTTACTAAGCCCAACTATAGGAGCGTTATGTAAGAACTCTGTGGTAGATTTTGAGAACGGCCATTTCTTTATGGGCAACTCAAACTTCTATCTTTGTAATGGGCAAACTGTAACACCTCTTCTTACTGGCAAATTACGAAGGGCAGTATTTGATGAGATTGTTGCTGGTGATCTAAACGACCCTTCATGGGAAAAGAGTTTTGTTGTAGCCGACCATGTTCATAAAGAAATTCTAGCCTGTTATCCCACAGAAAGTTCTACAGTAGTAAACAAGGCTGTTATATGGAACTGGGAAAAGAACACATTTACATTTAGAGATTTGCCAACTACCTCTCATATTTCAAATGGTATTTTAGCCGCCCACCCCGGCGGTAAAGTATGGGATACCTCAACTAACACATGGAATGAGGATTCTGAAGCGTGGGGATCATCAGATTATGACACTCATCTAGAGAATCTTGTGTTTGCCGATGTAAGCAATACCAAATTCTACAGAGATAATTCCGGGAATAAGGAAGATACTTCCAACATGACAGCGTATATAGAGAGGTCTGGTTATGACCTTGGCGACCCTCAATCAGTAAAGTTTGTATCTGCTGTATACCCTCAGATAGAGGTCAGCGGGGACAATACCGTAAATGTGTATATAGGCAGACAGATGAGTACAGAGGATGCAATCACATGGGAAGGGCCAGTAGCCTTTAACCCTAACTCACAGTCTAAGGTTTCATGCAGGGTAAGCGGGAAATACTTTGGGGTTAAGGTAGAGTCTACTACCGATATAGATTGGAGGTTACATGGTCTAGCCTTTGAAGTACAGCAGAGCGGCACACGAGGAATAAGATCATATGCCTAGTGTCGCACCTAGTAAGGTTGTAAAATCTGTAAACAGATGGACTCCTAACCCAGCCCCGGTTGGTAATGAGAACCTTTCTGATTACCTCTTCCATGAGTTAAACAGACTATCCGATGTTCTGTTTAACTTGGATGTATTCAGACTGGAGCCTACTTTTAAAGCCCCTCTAAAAAGCAGGGAAGGAGATATGAGATATGCGGCAGGGTATGGGACAACAGGCGCTTGGGGTAATACGTTGGGCGCTGATGGTATCTATTGGTATAACGGCACTGCTTGGACAGCCCTCTAACGCAGACGGGAGTAGGGCCAGTTTCCTAATGGTGGATGATGGGTGGATGACACTTAACTACCTACATCCCAACGCAGAAAAACTTAGAATGAGAGCGGCAGCACTAGCAAACGGTGATACTCACATCTATATATACAGTCGTAATGCTGGAGATAATTTCGGTAGTTCTTTTAAGAACGTAAGCGCCATAAGTCCTAAGCCAGATTGGGAGTCGCAACTGGACGCCTTGAATGACATAGGGTTAAGTCCAATCATGTGGCTTACACCTGACGATAGCCCAAGCATTACCTCTCAATCACTGGACGCTCAGAAGGCTCACTTCAGCGAGATCGTCCGTAGGTTTGATGACAAGGTTACAGGGTATGTCGCCTGCTTAGAATGTGATGAGTATTGGAGCGCCGCGAAAACTAATGCTCTGGTCGCTCATTTAAAATCAATCACTGACAAACCAGTTGGGGTTCATCTAACCTCTGGTATTGGTGGACACAAGGGGAATAAGGAATACTATGCAAATGCTGATTATGTCTACCTTCAGACTGGTTGGGATAAGACCCCCGCAGAGATTACTGCGATGGTTAAGCAAGCGATTGCTGTCACAGGCAAGCCGGTTGTTGCGTCAGAGTATGCGAAGGAGAGCCGATCAGCAGCGGCTAGGGCGTTAGGCGATGCCGCTTGTTTAGCGGGAGCCGTAGGCACAGGAAACGGAAGATCAGTAGATTTCTGCGGTCAGAGAGAGCAGAAAGTGGAATGGTACAAGGAGTACGAAACGGAGATGATCGTTGCTGGAGTCGTGATGGCAACCCTTTACGCCGTATCTCGATTCGACCTACCCCTCCAGTTGAGAGCAACGGAGGACGGTTATCAGATCGGCGCGGTGAAGAAGATCACCCAGAACCAGTCGATAGGTTTGAACTATAGAGATGACGGGGCAGTAATGACCTACTACAGGATTGAATTTTGAAGGCGCATCTTATTAAACCAGAAGATGTCGCTTACCTTTGGCAAGATGTTGCGCCAATGCTGGCTAGAGTTACAGAAAGAAGTGAAGGAGAGATGGAGCCTGACGATTATCTAGAAACCCTAACACAGGGCGCTATGCAGTTATGGGTTGCCACGGAAGATAACAATATTATTATAGCGATGGTTACTCAAATCATAGCATACCCACAAAAGAAAGTTCTCAGAGTTATTGCAATAGCAGGTGAGAAATTTATAGAAGCGCACAATCAGTTCAATGCCGTGATAGAGGCTTTTGCTATCAGGGTTGGATGTTCCTCTATGGAATTGTGGGGCAGAAAAGGATGGAAGAAAATGTTACCAGAATGGAAAGATTCATACATAGTCTTTACTAAAGACTTACAAGGGAGGATGCACTAATGTCAGGTGGAGGAAATTTTCAAGGAAATCAAGGAGCCGGGGGATGGCAACCACCTGCGGGAATGCCGGGTAGTTCTGACATGGGGTCTGGCTCTTGGGGTGGAAACTATGGTAATCAAACTGGGCAACGCCTACCCGGATTCGTATCGGGTGGCCCTGATGATCCCGCTAATGGTGGGTCTGGTTATATGGGTGGTGGTGGCAACACTATACGGCCCGGTTGGGGTGGAAATGTACAGAACCCCGGTATGCCGGGTAATTATGGATGGTCGCCATCATACGGTTATCCTAATGGTGGATGGGGGTATAATAATTCTCCTCCTCAGTGGCAACCCCCAGTACAGAACCCCGGTATGCCGGGAATGGGGAAATATCCTAAAGAGGGGGTTGGGACAGGCGGCACTGGAGATGTGGCAGCACCTGATCCTTGGGCTGGCATTAGTCAAGGCCGCTTAGGACAGGCTAGGAGATTTGCTAACGCTGGTCAGTTTGGTAGAGCGAAACAGCAGATTGGCCTTGGTGGTGGAAACTGGGATGATGTTGGTGGTCTGCTAAGAACGGAAGCCGCTGCTGATGAAAACTACGGTGGTGATTGGAATTGGGGCGGGGCATCTGCCGATGATGTTGCTCAAGCACAACGCTTTGCTAATGCCGGTATGATGGGTAGAGCAAAAGGAGTTATGGGCGACAACTGGAACAAGCAAATGAATACACAATTTCAAGCAGAAGGAAATGCTAATCCCTATGTTAAGGGGGAGTCTATGGGCTTTGATTGGGGCGCTACATCCGCCGGAAGGTTGGCAGAAGCCAAGAGGATGGCGGCTAGTGGTAAGATGGGAAGGGCTAAACAACAGTTTGAATTAGGTGGCGGAACATGGAGTCCCCAGATGAGCCATCAGATGAGAGCATGGCAAAAGGGTAACGCGTAATGGGAGGCGGAGGCGCGTGGAAAGAAAACCATAAGGGAATCCTAGATCACGCTAGGGATTTACACTACGATCATGTCCCCGGTATAACCCTACCAGCCGCTGACGCAAGTAAAGAAACTTGGACTACCGCTATGGATGCCTTCAATGATTGGAAGGCTAGAGAGAGAGCGAAGGAGGCATCAGGTCAGGCATGGTGGCAGACCTATAAAGGCGGTGATGAAGGTGGTGGTGGTGGTGGAACACCCCCGGGTGGGGGAACAGGCCCACCTGATTGGGATAACCCCGATCCCGGCACTGGTACAGGCCCATACCCTGATTCCAATATATATTTCCCCATGCTCGTCCCTGAATACAACGACCCTAAAGCGCAGGACTGGTCACAGTATATGCCACAAGGACAATCAGGACTACTCTACCAGCCTTGGAGTCAAGAGTATGGCGAGCAGTTTGTTCAGCCTAATATATGGGATTATCAACCCCCTGAATTGAAGGTGGGTAGACCACAGTATTATCAGAACCCTCTAGGCATAATGGACGTAGTAGACTATGTGCCGCCTAGCGAGTCTACTACTACTAACCCCAATGACGATCCGGGTAGTCAGACTGATGGCACTGGCGGTAGTACGGGGGGTGATGAAGATAACATAGATAATATGGGAAATACGCTGGGGCTGTTTCCGGGGGATCAAGGTTATCTCTTGGGGATGGCGATTGCGGCTGCAAAGGCAGCCGCTGCTGAGGCGGCTGATCGACTTGGCGGCGATTCGCATGACAATGGGAATGACACTGGGGATTCTGGAGGCCATCACGGTGGTGCGGAAGGTGGCGCTGGTGGCGGTCATTCTAATAAATAGAGGAATATAATATGGGCGGCGGAACACAAGTAAGCACATCAACCACGGCTCCGTGGGAGGAACAGATACCCTACTTAACGTCAGGGTTTAGGGCGGCTAAAGACCTCTACAATAAAGGAGTACCCGAATACTATCCGGGTGAAACCCTTGCTGGATTTGACCCTGCCCAGACAGCGGCTCAGAAGGCCACCCTTGGGTATGCAATGGGGCCGAGAGCGGGGGGAATGCAAGCAGGTGCAGAGGGTGCGCTTATGCGTAGCCTTGGTGGTCATACAGGCTTTAACCCCTATCAAACCTACGACCTGTTAGCAGGTAACGTTAGGCAAGGGCCGGGTACACCATATAGGGCGATGGAAAACGCTCTAACTCAGGGTGTGATAGGCAACCTACAGAAGAACATACTCCCCGGAGTACGACAGCAGCAGGTGCAGTATCAACCCGGAGGCTCAAGCAGAGCAGGGTTAATGCAGGACAGGGCGGTAACAGATGCAGTACAGTCTGGCCTAACCAAGCCTCTCGCAGATATGTATAGCAGCGCCTATAACACTGCTCAAGGTATGAGACTGCCAGCCGCTAATCAGATCATCGGTCAGCAGCAGTTCGGTCAGCAGCAGTATCCCAACACCATGAATGCCCCGCTATCTATGTATAATGCTATGGGTAAGGTAGGGGCAGATCGTAGAGCGATGACGCAATCCGCTATAGACCGTGACATGGCTCGATACGAGTATCAGGCTAACGCTCCTATGAACGCACTACGAAACTATATGGCTATGGTGACTGGGGACTACGGGTCTACAGGAACACAGACTACACCGGGGCCAAGTGGGTTAAGCCAGATAGGTCAGATAGCAGGTATAGCATCTACATTGTTCGGAATGTCTGATGTCAGACTAAAAGATAATGTAACTCACATAGGTATAGACAGGGGATATAATATCTACTCTTGGGACTGGAACGAGAAAGCCTTAGAGTTAGGGGTTGATACCCCAACCTACGGAGTGATGGCTCAGGAAGTTCTTGAGACTAATCCTGATGCAGTAGAACTCATGGATAATGGGTACTACGCTGTCAACTACGGAGAACTATAATGGATGAGGATATTACACTACAGGAAATCTTGCGAAGACTGGCTGAAGAGAATCCAAATATATACCCTGAGACACCATCATGGATGTCGCCATTCACTAGAGGCGGTATTGGGCTAAAGGAATATGGGCCGCCACCTGAGTCTTTTTATCCTAACCAAATAGGTATTCCACCTTCAGGGCCGCAAGTTGCTGTGGAAAATTATGAAGCACAGAATCCTGTTAAAGAGGAAGAGCCAAAGGCTGATGATGATGACTACCTCAATCAACTGATGATGGCTGCTCTAATGAAGGGTGGTAAGAAGGGTAAGATGGGGCAGTTGGCTGGAGCATCTGGTGGAGATATACCCTTCGGTGATGCTTGGTCAATGAGAGCGCCTTGGGAAAAGGATTACAGGTACTTATCATGAATTTTGTTGACCTCCTAAAGAAATCTTTTATGAATAGTTGGACGGGTGGTTCGTCCATTGATCCAAGTACAGGTAAAATTGGAAAGCCTAATAGGTATCATGGCAAGGGTACGTTTGAAGACTTTGAGTTCAAAGATATATTCGATAATGACCGGTGGGTTAGAGAAGATATAGGTGATCCTAATCCTAAAAGCGATAGGCAGATGCAGACGAGTTACTATATACCTAGACAAACCGGGGAGAGTCTACGATCTTCTATGGATGATGCGTCCCCTATACAAGAGCCTTCGCCAACTAAACCGGTGCTGGATTTAGATATATCTTCTGGTAGAATACCTATTGATAGCCGTAGTATACCGGGCAACAGATGGAATGGGGCAAGAATCCCTGACCCAAGACGGCCTACTGCGATTGCGAGACCTCCTCATAGACAAATAGGGCAGCGGCCACCAACGCCATTGTTAGGTCAACAGGGCAATCTCAGGACTAGGTTAACCGGCCCTCCTTCTTCAAGACCTCCTGTTACCGGGCCATATAACCCTCAAAGCATAGATAGTTTTGCTGAGTACGATCAGCAAAGGCAGAGGGAGATGGCACGAAGACAGGCTATTCAGAACCAGCGAAGAACTATAAGGGTTCCTCAAGATAAGAATACAGCAGAGGCTATGCGTAGGGCTATGAGCGGTTACGGCCACAGAATTAGCAACCCTCTAAAGACAACTCCTTCATGGAATATAGACGAGGTTATGCGGCAGCGATCATCGCCGCCTTCTTCACAAGGAATCCCTCGAACAACTGGCGCTCCTAGAGGAATTGCTGCGGCATTAGAACAGTATCGGCCAAGCCTTCAGTCTCAAGGGGCTATCGCTAATGATAGCGCAAAGAGGTTAGCGATGGATGCTGCAAGTATTGCTAGATGGGCTTTCCCAAGAACTGGTTTAGGTGCTGCATTATATTCCCCCGACCTTGGCGATCCTAATGAGGCTGATGCCAATGCACCTTGGAGGACAGGTGGCTCTGTCTTTCCTCAAACTCCGGGGCCTCATGATCCAACTGAGAAGATTGTAACAACTCAGGATAGCAAGGGAACTAAGGTCGTGCGAACACAGCAATACCCCATTAACGATACTAGAAATTCTGGACAAATAATGAACATCGAAAGGTTAAGGGAGATGCTAGGAGAAGCATATTTTAAGAGGTTATTCCAATGAACCCAGCAATACTGAAAGCATTAGTCGAAGCCTTAAAGCAGGGCAAAAGATTGTTAGGTCACACACCTAAACAAGCAGCCACTAAAGCAGGGACAAGAGTTAAAGGTGTAGGTCGTGTACCTGAAGAAGCAAAGACTCCTATGTGGAGAGGTAGAGCGCCTAAGTCAGGCACCAGTGGCCCCCGTCCTATGACACACGGTGAGGTGGGGCAACCCCCAGCACTCCCTATGGGTCGGGCTAACCAACTCCTGTATGGCCTTCCTAAGAATAAAAAATGGGGGTATGCCCGTGCTGCTGGACTGCTAGGTGCTGGCGCAGTGGGAACCAACATGATTGGGTCAGCATTATTCGGAGGAGAAGATGAGGTAGCCGCTGACGATGCTAAAGCATATCGTCCACAGTTCGGAGCCTCTACCCCTGAGTGGAATGCCGGCTCTGAAGTACAGTCGCGAGTAAAGTTTCAGCAATCACAAGATGCTAAGTTCAACAGACAGATGAAAAAACTTCTTCTCAACTATGGTATAGTTAATCTTGTTAATCCTGATTCGGGTGAGGAGATGCTGAAGATAGGAATGGCTATTTTAAAGCAAGACCTAGAGGCGAGTGGTGATGCTCGAAAGGCTGAGATATTTGATTCTGTATTCACTCCGGGTAATATGCCTAAGACAGCCAAGACAGCCTACGAGCGAGTGTTAAAAGCCGGAGGCACACCCGCAGATGCCGCTGAAATATCTGGAGCCTATGTTGATATGCGCCCACCAGCAACCTCGCAGAAGAAAGAGGATGTAGCCGCACAGGTAATAGCCTCTGTCCAACAGTTGCTTGCCGTAGGTCAAGACAGTCAAGCAAGAAACCTTCTAAGGCAATATATTATGAGCAACCATATCGGAAGAGCGCAAGACTCCTCTGGTATAGAGCAGCCCATTAATATTCAGGTAGATGAGTGGATGAAGATGTTAGGTGGGGGTGGTGCAAGACCCCGTAACCCCGGGGGAGTAACAATAGATGGCTAAGGTTAGTTTTAGTTATGAGGGACAGAAGTTTAACGCTACCGTACCTGATGACTTCAAACAACTACCATACGCCACCCAGCAAGAGAGACTACTGTCTGCTTTAGAGGATAAACATGGTCAAGTAGATACGCCGTGGAAGCAGAACAAGAACGTACTCGACTACCTGTCCATGCTAGAACGTCCTTTTCAATCCGTAAAGGTTGGAGTGAAGGAGTCATGGTTGGGTTCTAAGTTGCATCAAGCAATGGGAGGTGTAGACCTTACCCCTAACGAGGGATTCTGGACAGGCGCACAGCGTGGTCTTATGGGTAATGATGAGATCAGAACCCAAGACTACCTGCCTGAAGATATGAACCCTTATCTAAAAGGTGTGCTTGGATTTATAGGTGATGTAGCCACTGATCCTCTCACCTATGCTGGCGCAGGTACAGTAAGGGCTATAGGAGGAGGCCTCTCAAAAGCAGGTAAGGCTACTGGCGTAACCCCTCTGATGAAGTCTGCTGCTGATGCCGCTATGAATGTCAAGGTTGGGTCAAGTGAGGTTGGGCTTGCTGACCTTGGACGCATATTTAATGTAGCGTCAGGCAAAGGCAAGGCAGTTAAAGGAGAACTTGGAGAGTCCAACAGAATATATAGAGAGCATGAAGAGTTTACTCGCCGCAATCTAACAGGATTAAAAGACTTCATTACTGCTAGAGCCAAGGCTACTGGTCAGTCTGAAGACGCTATTGAAAGAGTATTCGTTGAAGCGATGGAGCGTAAGCGTATAGAGGTGAAGGATGCTGACGGCAACTTTGAGTACGCTACAGATAGAGAAGGAAACTTTATACCTCTTATAGACAGAGAAACTGGGGATGTTATGGCCGGTTCTGAAGGGGTTATGTACAAAAAAGTCTATGGCGATTTCGTTGCTATGGATAAAAAAACTATAGACATCCTCGGAGAAGAGGGGATAGAAAAACTTACTCTATGGTCTAACTACATGAAGCAACTGGTAGATGAGTCTGCCGCAGCAGGTATGCCTATCCAAGCCTTAGAAGGTAGAGGGTACTTTCCTAGAGTTAGAAACCAAGAAGCAGTAAAAAGAATGAAGGCGTTGGAGTTAGATGAGTTAGGTCAGGAAGATCAAGCGAAAGCATTGTTCGGAACTAACTACAAGCAGGGTCGGAAACTCTGGGATATGTCCTCAGAAGATGCCAACATCATGCTGACTAAGAGACTGAATGAAGTATGGAGGGAGAAGGGTCACAGTAGAGACAATCCTTTAACCACGTTCTTTGATATGTCTCCCGGTCTAGCGTTGGGTACAAGAGCGTTAGTCCAGGCCAAGGCTATACAGAAGAAACACTTTATAGATTCCATTACTGACTCAGGCTATGGTATAGGCCCACAGATATCACGCGAACGATTGACTGAGTTGAAGGCAGAGTTTCATAAACTATACAATAGACCCGCCTCTAAGGAAGTGACAGATGCCGAAGGCAACAAGTCATGGGTGATGGATGAGGAGTTTGCCCAGTTCTCTTATGACAAAACTCTCCATAAAGGAGAGAATGAAATAGGATTATGGCTAAGACAAGGCGATAATGGAGAGTGGCTCAAGAGAGAGATCAACCCTTCTTGGGCAGGTAGGTTAGACAATGCCAATGAACAATTCCGATGGGTGAAGGCATCTCCTGAAGACATGAAAGGTTCAAGAGCAGTCGAAGGTATCCCCGAAGGATATGTTGACAAGGCTAAACTTGATGAAGCATGGCATATTGCATTCAAGGCTAAGGTGGGAGAACAAAGTCTTAGAACTGATGAGTTCCATGATGATGTTGTTGAGATTATTGGTGATATTGAAGGCGCAAGAACCCCATCTTCTATAGGCGAGGCTCTATCAGAGTATACTATACAGCCTACTACAATAGACTCTTATAAGTTAGCGGCTACCCATGCTGATGCAGTAGTGGAGGCCATGAAGAAAAGTTCCGCAGGTGTATTCCACGCTCCTAAGCAGGTGGCGAGACAGATAGAAGATGCTATGGAAGTAATGTCTGGCTCTGCTAAAGGCAATAAAGAAGTGCAGAAGTTCTTAGAACTCTATGACACAACACAGAACTCATGGAAGGCTTGGACTCTAGGTGTACGTCCTGCCTACCATTCTCGTAACGCTATAGGCAATCTATGGAATGCTTACCTTGTTACAGGCATGGGAGAGAACATCCCGAAAGCAAGTAAACTATTGTGGGATGCAGGTAGGCTACAGTATTACGCACGATTCAATGGCGACCCTGCCAAAAGAGCGGAGGTTCTAAGGAACCTTAAAGGTATAAGACTCAAGTCTGAAGAGAGGCCGTCAATAACACCCGGTAAATATCAAGCCAAAGACTACGCTGGTACTGGCTACTCTATGGAGAGGCTAGTTAATGAGGCGATACAGCGAGGTGTAACAGCAGGTCACTACTCGGCTGACAACATCCGAGATATGCAAAGAAGTATAGCCGTTAGAGATGGGAAGGGTACTACATTTGAGAGGACTCTAGGCCCAGAGAACCCGCTTGTTCGGGGAGGCTTTGCTTTTGGTGGGTCAATAGAGGGTAACGCTAGGTATGCTGTGTTCATGCACACCATTCAGCAGATTAATAAAGACCCAAGCAAGTATAAGTGGGTGTCTCCTGACGGGTTAGAGCATAGTTTGGCTGACGCTATCAAGAGTGGTAAGGTTCCTGAAGGATACTTCAAGACTAAGAGTGTTGAGTATAGGGATAGAACTATTAAAGAGTACCACCCTGTGACAGTTGATGACATGATCTTTGATGTGGCTGGTCGAGAAGTGCAAGGTTCTTTGTTTGACTACTCAGATGTATCAGCCTTCGAGAAGAACTATCTGAAGAGAGCGATGCCATTCTACACATGGACAAGGAAGAACATCCCAGTTCAGTTCGAGCATCTCATTAAGAACCCTCAACGGGCAGAGAAACTAGCCATTGCTAAGCAACAGTTTGAGCATGAGACAGGTGAGTTAGATCACACTGACTACGGTAAGTTCTGGAGCGAGAGGGTTCCTGTGTTCTTAGGTAATGAAACGGATGGAGTCATAAAGGCTTTTACCCTGCTCAATCTATTACCAATGGCCGACCTTCAGAGGGTGCATACACCACTCAATCTTATTAACGAGATGGTCAGCCCTATCCCGAAACAACTGTTCGAACAGATAGCCAACTACGATTCCTTCATGAAGAGGGAGATCAAAGCCTACCCCGGTGAGACTCATGACTTCATGGGTATCAAGATGGCTCCCCGCATACACCATCTTGTTAAACTTTTAGTACCCCTAACTGAGATCAATAGACTTAATCCCGCAGGTGTATTTGGTGAGCGCATACTCGACCCCAAGACTGGCGTTCCGACCAAGCAGACTGATGCTTACTTTGGGTTAGGAGCAGAGAGATCAACATATAAAGATACACAAGAGAGCGCGAGATGGTTAAGATTCTTTAGTGGCGTTGCAACTTATAATGTAAATCTTGATCGTGACAGATACTTTATGAACAAGAATCTTAGAAAAGATTTGGCTGAACTTAAAGGTAAACTGAAGTGGGCATTAAGGAAAGGACAGAATAGGAAGGCAGAAGAACTAATGGATTTGATTGAGGCAGTTGAGCATCAAGAAACCACTGACCCATTCGAGAGGAGAACATGAAGAACTTACTACTAGCGATAGCCTTATCCTTTATTGGAACACCTCTGTTAGCAGAAACGGACAGACCAAATGACATGACGGACAAGCAAGTCCCCATCATGCTCCACTGTTTCCCAAGTTTCGCTAGAGTGGTTGAACTACTAGGTAGGGACTACCAAGAGGCGCCAGTTATGCTAGCCCACATGAGTCCTACCACAACTATGGTATGGTTTACCAATAAGGAGATGTCTACTTCCACACTAGTAGTGACCAAATCCTATAAGGATTCTGAGGAATCCTGCATCATGTGGAATGGATCGAGTGGGGCGGGTATGTCATTCAGTTTAAATCCTGAGCCAAACTTCCCAGAGAAAGGAGCAGAAACAAGTTGGAATGAATCCTAATGGAACTTACTATCTTGATTGATGCGTTGCTAGGCATGATGCTTTTAATCACCGGCTTCGTGCTTAAAAGGATATTTTATTTGTTCGACAACTTGATGAAGGAAGATAAAATCCTGCATGATCGAATTACTAAAGTGGCAACAGATGCGGTTAGCCGTTCAGAATTGAATGGCGCGATAGATAGAGTCCTTAATAGGATAGATAAGATGGAAGAACGATTGATGAGCAAACCATAGGAGATAATTATGTGGACAAAGTTTCAAGCATTAGAACCCGGAGTGAAGTGGGGCATAGTAATAGTAGTGGCAGTGATATTCGTACTGGCCGCAGTTTATGGATCACCCTCGCCCTCTGTTGTTTCGCAGTAGGATGCACGACAGTAAAGAAGGCGACAATAGTAGCAACGGGAGCGGGTCTGGGTGCGACTGCGGGGGCTGTCTTGTCGGGGGGTGTCCTTGCACCGATAGCGGGAGCCATGACGAGTGCATTTGTGGTCGATGTGGTTACAGAGATATCCCACAGGACGGCGGTGAGTGATATGGACTGCGCCCCTGATAATATATGGACAATCATGCAATCATTAGTGGAGATAGGTGGATGGGCATTACTGCTGATATTTGTAGCACCGATGGTGATCGGATGGATACTACCCGGCCCACTGGAGAGAAAGAAAAAGAATTAGTCGTAGTCGAATGGCGCGACATCATAGCAACAGCAGGGTGGGAGAAGTCAGTAGACTGCCCCACCCTTTTCTCTGTTGGATGGTTGCTAAGTGAAGACGAGGATACAATCCTCATCGCTAACACAAAAGACCCTGAAGATTTTACGGAAGATCAGGATCAGATTGTATATTACGGACTGACACGTTTTCCCGCTGGCGTTGTTGTTCGGCTGCAACATATACCTTTAGCGGAGTACCCCATTTTCTCTCAAATACTGAATCCCAAGTCAACCCCTTCGGACTAAGTATCCCTTTCTTTGAAAGCATCCAGCAGTCACGGGCGAAATAATACTGAAGGCTCTCCTTCTGTCGCATCAACTCCACTGATGCCTTGCTCCTGCCTCTCTGGTTTATCTTAGCGTAAGCCTTTCTCTGCTCAAGCAACTTATTTTTACCACCTTTATGCTTAGTCCATTTGCTCATCGTGTGATTGACCTCTGTGTAACAGAGTGGATAGCATCGTAGTATCCCTCCCCGTCTAGTCCCACTAAAGTTATAACACCACGCCACCACTGGTACTCAGTATCCTTACACCAGTTCTCTTTGTACTCAGGATGAGAGTAACACCCGGCACTCAATCCAAATATCTTCTGACCGTCAGGTCTGGTAGATTCTTGGTGACTGATTAGATGGCTATGCCCCTGTACAGCAGAGCAATGCAACTTACCAATCATTGAGTTGCCTATGTTTATGCCAGATATAGGGCGACCCATTGCCCCAGTTGTGAAGTAATGACTGAACGATATACCCTTAATAGTCAAGCACTCCTTGAACGGGGTACACTTCCAACCAAACTTCTTATACTGTAGGTCATCAATAGATATAGTACCATCCAGTTCGGCTGAACTTTCAGTAGCCCTATCTATTCTATTCTCGTGATTACCCAAGGTCATATAAAGTTTAGGCTTGTACTGCTTAACTTTAGCCTTGCCACGCTTAGAGTTGTGTCCCCTTATAGGGGCGAACAGTTTCTCTTGAGCATCTACCACTACTGCCACATCATTCTTATACCGCCTCCCTTCAAACCCTTTAGTCCCTTTATCATACGAGGATAAGGATGGTAGGTCGGCCATATCTCCCAGACATACAACAATATCAGGCTTAGTATCCACTATGTACTTACCCAATGCAGTAAACCTATCGTTATCATAGGATGGACTAGCATGAGGATCACCTATTACTAGTAGGTTCATTTGTTTTCTCCAGTTTGTCTTTGTCATTCTTAATCCTAAGTGAACTCCACTGTCTTAACTCAAGACATTTCTTGAACACATTGAAGTGATCCTTTGGTTCAAATACTTTCTGCTCGTACTCTCCTGTCTCTTTGTCGAGTCTTAGTATAATCCCCAAAGGCCACTGCCTTAACCCATCAATCCTCTTGATTGCCTGGGCATACGCTGTCACTTGTAGATGGTATGGCTTGTAGATTTTCTTAGAAGTCTTGAAGTCAATCACGCATACTCTTCCGTTTATCTTAGCCACTGCATCCACAGTACCAGCATACTTATACTTGTCACAGTACACCTTACGCTCTGAAGATAACCACTCAGGCTCGTACTTCTCTTCCCATTCAAGGAATGCCTCGATACTATTGTTATTACCCGGCCCTTCCTTGTTGAATATACATCTACCTGTATAAATATACTCCTCTATCCATTCATGGGTATAGTTACCTATCTCCAGAGCCTCAGCAATGATACGGTGATACTCCACATCACCTATGCTGATAGCCCAGTTGGTTAGGTTCTTCTCAAAGCAAGCGTCTATGATCCTAGTCACTGACGGTATCTTAACATCATTTACCTTGTAGGTATGAGCGATATCATCATACTCTAGTAGGTACTCTTTGCCGTTCTTGTACGATATATACACCTCACACCTCCTGTAATGCCCGTCACGGCGTTTAAATGATGTACCCCTACCTACCCTACAGGGTTAGAAGGGTATGTCATCTACACTGACTGCTGGTTTGTACCCTCCATTCCCTTGCGGTGTGGTCGGCCCCTTACTCCACTTCTCCTTAGCCTGTTCCTTGGTAAGGATGGATATATCAGAGCAATACTGCTTGATAGCATCGTCATCCAAGGGTCGCAAGTCTACCTGAAAGGCAGGTCGATTCTCCCCTGTCTGCTCCTTTATACCAAGCCAGTGCCACCCCGGTTTGGCTACATACATCTTACCTTTGTAATCATCCTGCCAATCAGCGGTCTTGCGATCATTAATCCATGCCCCGCCTCTGTTTTCTACTGTTACTTTGTCCATTGTTTAACTCCGTCTTAGGTTTGCTTGTTCAGTGCGCCATGTTTCCCACATGACCACCGCTGTACTACGATGTGCCTTTATAACTTCATAGTCTGCTATGGCATTTTCATATTTCTCCCTCCATTCAAGGTAGGCCTTACTACGTTTGACCTCATTCTCTGCATCTCCCAAGGTTTTCTGAAACCGTCTGGCCTCAAGCATACCCTTGGCTATCACTATCTTCTCATCCTTCTCCAGACCCTTGACCGTTGCGGCTAACTTGCCAAAGTCATCGTCTGAAGCAGACAAGTAGTGAATGATAGTCTCTACTTTCTCCTCACTTACCAACATAATCTAATACTCCTTGCTTGAATGCCTCTCTCTGCGTCTTCCATATCATTACTCGTTGATGCTCGATCACATTTCTATCTCCATTGTGTACATTAGTGTGGCAAGTATAGCATAGTGGCATCGTTAACCAGTCGTGCGCCTTCAGACCTGTACCCCCACCACCCCAAGGGAAATCAATATGCTTGAGGTGATGGGCTACTACAGTGCCGTCATCCATAGTGCAGTAACAGCATGGTAACGTGGCTACCCAGTTAGTATACTTCTTATTAACCCAACGTCTATCCTTCTCGATCATCGAAAACCTACTGGGTCATTATCCCAATCATGGTTAGGTGCAAGGGCTGGGTCTATTCCACCCATCTCTTCCCAGTTATCCTCATTTCTATCATCATACCTTCCTTCATCCTCGTGAACTCCGCAAGGGTCTTCATCGTATTGATGGGGTACACCATAATACATTTCTTCAGTGCAATGCTCTGGCAATTTCTTAGGACTATAACCTCGCCACACTCTTGTTCCATTTTTGTCGTACACCTTTAGTGTGTCACGGTCTATATTTTTATACCCGTTATTATCAAGCCAATGAAACTCACAGGTATCACCTTTGTAAACATATTGTCTCCATCCTTGAGCGATAAAGGAATATGTTTCTCCACCTATTACTAATTTGTGACTATAAAAGGAACCGTGTTTAGTTTCTTTTCCCATGTTCCACCTACCGGGTTTACGAACTCTATGGTAGGTATACTTTTCTACTACTGCATCTTCGCATTTCATATCTCGCATACTCCTGCTGTGCAAGCCACCTCTTGACTCGCGGTTGTGTTATCCTTGTCCTCGATGATACTCCAGTCGATAGACTCGGGCATTGTCTTACATCTTTCTTCGTACTCTTCCTCTGTTATATCTTCATACGGTGCTTGTTCATACACATGGCCTTCATCTGCTGATGGAAGGAATGAGATACCATTGACTGAATCCCAGTTCTCCCATATCCAAGCACCAACCTGCGGCCACTGATCCTCTGGTATGTAGCAAGTCATTGAAGGCTTGTGTTCACACCAGTATAATGACAACCTCTTCCACATTTCTAACTGCTCGAATGGAGTGATGTCGTGTCGAGTTGTAGACGTTATAGGAGAGGCTATCGGGAACTCAAAGACATACGTTTCACTGTTATGATTGTCTACCTCATAAGGTATACCTGCGTCAATCATCACCTTGGCTAGTGGGTCTTTGATATCATTACGCACTCTGCGGATATAGAATTTTGAGTGACGAGGATGACAGCCTGATGCACTGTTAACTAACTGGCTCACTGTACCACTAGGTTTGACACAGGTGATAGCAGTAGCCGGGTTAATCTTTAATCTCTTAGCCCACCTAGCATTAATATCTATAGCGTGAGACTTCATCTCCTCTAGATATGTTATAGTTAACGGGTCAATCCTATCCCATAATCCAGTGAGTGACACACCAAGCAACCTCTCTTCCTCGCAGTTATTCTTCCATACCTTACGCAAGAATCTGAAGTCAGTCAGGGCCGATTGTAATGTACCCAGTATTGTTGCAGCCTCAATCTTTACCTTTAGCATATCAAGGTTATCATCAGGTCTAACCACAACCTCTGTAAGGTTACAGAATTGTGCTGATCTTAATACTATTTCACTGCACGGATTAGTTCCGAACTCATGCTCAATATCTCTACGACTAGGAGCCATATCCTTACAGGCTTGACGATTAAAGATACCTCTCTCTCCTGATCTACTCTCATAGATAGCGTTCCACTCACGCATGAACGCACCGACATCAGGTTTCTCAGTGTAACAGATAGAGTTGTTAGCCAGTGAGCGTTGAGGATTCTCGACATACCAGTTACCCATCTTAGCGTGACGCATACGTTCATCACTATGATTGGATAGGTTTATCATCGCAGTCCTCCTTACCCCACCGACCACAACACACTCACCGATGTAGCACATGACATCGTGCAACTCGATGGAGTTTAACTTCCTACCTGCTGCACCCTTGAACACATTAGTTATATTATTCAATGCTTTAACGAATGGCTCAGGCCCACTAGCCCTACCTCCAAAGGTCTTTAGTGGTGCACCTGCTGGTCGTACCTTAGACATATCTACCTTGGGAACCTTCCCACTATAGAGCAGTCGAACGTACTCATCGAGGGCAGTTGCCCACCCTAACTTAGAGTCACGCACTCCGATAACAGTATCAGTGTCGTGGAATTCTTCAGCAACCTCTGGCAGTTTATGTATGTGTTGCCTTTCAACTGAGAACCCCAGACCTGTACCGTTCATCTGTATATACAGTGACTCGCCGAATACTCTGATGTGATCGACTGCTACATACGCACAGTTATACCCACAAATATTGTCTCTCTCTAGGCTAGGCCCGGCAGTCATCAAGGCTCTCATGCTAGGCATGACTTCTTTATCCTTGATTAACTCCCGTATACCAGACAGTTCAACGCCGAACTTATTACCCATGTAATCACAGTACCTATCTACTGTCTCATCCCATGTCTCTCTGCGTTTCTTATCTGGTAGATACCTAGCGTACCTAGAGATGGCAATGTAATCCTCATAGACGCTCATTTTATATCCCTGTATTTGAATTCTCCCGTCACACCTTTGTTATAGTCCCAATACTTTCCAACTTTAGGCATATTGAGAGCATCCTTTGCGTTATCATATTTGAATGATGCTGCCTGCAACTTTACAAAAGTTGAATAGAATACATCTCCATCACACTCAGTAAATTCCATAAGAAAATGGCTGCCAATATCAGCAAGTTCTTTAGTAGAATTCGCTAGACTTTTCTGGTCATGATCTGTTTCCTTCTTGTTCTTCGCTCTAGTTTTCATTACGCTTCCCTCTTGAAGTCATCTGATTCATCTTCGCCGAACACACCGTACTTATAGAACCCTGTAATCTTTAGGATTACACGGGACAAGGCCCTCTTCTCCGCCATAGCAACAGGGTATGCTTGCTTTGTATTCTTAGAGGATGCCTCACCATAGGACTCCATCTGTACATCACCCTTCCTAGCAACAGCCTTGATAACCACGAAAGGCGATGCCCAATCAGCCGGTACGATAGACTCAATACAATACTTAACCTCAATGTTATTATGGAACTGAATCTTCTCGATACCACTACGGGTTATGATAGTTACTCCCTTGCCATAAGGTAGGATATATGTATCCTCATCCTTGACCAGCCCATTCTCTACAAACAACTCTCTTAACAACTCGCTATTTGTTGCCATCTTTACGCCTCCGTTTTCTGGCTTGCATTTTTAACCACGCTTTATATCGTGCTTGATTAAGTTCATCTGAATTATCTTGGTTAGGAATCCACCATGTTATAGGATTCTTTACTTTATACATAGGAGATTTAGCCCCCATCTTCTTCCTCCATTTTTACCCATGAGTATGACACCCCGTCATCAGGGGTAGGATATTTACACTTAACCTGTACCGTTCTACCTTCAGTCACTGTTTTAATCGTACCTTCCTCTGGTCGGAAGGACTCATTAATTGATTCAATCAAGGTGTATCTTGGTCGATAACTAAAGTGATCCCGCATCATCTTGTTCCATAGACTGTTCATTTGTTTCCTCTTTAATTAAATTAAAATAATAACTTGCCTTCATCGTCACTAACTCTGGCCCCCTATTCCAAGTGTTAAATAATAAGGGGTTGCATCCATCTGAGTTTGCATCTGCTTGCTCCCAAGCCTTTCTTAAACCGGGCCTCTCTTGATTCTTAGCCTCTATACATACGTTATATAGTTTCTTTGCAGCCGGTGATAACTGTACATCAGGGCCACTAACTCCCATCGGTGTACTGCGTACATCATCAGGCTCAAGTGATGGAAAGCAATCAAGAATCCACCTCACTATTTTCTGTTGCCATCTTCTTCCCTTTGCTTTTGATGACGCCGCGAGCATAGCCTCCTCCTTGGATGTGTGTTTGACATCTAATCTGCCACTCCTCCTTAGTCTCATCTGGTTGCCGTTCCATTCCTTTAGGCATGGTACTCAGGAAGAATTCACGATACGGCATCTCCTTCCCATTGTAACTTTGGGTTGAGTTCCTCCTTGCCCAACACCTATCGCATAGTACCAGTGGCTGGGCATGGGTTGCTACCCTATTACAGTCTTGACACAGGTGATTCATACACTCTCCTCAATAGGACGGTTTAGTGAAGCAAGGTAATCACGATAGGCTTGATCCTTCTCCCCCCCCTCTAGTGTACGACACTCAGACTTAGGTATCTTGTCATTCCAATAGGGGTCTTTAGGTTTCTGTCTGTACTCTGTGCCTATGCTCTGCTCTTGTATGCTAGCATAGCCCAGTCCACCAGTACCTATGCCACTGTCTGCTATGCTATGCTCGACAGCCTGATCTTCTATGTACTCCATACGATTACCCCCTATTAATTGCGGTATCATAGTGGTGTCATCCAAGTTACCATTCTGTATCTTGAGATAGCAGTCCCATATACGCTTGGTATACGGAGCCTTCTTCTCCTTACTACCCGGCATACGACTCAACCAGTCAGCAAGATCAAGTATATACTTTAGTGTGCCATCCTTTACAGACACATTCCAACTCTCATTAATAGTGAGTTTATCCTTTGCTGATCTCGATTCTCTAAGATAAGTCTCTGCTCTTCGAGCAACAATTTCATACGGTTTCATATTACACCCTCCTATATTATAAGAACTCTACCATATTCAACCCCTTTATCACCACATCTTTACCCCTTTTAAATGCCTGTAATCATAGTGTCTTCCTAAAATAGTGGTAAAAAAGTGGTAAAGTTCTTATACTATAGGAAGATAACAACTGTTGTTCCCAACTAGACCATGACCAACCTTGAAGATAAAGAGAAACACAGGATAAGACGCAACCTTGTAGCCAAGGATAATAAGTTCAAGTCTTATTCCCATAAGCCGAAGTCTGCTTACTCCCGTACCAAGAAGCACCAGCATAAGCAGGATTACGCATGACACACACTGAAGCCAACTCAAAAGCCATCTCTTCACAGTGACCTTCCTCAATAAACTCTTCATACCACCAGTCAAACTCATCATCACTCAATAAATATACACCCATCACTCATCATCCACTAATTGCCACAGAATAGCCCGTCTTCCTGAAGTATTCTTTGTTGTCAATAGACTATCCTCCACTAATCCACTTAGAACTAGGTGTCTAATGGTTGCTGAGATAGACTGATGCTTGCCTTCAAGGGCAATCTCAGCCTCTTCACAGGATAGCAATTCAGATTCCTTTATAAGATCATATACCTTATCTTTCATAGAGTTATTACCCCTATTAACAGACTCATACGCTTCTCTACTTGTTTGCTGTATTAACATTACTCTACTCCTGTTAGTAATTGAAAGCCTTTGCTTGCTTCAGCAGCAGCACGGAATAAGAACTTCTTATCATCCTTCAAACTCTTCATCCAACTCCTTATGTACTGAGTATGTTGCAGTTTCTCAAGCGGAATACCCAGATGAGCGCAAGTCATAGCCGCTCCTAGTTCAGCAACCAACTCCTCATAAGCATAGTTCTCTGCACTGTACTCACGGAAAGCCTTACGATTAAGCCTATGCCTAGCACCAGTTGCATGGATTCCTTCATGAGCCTTGGTTGATTCACGCTCATGCTCACATTCAAACGCATCATCATTAGGGAATGCTACTGCATCCTCTGCCGGTGAGAAGAACGCACGATCTCCACCTCTGTGGATACCACCCTTTAAGTTTAACCCCTCAAGATACTTCTCAATCTCTGTTGCTGCATCAAAGTCAGCCACTTCAGTAGGTATATACTCAGGTAAGCCGGGTATCTGGTCATGATTCCATACCCTATATCCTTTCATCAGAGGAAACATCTCTTTAGGTTTGTCCTTCTTCGGCATCATCTTAAAGAATATAATATCAGTACCCTTGGTCATCTCCTCAAACGGGATAGGCTTCTCATCACCAGTAATCTTCTTCAGTTGATTAGCAGTATACCATTCCAACGAGTCATACCTATTAAATAGGGTGAGTATAAGCCAGTTGATGCCAGAGTACGCCCGTTTAGATACCCCATTACGGGACATCAAGCGGATAGGACACTGAGTACCATCATCCTTCCACCTCTTTACCCAAGGCGGACACTCAGTCTCACCATTAAGTATAGCATCAAGCCCTGCACTAAGCGGGGTTAATACAGTTTCTAATATCTTATCTGATCTCATGTCTTAATCCTTGTACGTTGTGAACGATCAACCGTATCCCAGTTAACCTCATCTGAGCAAACTTCATACTCATTACAGTCTTTATCAATACAGAAATATATATCTTCATCGGACTCGTACTGACTAACACTCACCTCTTCAACAGTTACAGTACGATAGTCTCCCTCTCTTAACTCAAGCATAAAGGTATCACCCGCCTTCATCGAAGGGAACACTCCCTCCCAAGGTCGTATATCATCTAACGCTGGCTCATTTTTAAGTGTCACTTCCATTCTCCCATTTACAATGTTAACTTCAGGCCACATTAGTCAGTACCTCCATAGTTTGAGGTCATCATATCATCGAAAGAATCAGCCATACCAGATGCCTCATATAACCGATGCTCAATATGCCTGTATACAGCGTCCATCTCTGCCATATTACACGCTCTATCTATCATGTCAGTGATACCATTAACTAACTTCTCATCCATCTCATCTGCTCCTTTAAATATCCACTTGCCTGATTCAGTCATTAGTCTTGCTCCTCCCAATGTTCACCGCATTCATAGTAACCACCATCCCCTGCATACCAGTTAGCAGGTTGGGGGCCAACAGAATTGAATATGTCGCCACCATTGGACAGTTCAGCATCAGGATACGCTAATCGTGCATCTGATTCAGTGTGAAAGGTATCGACAAAGGACTTCTTGTCTTGACCTTCAAGCACACTACCTTGGGGATATGTACCCCATGCGTAGATGAACACGACTCCACGCTTATGCTCTAATGTATATCTATCAGTATCCATTATACTATACTCCCTAAGTTAACACAACATATATAAAATCATTAAGTAAATCATATACTTACTATCATTTACTTAAAGAATTTTACTAAACATTTCTGCCTCTCTACTGTACCATACCTAGCCCTGCCTCTCTACCGTCCCATACCTAGCCCTCACCTGCCTCAGCGCTCTGGCCGTTGCCGTTAAGACGACACCTCCGCCGTACCGAGGTGACATCGCTGTTAACAGCGCCGCCCCAAACAAGCAGGGCGGCTAAGGATGGGGTCACCGTGAGGGGGGTAGCGAGCGAGCCTGCGAGCGAGGAAACTGACGCGACTTGTCGCGACATTCATGCTGTTAAAAAATTTTTTCAAGCATATAAGCATATAACGAAATACCCCGACCCGAAGGCCGGGGCAACCTCCCGGTTATTGCTGATCAATCCAACCCTGAAGAATCACAATGTCGGCATCGAGATCAACGGACGGCTTGTAGGTGGCAGACTCTAACCAGACAATCCGATCCTCTGCCCAACCGACAGCCATGGTGATCCACCCAGTAGGCAACTGCTCCGACTCGCCGTAGGAATCACAGCGTTTCACAGCGGCGCGCATCAGATCGACTTTCTTGCCAAACTGCTTTTGACGTTCAACCATCCGCTTTGGCGACTCGTTCGCCAGT
>Ga0257115_1000485_pt1 | contig 35200 bp, 32 predicted proteins | sample SI112_100mmetaG_FD_194465 | JGI IMG/M metagenome (GOLD analysis project Ga0257115, IMG submission 194465) | Marine microbial communities from Saanich Inlet, British Columbia, Canada - SI112_100m | ecosystem: Environmental > Aquatic > Marine > Inlet | place: Canada: British Columbia | collected...
ATGCAGCACCAGCAGCAGAAGCTCCTAAAGAAGAAGCTCCTAAAGCAGATGCAGCACCAGCAGCAGAAGCTCCTAAAGAAGAAGCTCCTAAAGCAGATGCAGCACCAGCAGCAGAAGCTCCTAAAGAAGAAGCTCCTAAAGCAGATGCAGCACCAGCAGCAGAAGCTCCTAAAGAGGAACAAAAATAATTTAAAGATTATTTATGTGGCAAGCACAAGTGTTTACACTTTATCCAGAAGTTTTTCCTGGACCTTTATCTAAAGGTTTGTACGGGAAAGCTCTATCTAAAGAGTTGTGGAATTTAAGGATTGTAAACATTCGTGATGCAGCAGCAGACAAACATAAAACTGTTGATGATACTCCGTATGGAGGTGGTTCTGGTATGCTTTTAAAAGCAGATGTTATGGCAAAATCTTTAGATCAAAATAAAACAGAAGGTGAAAGAATTATTTATTTATCACCTAAAGGAAAAAAGTTTGATCAACATTATGCTCGTGATTTATCAAAGGAAAAATCTGTATCTTTTATTTGTGGACATTTTGAGGGTGTTGACGAAAGAGTGCTGACAACAAGAAATATTGAAGAGGTTAGCATTGGAGACTACATATTGTCAGGCGGTGAAACAGCTGCGTTTGTTGTTATAGATAGTATATTGAGACTTTTGCCTGGAGTTTTAGGTAATGAAAACTCTAAAGTAGATGAAAGTTTTGAAAATGATCTATTAGAGTATCCACAGTACACAAAACCTCAAATTTGGGAGGAAAAAGGTGTTCCGGAGGTCTTATTATCAGGTGATCACAGCAAAATTAAAGACTGGCGTTTATCTCAATCTGAGGCTATAACACGCGACCGAAGACCAGATTTGTGGCAAAAATATAAGAAGAAATAATTTGATAAATACAGATATGAAAACAATTGAAGAAATAAACCAACATAACGTAAAAAAAATACTTTCAGAGAAAAAAATTCCAGATTTTTATCCAGGAGATGTTGTTAAAGTTGGGGTTAGAATTACCGAAGGTAAAAAAGAAAGAATTCAATATTTTGAAGGTGTTTGTATTGCTAAAAAAAGTAGAGATTTAAACTCATCTTTTACTGTAAGAAAAATTTCTTTTGGCGAAGGTGTTGAAAGAACTTTTCCTTTATATGGCACGTTAATAGATTCAATTAAAGTAATAAGATCAGGTAAAGTAAGAAGAGCTAAGCTTTATTATTTAAGAGACAGAACAGGTAAATCAGCAAGAATTGCAGAAAAGATAAGAAAAAAAATAGGAATAGATGTTGATGTAAAACCTGAAACAGTTACTGAAGAAAACGTAGCGCCAGCAGCAGAAGCTCCTAAAGCAGAGGCAGCACCAGCAGCAGAAGCTCCTAAAGAAGAAGCACCACCAGCTGAAGTTGCTAAAGAAGAACAAAAATCAGAAAGCCCTTCAGAAAAAAAATAATTTTTTTTTCAATGTCCACTACTCTTTACGATAAAATTTGGAAAGATCACTTAGTTGATCAACAAGAGGATGGTACTGCATTACTTTTTGTTGATAGACATTTAGTTCATGAAGTAACTAGCCCACAAGCTTTTGAAGGCTTGAGAAATTCAAATAGAAAAGTTAGACATCCTAATTTAACTTTAGCTGTAGCTGATCATAATGTACCAACAACAGATAGAACTAAGGGAATAGCTGATGTAGATTCAAAAATACAAGTTGATACTTTGGAAGCTAATTGTAAAGAATTTGGTATTCAACTTTTTGGAATGGACGACAAAAGACAAGGTATCGTTCATATCATTGGGCCTGAGCAAGGTTTTACTCAACCTGGAACAGTAATTGTATGTGGTGATAGTCACACAGCAACTCATGGTGCTTTTGGTTCGTTAGCATTTGGTATTGGTACGTCAGAGGTTGAGCATGTGTTAGCGACACAAACATTAGTCCAAAAAAAAGCAAAAAATTTTAGAATTAATGTTAATGGCCAACTTCCTTTAGGAGTTACATCTAAAGATGTGATACTTCAAATTATTGGAAAAATTGGAACAGCTGGAGGAACAGGCTCAGTTATAGAATACGCAGGTGATTTAATTAGATCCTTAAGTGTTGAACAACGAATGACCATTTGCAATATGACAATTGAAGGTGGAGCAAGAGCTGGATTAATAACACCAGATGAAAAAATATTTAATTATTTAAAAGGAAAACCAATGTCTCCTAAAGGAGATAATTGGGAAAAAGCTTTAAATTATTGGAATGGTCTTAAAACTGATGCTGACGCAAGTTTTGATCAAGAGCTTAATTTGAATGCTGGTGAAATTTTACCGATGATAACTTGGGGAACATCTCCACAAGATGTAATTACAATAGACGGCAAGGTGCCAAATCCACAAAGTGAAAATGATGAAGACAAAAAAAATTCAATAGAAAGATCTTTAAAATATATGGGTTTAAAACCAGATATGGCGGCAAAAGATATCAAGATAGATAAAGTGTTTATTGGAAGCTGCACTAACGGAAGAATAGAGGATTTAAGAGAGGCTGCTAAAATTTTAAAAGATAAGAAAATTTCATCACATGTTGATGCAATGGTTGTTCCAGGATCTGGTTTGGTAAAAGAACAAGCTGAACAAGAGGGGTTAGATAAAATATTTGTTAATTCTGGTTTTGAGTGGAGAGAACCTGGTTGTTCAATGTGTTTAGCTATGAATGCAGATAAATTAAAACCTGAAGAAAGATGTGCATCTACTTCAAATAGAAATTTTGAAGGAAGACAGGGAAGAGGTGGAAGAACTCACCTAGTAAGTCCTGGAATGGCTGCTGCTGCTGCAATATCTGGAAATCTAGATGACGTTAGAAAGTATCAAAACTAAATGCAAAAATTTAATAAATTAAAAAGTATTCCAGCTTACCTACCAATAGTTAATATTGATACAGATATGATTATTCCAAAACAATTTTTGAAAACTATTAAAAGAACAGGACTTGGAAAAAATTTATTTTTTGAAATGAGATATGATGATCAAGGTAAAGAGGTTAATGATTTTGCATTAAATCAAAGTCCTTTTAATAACTCAAAGATTTTAATTGCTGGTAAAAATTTTGGATGCGGATCATCAAGAGAGCACGCACCTTGGGCATTATTAGATTTTGGAATAACTTGTGTTATTAGTTCAAGCTATGCAGATATCTTTTATAGTAATTGTTTTAAGAATGGAATTTTACCAATAATTCTTGAAGAAGATAAAATTAAAGAACTATCAGAATATGCAAATAGAAAAGAAGAAATCTCTGTCGATTTAAATGAAGAAAAAATTGTATATGGAAATAGTGAAATAAAATTCCAAATTGATCCATTTAAGAAAAAGTGTTTGCTTGAAGGATTAGATGATATAGCTCTGTCCTTGAAAAAATCAGATAAAATTGAAAATTTTGAAAAAAATATAAAAAATATAAAACCATGGATTTTTAATGATTAAAGTAAAAAAAAGAAAAATACTTTTATTACCTGGTGATGGTATTGGCCCCGAGGTAATTGGTGAAGTTAAAAAAATTATTAAATGGTTTAATGACAAAAAATCATTAGATTTTGAGATAGATGAAGATCTTGCTGGTGGATGTTCATATGATAAGCACGGAACTCCAATTACTGATGAAGTATTTTATAAAGCTCTAGAAAGTGAAGTTGTTATGTTAGGAGCTGTTGGTGGACCTAAATGGGATGATTTAGATTTTTCAAAGAAACCTGAAAGAGCATTATTGAAATTAAGAAAAGAATTAAAGTTATTTGCAAACTTAAGACCTGCAATCTGTTTTGAACAATTGGTGGATGCTTCTACGCTTAAGCCAGAAATAGTATCAGGATTGGATATAATGATAGTTAGAGAATTAACAGGTGGAATTTACTTTGGCGAACCAAGAGGAATTAAACCAATAGAAAATGGTGAAAGAAAAGGCATTAATACTCATACGTATACTACTAGTGAAATAACTAGAGTAGCTAGAGTGGCTTTTGATTTAGCTAAAAAAAGATCAAATAAAGTTACATCTTGTGAAAAATCTAATGTGATGGAAGCTGGACAGCTATGGAAAGAGGAAGTTCAAGAATTACATGATAAAGAATATAAAGATGTCGAATTAAGTCATATGTTAGCAGACAATTGTGCGATGCAACTTTTAAGAAATCCCAAACAGTTCGATGTGATAGTTACTGACAATTTATTTGGGGATATGCTTTCAGATCAAGCTTCCATGTTAACAGGATCTTTAGGTCTTCTTCCATCAGCTTCTCTTGGAGCTAAGAATAAAGATGGTGAAATGAGAGCGATGTATGAGCCAATTCATGGTTCTGCTCCAGATATTGCAGGCAAGGGAATCGCAAATCCAATTGCATCAATATTAAGTTTTGCAATGGCCCTTAGATATTCATTAGATCTAGATAACGAAGCTGATGCGTTAGAAAAAGCAGTACAAGAAGTATTAAATGATGGCTTAAGAACTAAAGACATCCTGTCTGACGGAATGAAAGAAACATCAACATCATCAATGGGTGATGCGATAATTTCAAAATTGCAATAATTCTAGAATTATTCTAAGGTTTTAAAATGCCAAGTTATATTGCGCCAGTTGAGGACATGTTATTTCTCTTTGAAAAATTAAGAGACAACAAGAACTACAATGAATTAGAAAAATACAATGAAGTTAGTCCAAATTTAGTTAAAGATATTTTAGAAGAGGCTGCAAAAATAAATCAAAATTTGATTTTACCATTAGCAAAGTCAGGAGATGAAAATCCAGCAGTTTTAGAAAACGGAGTGGTCAGAACACCCCCGGGCTATAAAGAAGCTTACCAAAAATATATTGAAGATGGTTGGACATCATTATCTTGTGACCCTAAATATGGTGGCCAAGGAATGCCAAAAACAGTTAGTGCTTTCTTTGATGAAATGCTCTCTTCAGCAAGCTTATCATTTAAATTATATAGTGAATTAAGCATTGGTGTTTACAATTGTATTAGTCATCATGCTCCAGATGAAATTAAAGAAAAATATCTACCAAAGATAGTCGAGGGAAAATGGAGTGGCACAATGTGTTTAACAGAACCTGTCTGTGGAACAGATTTAGGTTTATTAAAAACAAAAGCAGCCAAACAATCTGACAACACTTATAAAATTAGTGGTCAAAAAATTTTTATTACTTCTGGTGACCATGATTTAACAGAAAATATAATTCATTTGGTTTTAGCTAGATCAACAGATTCTCCCACAGGCACCAAGGGTATAAGTTTATTTTTGGTTCCCAAGTTTATTGTGAATGAAGATGGAACAGTTGGACAAAGAAATGGAGTATCTACAGGATCAATAGAAAGTAAAATGGGTATAAAAGGTTCAGCAACATGTGTTTTAAATTTTGATGAAGCAACTGGTTATTTGATAGGTACAAAAGATAAAGGTTTAAATGCAATGTTTACCATGATGAATCTAGAAAGAATAGTTGTTGGTATACAAGGTTTAGGTATTTCAGAAATAGCATATCAAAACTCACTTGCTTATGCCAAAGAGAGAAAACAAGGAAAAACTAATAATACTAAATCAGAGAATGGTGCTGATTTTATAATCGAGCATGCTGATATAAGAAGATCTTTGCTAAATATGAAATCAATAATCGAAGGCGAAAGAGCATTGTGTTTTTGGCTATCTCAACAAACAGAAGTAAGTCTTTATCATCCAGATGCCAAAATTAAACAAGAGGCTTCTGATTATGTTTCATTAATGACACCAGTTGTAAAATCATTGTTTACCGATTTAGCCATGGAAATCACTAGTGATGCAATGCAAATTCATGGAGGATATGGATATACAAAAGATCAAGGAATTGAACAATTATATAGAGATAACAGAATTACACCAATTTATGAGGGAACAAACTCAGTTCAGGCAGCTGATTTAGTATTTAGAAAACTATCCAATAAGAATGGAAATGTGGTTAATAAATTTTTAGAAATGATTAAAATTGAAAGTGAAAGCAAAAATGAAAAAGTAAAAAGCTTTTCTAAAGAATTGAATTATTATTTAGATATTTTATCAAAATTTACTGATTGGATTAATGACAAAAGTAAGACTGATAAAGATGATGTGAGTGCAGCTGCTAATGATTATTTAAAAACGCTTGGTTTTGTTTCTGTAGCATATTCATGGATAAAAATTCTTGAGGTTAGCTTTAGTGACTACGAGTCTAATAAAGATTTTTATAATGATAAGATTAATACAGCAAAATTTTATTTTGAAAAAGTATTACCAAGAGCAGAGTACCATTATAAATCTGCAATATCAGGAAGCTCAAATATAATGAATTTTAAATTTAACTAATTATGAGTAATTACGACAAAAATTTAGATAAAAATAAAGCAAACTATGTACCTCTTACTCCATTAACATTTTTAGAAAGAGCTAAAGATGTCTATCCTAATTATGAAGCGATAGTTTATGAAGATAGAAAGTATACTTGGAGTCAAGTCTACAAAAGATCTGTAAAATTTGCTAGTGCTTTATCAAAAATTGGAATTAGCAAAGGAGACACAGTTTCATTTTTAGCTTTCAATACTCCAGAAATTTTTGAGGCCCATTATTCAGTACCAATGACTGGTGGTGTATTAAATACAATTAACATCAGACTAGATGCAAACACTATTGCTTATATTTTAGATCATAGTGAAGCAAAAGTTTTAGTTGTAGATAGACAGCTTCACGCAGAAGTAAAAAAAGCATTAAAAATTTTAGATAAAAAAATTATTGTAATTGATATTAATGATAAACATGCAGATCAATCCAAGTTAGAAAAAATTGGTGATTTAGAATATGAAGATTTTTTAAATTCAGGTGATGAAAATTATGATTGGAAAATGCCAGAAGATGAATGGCAGGCAATATCATTAAGCTACACATCAGGTACAACAGGGAATCCAAAAGGTGTTGTTTACCATCATAGAGGGGCGTACTTAATGTCTACTGGGAGTACAGTAGCGTGGAATATGCCTAATAGGTTAAATTTTCTTACTATAGTTCCTATGTTTCACTGTAATGGCTGGTGTTATCCTTGGACAATTCCTATGTTAAATGGAAGAACTATTTGTCTAAGAAATATTGACGTTAAAAAAATTTTTGAATTAATTGATAAATATAACGTAACCCATTTTGGTGGAGCGCCAATTATATTGAATATGATCACTGGAGCGCCAGAAAGTGATCGAAAAAAGTTAAAAAGAAAAGTTTATGTTTTAACTGCAGGAGCTCCTCCACCTAGTATTATTTTTAAGAAGATGAAAAACCTAGGATTTGAAGTAATGCATGTTTATGGTTTAACGGAAACTTATGGTCATGTCACACAGTGTGCCTGGAATGATGAGTGGAATGAATTTGATGAAGAAAAGCAAAATGAAATTAAAGCCAGACAAGGTGTTAGGTATCCCAATCTTGAAGGCGCTACTATTATGGATCCTGAAACTATGAAGGAAGTACCAAGAGATGGAAAAACTATTGGTGAGATTATGTTAAGAGGAAATGTAGTGATGAAGGGTTATTTTAAAGATAAAGCGGCTACCGATAAAGCTATGGCTGGTGGCTGGTTTCACTCAGGAGATTTAGCAGTAATTCATCCTGATGGTTATGTAAAAATACAAGATAGATCTAAGGATATAATTATTTCAGGAGGTGAAAATATATCATCAATAGAAATAGAAAATACACTTTCAAAACATCCATCTGTATCAATAGCAGCAGTAGTTGCTAAACCTGATGAGAAATGGGGTGAAGTACCTTGTGCATTTATTGAAATGGTCCAAGACAAACCAGTTACAGAAAAAGAATTAATTGATTTTTGCAAAGAAACATTGGCTGGTTTTAAAGTTCCAAAAAAAGTTATTTTTTGTGAGTTACCAAAAACATCAACAGGCAAAATTCAAAAATTTGAGTTAAGAAAAAAATTTTAGGTAATTAATTGATATATCAGTTAGAAAATAAAAATTTTCATGCATCTGATGCAGGACAAGGTATTGATAGCAAAAAAGATACAATTATTTTTCTTCATGGCAGTGGTCTTTCACACATTGTTTGGTCTTTAGCTGAACAATTTTTTTCTAATAAAAATTTTAATGTTTTATCAATTGATTTACCTGGACACGGAAGTTCTGATGGTCCTTGTTTACAAACAATAGAAGATATTGCAGATTGGTTAGAAAAAGTATTTGTAAAATTAGAATTAGAGCAAGTCATTTTGGTTGGCCATTCTCAAGGATGTTTGGAGATGCTTGAATATTCTCATAAATACAAAAAAAGAATAAAAAAAATGGTTTTCATTAGTGGTTCTTATAAAATGCCAGTTAATCAGGATTTAATAGATTTAGCTTTAAATGCAGATACTGACGCTGTTAAATTAATGATGAAATGGGGTTATGAAGGGTTCAAAAAATTTATAGGAGGAAATCCTGTTGAAAAAATAATTCAATCTCCGTCTGACATCAGAGAAATATTAGCTGTTGATCTAATCGCCTGTAATAATTATGCAAATGGGTCTAATGCTGTAAAAACAATTGATTGTCCAACTTTATTAATTTTTGGTGCATCAGATAAAATGGTAAATTTAGAAGTTGGAAAAAAATTTGCAAATTTAATTAAAAATTCTACTACTCACATTATAGAGGGTTGTGGTCACATGATTATGATTGAAAAAGCATTTGAAATGAGAGAAAAAGTCTTAGAATTTTTACAAAAATGAAACAATATTCAATTGCAAAATCTAGAAGGCTTAGAAGTACTCCATATACCTCAAGAATAGAGAAACAAGGTGTAACTGCTTATACTGTTTACAATCATATGCTTTTACCTGCTGCATTTGGATCTTTAGAAGATTCATATACGCATTTAAAAAAAGATGTTCAAATTTGGGATGTAGCTGCTGAGAGACAAGTAGAAATCCAAGGAAAAGACTCTGCAAAACTTGTTCAGTTAATGACATGTAGAAATTTATCAAAATCAAAAATAGGAAGATGTTATTATTGCCCAATTATTGATGATGCTGGAAATTTAGTAAACGATCCAGTGGTCTTAAAATTAGCAGAAGATAAATGGTGGATATCAATTGCTGACTCAGATGTAATCTTTTTTGCAAAAGGTTTGGCGTCTGGATACAAACTGAATGTAAAAATTATTGAACCAGTAGTGGATATTATTGCTATTCAAGGGCCTAAATCTTTTAGTTTAATGGAAAAAATTTTTGGAAAACCAATTACAGAATTAAAATTTTTTGGTTTTGATTATTTTGATTTTGAAGGCACAAAACATTTAATTGCAAGATCTGGTTGGTCTAAGCAAGGAGGATACGAAGTGTATGTTCAAAATACAAAATCAGGACAAAAATTATATGATCATTTGTTTGAAGTTGGAAAAGAATTTAATGTTAAACCAGGCTGTCCAAATTTGATAGAAAGAATTGAAAGTGGTTTGCTTTCTTATGGTAATGATTTTGATAATAATGATAATCCTTTCGAGTGTGGCTTTGATCAGTATGTTTCTTTAGATAGTGAGATAAATTTTTTGGGTAAAGAAAAATTAAAAAAAATAAAATCAGAAGGTATTCAAAAAAAATTAATGGGTGTTAAGTTTGATATTAAAGAAATAAGTTTAGTAGACTCATTAAATTTAAAAGATGAAAAAAATAATATAATTGGTGAATTAAGGTCAGCATGTTATTCTCCACATTTTAAAAAAGTTATTGGAATTGCAATGTTAAAAAAGCCTTATTGGGAGGCTTCAAAAACTGTTAAAGTTGAGATAAACGGTAACATTTGTACTGGAAACGTTTGCGATTTACCTTTCATTTAGTATAAACTTTAATAAAATCATGAATATAGCTATTGTTGGAGCCACAGGAAATGTAGGCAGAAAAATACTCGAAGTTCTTGAAAAGAAAGAACTGGCTATGGATAATCTATATCTATTAGCCTCATCAAGAAGTGCTGGATCAAAAATTAATTTTAAAGGTAATGATTATGAAGTTTTAAATTTAGAAACTTTTGATTTTTCTAAAGTTAAAATTACTTTCTTTGCAGCAGGTGGAAAAATTTCAGAAAAATTTGTTGAAAAAGCAGCCAAACATTCGCTGGTTATTGATAGCTCTAGTTTCTACAGAATGGATCCTGATGTTCCTTTAATAGTACCTCAGGTAAATTCAAATCACTTAAATAACATAAAAAAAAATATTATTGCAAATCCTAATTGTTCAACTGCCCAATTAGTTTTACCCTTAAAACCTTTACATGATTTATTCATTATTAAAAGAATAGTTGTATCAACTTACCAATCAGTTTCAGGAGGAGGCAAAGCCCCCATGGACGAATTGATAGAACAATCTAAATCAGTATTAGAAAATAAAAAAGTTAACTCTAAGAACTTTACAAAACAAATTGCATTTAATGCTATTCCTCACATAGATGTTTTTGCAGATGATGGTTATACAAAAGAAGAATTAAAAATGGTAAATGAAACTAAAAAAATTTTAGATAATAAAATAGATCTAACAGCAACATGTGTCAGACTGCCTGTTTTGGTTTCTCACGCAGAATCTGTGAATATTGAATTTGAAAAACCTTTTACAGTAGAAAAAGTAAAAGAGGCTCTTGATAATTTTGAGGGATGTAAAGTAATTGATGAAAGGTCTGATGGTGGCTATTCTACACCCATAGAAGCTGAAGGTAGAGATGAAACTTTTATTTCAAGGATTAGAGAAGACAAAACTATAAATAATGGATTAAATATGTGGATTGTTTCAGATAATCTTTTAAGAGGTGCAGCCTTAAATTCAGTTGAGATTGCAGAAACATTAATTAAAAATAACTTTTATGGAAAATAAAAGCCCATTATCTCCACATATACAGATTTATAGATGGCATATTTCATCTCTAGTATCCATTTCTCATCGTGTAACAGGAATAATAAATATTATCGCTATAACTCTAATTTGTATTTGGGCTTCATTGTTATTTTTTGGGGAAGTTAATTATGTAATGATTAATTTTGTTTTAAATTCATTTCTTGGAAAATTTATTGCTTTAGGTTTGACTTGGTCTTTTAGTTTTCAAATATTAAGTGAGATTAGACACTTAATAATGGATATGGGTTATGGTTTTGAATTACAAACAACTCGTATAACAGGATTAGTTGTAATTTTTGGTTCAATTTTATTAACTATTGTAATTTATTTATTAGGTAAAAATTTAATATGAACTTAGCTACTAAAAAATGGATTTTTCTCAAAATCTCATCAATTGTTTTATTACCTTTAATGCTTTGGTTTATTGTTAATTTTATAGCAATTTATGACAGTAGCTATTTGGAGGTTGTAGAGTTCTTTACTAACTCAAAATCTAAATTTTTGTTCAGTTTATTTATTATTTTTGCTTATTTTTTTTCAGCACTAAGTATTAGTGAGGTTTTTGAAGACTATATAGAAGATGATAAAATCAAATATGTCGCAAACAGAGTATTATTTATTTCTGCTATAACAATTCCATTATTAACAATTATTTTTTTATTTAATCTAAATTAATGAGTTCTTACAAAATTGTAGATCATGAATATGATGTTGTTGTTCTTGGAGCAGGTGGATCTGGTTTAAGAGCAGCTGTAGGATTAAGTGAAGCAGGATTAAAAACTGCTTGTATTTCAAAAGTTTTTCCAACTAGAAGTCACACCTCTGCTGCACAGGGAGGAATTTCTGCAGCCCTAGGAAATATGGGTGAGGATGATTGGAGATGGCACATGTACGATACTGTAAAGGGTGCAGACTGGTTAGGAGATCAGGATAGTATTGAATATTTATGCAAAGAAGCACCAAAAGCAGTAATTGAGTTAGAAAAATATGGCGTTCCATTCAGCCGAACTGAAGAAGGAAAAATTTATCAAAGACCTTTTGGTGGAATGACAAAAAATTATGGAAATGGAATAGTTCAAAGAACTTGTGCAGCAGCAGATAGAACAGGCCATGCGATACTTCACACGTTATATGGACAAGCTTTAAAACATAATACTGAATTTTTTATAGAATATTTTGCTTTAGATTTATTGATGAAAGATGGGGAGTGTAAAGGGCTGATTGCTTGGAACTTAAATGATGGAACAATCCATAGGTTTAGAGCTCATACAGTAATTATAGCAACAGGTGGTTATGGAAAAGTATATTATTCAGCGACTTCTGCTCACACTTGTACAGGAGATGGTAATGCAATGGTTTTAAGAGCTGGATTGCCACTGCAAGACATGGAGTTTGTCCAGTTTCATCCAACAGGAATATATGGTCATGGTACTTTAATAACAGAAGGAGCTAGAGGTGAAGGGGGTTACCTTACAAATTCAAAAGGTGAGAGATTTATGGAAAGATATGCCCCTAACGCAAAAGATCTAGCATCAAGAGACGTAGTAAGTAGGTCAATGTCAATTGAAATTAACGAAGGAAGAGGAGTTGGAAAAGATCAAGATCACGTTCATTTAAACTTAAGTCATTTAGATAAAGAAATTATTGAAAACAGATTGCCTGGAATTACTGATGCCGCAAGATTATTTGCAAATGTTGATATTACCAAGGATCCAATTCCAGTGGTTCCAACAGTGCATTATAATATGGGTGGTATTCCAACAAATTATAAAGGAGAAGTTTTGACAGTGAATGGCTCTGAAAAAACCGTTCCTGGATTGATGGCTATTGGTGAAGCAGCATGCGTTTCGGTTCATGGAGCAAATAGATTAGGATCCAACTCTTTAATTGATTTGGTAGTTTTTGGAAGAGCTGCTGCTAAGAGAGCTGCAGAATTAGTTAAACCAAGGTCACCACATGAAGAAATTGGAGAGTCAGAAACTCAAAAATGTTTAGACAGATTTGATAAACTGAGAAATGCAGAAGGAGATACAGGCACAGCTGAATTAAGACTGGCGATGCAGAAAACAATGCAATCTAAATGTGCAGTTTTTAGAACAGAAAAAACTCTCAAAGAAGGAGTTGAAGAAATAAGAAAAACTTACGATGGATTAGATTCTATATCAGTAAAAGACAAATCATTAGTATTTAATACTGATTTGGTAGAAACTTTAGAATTCGATAATTTAATTAGACAAGCTGTAGTGACAGTAGACTCTGCCTATAATAGAAAAGAAAGTAGAGGAGCACATGCTCGAGAAGATTTCCCTAAAAGAGATGATGAAAAATTTATGCAACATACACTTGCTTGGTGTGAAGACAAAAATACAAAAATTAGTTATAGAGAGGTACATAAATCTACTTTGACAAATGAAGTGCAATATTTTCCTCCACAAGAAAGAGTTTATTAATGGTACAAATAAATTTACCTAAAAACTCAGAAGTTAAAAAAGGTGAATATTATCAAGATAAGACTGGTTCAAAAAATATAAGAAAAGTTAATGTTTATAGATGGGATCCTTCTACAGAAGAAAACCCTAGATTAGACACCTATGAAGTAGATATGGATAACTGTCCTTCAAAAGTTTTAGATATTCTAAACAAAATTAAGAATGAAATTGATCCATCACTAGCTTACCGGAGATCTTGTGCACATGGAGTTTGTGGTTCTTGTGCTATGAATATGGGAGGTAAAAATGGCCTTGCATGTACCACACCCCACGCAGAAATCGATGGTGACATAGATATTTATCCATTACCTCATTTAAAAATTAAAAGAGATTTAATTGGAGATCTAGATGGACTTTATAAACAATATCAATCCATTGAGCCTTGGTTAAAAAATAGTTCAACAAAAGAAAAAACCGAAATTATACAATCCAAAAAAGAAAGAGCTAAACTTGATGGTGCATATGAATGTATTATGTGTGCATGTTGTTCAACATCATGCCCAAGTTATTGGTGGAATGGTGATAAATATTTAGGACCGGCTGTACTTCTTCAAGCATATAGATGGATTATTGATAGTAGAGATGAAGAAAGAAAAGCAAGATTGAAAAAAGTTGCTGATGAATTAAAACTTTATAGATGTCATACTATTCTTAATTGTACCAGCGCTTGTCCAAAAGGCTTAAATCCTGCAAAAGCTATAGCTGAAATTAAAAAAATGATAGCTACAGCCAATGTTTAAATAGACTAATAAGTATTTTTGATCTAAAACACCGTATTCATGAAATTAATAGAACACTACGTAGGTGGAAAAGTTATTCCAGGTAATTCTGATAGAAAAGCCAAAATTTTTAATCCAGCGACTGGAGAACAAGAGTCGGAAGTTAAATTGGCATCAAAAGCTGATTTAGATCAGGCAGTTGAAGTAGCAAAAAAAGCTTTTGAAACCTGGTCTTTGAAGCCTGCTCTTCAGAGGGCAAGGGTAATGTTTAAGTTTAAAGAATTAATAGAAAAAAATTCTGACGAACTTACAAAATTAATTGTGTCTGAACATGGAAAAGTTTATGAAGATGCAAGAGGTTCATTGACTAGAGGTTTAGAAGTTGTTGAGTTTGCTTGTGGAATTCCAAATTTATTAAAAGGTGAATTTTCTGAAAACGTTGGAACAAATGTAGATAGTTGGTCTATGAGACAATCACTAGGAGTGGTTGCAGGAATTACTCCATTTAATTTTCCAGCAATGGTTCCAATGTGGATGTTTCCAATAGCTATTGCATGTGGAAATACTTTTATTTTAAAACCATCAGAAAAAGATCCTTCATGCCCAATGAGATTAGCTGAATTACTTACAGAAGCTGGACTTCCAGAAGGTGTATTTAATGTGGTTAATGGAGACAAGGAATCTGTAGATGCAATTTTAGAAAACAAAGACATAAAAGCTGTGAGCTTTGTTGGTTCAACACCTATTGCAAAATATATTTATGAAAATTCAGCTAAAAATGAAAAAAGAGTTCAAGCATTAGGTGGAGCAAAAAATCACTTAGTTGTTATGCCAGATTGTGATTTAGATGGAGCTGTAAATGGATTGATGGGTGCAGCTTATGGTTCAGCTGGAGAAAGATGTATGGCTCAGTCAGTTGCTCTAGCAGTAGGAGATATTGGTGATGAATTAGTTTCAAGATTGTCTAAAAAAGCGGAGGCTTTAAAAGTTGGACCAGGAATGGATAAGAATTCTGAAATGGGACCTTTAGTTACGAAAGAACATTTAGAAAAAGTAAAAAGCTATGTAGACTTAGGAGTTGAAGAAGGAGCAAAACTCGTAGTTGATGGAAGAAATTTAAAGCTACAAGGATATGAAAATGGTTTTTATATTGGTGGCTGTTTATTTGATCATGTTAATAAAGACATGAGAATTTATAAAGAAGAAATTTTTGGACCTGTATTATCGGTTGTTAGAGTAAAAACTTTTGAAGATGCTGTAAAATTAATTAATGATCATGAATACGGAAATGGAGTTAGCATTTACACGAGAGATGGAGATGCGGGCAGAACTTTTGCAAATAAAATTCAAGTAGGTATGGTTGGTATCAATGTTCCAATCCCAGTACCAATGGCTTTTCATAGTTTTGGTGGTTGGAAAAGATCTTTATTTGGAGATAGTGGAATGCATGGAATGGAAGGAATAAAATTTTATACAAAATTGAAAACAGTAACTTCAAGATGGCCTTCTGGCATTCGTTCAAATGCTGAATTTGTAATGCCAACAATGAAATAAGAGGAAATAAATGAAAAAAATATCTTTAATAGGTGCGGGTCAAATTGGTGGAACTCTTGCACATTTAATTGGAACAAAAGAATTGGTCGATGAAGTAGTGTTATTTGATGTTGCAAGTGGTATTGCAAAAGGTAAAGCGCTTGATATCGCACAATCGTCATCAGTAGATGGTTTTAATGTAAAATTCTCAGGAACAGATGATTATAAAGATATCAAAGATTCAGATGTAATTATTATTACGGCGGGTGTTCCTAGAAAACCTGGTATGAGCAGAGATGACTTGTTGGGAATAAATTTAAAGATTATCAAACAAGTAGCAGAAGGAATTAAACAAAATGCACCTAATGCATTTGTAATATGTATTACTAATCCATTGGATGTTATGGTCATGGCTTTTCAAAAATTTTCAGGTTTACCAGCTAACAAGGTTGTTGGTATGGCTGGAATTTTAGACAGTTCAAGATTTAAATTATTTCTATCTTTAGAATTAAATATTCCTGTTAAAGAAATAGATACAATGGTAATGGGTGGCCATGGAGATACAATGGTTCCAATGCCTAGATTTACAAAAGTTTCAGGAAAACCTTTGCTTGATTTAGTTAAAGAAGGAAAAATATCTCAAGAAAGATTAGAAGAAATAAATCAAAGAACCAGAGATGGTGGGGCTGAAATAGTTAAATATTTAGAAAAAGGATCAGCATTCTATGCGCCAGCAGCATCAGGAGTCCAAATGGCAGAAGCATATTTAAATGATGAAAAAAAATTATTACCATGTGCTATTCAATTAAATGGTGAGTATGGAGTAAGCAATGTCTATGCAGGTGTTCCAGTAATTATTGGAAAAGACGGAGTTGAAAAAATAGAGCAAATTGATTTAGATGATAAAGAGAAAAAAGAATTTATGCATTCTATTGATGCAGTTAAAGCTCTTTGGGAAGCGGCATCTAAAATAGATTCTGATCTTTCTAAGTAATAATGAATATTCACGAACATCAAGCTAAGCAAATTTTAAAAAAATATGGTGCAATTGTTCCAGAAGGAGTGTTTGCATTAACAGTTGATGAGTTAGTAGAAAAAGCAAAATCATTAAATACACAAAAATATGTTTTAAAAGCCCAGATCCATGCTGGTGGAAGAGGTAAAGCTGGAGGTGTAAAAATTTTAGACACCATTGAAGAATTGAGTAAAGCTGCAAAAGATTTAATGGGAAAAACTTTAGTAACACACCAAACAGGACCTGAAGGTAGAGAAGTAAAAAGATTATATGTTGAAGAGTCATCAAACATAGACAAAGAGTTTTACTTATCTTGCTTAGTGGACAGAGCTAGTTCAAAAATTGCTTTTATATCTAGTGATCAGGGAGGAATGGATATTGAAGAAGTGGCCAGCAGTTCACCAGAAAAAATTATCACAACGAAAGTTGATATAAATAATGAAATTTCCGATAAAGATTGTGAAGAAATAGTTAAGATTTTTAATTTAAATAATAGTGCAAAAACACAAGCAATATCCCTAATAAAATCAATCTATCAAATGTTTATAAGTACAGATGCAAATATGGTTGAGGTCAATCCATTGATCTTAACAAAAGAAGAAAAAATAATTTGCTTAGATGCAAAAGTTAATTTCGACTCTAACGCTTTATTTAGACACCCAGAAATTGTGGAGTTAAGAGATTTAAATGAAGAGGACTCAACCGAAATAGAGGCTAGCAAACATGATTTAGCTTATATCAAATTAGATGGAAGTATTGGTTGTATGGTTAATGGAGCTGGTTTAGCAATGGCAACCATGGATATAATTAAATTATACGGAAAAGAACCGGCTAATTTTTTAGATGTAGGCGGTGGTGCCTCAAAAGAAAAAGTTTCTGCTGCTCTTAAGATAATCCTTTCTGATAAAAATGTTAAAGGGATTTTAGTAAATATTTTTGGTGGAATAATGAGATGTGATGTCCTTGCCCAAGGAGTGGTAGATGCAGCTAAAGAAATTAATATTAGTGTTCCCCTAGTTGTTAGACTTGCAGGAACAAATTTTAAAGAAGGAAAAGAGATATTAGATAATTCAGGATTAAAATTAATATCTGCTGAAAACTTAGATGATGCAGCTAAAAAAATAGTTGAGGCAATAAAATAAAATGTCTGTACTAGTAAATAAAAATACAAAAGTAATTTGCCAAGGTTTTACAGGCGCTCATGGTACGTTTCATTCAGAACAAGCTATTCAATATGGCACTAACCTAGTTGGTGGCGTAACCCCTAAAAAAGGTGGTCAGACACATTTAGAAAGACCAGTTTTTAACAGTGTCTTAGAAGCAAAAAATGAAGTTGGTGCAGACGCAACAATGATCTATGTTCCAGCGAAATTTGCTGCTACAGCAATTATCGAGGCAATCGATGCATCTGTGGAATTAATAGTATGTATTACTGAAGGTATACCCATCCAAGACATGCTTAAAGTAAGACAAAAATTAAATGGGTCAAAGAGCAGATTGATAGGACCAAATTGTCCAGGAATAATCACACCAAATGAATGCAAAATTGGAATTATGCCAGGAAATATTCATAAAAGAGGGTCTGTTGGAATTGTATCCAGATCAGGAACTCTTACTTATGAAGCAGTTGCTCAAACTACAGAAAATGGACTGGGACAATCAACATGCATTGGTATTGGTGGAGATCCCATTAATGGCACAAACTTTATTGATTGTTTAGATTTATTTTTAAATGATGACGAAACAGAGTCTATTTTAATGATAGGTGAAATTGGAGGTACAGCTGAGGAAGAAGCTGCAGAATTTGTAAAAAACCATAAAATTAAAAAACCAATTGTTGGATTTATTGCGGGAATAACAGCACCTCCAGGAAGAAGAATGGGCCACGCAGGGGCAATTATTTCAGGAGGAAAAGGTGGTGCAGAGGATAAAATTGCAAAAATGGAAGAATCTGGAATTATTGTTGCTAAATCTCCATCAATAATTGGAAAAACATTGTTTAACAAACTGTCTAATTGAAAAATAATATTAGAGGATTATATTAAATAGATAGATGTCATCATCAAAAAATCTTGAATTTGAAAAAACTTCTTTTCTAAGTAAATCTAATAGTGCGTTTATTGAGCGGATGTATCTTAAGTTTGTTAATAAAGATGCAGATTTACCAGAAAGTTGGAAAGATTATTTTACGGGAATTGGTGATGAATTAGATATTATTGCAAAAGAAATTAATGGCCCATCTTGGGGACCAAAAAAAAATAAAATTGACATAGACGAACTTCAAAAAAAAATAGATCAAGAGGAAGCAAGCACTTCTAATGGTAACACTCAAATTATTACAAATCAAATTAACTCATCTAGATCAAACGAAGACTCAATAAAAGCAGTCTCAATGATTAGATCATATAGACAAAGAGGACATCTTATAGCTAAGCTAGACCCACTTGAATTACTAAAGTCAGATTATTTAGAAGAGCTTCATCCAGAATCTTTTGGTTTTAAAAAAACTGATTATAAAAAAAATATTCATTTAGGTGGTGTCATTAATAGAGAAAATTCAAACATCAAAGAGATATTAACATTTTTAAAAAAAACTTATTGTGGCACTATTGGTTATGAATATATGCATATCTCAAATCCAACAGAAAGAAAATGGTTTAGAGATAGAATAGAAAAATCTCAAGATAACATGAATTTTACTAAAAATGGTAAAGAAGCAATTTTAAATAAACTGATTCAAGCTGAAGGTTTTGAAAAATTTCTTCACACAAAATATGTTGGAACAAAGAGATTTGGATTAGATGGTGGTGAGAGTTTAATACCAGCTCTAGAACAAATAATAAAGATTAGTGGTCAGTCTCAAGTTAAAGAAGTTAAGATTGGAATGTCTCACAGAGGTAGGTTAAATGTTTTAGCTAACGTATTACAGAAATCTTATAAAAGAATATTTAATGAATTTGCAGGAGAATTTAACGTATCAAAAGAAGATGGTGCAGGAGATGTGAAATATCATTTGGGAGCATCTTCAAATAGAGAATTCGATGGTAATTCTGTACATGTTAGTTTGACAGATAATCCATCACACTTAGAAGCGGTTAACCCTGTAGTTCTAGGACAAACTAGAGCAAAACAATTTTTTCATAAAGACAAAGAAAGAAATAAAGTAATACCAATACTAATTCATGGAGATGCTGCTTTTGCAGGACAAGGAGTAGTTTCAGAATGCTTTGCTATGTCTGGATTACCGGGTCATAATACTGGTGGTACAATTCATATTATTATTAATAATCAGATTGGATTTACGACTAGTCCAAGATTTGCTCGTTCATCTCCTTACCCATCTGATGTTGCTAAGATGGTTGATGCACCAATTATACATGCAAATGGCGATGACCCAGAAGCAGTTGTTTATGCGGCTAGAATAGCAACTGAGTTTAGATTAAAGTTCAATAGAGATGTGGTTGTAGATTTAATTTGTTACAGAAGATTTGGTCATAACGAAGGAGATGAACCATCATTTACTCAGCCATTGATGTATGAAAAAATTAGAACACACCCATCACCAGTAAAAGTCTATGGAAAAAATTTAATAGATGAAAAAACAATTTCTAATGAATTTTTAGAAAATTCAATTAAAAAATTTAAAGAACTGCTAGATGATCAATTTAAAAATGCAAAAGATTATAAACCAAAAATTGAATGGTTCGAAGGCACATGGTCAGCATACAAACCCGAAAAAGGAAAAGATAAAAGAGGAGTAACAGGTGCAGACACTAAAAAACTTTTAGCAATTTCAGAAAAAATAAATTCCTCATCAGAAGAACTAAATTTACATAAGACAATTGTTAAAATATTAAATAATAGAAAAGAAGCTGTTAAAAGCGGATCTAACATAGATTGGTCAACAGCAGAAGCATTAGCATTTGGATCGTTATTAGAAGAAGGTTATCCAGTTAGACTTGTTGGTCAAGATTCTGGAAGAGGAACATTCAGTCAAAGACATTCTGTATTAAGAAATCAAAAAAATAATATTCGTTATGTGCCTCTAAATAATATTTCAAAAAACCAAAAACAATTTGAGGTAGTGGATAGCTTTTTATCTGAACTAGCTGTTTTAGGATTTGAGTATGGCTATAGTTTAGTAGAACCAAATACCCTTACACTTTGGGAAGCACAATTTGGAGATTTTGCTAATGGTGCTCAAGTTGTAATTGACCAATTTATCGCATCAGGAGAAAGAAAATGGAGAAGAGCTTCTGGAATAGTAATGTTATTGCCTCATGGTTATGAAGGACAAGGACCAGAACATTCTTCAGCTAGATTGGAAAGATTTTTACAATTATGTTCAAATGATAATATGCAAGTAATGAATTGCACAACGCCTGCAAACTATTTTCATGCTCTTAGAAGACAAATGCGTAGAGACTTTAGAAAACCATTAATAATGATGACACCAAAATCTTTACTTAGAAATAAATATTGTGTTTCTAATCTAGAAGATTTTAGTCAATCAAATTCTTTTCATAGAATACTTTGGGATCACGCAGTTGATCCACAGACTAAAGGATTTATTAAATTGAAGGAAAGCTCAAAGATTAAAAAAGTAATAATGTGCTCAGGTAAAGTTTATTTTGACTTATTAGATGCAAGAGAGAAATTAAAAAAAGATGATGTGATTTTATTCAGAATAGAACAACTTTATCCATTTCCTGCAAAAACTCTTGTTAAAGAACTTAAACCATATGCAAAAAATGCTGAATTTTTTTGGTGTCAGGAAGAACCAAAAAATATGGGTGCATGGTTTTCTGTTAGAGATTATATCCAATGGACATTGGATACTATTAAGGTTAATAATAGCAAAATTTCTTATATAGGAAGAAGCCCAGACGCATCTCCTGCAACAGGATATGCAAAAAGGCACCTTTCTCAACAACAAGAAATAATTAGTAAGGTTTTTGAATAATTTAAGATGAGTGAAAAAATTGTAGTTCCTGTTCTTGGCGAAAGTATTACTGAAGCAACTGTTGCAAAATGGTTAAAAAATGCTGGTGATGCTGTTGAAGCAGATGAGCCAATTGTAGAACTTGAAACAGATAAAGTTAATTTAGAAGTACCATCTCCAGTAACTGGTGTTTTAACAGAAATTAATTCAAAAGATGGTTCGGTAGTAGAAGTTGGAGCTTTGTTAGGTTCAGTATCAGAGAGTGGATCAGCAGAGTCAGCTAAAAAAGAGGAAATTAAAAAAGTAGAACCTACTCAAAAAGAAGACAACGTAATTAAATTAGATCCATCTAAAAAAGAGCCAAAAATTTTTGAGGAAAAAATGGAAGAAAATGATCAGAAGGAACCATTAGTTTTAACTGATGAGGTCATAGAAAAAGAAGCTCCAAAGACTAAATTAGAAAAATCAAAACCTAAAACTAATATAGAAAGTCAAACACTTTCACCAGCAGTTAGAAAAATCGTTGTAGAAAACAAAATAGATATTAATTCAGTCAAAGGTTCCGGAAAAGATGGAAGAGTTTTAAAAGGTGATCTCATTAGTTTAATGGGAGCTAATCCACAACCTTCTGAAAGAAAAGTTAAGTATGGTCAAGAAGAAAGAATTAAAATGACCAGACTAAGACAAACGATAGCTAAAAGATTAAAACAAGCTCAGGAAAATGCTGCTATATTAACAACTTTTAATGAAGTTGATATGACTAATATCATGGAAATGAGAAAAGAAAATCAACAAGATTTTCAAAATCGTTATGGAATAAAATTAGGATTTATGTCTTTCTTTGCTAAAGCATGTGTTGTTGCGTTAAAAAATTTCCCTGCAGTAAATGCTGAAATAGACGGGGAAGAAATAATTTACAAAAATTATTACAACTTAAGTTTTGCAGTTGGGACAGAGAAGGGTTTAGTTGTACCTGTATTAAGAAATGTAGATGAATTGTCGTTTGCTGATATTGAAAAAAATATTAAAGATATTTCTGAAAAAGCAAGAGATGGAAAATTAACAATTGAAGATCTTCAAGGTGGAACATTTACTATAAGTAACGGTGGAGTTTATGGATCGATGTTATCAACTCCAATCTTAAATCTTCCTCAATCAGGTGTACTTGGAATGCATAACATTGTTGAAAGACCAGTTGTTGTTGATGGAGAAATTAAAATTAGACCAATAATGTATCTAGCTTTGTCATATGATCATAGAATAATTGATGGCAAAGAGTCAGTTTCATTTCTAAAAATGGTTAAAGAAAATTTAGAAGACCCTAGAAGGTTGTTTTTGGATATTTAAATGTCAGAAAAATTTCAAGCAGTAGTAATTGGAGGTGGCCCTGGTGGCTATGTCTGTGCAATCAGGCTTGCTCAACTTGGGCTGAAAACAGCATGTATTGAGTCAAGAGGATCACTTGGAGGGACTTGTTTAAATGTCGGGTGTATTCCCTCAAAAAGCTTATTAAATTTATCGGAAGAGTTCCATAAAGTGCAAAATCTATCTAACAAAGGGATTGAAGTTGGAGAAGTTAAGCTAAATCTTGAAAAAATGATGAAAAATAAAGATAAAGCTGTGACTATACTTACTAAAGGTGTCGAGTTTTTACTGAAAAAAAATAAGGTAACTTATTATAAAGGAACTGGAAGCTTCAAATCTCAAAATGAAATCATAATTAAAGACGATCAAAATAAAAAGACTACCATTGAAGCTGAAAAAACAGTGATAGCAACTGGTTCTGTGCCAGTATCCTTACCTGGAATAGAAATTGATGAAAAAGTTATTGTATCATCAACAGGTGCATTAAAATTAGATAAAGTTCCAAAAAAAATGATTGTTGTCGGTGGTGGGTACATCGGATTAGAGATGGGTTCTGTTTGGTCAAGATTAGGAGCTGAAGTTCAAGTGGTAGAATTTTTAGATCACATTACTCCTGGTATGGATAAAGAAATTTCTTCAGAATTTATGAAAATTTTAAAAAAACAAGGTATCAAATTTAACATGCAAAATAAAGTTGAAGCTATTCAAAATAATAATACAGGAGCAGTTGTTTCAACAGTTGATAAAGATGGAAATAAAAATAATTTTGATTGTGATGTTGTTCTTATATCAGTTGGACGAAAAGCAAACACGAATGGTTTAAATTTAGAAGCCGTTGAGGTTGAATTAGATGAAAGAAAAAGAGTTAAAACTAACAATACATTTAAAACTAATATTGATAACATTTATGCAATAGGCGACGTTATAAGCGGACCAATGCTTGCCCATAAAGCAGAAGATGAAGGAATTGCAGTAGCAGAAAATATTGCAGGTCAATCAGGCCATGTTAATTATGATACAATTCCTGGCGTTGTTTATACAACACCCGAAGTTGCATCAATTGGTAAGACAGAAGAACAATTAAAAGAATTAAATATAAAGTATAAAATTGGTAAGTTTTCATTCATGGCAAACTCTAGAGCAAAAGCAATAGATGATGCAGAGGGATTTGTAAAAATTTTAGCAGATGAAACTACAGATAAAGTATTAGGTGCTCATATAATAGGTCCACACGCAGGAGAGCTTATTGCAGAGATTGGTGTTGCAATGGAATTTGGCGCAAGCTCTGAGGATATTGCAAGAACTTGCCATGCCCACCCAACATTTTCAGAAGCAGTTAAAGAAGCAGCATTATCAGTAGATAAAAGAGCAATACACTCTTAATAAATTTTCATATTATTAAGATATGAAAGTACCGATTCTTTTACCAAATATCTTTAACCATCCTTTTACTTATGAGAGTCATATTAATTTAAAAGTAGGAGATTATGTAGTTGTACCTTTTGGTAAATCTAAAATCACAGGAGTAGTTTGGGATGAATTTGAAAAAAAAAATAATAGAAATTTTAAGATAAAGAGTGTTTTAAAAAAATTAGACGTTACTCCATTAAAAAAAACAACTATTAAATTTCTTAACTGGTTTTCAGAATACAATATAATTCCTAAAGGAATGGCTTTAAAACTGGTTTTATTAAGTAGTAATGCTGTAGAAAAAATTCACAAAGATGCTTACAAAATTTTTGACACAAATATCAAAAAAAATTCAATAAAACTTTCTGAAGAACAGAAAAAATCTCATAAAAAAATGAATGTTTCTAATCAAAAATTTAGAGTTCATGTTCTTCAAGGAACAACAGGTTCAGGAAAAACTATGGTGTATTTTGAGGCCCTTAAAGACATTATAAACAAAGGTTTTCAGGGCTTAATTTTATTACCTGAGATTGGCTTAACAGGTCAATTTGAAAAAAAATTTATAGAATTTTTTGGTTTTACTCCAGCAGTTTGGCACTCTGGTATTACAAAAAAAAAGAAAGAAATTATTTGGAGCGGAATTGCAAGTGGAGAAATTAAAGTTGTCATTGGTGCTAGATCATCATTATTTTTACCATTTAAAAAGCTAGGTTTAATTATTGTTGATGAAGAGCACGATCAATCTTACAAACAGGATGAGGGTGTTACTTATAATGCAAGAGACATGGCTATTTCAAGAGCATCATTTGAAAATATCCCTATCAATTTAATTACAGCCGTTCCATCAATTGAAACTTATGAAAATATTAAAAAAGGTAAATATAGTATTTCTAAATTAGAAAAACGTTACCAAAATGCATCATTACCAAATTATGAAATAATTAATCTTAATGAAACAAAATTAGAAAAACAATCTTGGCTTTCAAAAAAAATAATTGAGAAAGTAAATTTTCATCTTGATAAAAACGATCAGGTATTATTTTTTTTAAATAGACGAGGGTTTTCTCCACATGTACTTTGCAACAAATGCTTCAATAGTTATTCATGTCCTAATTGTTCAATTAATTTAGTTTATCATAAAAAAAAGAATAATTTATTGTGCCATTATTGTGGTTTTAAGTCTTCTTTAAAAAGAACTTGCGTAAAAGATGGGGATTGCGAATTTATTTTTAGTGGTCCTGGTGTTGAACGAATATCTGAGGAAGTTAAAAAAAACTTTCCATCAAAAAAAATTGAAATTTTTTCAAGTGATACAATGAATAAAAAAAGCTCTAGTGATAAATTAGAAAAAATAATCAATAATGAAGTTCAAATTTTAGTTGGAACTCAGTTAATTTCAAAAGGTTTTCATTTTCCAAGCCTTAATTGTATTGTGGTAGTTGATATTGATCTTTCCTTACAAGGGCATGATTTAAGAGGAGCTGAAAAAAATTTACAGTTATACCATCAACTCTCCGGACGAGCTGGAAGAACAGGAAAACCTGCAACTGTGTATTTTCAAACTTATAATACTAATACTAAAATGATTTCAGATTTAACAAATAGTAATCCCGACATTTTTCTTGATAGAGAATTAGATATTAGAAGACAAAATAAGCTTCCACCATTTCAAAGATTTATTTCGTTAATCTTAACAGGTGACAATGAAGCAAAATTAGAAAAGGAAGCTTTTTATTTTAAAAACTTTATTGAAAAAAAAATTGAGGGAAGAGTATTGGGACCAGTTAGTGCACCAATTTTTAGATTAAAAAAGAAATTTAGAATAAGAATGTTAATTAGAGGATCAAAATCTCTCAAATTGCAGAATTCAATTGCAGAAATTATCCCAAATTACAAATTTTCATCAGGAATAAAACTTTCAGTTGATGTTGATCCAATAAACTTCAATTAACCTTTAAAAAAAGGACTTTTTAACAAATGTGCTACTTGAAGACATTATAGTCATATGCTAATTAAAGCCTGATTTTAAAATAATCTTCAACATAACAGAGGTAACAAGTTGAGTAAAAATAAGGGATTTTCAATAACTTCAGCTGACAGATATTCTTTAGCTTTGTATGAACTTGCAAGCGAAAACAATGTTCTTTCTCAAGTAGAAGATCAATCTTTATCTATCATAAGTTTGATTTCATCAAGTAAAGATTTTTCAAATTTAATTAAGGACCCTACAAACAACCAAGAAGATCTTTTAAAAGTTTTAGATAATATTTCTAATGATAACAAATTTGAAAATTTATTAAAAAATTTTTTAAGTTTTTTAATCACTAAAAGACGTTTTTTTTATGTAGAACAAATTTTAAAGAGTTTCATTGAAACTTGTTCAAAAAAAAGAGGAGAATTAAAAGCAGAATTAAAATCTGCAAAAGAATTATCGGGTGACGAAATTTCTAAAATCACAGATGAGCTTACAAAAAACTTTAGCTCAAAAATAAAATTAAACTACAAACATGATCAAAGTTTAATAGGAGGCTTAGTAGTACAAGTTGGAAGTACTATGGTGGACACCTCAATTAAAAATAAATTACAACAAATCGAAAACAGAATGATAGAGGCATAAATGGAAATAAATCCTTCAGAAGTAACAAAGATACTAAAAGAACAAATTAAAAATTTTGGTGATAAAGCAGAAGTAACCGAAGTTGGGCAAGTATTATCAGTAGGAGATGGTATCGCTAGAATTTATGGTCTTGATAATGTTCAAGCTGGAGAGATGGTTGAGTTTGCAGATGGATCTAAAGGTATGGCCTTAAACTTAGAAAGTGAAAACGTTGGGGTTGTAATTTTTGGAGATGATAGAAATATTAAAGAAGGTGATACTGTAAAAAGAACTGGAAACATTGTTGATACTCCAGTTGGAAAAGAATTGTTAGGTAGAGTTGTTGATGGATTAGGAAATCCAATTGATGGTAAAGGACCTTTAGATAAAAGTGTTCAGAAAAGTAGAGTTGAAGTTAAAGCTCCAGGAATTATTCCAAGACAATCAGTTAGCGAGCCTATGCAAACAGGTTTAAAATCTATTGATAGTTTGGTTCCAGTTGGAAGAGGTCAGCGTGAATTAATTATTGGTGACAGACAAACAGGTAAAACTGCAGTTGCAATCGATGCAATTATTAACCAAAAGAAAATTAATGAGTCTGGTGATGAGAAACAAAAACTTTATTGTATTTATGTTGCGATTGGTCAAAAAAGATCAACTGTAAGACAAATTCAAAAAACACTAGAAGAAGCTGGAGCAATGGAGTACACAACAATCGTTGCAGCAACAGCATCTGACTCTGCGCCACTTCAGTTTTTAGCGCCTTATACAGGGTGTACAATGGGTGAATATTTTAGAGATAACGGAATGCACGGATTAATTATTTATGATGATTTATCTAAGCAGGCTGTAGCTTATAGACAAATGTCTCTATTGTTAAGAAGACCTCCAGGACGTGAAGCTTACCCTGGCGATGTATTCTATCTACATAGTAGATTGTTAGAAAGAGCAGCTAAGTTGAGTGATGAGCATGGCGGAGGTTCTTTAACAGCACTTCCAATTATTGAAACACAAGGTGGTGACGTATCAGCGTTTATTCCAACTAACGTGATTTCAATTACCGATGGTCAAATTTTCTTAGAAACTGAACTTTTTAACCAAGGGATCAGACCAGCAATTAACGTTGGACTATCTGTTTCTAGAGTTGGTTCTTCAGCACAAACAAAAGCAATGAAAAAAGTTTCTGGATCAATGAAATTAGAATTAGCCCAATACAGAGAGATGGCTGCTTTTGCGCAATTTGGTTCTGATTTAGATGCATCAACACAGCAACTTTTAAATAGAGGATCAAAATTAACTGAACTTCTTAAGCAAAAACAATATTCACCAATGACAGTAGCTGAACAAGTAATTTCAGTTTTCTGCGGAGTAAAGGGATATTTGGATGATATTGAATTAAAAGATATTGCTGAGTTTGAAAACAAAATCATTGAAAAATGTAAGTCTGATAAACCTGAAATAATTGATTCAATTCAAAGCTCAGGTAAACTTGAAGATGATAAAGAAAAATTACTAATCGAAGTAATTACTCAATTAAAGGAAAACTTTAAATCTTAATTTATTATGGCAAGTTTAGACGACCTTAAAAAAAGAATAGCTAGTGTAAAGTCTACACAGAAAATTACAAAAGCTATGAAGATGGTAGCAGCAGCAAAACTTAGAAGAGCCCAAGAAAGTGCTGAGAAGGGAAGACCTTATTCAGAAAAAATGAATAATATAATTCTAAATCTTTCTAGTGGAATTTCTGACAAAGAAAATGCTCCAAAATTATTATCTGGATCAGGTAATGATAAAGTCCATCTTTGTGTTGTGATGACTTCTGACAGAGGTTTATGTGGTGGTTTTAATTCAAATATAATTAAAAAAGCCAAAAGCTACTTTGCAAAACTTGCAGAAGATGGAAAAGATTTAAAGATCATTATTGTAGGTTCTAAAGGTAACGACCAACTTAAAAGAGCTTATGGTGATAAGATAATTGCAAATATTTCATTTAAAGAATCTAAACACGCTAATTATTTTGATGCTGAAAAAGTTGGCAAAATGGTTATTGAAAAATTTGGCGCTGAAGAGTTTGACGTTTGTACTATTTTTTATAACCAATTTAAAAATGTAATTACGCAAATTCCTCAAGCACAACAAATAATTCCTTTAAATGTTGAAAATTCAGAGGAAGATAAATCTGAGGATAGTTATGAGTTTGAACCAGATGAAGATGAGATATTAAGCAATTTATTGCCGAAAAATATTTCAACACAAATATTTAAGGCGATGTTAGAGAATTCAGCTAGTGAACAGGGCTCAAGAATGAGTGCAATGGATAATGCAACCCGAAACGCAGGTGAAATGGTTGACAAGCTTACTATTGAGTATAATAGAAGTCGTCAGGCAGCAATTACTAAAGAACTAATAGAAATCATATCAGGAGCAGAGAGTTTATAATTATGAGCAAAGGAAAAATCACACAGATCATTGGAGCAGTAGTAGACGTAAAATTTGATGGAGATCTTCCAGAAATTTTATCGGCATTAGAGTGTAAAAATGGAGATAATAGACTAGTTTTAGAAGTTGCTCAACATTTAGGAGAATCTACTGTTAGAACAATTGCAATGGACGCTACTGAAGGATTAAAGAGAGGTGATGAGGTCATAAATACTAAAGCACCTATCCAAGTTCCAGTTGGACCAGAAACCTTAGGAAGAATTATAAACGTTATTGGTGAACCTATCGATGAAAAAGGCGAAGTTAAAACAAAAGAAAAGTGGCCGATCCACAGAGCGGCACCTGAATTTAGTGAGCAGTCAACAGAAACAGAAATATTAGTTACAGGAATTAAAGTAGTAGATTTATTAGCACCATATGCAAAAGGTGGAAAAATTGGACTGTTTGGTGGAGCTGGAGTTGGAAAGACAGTTTTAATTATGGAATTAATTAACAACGTTGCAAAAGCACACGGTGGATTCTCAGTGTTTGCAGGAGTTGGAGAAAGAACTAGAGAAGGAAATGATTTATACCATGAGATGATAGACTCTGGAGTTATTAAAAAAGATGGAGCTGGATCTAAAGCTGCACTAGTTTATGGACAAATGAACGAGCCTCCAGGAGCTAGAGCTAGAGTTGCTCTTACAGGATTAACTGTAGCTGAATATTTTAGAGATCAAGAAGGTCAAGACGTTCTTTTTTTTGTAGATAATATTTTCAGATTTACACAAGCAGGTTCAGAGGTATCAGCACTATTGGGAAGAATACCATCAGCCGTTGGTTATCAGCCTACACTTGCAACTGATATGGGTAACCTTCAAGAAAGAATTACCACTACTAACAAAGGATCAATTACATCGGTACAGGCTATTTATGTACCTGCCGATGACTTAACTGACCCTGCGCCAGCAACATCATTTGCTCACTTGGATGCTACTACCGTTCTTTCAAGACAAATTGCAGAAATAGGTATTTATCCTGCAGTTGACCCACTTGATTCTACTTCAAGAATTTTGGACCCTAGAATTGTTGGTGATGAACACTATAGAGTTGCTAGAGAAGTTCAAAAAATCTTACAAACTTATAAGTCGCTGCAAGATATTATAGCTATTTTGGGTATGGATGAATTGTCTGAGGAAGATAAGTTAGTTGTAGCTAGAGCAAGAAAAATTCAGAGATTTTTATCTCAACCGTTCTTTGTTGCGGAAGTATTTACTGGATCTCCAGGAAAACTAGTTGATCTAGACTCAACAATAAAAGGTTTTGCTGCAATTTGTAAAGGTGACTATGATCACCTTCCAGAAGCAGCTTTTTATATGGTTGGAACTATAGAAGAAGCAATAGAAAAAGCTGAAAAAATGGCTAAGGAAGCTGCCGCTTAATGAGTGAAGAGTTTAAAGTTGAAATAGTAAATCCAGAAAAATCTTTTTTAGTTAAAGAAGATGTTTCTGAAGTTGTTGTACCAGCTTTTGAAGGAGAGATGGGAATACTTAAAGATCACATTTCTATTATCTCATTTTTAAAACCAGGTATTATAAAGATTTTGTCAAAATCTGGTGATGAAAATTATTATGTTGAGGATGGAATTGTTGAATTTAAAAATAACAATCTATCGATCCTGACAAGCTCAATATTTAATCTTACAGATTTGGATAAATCTAAACAACAGGATTTACTTAAACTAGCTGAAGAAGAAGCAAGTAATCCTGAAATAAATGACCAATCCAAGTACTTGGTTGATCAAAAAATTGAAGTATTAAGATCTCTTAATTAATAACCTTTTTAACTTTTTCTTGAAGTTCTTTGTAAACGTGTAGTTTAAAGTCCACTACAAATTCTGTAATTTGATCAAGTTCAATCCATTTCCATTTTAAAAATTCGGGATTTTTAGTTTTAATATTTATCTCTTGTTCTGTGCCTGTAAATTTCATTAAGAACCATTTTTGTTTTTGACCTCTGTATTTACCTTTCCAAATTATTCCTAATAAACGATCAGGAAGATCATATGTTATTGTGCCATCTAACTCTTTAATTAATTCTACGCTTTTGATGCTAGTTTCTTCTTCAAGTTCTCTATAGGCTGCTTTTAAGAAGTCCTCACCTTCATCAACACCACCTTGGGGCATTTGCCAAAAATTTTTTGCATTATCTATTCTTTTTGCAACAAAAACTTTATTTTCATTATTCAGCACAATTATTCCCACCCCAATTCTTAGCGGTAGTTCGCTTAAGCTTTTTTTCATCTTATCCGTTAAGTAATTTAATTGCGTAATTTAATTGATTGTCTGTATCAGTTTTTATTCTAAAATTATCACTGTCTTCATTAACTTCAATATCAGGTTTAACACCAACCTCAGAGATAGATTTTCCAGAGGGTAGGTAGTATTTTGCAATCGTTAAACGTATCGCACCTTTATTTTTTAAAGGAATTATTGACTGTACAGATCCTTTTCCATAACTGCTTTCTCCAAGTATAATAGCTCTTTTATGATCTTTTAGCGCACCAGCAACAATCTCAGAAGCAGATGCAGAACCATAGTTGATTAATACCAATAGAGTTTTACCTTCAGTGATATCTCCTTTTTTTGCAAACCATTTTCTATTTTCAGATTTTTTCCTACTCTTCGTTGATACTATTTCACCATTTTCTAGAAAAAAATCAGAGATTTTAATTGCCTGGGATAAAAGTCCACCAGGATTATTTCTTAGATCTAAAATATATGCATTTAAATTTTTATTTCTATTTAATTTTTTTATTTTTTTTTTTATTTGTTCGCTACTGTTATCATTAAAAGAAGTTAATCGAATGTATCCAATATTATTTTCTAGTAAATCAGATTTTACAGATTGTACTTCAATTATTTTTCTAATTATATTGAATGTTAAAGCTTTTTTAACTCCTCTTCTTCTTACTGTTAGTTCAATACCAGAATCAACGGGCCCTCTCATTAAATCAACTGCTTCACTTAAAGATTTACCTTGAACTTGAATGTTATTAATTTTTACAATGTAGTCTCCTGCTTTAATGCCAGCTTTTGATGCTGGAGTGTCATCAATTGGAGTAATTACTTTAACAACTCCTGCTTCCATACTGACTTCAATTCCAAGACCACCAAACTCTCCACTAGTTTCAGTTTGCATTTCTTTGAAAATTTCTGGAGACATATATGATGAATAAGGGTCAAGTGATTGAAGAAGACCATTTATTGCTGCATCCATACCTTTAGATTGATCAGTTTCTTCAACATATTCTTTATTTATTTTTTCAAGAACTTCCCCAAAAAGATCAATTTTTTTATAAATATCAATTTCTGCTGAATTAATTGTATTGGCAGAAAAAAATGTAGTAAAAAAAATTGTTAAATAAATTTTAATTTTTTTCATATTATAACTTTTTCTTTTGGAATTAATTCAGACCAAATTTTTTCAAGTTCATAAAATTTTCTTTTTTCAGGATGAAAGATATGTATTATTAAATCAATTCCATCAACCAATTTCCATTCACTACTTTCTTTTCCTTCTATCTTAGAATTTTTAATACCATTGTTCTTTAATTTTTCTAAAACTTGTTCTGACAAAGATTGAATGTGACGAGACGATGTTCCACTCGCGATGATCATGTAGTCAGCCATTGAACTTTTATCTTTTAGGTCAATAGTTACAATGTCTTGTGCTTTGTTTAAATCTAGTGTGTTGATTACAATAGATTTGAGATCAGAAATTTTATCCATTAATTAAATTTAGACTATCAAATTTTTCTTAATTGAGAAGATGAAATGTTGACTTTTTTAAATTCAACAAATGTGAGAGTTTTATTATTTAGTTTCTTAAATGTCTTTGATTTTAAAGAATTTTTTTTGTATCCATGCCGGTCAAATACAACAATATTACATTTTTGCGATATTGATTCTGATTTTTGCCATTTATGAAAATTTATTAAGTTGTCAGCTCCCATCAAAAAATAAATTTCTATATCTTTATTTTTTTTAAGGTGATTAATTAAATCAATAGTTTTGTTTGATTTAATTATATTTTCATAAAATTTTACTTTTATAAAAGAATTTAATCCAATAATTTTTTTACAATTTTGAGTTCTTTTTAGAAGCGATATTTTGCTCTCTATTTTTAGTGGATTTTTTTTTGTAATCGCCCAGATGATTTTTTTAAGATTAAATCTTTTCTTAGCTTCTTTAGATATTGCCAAATGACCTTTGTGAGCTGGATCGAAAGAGCCACCCAAAACTCCAATTTTAATTTTTTTATTAATCAATTTAATCTCTTATTTTTCCTTTGCTCGAGATTTCATATTTATATGAAACTAATTGTTCTAAACCAACAGGACCTCTTGGAGGAAGTGTGTTTGTAGAAATACCTACCTCTCCACCAAAACCAAATTCACCACCGTCAGCAAATTGAGTCGAAGTGTTGTGCATTGCAATTGAGCTTTTTACATTCTTTAGAAATTGTATGGCTGTTTTTTTATTTTGAGTAATAATCGAGTCTGTATGCATGGTTCCATATTTATTTATATGATTGATAGCTTCTTCAGAATTTTTGACGACTTTAACAGAAACAACAGAATCTAAATATTCTGTAGACCAATCTTTTTCTTTTGCTGGAAATAAATTACCTTTGTAATATTTCTTTAAAACTTTATCTCCATATATTTTACAATTTTTATCTTCTAGTTTCTTTAAAACAGGATTACAAAATTTTTTTACTATTTTGTCATGAATAAGAATAGTTTCTGTCGCCCCACAGATGCCAGTGTTTCTTAATTTTGCATTATAAATAATGTTAATTGCCATATTTAAATTAGCATCTTTATCAATAAACGTGTGACACAAACCTTCAAGGTGTCCAATGATAGGAATATTTGAAAAATCTTGAACTCTTTTTACTAGGCTCTTTCCACCACGTGGGATTATTATATCTATATAACTTTTCATTTTTGATAGCATAATGTCCACAACTTTTCTTTCTCTTGAGTCAATAAACTGGATATAATTTTCATCAACTTTATTTATTTTTAATGCTCTTCTGAACAGTTTTGCCAAAATTCGATTTGTGTTTATTGCTTCAGAACCACCTTTAAGAATTACTGAATTTCCAGATTTAAAGCATAAACTTGCAACATCAGAGGTAACATTTGGTCTACTTTCATAAATAACACCAATAACACCTATGGGAATAGTTACTCTACTGATATTTAGTCCATTTGGTCTTTTCCATTTATTTAAAATAACATTTATTGGATCTCTTAATTTTTCAATTTTATGAATTGATTTTTTAATATCATTTAATTTTTGTTCATTGATTAAGAGTCTGCTTATTAAATTTTTTTTTAACCCTCTATTTTTTGCAAATTTAATATCTTTAGTGTTTTCTTTAAGAATAAAATTTTTTTCTTTATCAAGTAATTTAGCATAATCTTTTAAAACTTTATTTTTTGTTTTGGTGGTAATTTTATTTCCAGATGCTTTCCTGGATTTAATACCGATTAAATTCATATATTTGTTCATCTAAATTTCCACCATATCATCTTTGTGAATTACTTCTGATTTTGTAACATAACCAAGTAATTTTTCTATTTGATTTGAATGATATCCCATAATTTTAGTTATTTCTTCTGATGTAAACGAGCTTAAACCCCTAGCACATTCTATATTTTTTCTATCAAGAATTTTTATGTGATCTCCTTTATTAAATTTTCCAGTGATTTTTTTTATTCCAGCAGCTA
>Ga0257115_1000488_pt1 | contig 35118 bp, 31 predicted proteins | sample SI112_100mmetaG_FD_194465 | JGI IMG/M metagenome (GOLD analysis project Ga0257115, IMG submission 194465) | Marine microbial communities from Saanich Inlet, British Columbia, Canada - SI112_100m | ecosystem: Environmental > Aquatic > Marine > Inlet | place: Canada: British Columbia | collected...
TACTCTTAAACTATGGTTAAAGACCCGAGGAAGATATTATGAGCAAGTGTTCAATAACAGCGTTTTTAGTAGGTATTTTTATAACCGTATCAAGTTTAGCCTTTTTTGGACAGATGATGCAGATGCCAGGTAAAGCATTTCAAACAGGGAGTCAGATGTTTATGCCCCAACAAAACATGGTACAATCGCAACAACCATGTAATTGTACGTGTAAAAATAACTAGGAATTAAAATGTCTTATGCAAAACCAGCTAAAAGAATGAAAAAACCAACTAAACGTAAAACTAAATATTAGGAGTAATATATGCCACAACATCAGGGAAACGTTAGTTTTCAACAATATCAAGATAACCAACAACACCCCAATAATTCTGACTATATGCAGATGATTTTGGATTTAAACATTAGAGAGGGTCAAGACCCTGAAACTGCTGAATTTAATGCTGTACGTGAAATGCAACATTATATGAAGAATGGTATTAATCCTATGGGCCCTATAAATGGTCGTGAATCAGGTTTAAATGAAATTGAAGGTAGTAGACAAGCTCATGAAGCTTTACAACTACAACAACAAGAAAAAGATGCTAAAAAACAACAGTTTGATAACACAGTTAATGACTTCAATAAATGGTTAATGAAGCAAGGTAGACCTCCTATGCCTGAGCCTAGACAACCTAACAATAGAGGTTGGGATGGTGCTACAGAAGCTCTTCAACAGTTACAAAAGTTACAATTACCAGTAATTAAATATTAGGAGAATATCATGAGTACTCAAGCTGACAAAATAGCACAACGCGCTAAAAATGAACAAAAAATTGAAGATGCTAGAATGGCAGCAGCTTTAGACCCCTATGGACTTGAAGCAAGGCGTGCTGCACAAGAGGGAAAGATTATGTTAACTAATGCAGAAGGCCAACAGGCGTTTGTTGACCCTAATAACAAAGAGGTTTTAAAAATCTATAGAGGATTAGGATTTAATCCAGGCTCTATTGCAACAAACTCTACTAAAGACAGGAATACTGCTATTAATGAAGCCATTAATAAAACTGCTACAAAAATAAAAGTAGATGATGCTATAAAAGCAGCAAAAGTATCAGCAATAAATAATAAAGGTGTAGGGGGGATTGATGGAACCTTAAAAGATGCTGTTACTCAATGGCAAAATCAAAACCCAGATTCTAATAGTAATGTGGTCACACCTATACAACCAGTAGTTGGTTTTGATAATTCAGCTAATAATAGAGCTATTATTAAGATTATGAATGACCCAGATGGTTTCTTAAAGAGACAGCTGCGTAAGAAATCTATTTCAGATGATATAGAACAGTTTGATCAAGATAGTACTGGTCGTATCATAAAAACTGGAGTAATTCCAGTACCAAAACCAGATAACCAAACTTTCCAAGAGTGGCAGGGTGTACCGATACACCCAGTAACAGGATTGCCTATTGAAGCAGGGGGTGATAAATGGCCATCTTACACAGATGCTCCAGAAGGACGTACTTACAATAATAAAAGCTTTAATTGGAATAACTCTAGTCCTGGACAAGTACCTAGTATGTCACAACAAGAAATTGATGTGTTGTATGGTCGTACCCCTAGTCCTGTACAACCTAAGCAAGAAGTTGATTTCTCAGGTATTGCAAACTGGTTTAGAAAAAATTGGGGTAAGTAGTAATAAATGTTTGTAGAGTACTATACTGAAATTAAATTCTTACATATCATATCTGTAATATTGTTTGCAGCTAATACGATAATCACACCTTGGTGGAGATGTAAGGCTATTGATTCAGGTAGTATTAATGCTGTAAGATTCATAGCGGATTATATGGGCAAGTCAGACACACTGTTTTACAGTGTGGCTGGCACTTTAGTATTTGTAACAGGAGCATTACAGTTACATAGTAATCCAGAGTTACTGGATACACTATGGGTACACTTAGGCGCATTATATTGGATATTAACTTATGTTATATGGGTAGGTGTACTGAGACCTATACAGAAGAAGCAACGTAAATTACTTAGAGGGGTCAATTCAGTAGATGAAATATCTGAAGAATATTGGAAGTTAAATAAAACATGGAGATGGGCTGGTTGGGCAGGATTCATCATTCCACTATTAGCTGTCCACACAATGGTCATGAAAGGAGCAGTCTATGCCTTCTAATAGTATTACAGATGCTGAGTTTATCGATGTTATTAATAAACTAAGTGAGTACGAACATAATGATGATAACTTTGTACCGATTACATCGTTAGACCAGAGTATTTTAGACACCAACTTAGATAGTTTAGGTGTTATGATGTTATTTATGTGGTTAGATACCACCTTTGGAGTATCTGAGGAAGATGGTAAAAAGTTTTTTGAGGATAATAAAGATATTACTGGACACACTATTGTTGCATTCATTAAAAAATATCAGACACGGTGTTACACCGCAGAAGAGCTTGAACACTCTGTTAGGTCGGTGATGGGTTAATATGTACATTACACACCTAAACTCCATATACTCTGAAGATACTACATTGATTGATTATGTACAATATCCTCAGTACATCCATCAAGTATCTGATGGGGGTATGCGGGTAGCTCTAGGCGTAAAGATATTACCGTCTGAGTTTGTAGAATATCTTTTAGCAGGCACTAATGGTGCAATTACATCTTCTATGGATGAGTTAAAAGCTTTACCTACGCGTAGGACGGGGTTAATATTATCAACTGGCGGTTCTGTGTGGACGGGATATGGCACTACTATACCTTTAACAGATAAATACCCTAAGCATAGAATGCTACCACTAGGTATGACTCAGATTTATGCAGGTCAATTAGCTAATAAGCTAGGTGGTACAGAGTATGTAAGTACTGATTCTACATCTTGTATATCAGCACATGCTGCACTATTCCAAGCCAACACATTAATTAAGTCAGGTGTACTTGACAGAGTTATTGTCGTAGCTAGTGATAATGGTGCAAGTGAGGAGTACATGAGTTTCTTCGGTGAGAATAAACTATGCTTATTAGCTAATGAAGAAGGTAAAGCTCAGAAGTTTAGATTAGGTCAAGGGGCTAATATCACAGTGTTAGAATCAGAAGAGTCAATAAACGTTACAGGCAATATGCCAATAGCTCAACTGCATGATATATCCATTGTAGCTGAGACACATACTAATCCACTAGGTATTACAACAACTGGGGATGGTTATAAACGAGTAATCTCAAATGTATTAGATACACACCATGGACATTTGGACTATGTAAAAACACATTCTACGTACTCAAAAGACAATCAAATAGAGCAAGCAGTAATCACAGAAACTCTTGGTGATATTAAAACTGTAAACTATAAAAGTAGAATAGGACATATAATGGGCCCAAGTACAGGTGTAGAAATGCACATGTCTATAATGGAATTAGGTGGAACATTTTTAAGTTTAGGTGCGGGTATGGGTAATGTATTTTCAGCAGCTATTGTGGAGAGTTTGTAGTGGAGGTTAAATTTCACCATTGCACAGTATTGCAGAAAGGTGAGGCTTTCATCTATTATATGTATAATCGGGAACTAGACGGGTTCCTTATTGCTAGTCTTGTATGTGCAAGCAATACTGAAGCTAAAGTAAATTTAGCAAGCTTATTAAAGTATTTCTTCACAGAGATAGTAAGAAAAAAAGATGCATATTGTAGTTTGTTTGATGGTGAAGAAGATAACTTCTTCCCAGGACACACAGTAGAGCATACTGAAATTAATGGTATGCCGATATATAAAATTGATTTTTAGGAAATTATCATGAAAGAAGACAAAGATGATTTAGATTTAGATTTAAGTGAACCGAAAAACTTGACTGAATGGGATAACCCACCTAAGTTAGAAGAACTTAAGCAAGACTACCAAGAAGCACAGTCAGCACATACTGACCATGTACTTGAAATAGATAACTGGTTAAGTAACTTAAATGGTGACCAACAAATTAAAGCTAAGAAGGGTAGGTCTAAGATTGTACCTAAGCTTATTCGTAAACAAGCTGAGTGGCGATACGCTGCATTAAGTGAGCCTTTCCTGTCTACTGATGACTTATTCAATACAGCTCCAGCTACATTTGAAGATAAAGAAGCTGCTATTCAAAACGGCCAAGTATTAAACTATCAGATTAATTGCAAAATAGATAAAACTAAGTTTATTGATGAATACATTCGCACAGCTGTGGATGAAGGCACTGTTGTAGTTAAAGTAGGTTGGGAGTACGAAGAAGAAATTGAAGAGGTAGAAGTACCAGATTTTGATTTCCAACCTACACAAGAAGCAAACCAAGTACACCAACAGTTACATGCAATGATGCAAGAAGACCCTGAGAGATTTCAACAAGAAATCCCACCAGAGATGCAACAAGCACATGAAATGTCTATGCAAGGTGGTACAGCAGTTATGCCTGTACAGGTAGGTTCACATATAGAAGAACAAGTTAAAATTATTAAGAATCAGCCTGAGTTAGAGGTGTGTGATTACAACAATGTAGTTATTGACCCAACTTGTCAAGGTGACCTAAATAGTGCTGAGTTTGTTATCTATAGTTTTGAAACATCAATGTCTCAACTTAAGAAAGATGGTAGATATGATAATTTAAAGTACGTATCTTTAGATAACAGTAGCCCACTTAATGAACCTGATTTTGAATCAGGTGATGATAGTAGCTTTAAGTTTAAAGATGATGCACGTAAAAAGATTGTAGTTTATGAATACTGGGGTTTTTGGGATATTAATGGCACAGGTGAAGTAGAACCTTTTGTAGCTTCATGGGTAGGTAATACATTAATCAGAATGGATGAGAACCCATTCCCAGATAAGAAGCTACCATTTGTAGCAATACAATACTTACCTAGACGTAAATCTATCTATGGTGAACCTGATGGAGCATTACTAGAAGACAATCAGAAGATTGTAGGTGCTGTAACTCGTGGTATGATTGATATTATCGGTAGAAGTGCTAATGGTCAGATGGGTATCCGTAAAGATGCACTAGACGTAACTAACGCTCGTAAGTTTGAACAGGGTGCTGATTATAAGTTTAATTCTAATGTAGACCCTAGACAAGCTTTTCACATGGAAGTGTACCCAGAAATTCCTGGTAGTGCCTTGAATATGCTTAACCTTCAGAACAATGAAGCTGAATCACTTACAGGCGTTAAAGCGTTTAGTCAGGGTATTACAGGTCAAGCATTAGGTTCTACAGCTACTGGAATTAGGTCAGCACTAGATGCTTCATCTAAACGTGAGCTAGGTATCCTACGTAGATTAGCTAATGGTATTAACCAGATAGGGCGTAAAGTTATCTCTATGAACGCTGAGTTCTTATCTGACCAAGAGATTATCAGAGTCACTAATGAAGAGTTCGTTGCTATTAACCGTGAAGACTTAGGTGGTATGTATGACATTAAATTAAACATATCTACTGCTGAAGCAGATAATGAGAAAGCTCAAGAGTTATCATTCATGTTGCAAACTATGGGTAATAATATGGACCCAGCGATGTCACAGATGATATTAGCGGATATTGCACGTTTACGTAAGATGCCTGACCTAAGCAAACAAATTAAAGAATACCAGCCGCAACCTAATCCTATGGCTGAACAGAAAGCACAACTTGAAATGCAACTACTACAAGCACAGATAGCTAATGAACAAGCTAAAGCTGCTGAGAATACTGTAGATGTTGAATACAAGAAGGCTAAGACTGCTACTGAGATGGCTAAGAATAGAAATCTTAATAGTAAGTCTGACTTGGAAGACCTTAACTTCGTGGAACAAGAGTCTGGTGTAGGTCGCCAGCATGAGGAAAACATGAAGAAAGTCGACCAAAAACATGGGATGGATAATAAGTTTGCAGATGCACTTATTAACGACCCTGTGTTAAATGGAGGGTAATGTTTAAAAAACCGTGATATAATTCGGTAAAACACTTTACTTGTTTAAATCTCAATAAGAGGACACACGATGAACACTGAAGAACAGATAGAAGTATTAGAAGCAAATATGGCAGAGTCAAAACACTTTGTAGATGTTAAAGATAGTATGGTTAAGCTACAAAAGAATAGAGACTTTAAAAAAGTAATCACTGAGTATTACTTTAAAGAAGAAGCTGCGAGACTAGTTATGGCTAAAAGCTCTAACTTAACTGAAGAGCAGCAAATGGTTATCGATAAGATGATTTATGGTATCGGTTCACTAGCGAAGTTTTTCGATAGTGTATTGTCAAGAGGAGTACAGTCTGAACAACAACTTGCTGACGATGAAGAAACTAAAGCACTGCTTATTCAGGAGGGCTTAGCATAATGGCATTAGATAACGCACTAGGAATGACGGATGAGGAATTCCTAAAACAAGATTTAAGTATGCTTGAGGAAGAACTAGACCAAGAACTAGAAGCTCAAGAAACTAACCAGATTGATGAAGCAGATGGAGAGCAAACTCTTGAAGCAGAATCGAATGAGGATACTACTGAAGAAGTAGTATCTGAAAGTAACACCGATGAATCTGACGAAGATGACTCAGTAGATGAAGTAACCGACCCGATAGAGGATACTCTATCGGAGGATGAAACAACTAATGATGATACCTCCACAGAGTCTCAGGATACAGATGTAACTGCAAATACCGAAACAAGTGATATCCTTGAGGATACTCAAGAGTCACCTGGAGTAGATTTTGAGGGTGCATATAAACGGATTATGTCACCGTTTAAGGCTAGCAAGCGAATGATGAAAGTCGACACTGTCGATGATGCTATTTCGTTAATGCAAAAGGGTGCTGACTATAATCAGAAGATGCAGGCGTTAAACCCAAATCTGAAGATTGTTAGCATGTTAGAAAAAGAAGGTTTGTTAGATACTGCAAAGTTGAATAACTTAATTGACTTATCTAAGAAAAACCCTCAAGCAATTGCTAAACTTATTAAAGATAGTGGCATTGACCCGTTAGATATAGATACTGACGAGGAAGTAGAATATAAGCCTACTGACTATGGAGTATCTGATACGGAGTTTAAGATAAACCAGGCGTTAGACAGTATTAAAGATTCGCCATCTTTTGACAAGACATTAAATGTTTTATCTAAAGAATGGGATAACGAAAGTAAGAAGTTAATATCTGAAAATCCTGAGATTATCGGAATTATCAATGACCACGTTTATAATGGTGTCTATGATAAGGTTCAGTCAATAATTGACTCTGAGCGTGCGGTAGGTAGATTAGCTAATGTACCTGACGTAGTAGCTTACAGACAAGTGGCAGAATACCTCCAACATCAGGGCTCTTTAGTCAATGAGGGACACGTTAATCAACAACCTCAAGCATCTGTACCACAGACTAAAGCAAATGAAGTAGATACTGCAAAGCTTAACCAGAAACGGAAAGCAGCAGGCTCTACAAAGAAAACTGCTAGCAAGAAGACTTCGTCTACTCCGGATTATCTAAAGATGACCGATGATGAGTTTATGAAAATGGCGGCTAGTGGTTAAATTTAATAAAGCTTTATAGGAGAATATCATGGCTTTAACATACGGAACTGGTTCCAACTCAACAATCGGTGCACAGGCACGTACTGATTTTTATTACAAAAAAGCGCTAATTGCAGTACGCGACAAGCAGTACTTTATGCCTTTGGCTGATGTACGTGCAATGCCTAAGCATCATGGTAAGACTATTAAACAAGACGTTTACCAGCCTTTACTAGATGATTTGAATAACAATGACCAAGGCTTAGATGCTGCTGGTTTAATTGTACTTAAGGATAAGTACTCTTCATGGAAGATTGATGGTACGCAAACGAGTGGTGGTACTGGTTGGACTGCTGCTTCATCTACTACTGCGGGCTACTACGCAACTTCAGCTAACGCTTTAGCTGCTACTGGTGCAGTTGTTGCTCTTAAGAACTCTGGTAACCTTTATGGTTCTGCTAAAGACATCGGTGTAATTGCTGACCGTCTTCCTGCATTGACTGAGAATGGTGGTAGAGTTAACCGTGTTGGTATGACCCGTACGCAAATTACTGGTTCTATCGTGAAGCAAGGCTTCTTTACTGAGTACACTCAAGAGTCTCTAGACTTTGATTCAGACTCAGAATTGATGTCACACATCACTGAAGAGATGGTTCAAGGTGCAACTGAGCTAACTGAAGCTGCATTACAAGTTGACCTAGTTAACACTGCAACTTCCTCAGGTACTGTTAAGTACCCTGGTGCTGTTACTACTAAAGCAACTGTTGCTGCAACTGTTGATTATGAAGACTTCATGCAATTATCTATTGCCTTGGATAACGCTAAGTGTCCTAAGCAAACTAAGATTATTTCAGGTTCTCGTATGACAGACACTAAGACCGTTAATGGTGGACGTGTAATGTACATTGGCCCTGACTTGATTCCTCTAGTTCGCAAGATGACAGATATTTCTGGTACTGGTGTAGGTTCTGGTTTTAATTCTGTAGAGAAGTATGCTGATGCTGCTAACATCCTTAACGGTGAAATTGGTTCAGTAGACCAGTTCCGTATCGTTGTAGTTCCTGAGATGTTGTACTCTGCTAAAGGTGGTGCTGCTAGTGTTGACATCTACCCGATGTTAGTTGTTGGTGATGGTTCATTTACTACTATTGGTTTCCAAACTGATGGTAAGACTGTGAAGTTCACTACTACTCACAAGAAGCCAGGTAAAGAGATTGCAGACCTTAACGACCCTTACGGCGAGAAAGGTTTCTACTCAATCAAATGGTACTACGGCTTCATGGCATTACGCCCTGAACGTCTAGGTATCATGTGGACTAAAGCTGCTTAACTAGAGCTTAACCTTTGTAGCCCGTTAGCACGAAGTGCGGGCGGGCTACTTTACTAATAGAATTCCCGGGAGGAACTAATTATGAATATACAAGATATGACATCTAAACAGATAAGCGATAAGCTGGCCGAAAACGGTATTAAGATGCACTTTAATTCAAAAAGAGAAAAGCTTGAAGAAGCTTTAAATAACTTACCTATCACGGAGGGTGATAATATGGAAGCAGTAACAGAAGCAACACAAGAAATACCAACAGCTGTATTAATTACAGCAGACCAACTAGATGACTTTAAATTCAATGGGGTTGAATTAGAAGGTCTACGTGAAGATAACACTATGAAGTTGATCAGAGTTATCGTACGACCTAATGACCCACTTAAACTTGAGTCAACAGGTGAGATTTTTAGTTTTGGTAACAGTGTAGCTAACGGCGGTAAAGTAGTTAAAAAATACGTACCATTTAATAATGAAGAAGGTTGGCACGTTCCTAACATCATTTTTGAAAATATTAAAGCAGCTGAATGTCAAATCTTTAAAAAGGTTGTTCGTAATGGTCAAGAGACTATGGAACCTCAAAAGATTAAAGCATACAATGTTGAAGTACTAGATGACTTAACACAGGAAGAAGTTGACAAGATTGCAGTAAGACAAAAAGCAACAAGTTCAGTAGGATAATATTATGACAGTAGCTAATACAGATTTAACCCAAGGAAGTGCCTTAACCACTAGTGCAGACTATGTAGTTACAGGTACTGGTATCTTTGATGACCTAATGGAAGCCGTAAACATCCATTTAGACGCACAATTCCATTTAGGTAGGATAACGGGTGCTGATTACGCTACTGTGTACTTAGGAGCTATGCAGAGTGCTTTACAGAACTCTGCTTCGTTCACATTAGGTAAAGAAAAGACTAATGCTGAATCCGCTGTATTAGGTCAGAAAGAAATTACTGAATATGCACAGACGCAACAGACTACTAAGACAGCACCACATGCTGATAGTATTCTAGGTAAGCAATCCAATTTATATGGTGAGCAAGCTAAAGGGTTCAAGTGGAATGCTGACCAGAAGTATCTTAAGACACTTATGGATGCATGGAGTATTAACGTTAGTACAGCTGGAGTAGCTGCTACAAACATTACTGCTATTAACGCAACGGGTACAGGTAACCTAAACACCCAAATAACAAACGCAGAGCCTACGTAAGTTAGTACCCTTATGTAAATACACAGGAGATAACACATGGGTGGTGGGTTCGTTGATGCAATTGTTGATGCAATCGAATCAGTTGTTGATGCTGTTGTTGATGTAATTGATACTGTAATTGATGTCATCGTAGACATCGTTGAAGTTGCTGTAGAGGCAGTAGTTGGCCTAATCACCCTTGTAGTAGATGTAATCATAACGGTCATTGAGGCCATTGTTGATTTCATTGCTAAGCTACTAGGTTTTGACGACCAAGTGGTTGAACAGTTTGATGTATTAAATCAACCTTTATTCGAAGACCCTGATAGGTCATCTATCAAAAATGCTATAGAACAAGCAATCGTTAAGAATGAAGACATTCCAGCTAATGTTTTATACTCACAAGTATTTGGTGGTAAGAAGAACATAAGAAGTTTTGTAAAACACATTGATGATGGTAACTATTTTGAGGATTTCCCCAAGATTGAAGCTAACATTATGTTTGTGGACTATGATGATGTTGTTGCAGTTTTAAATACAATAGAAGGTACACCTTGTACTATTAGTAAGGCTTTCTTAGGAACACTATTTGTAGTACCTTGGGTCAAATACTGGTTACAAGAAAACAAAGGTTACACCTTAAATTCGAACAACGTTGTGTACAACGGTTTAACTTATAATGTGGATATTAATGGTACTGTATATAATTCAGTTACTGATGATTACTCATTAAGTTTTTCAAACCCTAAGTTTGCAACAACAGTTTCAACTACGTATGTAGGAACCCATCATACTATTAATATCACTGATACTATGTTTATGTCACATGAGCTTGTAAGTGACAGCTATGAGCCTAGTACTCTTGAACACACTGTACAAGTATCTGCCAGTACTGCTATCATACCAACTTATAAAGTACCAACTAAAACTACAGGGTTGCATTATATTGTTACATATGCTAAAGACAGTGACCCTTTAGAGAATAAGTACTTTGTATATAAGTCAGGTTCAGGTACTTATACTGTATTAGATAGTCCTACATTAGATTTTGGTGACCCATCATCTGAGAATATGGGGATACTGCCAGCAGTACCTTTACGAATAAATAATCAAAACTTTGATGTTGCATTTAGTTCTACTAAAGCTGACCAGATACGTTCAACTGTTAAGAAGTTAGGAATAGATGCTGACGACACAATTACTGCTCTTATGGAGGATGTTGCAGATGCTGGTATAAGTAATTATACCAATAAAGTTGACCATGTCTTTTTGAATTTCGGAGTAAGAGTTTGGGACACATCACAAATCGGTATGAATTACTTATTTAGATTCTGCTCATCACTATATGGTAATCAAGGTGTTACAGAAGCCATATACAACGCTTCTCCAGCATCAGATGATAAGCCTTATAACACCATTGTTACTACATCTAGTGAGTACAAGTCAGCATTTAGGTTTGCGTATATTACATTTACACACTACACGTTAGCTGACGTAGATGCCACTCCAGGTAGTGTTATAAACAGTATTTATTACACAGATTCAACTAAGTTTGATAGCAGTAATAATATTATAAGCACTTACTATGTTTCTACAGGTACAGCTAAATACGCAGTAGGTTATCTCTGTGATAATACAAGTGATGTTGCACAGTTCTTAGCAGGAACATTAGCACAAGAGTCTACTTATGTAGCTGACGCTAGTGACTTAATGCAACCAACTGTACGCATATCTTATACGTCAACGATACTAGACTCAGACGGGTCTACTAGCTCTGACACTGTGCTTAAACCTGATTTAGCTTATAAAAATGACTCTGGTTCATTATTGAAAGTTCTACGTATTGGTGAAAATGTAACAGCTACACAAGAATTTACATACTATCAGTGTGTAACTAACGGTTTAAATGCTTACACCATTAAAGCACCTATCGGCCTACTACGTGTTGTAGATGCTGCTACAGGTGTATTTAAGATGGTTAAGTTTAATATTGCTAATCAGGGTGATTTGATGATACCTTTCTCATATGATTTAGTTAAACACTTACCTAATACACATGTGTCTAGTCTATTCTTAGCAAGTGCACATACATCTATATATGTAGCTCACTACGAAGTAATTGAAGTGTCCTTCTGGATGAAGTTACTAGCAGTAATAATAGTTGTTATTGCAATTTACCTTTTATATGTTAGTTGGGGGACATCAAAAAGTACTTCTGCATGGTTAGTAAAAATGGCCATTCAAATGGTAGCATACTACTTAATTAAAGAAATTATTCTATACATAGCTAAAGCTATTAGCCCAGAGTTAGCAATGGTTATTGCTATAGCACTATCTGTTTACTACTTTGATGTTAATAGTCTTAATGGTATGCTTCAAATGTTTGGTACTGCTGCTGATTTAATCAGTAGTGTTATCACACAAGAAAATAAATATGATATGGAAGCTATTGGTAAAGATAGTGAAAACTTTGCTCAGCAGTACTTAGACTTAACAAATCCTATGAAGGACTTAAACGAGTCTTTATTTAGAAGTGCTGATGGTACAGCGTTAGCTTTGATAACATTGGATACAGTTGCTTCAATGAACCCTGTGTTACCTGAAGTATATTATATGTATAACACAGGTAAGTACGATATTTTATATGACCAAATTGAGGCGGGTAATATGTATGAACAAGCTTATGACTTCGCTGTGTTATCAGCGTAAAGTAAAAACTAACATCTCATATCTACTTTGATGTATGATAGAGATACATTTATTTAAAATTAAAAATATTTAGGAGAAGTTTATGGGATTTTTTGATGATAATAGTGGCAAATTTAATTGGTTTGGTGGAGGTAGTAATAACTCTAACCCATTAGAGGCTTACAACAATAATTTAGGTTTTAATAACAACCCTGCAGGATATATAGGTGGCAATCAAGCACCTATTATTGGAGGTTCACCGGCAGCTAATTCTTTTACAGATAAACAATATAATAGTTTAGTTAACCCTGCAGGTACCAATGGCACAAACTGGATGAATAATGGCACATTAGCAAGCGCAGGCGCTGCTTTAAAAGGTGCAGGTGCATTAGCTGGAGCATGGGCGGGCCTTAAGCAAGTTAAGCTGGCTAGAGAAATGATGGGTAACCAAGTTGACCAGTGGAACAAGAATTATGAGTCTCAAGCTGTTACAATCAATAACAGACTAAATGACCAGAATGCTTGGAAGAAAGCTCAAGGTAGGACAGATATGGCATCATTGGTGCCTAAATATGGCAACATAGGTTAAGGAGATATTATGGCAGTAACATGGCAAAACATAGCACCAACTAACGGTGCCAGTATCCTAGAAGCAATGGCTGAAGGTGGCAAGTTAATTAATACAGGTGTTTCAGGTATTGGTGATGCTATTACTGGGTATGCTGATGACAGAACTGCTCGTGAAACAGACCAGTTTGTAGCTGATTTAATGCGGTATAAAGATAGACCATTAGAAGCAGATGCTTTTATAGATGCAGCTGACAACTCTTTTTTAGATATGTCTAGGGTTAATACTGCCAGAGAAGATGTTAATGCTGATGCTACTGAAATAGCACTGTTTGGAGAAAAAGCAAAAATTAAAAGTATGTACGATATAATGTTAGCGGAAACTCAAGCAGCTGAAAAGGCAAAAGCAGAAAGAAAGAAAAAGACAATAAAACCTTTAGCACGTGCGGATTTAAACGCAACAATGATTAAAAAAGATGGTATAGAAACTGCTACAACTTTCTGGCCAGGTTCTGACAGTGCTGCACAGGATTTCACATCTCTTACAGATAAGTATATAAAAAGTCGGAAAATCTTAGGTAAAGATGCTGATATTGCCAGACGTTTAATGTTTAATGATGCTGTATTTGATATAGATATGATAGATGAGCACTTTTTTAGTAATGGAAAAACCTCAGATGAGAATAATGATGAAGCTGGTTACAAATACTTTGATGGGCTTCTTAAAGCATATTATAAGGATAAGATATTAGAAGAAGGTAAAAACCAGGGTACGAGTACAGACACAATAAGTACTACTATAAAATAACAAATTTAAGGATTATTGCGTATGAGTTACTTAGGTAATGAGTCTTTTGACGATATAGTTGCACGGAAACAAGCACAACTTTCAAGCGCAGCAAATGCTAAAAGAACACTTTTTGAAGACGCTGTATATAGCAAACAAGTAGCAATAACTCCAGATAGAGATTACCAAGGTCTCCAAAATAAACTTAATGCTAATGACTCAACTGAATTATCTTTTAAACATAATTCATTATTCAATAAAAATGCAGATGCTGATTCCATCATGGGACAGAATGCTAAAGGTGAAGACGTTGGTATACGTGCACTAGGTCTAGACACTTGGGAACACAGTTCTTATAAAGGCGATAAGAATAAAATTAGAGCTTCACAGCGTAAACATTATGCACGTCTATTTAATGTACCTGAAAATGAAGTAACTGTTGACCAAATTCATGCTATGGGGCGTAGAGCAGATAATCGCTTTAGAAATCTTCTAACAGAAGGCCAAGGTGAATACGACCAATCTTCAGGCACTTTCTCAAATATGCCAGGTAAACAATTTGAAGGTTTTGAAGACCAACTTTGGGCTCCTGAAAGCTTTAGAGATAACGCACAATATAGTGGTGAAGTAACGTATGACCCACTTAGTAGGAAATATAAGACTGATAAACGAACTAAAGTAGATTCGTTTATAAACCCTAATACTGGCGTAGACCTCTATAAGGCAATGAACACGCCTGAGTTTAATACTAGGTGGTTTGCAAACACAGTAGAACAAAATGCTATACGTTCAGCTTATGAAGCTGAGCATGGAACTGCATACAATACATTTAAAGCTCCTACTGCATCAAGAGACCATGAAGTAATGGGGTACACCCAACACGGTAGAGCAGCATTTGGTTTAAATGGTGAAGTTGTATCTGAAAAAGCCATAACATTACAAATGGATGGTAAGTGGGTTAATGTACCTACTATCTGGAAAGGTGAAAAGTATAGTGATGATGAAGTTGCTCAAATGCTTATCAATAATGAAGTATCTCCAACCAGTGAGCATAGTACTAAACAGGAAGCTATTGACGCAGCAAAGAAAAGAAGTGATGAAATCACAGTAACACCATTACCTCAGGTATTTAAAGAAAAGAAAAGTAAAATTATTAATAGATTTACTGCAGAAGAACTTGAGGTAATGTTTGCAAAAGATAGTTATTGGGAAGTTGTTACTAAGAGTTTAAGTGCTGGTGTTGATTCAATACAAGCGGCTGGTTATGGATTAGCTGCTTTAGCCGCTGATGTTACTAAAGATGCTAAGTGGATGCGTGCAATAGTCCCCCCATTCGCTATATGGACGCTAATACATGAGTACACGAGTGATGTAGATTTTGCTGATGCTATGTTAGAAGAATACCAAACTAAAATACAAGAAGCCCACGAAAATGGTGCACAACTTCCTGCTTGGGATGCTGAGAACATGGATTGGACAAATCCTGACATGGTCTTTAGACAGATATTAGCGGGAGTAGGTGAGTTTATCCCATCAATAGTAGGTGGTGGTATAGCCGGTAAAATAGTATCTACAGGTGTTAAGCGTTTTCTAAAACACAAAATGAAGAAGTGGGGAGCAGATAAAGCAGTTAAAAGGAAAGCTTTACTTGCTGGAGAGATTACAGGTGCCACTGTCGGAAGTAATGCTTTCTACATGGGAATAGGTGGTGGTAGTGTATATGGTGATTTAGGCAGTGCTGGCTATAGAGGTAGAGATGCTCAAGTTGCAGCTATAGGTGGTGGTATTGTAATTGGTGCTTTAGATTCAATTGTTCCTAGAAGTATTGCTAAACAATTAGGTTTGTCTAAGTCTGCTGTTCAACGCTTTAAAGGTGAATTAAAGAAAAAAGGTTTTGTAAATTCTGCAGGTAAAGTATTAACTGAAACTGCTAAAGGTGGTTTAGGTGAGGGTGTCACAGAAACTCTACAACAAGTTGTAGAAAACTCTGTAATTAACATGGTTAAACATGGGGAATTACCACCATTTACCTCAGATGAAGCTTTTAGTGAGTATGTAGGTGTATTCATTAAAACAGTTTTAGGTGGTGGTGCTATTAAAGGAACCATAACTACTGGTACTGAAGCTGTTAGTTTGTATAAAGGTGATAAAGGTGCTATACGTGAAGCAGCTGAGCAAATTGCAGCAGAAGCTGAAGATGCCCGTAATGAAGAATCCGGAGAACATAGTGTAGAGGCAGAAGCAGAACTTAAACTTTTAGTAAAAGAATTTTCTGCCCTAAATCTTGACATAGATGGGTTACCTGAAAACTTTGATTCAATGAATAACCTGAACAAAGTAATTCATATTTCTAATGCTCTCCAGAAAGCCGATAATCAAGAGATTATTAACAATAGCGGCCGTAGTACCCAAGAAATAGAAAGTATCCAGGAATCACTAAATAATGTAGTTAACGCCTTACAGAACAGTTCTGATACTAACAGTGTAGCCGCAGTTGAAGCAGCTTTTGATGCTGCTATTAAAAATGACCCAGCACGTAAAGATTATTATTTACAACAGAAAGAGCAACAGTTAGCTACTATTAAAGAGCTCAGTAAACTCAAGAAAAATAAAGATAAGAAAAAAGCAATATCTCCAGCACTTCAAAAATTAATTGATGATGCTATTACTGTTTCAGTAGTAGTTGAAAAAGAAAATTCTGAGAATACTGCTAAAGATTCCACAGATAAAGATGCAACAGATAAAGACGCAACTTCTGAAGATGACAAAGTAGAACAGTATTCACATGAACAACGTTTAATAAATCTAAATGAAGCTTTTGATGCAGCTGTTGAAGCTAACCCTAAAGAAGAAGCCCACATTAATAAGCTCAGAGCTTTAGAAGTTGCTAACCTTGAAGGGCAAACTATACTTAACCAAGAGATTGCACGTATTGGTAGTACTGGCCTTAAAGGTGACACAACAGGTAAAGGTAATAGTGAGTTTGTAGGACGCTTAAATAAAGCAGTTAGTTCTTTTAAAACAGGCGGTGTAGATTCACAATTACAAACAGAACAGTATGGTGCTGCTCTTCATGTTAAAGGTGAAAAAGATAAACTTAATCGAAAGGTTGAAAAAACTACTGATAGTAACCCTTCAAACAGAGAAGCTAATGAAGCAGCTGTTGTAGGTGAAAAAGAAAAAATACTTAAAAAAGAAAAAGAAGCTTCAAAATCTGCAGAAGAAACACAAGAAAAAGCAGATGAGAAAAGTACTGAAGTTGTTAGTGGCCATGTTGAAAAAATAATAAAACAAATTAATGCTCTAACTAAAAAAATTGAAGATAGTGGTATTAACCCTAAACATAAAAAACGCTTAGAAAATAAACGTAATAATCTAGGGTTACTTATTGATACCGTAGCTTCACAGAAGCGTACTGAAAAGTCTGTAAATGAAGTTACTAATATTGCAATACAAGATACTTTAGACAGTTTTGACTACCAACATGTTATTGTTGATATTGAAAATTTATCTATTACAAAGTCTTCTGATAGAGATGCAATTGTTAAGTCCGCGTTAGATGCTATTGAAGTCCTTCGTGATAAAGATGTTGAGTATGCCGAAAAGATTAGAATAATCGCAGGAGTATTAGCTGCAAGAGAAAGATTAGTACAGAACCTCATATCAATTAAGAAACAGTTAAAACGTGTTACTGAAGAATCTCAAGTTAAAGACCTAGAAACTGAGTTAAATAGAACAAATGATTCAATCAAAAAAATGGAACCATTTGTTAAAGAAATTTCTGGAATGAAGTTTGAACAAGTAAATAACACAAAAAATAAATTCTCAGATTTACTATATTCATTAAAAACTGAATCATTTAAAAACATTGACAGAGATGCATTAGATGACTCAGATAAGCCACTATATGACTTAGTAGCTAAAATGGTGGCTAAGCAAGCCAGACGTGATAAAGCTGTTGGTAATAAAGATATTGGTCAAGTTAACCGTGAAATTTTATATGGTGATGAAGGTTACCAGGGGTATGAGGGGTATAAACAAGACGCAAAAGATGGCACAATTTCTATTAAAAACTTAACAAACTTTGTAAAAGGTTTACAAGCTAAGTTAGTAGCATTTAATAAAGCAGTAGCTAAGTCAAAGAAGCTTAATCAAGATGTCTGGGTAAATAAAGAAACATTAGAAATTATTACAGAAAGACCTTTACCTGAAGGACAGAAAACTGCCACATTAACAAAAGATGGTTATAAAGATTTTGACCGCGAAAATTTCTGGTTTATAAATGCTAAAAATAGTAATAAATTAATTAACTTATTAAAGCTAGAGGTTGAACTCGGTGTAGCTACATTAAAGGCTTTAACTAAGTATAAAGACTCTACAAAAAACAAAGTTGTAATTACTGAAGAAATTGAAGAACATAATAAATTAATTGCACAAATTAATAAGTTAGTTAATCCTCCTGAAGATACAGGTGATTTAAACAACTTAGGTAAGGGTGAGACTGTTAAAGAAGCTTTACAACCATTTGTAGATGCTGTCAATAAAGCAACTAAAAAGTTGAATTATGAAAGTAAACAAGTAGTTAAGTATATTAAAAAGCTTAAAGCTAATGATAAAGAAGTATTTGAGACTGTTTACTTAAAAGAACTTAAAGCCAAAATAGCATTAATTGAAGCTAACATTAACTTATGGGAAGCTAAAGAAGTAGTAGGTAAAGTTACTTCTACACAAGCAAGCAAAGCTATTATTAAACTTAATAGTGATATTGTAAGTATCACAGCAGAGATTGATAAAGCTGTAAAAGATGCTAAAGCACGTAAAGACGACAAACGAACACTTACAGCCAAGCAACATTTCTTAAACGCCCAAGAACGCTTAAAAGGTAGCTTTATTAAAATTGTTAGTAAAGCTAAAGATAGTATATTTGTAAATGATATCTTCGGAGTTAAGGACGACACTAGATTGTCATTAGCTGTGTATGCACAAGATGAAGATAACGGTGACTTAACAGCTGAAAGTATTAAAAGCGGTTTAATAGATTTAGGTATTACGGATAAAAAGTATATCCGTTATATTGTAAAGACCTTTGAACAATTTAAAGCTACTTACACAGACAATATTGTTGCAGATGTTGACGGTATACAGTCTGAAAAATATAATAAAGTAGGTGTATTTAACTATAGTGAGCCTTTAGGTATGCTATATGTTAAAGATGGTAAAAGTGTCAAATTACCAGACACTGTACTATTTGCTATGATGATGGGTTCATTAGAATGGTTGTCGATTAGTCAAGGTGAATCTGCATTTATGGACTCACAGGCTATTGCTCAATACCTTAAAGGTGATAGAAAAGCTCATGTAACACCTGAAGAAATTTCTATTTTTGGAAATATGGGTATTACTTACGGAAATGGCTCAAGGTCACTAGGCCCAATTGTTTATAACTATCTAAACATGCGCAGTCTCGGAGCTAACTCAAAATTAAAGTTCTCTGAACTTATGAAAGACCCAACTAGTATTATGAAAGACTCTAGTATTGAGGAACGCCTAATAGTTGCTTTAGGTGAGATGTCATTAGAAATATTAGAACAAATGCCTGCAACAGTAACAAAAGCAAGAACAACAAACTTTATATCAATTACTCGTACTGAATTTCCATCTGAACACTTTGGGGTTAACCCACTAGTTTCATGGAGGGAAACTGTTAAAGGTATAAGCCCTAGAGATATTGTAAAAATTCCAGCAGTACTAAGGAAAGCTGAAAAAGCTGTTGACACTGCTTTCTTGAAGTTATCTAAAGAAAAACAAACTTGGGAAACTTATATTTCTCTGTGGGAAAAGTATTTTAACCCAACTAAAGGTAGTAAAGAGTTCATCGCAGCCAGGAAAAAAGAACTTGCTGTATTGAGAGCTGACGCAGAAAAACGTAATAGCAAGGGTCTTAGTAATATATTCATAAATGAAACAGAAGATAACTTAAGTTTAGCTCGAGTAGCCTCTAGTCTAATCAATGGTTATACATTACGTAATACTATTAAGTTACTACCAGAAGACCATAAAGCATTTGAGAATATCATTAAATTTATTAAAGAGGGTAAAGATAATGTAAAAACTACTATGGGTACTCAGACTATTTTAGATGATATTCTGGATGAACCATCTACTGAAATACAAGAGCGTGCAACAGGTAGTCCACATCTATTACCAAAATTTGTAAGAAACTTAATTGAAAAGTTACAAAATGTAGAATGGCGAGGTAAAAAGGGAGAGCTTGGCTTATTCAAACTTCTTAATATTAAGAATAGACGTTTACTCGCTAAGATGAATGATGATGTAAACCCACACATTGAACATGTTGATGGTATTGAAGCTTCTAATGCGATTAAAGAAAAAGAGCTTGCTGCGGTAGATGAGTACATTGCACTAGAGGGTTCAGAAGATGGTGAACACAAGCCTTTCTACTTTAGATTTAAAGCTCAAGTACAACATAGATTACGTATTGTCAGTAATACTATTAATGGTCAAGCCAGTAAAATACATAGAGCGTTATTTTTACCCATTAAAGCAATTTCAACAATATCTCTAGACACTGCTAAAAAACAAAGTATTTCTAGAATAGTATTTAAGATAGCTGTAGCTCAAGCATTTGGTTATAGCGTAGACAAAAAACCTTTAACTGAAATCTTAGATGCCTTTGATAAATACGTTGAAATCTCGAAGGATTTGGTAGAAGCAGTATCACGTGGTGATATAACGGAAAAAGAATTTAATGCTAAATTAACAGCATTTATTAAAGATAATAAAGATAATGATGTAGCACCTAGTATGCACATACTAGAGGCTATTATTGCGTTGACAGAGTATGACCCTGATGGTGTCTTTGACACACGTATAGGCTTAGAAATTGATGGTATCACTAATGGTTATGCTATTTCACTTTTACAATTTTTATCATTAAGTGAAAAAGAGCTTAAAAGTTTTAAAGAAATTTATGGTGAAAATACACCAGAGTTTAAAGCTGCAATTGTTGATGAACTTGTTTCATCACTAAAACGTGTTGGTATCAATGTTGATAAGTCTGAAACATATGATATGTTTTTACAAGCTGGTGACCTTGACGTTTATCAAGTGCTATCTATGCGTATTGTAGAGTCTTTCAATGACCCTGAATACATAGAAAAGATTAACAAAAATAACAAGATAAAGTTAAAGCAAGAGCAATTAGACGCTTTAGAAGGTGTGCAAGGAACACTGTTTGACAAGGCAACACAAAAACTAGAAAAATTAGCAAGAGATTTAGCTAAAGCCCCTGTAATGACTAGTGTGTATGGTGCAAGCATCTTTAAGATTATCAATAATATTGCTGCGGATATTACAGATAATGTATACACAGACTTTGCTGATTTCCAGCGTAGATACAATGCTACTAAAGAAGGTTCAGCAGAACAATCCACTATTTTGAACGAGGTTGCAGACTACTCAAACAACTTAGCAGCACTGTTAAACTTCAAACAAGTAGGTGTAGTTAAGAAAGCAGTTAAAGGTAAGAGGGCCAAGAAACAAAAAGCAATTAGTATTATCAAAGCGCTTAAAGCGGGTGAGCTTGAACAACATGTCTTACCACGTAAGACAATTGAAACATTAGAGTTTACAGTTGTACGTATTTATACCCCTGCAATGACTTCCACAATGGATAAGCTAATTGGTGGCTTACGCGAAAGCTCCAGCGTTGTAGTTAAAGCTAATGAGTATCAGTTCATGTTATTTAGACGTAAGCTTGAACAAGCTAAAGAATACTATCTAAAAACTAACAACTTACCACCTGAAAGTAAAGTACCACAAGATGTTATCGAAGTATTAGTTAAACGTTTAGCTATGGAATACTTACCTTCGTACTACGGCCCTAAGTCTAGTTCAACACCAATTCCATTGATAAAGCGTGGTAAAGAAGATGATAATGCAGTTACTATTAAATTTAAAAGTAAGCGTGTTACTAAAAAGAAAAAGTTAGGTAAAAGGACTACTAGACAAGATAGTAAAACACCTAAGATAGGTAGTAGAGCTACACCAGGTTCAAGTAATACATTTGAAAGAATGGGTGTTGGTGCAGCATTAGGTCAGATTATAAATATTGATTCAGCTGTATTAGGAGAAGTTCTTGAGGTATTCCCAAATGCTTTACCTATCTTTGATGCGTACTTTGGTACGGTTAATGACATGGTTAGTGTGTCTAAAACATATGGTAGTAGTTTTGGACGTATCGGTAATACTCATAGCATTTTAGCTGGTACATTAAAGCGTCTACATAAATACGTACAAGATGACAGTAAAACTGTAACAATTGATGATGCTATAGATATTGATGCACCATATCTTAAATTAACGCAAGAAGACATTGACAAGACTAACGAGGAATATGCAGAAAGTTCTTTTGAAGCTAACGAGTTACGTAAACAACTTGAAAAAGCAACAGGTAATTCAAATGAAGAAGCTCGCATAACAATACAATTATCTGAATTAGGAATATCTCAAATAATTGGTGAGTTAAATACACGTATTGACACTGTTAAAGCGCACAAGAATTTACTTAAAAATGCAGGTTATTCTTTAGAAGATGCTAACGTTGAGCAAATGCCTATTTCGTCTTTAAAGAATAAGACACAGAAGCCTAAAACTAAAACATCTAGTAATGACACTAACAAAAACTCAGATATTCCAAATATTCAGGGAGAATTACCTGGCTTTGAAACAGCTGAAGGTAAACCTACTAAACTTAGTAAAACACTGAAGAAATCTGAATTACAAAAACTTGCAAAAGCAAGAGATATTGATACAAGTAATATGACAGTAGCTGACTTACGTACAGCTATTAAACGTTTTGATGCAGGTAAGAAAGTATTCCCTAAGTTAGTTGAGCCTAAAGCCCCTAGTCTAGAATCTATACAACCTGTTCTTAGAATGTTTATGGGCAGAATTCACCCAGAATCTGCGATAGCTAGTGATTTTAGACGTATAGGTATTACATCTAAAACTGTACCCGGCTTTTATTCTAAAAACATTAAGCTACAATCAGGTATTGATGGAATACCTATGAGTGAAATGCAGGCGGATTTACTACCTCTAGGTATTTCTCCAGTAGACGAGCAAGGTGGTAGTAATCCAGATTTGTATGTAGATATTGATTGGATAATGGAACAAATTGAAGAAGAATTCTTTAATAGAGTTTTTGATGGAGATAATGAATTTTTAAATCAACAATACAACCAAGAGTTTCAAGACTACCAACAAGAACTTGCACAACAGCAAGCAGAGTTAGAAGCAGAAGAAGATGCAGCAGCTAACACACAAGGCGACTTTATAGGTTTACCTGAAGCTACTAATGATAAAGATATCATCAAAAACATTGAAGCTAAAATACAGGAAGAAGACTTCACTGAAATACTGACCTGTAATGGTGCTAGTTGTACTATTAATTCCAAGATAATCACAGGCATACTAGATGACCTAGGCATCAGTAGTTTCGTAGTCTATGTTAGTTTCATGCAAGATACTACAGATGGTGGCACTAAGTGGGGAGACCATATATACACAATTGCTAATATAAATAACAGACTATATGTGATTGATGCTCCTCAGAATGAGTTCATGGTGTATGACATTAAAAATGGCACAATTAAAATAAAGAAAGGTGTTGACAGGTCTAAGGTGAAACCAAGAGTTACAGCTTTAAGTGACCTTTCCACTAGGTACTCATATAATATATCCTCTGAGGGTTTCCTAAAGGTACCTGAAGATTTTAAAGAAGCTGCAAAAAACACACCGCTAAATCAAAAGAATGTTGTGGATTCATACCTTCTTGGTATAGAAGGTCTTAGTGCTTTCGAAGATGTGCAGGAACAAATAGAAAAAGATGGAATTACTGCTGAAGATATTATAGCAAACCCTGATAAGGTGGTAGACGCACTTAAAGAAAGTTACTCTGCGAATACCCATAGAGCCCCATTCGTTATTAAAAGGGACCTCAAGAAAATAGAAGGCCTTAGAGTAAGGGGTAAGTTATCAAACACTACTTCAGTGGTTAATACAGAAGGCGACTTTATAGGTGACAGTACAGAGTACCAGTACGATTCAATGTTTAAGGGTATTGAAAAAGACCCGAGTACTTACAACATCATTAAGCAAAAACTTAAAGAGTTGTACCCAGAAATTAAATTAAAAGAGGTACAAACAGTTATTGATGGTTTTGGACGTGAAGTATTAGGTAAAGCTCTTGGTAGTATTATTGAAGTTAGTTCTAAAGGTAAGTTAGATACTGTACCGCACGAGTATGCTCATGTATACATCAATGTTCTTGAAACAACTGATTTCATGGATAAGTTATTAAAACAGGTAGAAAAGGAAACTGGTTTAGATAGAACAGACGCTAAAGAATACTTAGCTCGTCATATGGGTGAGAATTTTACTAAACAAATTAAAAAGTCAAAATTAAGTATAAAACTTAGACATTTGATTAATAGAGCAAAACATAAAATAATATCAGCAATGATTGCGCTAAGCTACACACTGGCTATAAAAGTTTATGGTGAAGAAGCTGGTAGTAATAAAGTTAAAGCAATTTTAGGCGCCTACTATAAACGTCAAAAGAAAAAAGTAGTACCTTTAAAGACTAATATTAAAAAAGCAAGTATCAGGTTCTACACTGGAGCTAACAAAGATGCTATTAGATTTACACCTAAAACAGGCTATACCAAGGTTTCAATGGAGGAAACTCTAAAGAATGAGCCAATGGCTGTAACCATCTTAGGACGTGTTTTGGACACATTTAAGACAGCTACTTTAACTGGTAGTATTGCCCTTGCTGAGCAAGGTGATGTATTTAGACATGGTATTAGCAGTTTGCATGATATGGATGTCAGAGTACATTCTTCAGAATTTAATAACATTGAAGAAAGTGTTTTAGATATTAGCCCAAATGCTGTACTAATTTATGACATACCTACCAAAACAGGCCGTACGATTAAATCATTCATTATTCCACCTGATGGTCGAAAAATTGTAGATATCAAACGTGATATTAGAAGAGTTGTTAGTTATAAAATTATTGATGTTGATACAGGCAAAGTTGTTGGTGTATACAAAGCTGCTGTTGATAGTAGAAAACAAATTATCTCTGAAAAAACCAGAGGCGAGTCAGCAATTATGCTTGATTTAATGGAAAGTGATAAAACAGCAGATTCTATTAATTTCTTTAGCACTGTAATGCAACGAAATATACCACTAGCTTTAGCTAAGTCAATTTTTAAAGCTAAACAGGAAATTATTACAGGTGGTATGGCAAGGGATAAAGATATTATTGACTATACCTTGTTTGCACAAGACCCTATAACAGAAGTGACAGACCCAGAACTTTTTGTTGAGAAAGATAACACAGAAGAAACAAGCACCCAACAAGAAGACACAACAGATAGTAATATCTTAAAATCTATTGCACGTGAAGTTACAGGTAAAGTCAAACACATATATACAACACATAAATTACGTGAAAAACTGCAAAGTGTTTTTGATATGCTCGGGGAAGTCACTGATGACTTAATGTATATGTCAGAGGCGGATAAGGATACCCAAGTAGGGCACTTAGCACGTGTTATGACCGATATTATAGGTAAAGCAGGTCATGACCTAGATAGAGCATCTGTGACGATTAATGAAGTAACCTTTAAGACGGACGGTAATATTGACACTAACACTAATGCTGTAAATGTTAATGTTAATACTACATCACCATTAACGTATGCTGGACAGAGTGCGCAAGAAGTTTATGTACATGAGTTAATCCACGCAGTAACTAGAAGTGCTTTATTAGGTAATTCAAATTTTCAACATGAAATTAGAAAATTACGCAGAGAGGTTAAAGACACTTTTGAATTAAAAGCGAGACCTTATGAAGTATTTTTAAATACTGATGAAAATGGTAATGTTATATATTTGACTGATAAAGCATCAGAAATTGCAGACGCTAAAGAGCAATATAACTATGTGTTTAAAGATGGTAAAAATAGTGCTGAACCACATGCTGTATTAGATGAGTTTTTAGCTTATGCGCTAACTAATAAGTTTTTAGTTAAAGAGCTTAGCAAGATGCCATCTAAACAGTCACCACTATGGAGCACTAATCCTAAAGATACTCCAGTTGAAAAAATAGTTAAATTGTTAGCCAATTTAGTTAATAGATTGACTACAATCCTAAACAGAAAAGATAGACCTAAAAATATTGAAGAACAAATATTTGCATTAACTTATGATGTTGTAGCGATAAGTGAGAAGCGTAAATCGTATCTACAAGTTGCATTAACTAAGTTAAAAATAGGTGAACACTTCTACCGTAGTAACAAAATTGTTAGTGACTTCTTTAAAACGATTGTTAAAGAAGGTGTTGAAGTAGGTGGTAAAAGATACATTGCAATGGTTGATAAGATTACTAAAGATGGTAAAGTAAACTCATTTATTGCTAATTTGCTTTACGATACTAAGCTTGCTGCAATGTATGTTGCGTATGGTAGCTTTATAGAGAAACACCCAAGACTACAATTTCATTTGGGAGATAAATACCGTAAGTTTTCCCCAAGCATTGTTAAAAACATGTTCTCATTAAAAAGTGATTTCTTCGGGAATAAAGATAATGTATTTACACGTTTAACGTTTGAATCAAATGCTAAGATTGACCAGACTAGAAAGGCGTATAAAAATAGTATTATTTCAAATTTACTTGATAGCTTTAAAACTGAAGGTTTACTAACAAAAGAAAATAAAGAAGCTATTACACGAGGATTGTTTAAAACTAGCTTTTCAGACTTAATAGCACTAAAAGCTTTTTCTTTACAAGACGCATTAGCTTTCTTCAGTGATGATAAAGCTTTATCTACTGAAATTGCCAAGTACGCTGGTTTATTGGGTATGCCTAGTAATCAGCATTACACTACTCAAACACACGCATTAGTTGACTTTATGTTAACGGGTAATAATGATAATATTAATCAGTTTAAAAATCCTGAATTAATCTACATTAAAGACCCTAGTAGAAACTCGAATGATAAAGTTGACCAGATTGTTGTAGATAATCTAAAGATTTATGTCACGTTACTTGCAATACAAGGCACAACGGATACTACTAAAAAAGCTGTTGCAGATATTGCAAAACAAGAGTTTGCAGCGGATACTTTAGATAATGGTATTATCAATGTAGTTAATATGCATACAGCATTCAAACATCGTTCTTTAGTTGAAGGTTTTGATAATACAGCTGCTCAAATGACACAAGGTTATATTGCTACTGTGGTTGATTCTGGTATATCATTTGAATTTGCACCAACAGATAAAGAAACTATTAGTAGACTACGCACTGATGGATTTACACTTATTTCTAAACTTAAGCCTATAGCAGGATTACAGACTACTGCTTATGGTATCTACATTAGAAAAAATGACCCAGATTTACCAAGAGTTAAAGGCTCTTTATCAGTAACAGCAAATCATTCAAGTGGTATGTCGTTAATGGAAATTATTCGTAGGGACGTTAAGCCAGTATTTGTTCAAGAAGTTTTTCAAAACTTTATGGCTGAACAAAAAAAATACATGAATAGTTCTAATCATGAAAATACAATGATGCCTATCATTGATGCTTGGGGTAATATCACGGATTACTCTATACACATGAAGCATAACATGGTTGAGAAACACTTAAATCAAAATCTTCAATTTGATGAGGTGTTGGCAACAATGTTCTCAAATTTAGAAGACAAGTTAGCTTCTAAAGATATGAATATTAAAGTTATCACAGAACTTCATAAATATTCAAAGAAACATTACAAAGATAACCCTAAACGCTTTATCAATATATTAGGTAATAAAAATAGAGATGAGTACTTTAATGTATTACCTGCACATACCCGTTATGAAATAACTAGACGTGCAACATATGATAAAAAGACTAAGAGTAAACAGTTCTTTGTAGATATGTCACTTTTAGATGAAGTTTTTGGTTACCAATTACCATCAGTATCTACATTGAGTGTATTTAAGAAGCACCCAGTAGCTGAACGTAGAGCTAAGGTGTTTGAAAAAGTTGTTAGAGAAGTTGTTGCATTTGTTAAAGAAACTATTATTATTAGAATACCTATTGTTCCAGCTGTGAATATTATAAGTAACTATGTATCATCTTTCTTACATGGTGTACCTATCGGATATATAAATAAAACTTGGTCAGAAGGTGTACGTGAATTACACATGTATCAAAATGATGCAGAGTCATTGCGTTTAATTGACCTAAAGATTTTAGGAAATCCTACACATAATCAAGTAGCTCAATTAGAACGTAAGCGTGCTAAATTAATATTCAGAATGAATAATAATAAAGTAGCTAAGTTTATGGATATGGGGTTATTTAACTCAATTACAGAAGATATCAATCAAAATGAGTTCACGTATAGACGTAAACTGCAAGGTAAGATTAGTAACTCTAAAGTATTAAGTAAATTTAAGGGTGCCCCATCAGAGGTTGTAAATCAACTATACATGGGCGAAAAAACATCAACATTTAAGTTTTTAATGCACCTTACTCAGATTAGTGATTTTGTAGCGAGATATACTTTATATAAGTATGACACTGAAGTGCTTAAACTTGACGAAGAAACTGCTTATAAGAGCATGGTTGATATGTTCGTTAGCTATGACCGTCCATTAAACAAATACATACAATATGGTAATGACCATGGTTTCTTATTTTTTATTAAATACTGGATTCGTATACAACGACCAGCACTTAAGTTAGTTAAAGATAAGCCAGTAAATGTAGCATTGTTACTTTTAGGAAATCAAATGATAGGAATTGAAAGTATATTCAACTCTAGTGTGTTAACGGGTAACTTATTCCCTATGGTAGGTGATGTAGAAATGTTTGCTAATGAATTAGTGATACCATCTGGATTAGAGATAATGTCAGGTGCTAGCCTTTAGTCTACGTCTTCATTAAGTATTCGGAGTACAACATATACTCCGAGCATAATACTGATACCAAGTACAAAAGGTACTGCTACTACGGATAATATCATTACAGCAATAATAATTGCTGAGATACCCATAGTAGATAGTATTACTTTAAGTTGTTTAAACATCAGCTGTATCGTTAAATAGGCCTGTTTTAGGTAATTTTTTATCTGTTACTACCTCTGACTCAACTACTTCATCTTTAGTCTCTAGAATCGTAACCTCGGCTGTTGCACCGGCATTAGCTCCTCTAGATACTGAGAATGAAATATTTAAATCAGTATAGCTATCTACAATATTACGTTCTTGTAGAAAGCCTCTGATAGCAGCATGAATGTCATTATTATTTAGTTTAATGTCCATGCTAGCTCCTTAGTTAAACAACTTCTTACCAGCCGGCTTAGCAGCAGTAGCGGTAGAACCACCTGCAACTTCTTTAGCACGGTTAATAACTTTACCAGTATTGCGCTCAGCCCATTTAACTGACATGACAGCTTCTTCAATACCTTTAGTTTTTTCAGCAACTGTTAGACCTGAGTCTGCGAAGTAGAAATCTTTAATCTCATTTTCTTCTTTAGTTTCTGCAGTATCAACCCAAGTACCCGTACCATCATCAGCACGTTTGTTAACTACTTGCTTAAAGATAGCAGCTTTAACTTTTTTACCAAGTAGTTGTACAGCTACATCTTTAGCAGTAGGTACTTCTTTCTTCTTAGTGAAGTCATACACATTAACCATCTTTTCTTCAGTAGCGTCATCTACTGCACCAATGTCAGTTTCAGTTGCTGTAACAGCTAAGTTATTACTTACACTGTATCCTGGAAGATAATGCTTCTCACCTTTAGCGTTCATGTAAGTTACTTCACCTTTACGGTTAGTTACATAAAATGTCTGTTTAAGTTTTTTACCTGCATCATTTAATAGTGTTAAATTTAATGAACGTGCTCCACCTTTAGATTTGTCAAAGTAGGCCATGTCTACTACACAGTCATAAATACCTGTATCCCATAGAAATGAACCACCACCTGTTGATAACTCTTCGACTTTAACGTCTTCTTGCATACTTAAATTACTCATAATTTAATATCCTTTTTTGTATTGTTACTAAAAATAAAAATCCATACAGGTAGTAACGTCCTGTAAAGATGTAAATGTTTGTGGAAGGGTTCGGAGAACCCAGTGCTTACTTAGTAAGCTTTACTGGTTTAATACGATACTCTCTGTCTTCATACCAACCTGGTGTGACAGTACAATCTTCCCAGTCAGCAGTATCAGGGTGTTCACAACATAGGTGTACCTTGTGTTGAATCGTGTACCCCTCTGCCCAAGCGTGTATTATTCTAGCGTGTTTGTGTTGTTTCATGATACCTCCCAGGCTATTTATTTAATTAGGTGAGCATTTTTACAAGTGCTCAACTTGATTAGCTTGGGTGTCTTTGTTTGCCAAAAGCTCTGCTCCGCTAAGGTTGTACTTAGCTCACACACCCTCTTAAGGTGTAAGGTCATCACTCTATCATACTAATTTGGGGACATTTTCTCTAGTGTCCAGCTAGTCAACTTTGCTTTTATGCTCCTAAGAGTTAAAAGTAAAATACAAATAAATTTTGTGTTAAACTTGCGCTGTGCAGATATACTCTCCTCAAGAGTAAACCCTCCCAAGATGTTTATAAAATATCTGCACACTTCATTAAAATATAAAGCCTGAGCTATTTAAGCCTTGGACTTTATATTGTTTCATTAGGTCTACCGTTTTACGAGCTAAGCATCTGGTTAAATAGTGTTTATAGGACGCATCGTAATTTGCACCACCTTTAGCAGATCTATCTGCATAGTCTTCAGCTAGGGCTGTGCATAATTCTTCTTTTGTTAATTCTGACATAATGTTATTCCTGTATGGGTGTGAATTCACAAGCAGTATGTCCATTATCTGAATCGGTCCAATACTTACGTGCTCTTATCATTACAACTTGGCTATCATCTACATAACATATACCATTCAGCGAATCTAATATAGCTTTACAGTAATTATCGATATCTTTATTGTTATCACAAAACTTGCCCAGTTTCTCCTCTTTTTTAGACTTAAGCCATGAAGGTGCCATTGGCACAAAGAAGTCTACTTTAGCGTATACGTTACCTTCAATAGGTACAACATGTATATCACTAACAGCTATTTTCATAGCATCCATGTATTTTTTATAGGGGCCTTTATAATAGGTTGAAAATCTTGATACACAAGGCCTACTTGCCGGTACTGGTTGTACATGAAACGTTACTTTCATCGTTTAGATTTTCCTCAAGAATTTTTAATTTTGTTTTACAATATGTGATAGGATACTCTTCTTCCCATACATCTGCAAGATAAATACCAACATCTTCGTTAAACATTTGGTCAGCACTAATACAGTACTGCTTACCTTGACCGTCTGGCCAACAGAATTTGCTTTGCATTTTCTTCTTCCTGTTTAAGTTTACGTAGTTTGTTTAATATCTTTGAGTGTCTAGCTACTTTGTCCCAGTATTCCTCTGGTAATTCTGGCAAGTTGCTCATGTTATCCCCTGTTATTTAATCTGTTGCCTCTGACTGTAATCAGAGGACTAACTGTTGCGTAGCTTAACCGATGCAGACTTAATCAAGGAGTTCATGTACAAAAGTTACAAAACACGAAACAGGGATTAATCTACATTGAAGGTGTTGTTGCATGCTTAGCCACTATCCTCCTATACGCTAAGGTAAACCCATTCAAGTAGCAACATAACACACTAACCTAATCAACTACTTGAAACCTTGTTTACAAAAGGTAATAAAAACTACGATTAGGTTAGGAATTTATAAATTTTTATTAATTAACGCCCAGTGACCTAGTGGGTCAAAGAACATACTGTTCTGTACCCTTTTTGTTATTTTAGCCTTTAAAGGACTATCAAATATCCGCTTAGGTTGTAGTACATACGCAGCTTTACTACTAGAACATAGTCTATTACTAGCACATGATAGAGATACTCCTAATTCAGAAACTAATTCTTTTACTGTCCACGTTGTGCCATCATCTAAGTGGTATATTTTGTATTTACCTTTGTTAGGTGACAGATGATTTTTGTTTTTAAAAAGCTTATCCACATTTGCTGACTTAGCTAATCTATATCTAGCAGCTGATGTAGATATACCTACCTTGTCTGCTAGCTGCATAGCTGTTATAGAAGAACCATCTGATAGTGTGTATTGTGTGACTACTCTATTAGTATTAGCTGCCATAATTAGTCCCCTAAGTACATATATAGTAACAATGCTTGGTATAGAATACCTAAGCCTAGTAATAATTCAAATGCATCCATTATTTATCCTCATTTATTACTAACCACATAACACGTTGGTCAAATGAATCTTGTATTGATGTAATTAGATTATTTTGTTTCAGCTCTAAAACTGCACGTTTAATGGTTGAAAATGATTTATTTTTAAAATAGCTATGATGTACTATGTGAGCAATACAAGCTTTTTCAGCTGCAATATACACATATATATCTTTAGCTGTGCTCGTTAAGTTATACCCCCCAAGTACGCTATTAATTTCATTATCAAGTATTTGTTTTTTACGCCAAATTTGAGCAATGTTTTCTAATGCTTGTTTTTTCATAATTATTTAATCAACTGAATTTTTGTATGTTTAATTAGAGCATTAGGTGTGCCTAACCATTCACCATCAATTAGAGTAGATGGTATTGAATCTGCTGCTTTAAGTAAGTCATTAATTGAAAACTTTGCATCTTTCTTAGCTATGTTTAATAGGTAAGGTGACAAGAATGCTGATATTTGCTCTTTAGATTGATTTTTAAAATACCAGTTAAAGAATATTTGCTTTTTAACTTTATATTTATTTGTTTTAGCTAATTGTTTCATTATTTGCTCTCACATTTGATTACTACTTCAATGTCAGCAGGAAATTCAATCCTGTGACCATCTTTACCCACTACAGCTATAAGTTCACACTTTAGCTTAGGGGTATTCTTACATGACTTTTCTACTAAGTCTTTTAATAACATTAATTTTGTACTCATATCTCCTCCATAAATTAGGTGGTAGCTTTTAGTTATAGAGTCGTAAAAACTACCGAAAAATGACTCGGCAATTGGTTTAGTTTATAGCCCTCCCGCTAAAGGTTAAACCGTGCGCAACGCAGAAACACCTACACCCCTTCACGGGTATTCCCTGAATGGTGTACCGCGTAGTTGTACATAAGTATCATATAAATACCTTGTCACATCCATATACACTTCATCATAGTCGTTTAATTTAATAACTGCATTCAGTACATCGGGTGGTAATTCACTTTCATGTTGCAAAGTGTCATACCTATTTAGTAACTGTTTTTGCTTCTTATTTAGCTTACGCATCGTAGTAATCATGTAACTTATCTAATACATGTTGTAGATTATTATCAATGAATGTTTCCTTGATGTCCCACATACGCATAGGGCTTCGAATACGCTCGTTTACAGTGTCTTTAGTTAGTCTAGTCTGATAGACATATTTAAAACCTAATAACTCCTCTTCTTCGTTAATATTGAGCATCTTAGATTTTGAAGTTTCGATGTTCTTAAGTGGTAGTTTTTTACACGCAATAACAGTACTGAAGAAGCTTTCAACTCCTGTGTTCATTAAAGAGCCTTTAACTTTAACCATAGTCTCATTTACCATCTCTGCTTCATTGAATACGTCAGACGTATGAGCAATGAAGATGATGTTCTTATTAGAGTTGGCTACATTCTGTGCCATTAAGTTCTTTAGGAACTGTGCATAACTACCCCAAGCTTTCATTGTGTTAGATGAAGTTAAGACTTTAGTACTCTCAAACATATCCATTAGGTATGTGAGACTGTCAATAACGATAGTATGAATCTTATCGTTGTCTTGTACTGAGTTAATAGCATCAGGTACGTCTGTAGGGTCAGTAATTGTGTATTCTTGGAACTTAGATTTGAAAGGTAACTTCTTGTTGTTTTCACAGTTCAAGTACATTACTCCTTCTGGGTTTTTAATATCAACTAGACTAGCTGATTTACCTGTTGCGGATTTACCGCATAACAATACTAAATTATTGTTCATTATTCAATCTCCTTTTGTATGATTTTTTTCTGAATTGATGGCATTATCTTAGAATGAATTTCTTCAGGACTAATAGGGTCTTTAATTTGATCATTAAAAGCTACTAACATGTTTCTGATAGCATCTTCAGGATAACCATTATCCATCAACATAAACCCATAACGTACAAGCATTGTAGCTCTGTTACCAATTTCAATTTTTCCTGAGAACCAACGTTCCATATTATTCATGCCTTGAGCATCAAGAATTTTTTGTTCTTGTTCTCTAGCTTTTTTAGTTTGAGGAATAAATAATGTTGCATCAATAAGTTCACCATCATTGTAATGATGTTGACTTTTATCGTATGACATCCACTTACGTGCAATGTCTTTAGTTGCTGTGTCACAATCAAAAGGTAACCAGTTAAATACATTCTCCATAAACTTAGAATACTCTTTAGGTGTTAGTTTAAGATAGTGTGACATAGGTAATATGACACGAAATCTATTATGCTCAGTTGTATGTCGCTTAGTTGTTGCAAATAAACATCTGAAATCACTTAAGAGTTCTTTAGCACTTTTTAAACTACACCCACCATCAATATCTAGGATTAGTAAATCAAATCCTGGGATTGCTTTATCACCTGAGCGATAATTACCTATGAAGGTGTGTGCTGTGTAATGCATATCCTTAGCACCTGTTAGCTTATGTAACTGTCCGAAGTCAGTAGTGTTAAGCTCAAAGCCCTCAGTAATATCATTACTGTAAGCTACTTGAAGTTTATTAATATCAGTTTCTTTTAATGATTCACCTGATAAAAATTCAATATCATCTACGTAAGTTCTACGGATAATAATATTATTTTTATACCCCCAAGCTACTGCAAGTTTCAGTAAGTCTTTCTTTTGTGACTCTGAGCCTTTGTAGAAGGGTAGTTCTTCAA
>Ga0257115_1000491_pt1 | contig 34964 bp, 31 predicted proteins | sample SI112_100mmetaG_FD_194465 | JGI IMG/M metagenome (GOLD analysis project Ga0257115, IMG submission 194465) | Marine microbial communities from Saanich Inlet, British Columbia, Canada - SI112_100m | ecosystem: Environmental > Aquatic > Marine > Inlet | place: Canada: British Columbia | collected...
TGTTTAATCTTATAGGGGCTTGCTATAAAGCAATAGGCCAATTAAAAGGTGCTGCTAAAATGTTTGAAACAGCAGTAAGCATAAAACCTGAGTATGCTGAAGCACATAAAAACCTTGGTATTACTCTAAGAGACCTAGGGCAAATGGATGAAGCTCTAAAGAGCTTAAATATGGCAATATCAGCAGAACCCAACTATGTTGAGGCACATTACAATCTTGCTGAAACTCTAAAAGAGATGGGAAGGCTTGAAGATGCAGTTCAAAGTTATAAAGCGACAATAGTTGCTAATCCAAGCTTTTACGACGCATATAATAATCTTGGCGTAACTTTGATGGATCTTGCAAGGTTTGATGAAGCAATTCCTTTTTTTAAAAAAGCTCTTGATATTAAGTCAGATAATATTTATGCATGCAATAATCTTGGAGGCGCTCTAAATTCTTTAGGAAAGTTAGAAGAGGCTATTAAGTGCTACGAATATGCAATAGAGTTAGAGCCTAATTTTACTCAGCCATACATTAGTCTTGGCGATATATTTAGAAGACTTAAGCAGCCAGAAAAAGCACTTCCATACTATGAGCTTGCGTATCAAATAAAACCAAGTTCTGATTTCGTTTTTGGGTCTTTGTTGAATATTAAAATGCATCTTGGAATGTGGGATGGTTTTTTAAATCATCTTAAAAATCTAACGATTAAGATTGGTAATAATGAAAAAGTTGTGGGACCATTCAACCTTTTAGCTCTAATTGATGATCCGGCCCTTCAAAGAAAAGCTAATGAAATATTTGTAAATACACATTATTTTCAAAATAACGTCCTACCAGTAATTGATTGTTATCCGAAGCATCCAAAAATTCGTATTGGTTATTTTTCTGCCGATTTTAGAGAACATCCGGTAGGGTTTTTAACTGCAGGGCTTTATGAACTTCATAACAGAGATTCTTTTGAGGTCCATGCCTTCTCCTTTGGGCCTGATACCAATGATAAGGTTAACCTAAGGATTAAATCTGGCGTTGATCACTTTCGTGATGTTCGTGCCATGTCACATAAAGAGATTGTTTTACTTTCACGCTCATTGGAAATTGATATTGCGGTTGATCTTGGGGGTATTTCTGGAAATTCTAGGCCAAGAATTTTTGCAATGTCAGCTGCTCCTATTCAACTGAGTTATATTGGCTTTCTTGGAACAATGGGAGCTGATTACTACGATTATCTCATTGCAGATTCAGTGATGATTCCTAAAGAGAATCAAAAACATTATGCTGAGAAGATTGTCTATCTTCCAAGCTTTCAAGTAAATGATTCCAAAGACTTACCCCCTGAGATTACTCTCACTCGCAAAGATGTAGGTCTTCCTGAGGAAGGCTTTGTATTTTGCTGCTTTAATAATACTTATAAATTCACACCAACAGTTTTTGATAGTTGGGCAAGAATTCTTGAGCAAGTTGAAGGTAGTGTTTTGATGGTCTTTGCTAATAATGAATTATCAAAAGCGAATTTAACTAAAGAAATTGAGCATAGAGGTATTGATTCGAGTAGGCTTATTTTTGGAGAACGATATGAACGAGCAGAATATCTAGCCCGCTATCGAGTCGCTGATCTGTTCTTGGATACACATCCATTTAATGCTGGCACAACTGCCAGTGACACCTTAAAAATGGAGCTACCTCTTTTGACAATGAAGGGTAAGTCCTTCAATAGTAGAGAAGCAGCAAGTATCCTTACATCAATCAACCTTCCCGAGCTAATCACCAATACTCCAGAGGAATATGAAGCACTTGCTATCGAACTTGCAACAAATCCAGGTAAGCTAAAGGCCATTAAAGATAAGCTTAAAGTTAATTTGTCCACTGCGCCACTCTATGATACAAAACTATTCGCTAAAAATATAGAGTCAGCTTATACTCAAATCTATAAGAGACATCATGAGGGACTAGACCCTGATCATATTTATGTTTAGTATTCCAGCTTATTTAGTTCAATAAGCTATTGTAAAATAAATTCATTTTTAAGGGAAAGAATGAAAGATATAAAAACCATACTTGTTACTGGCGGTGCTGGATTTATTGGTTCCGAATTAGTCAGATACCTTTTAAGTTCAACTGACCATAGCGTAGTCAATGTTGATAAGTTAACTTACTCAGGCAACTTGCAGTCTCTAGAATCAGCAGATAAAAGCAAAAGATATCATTTTGAACAATTAGATATTTGTGATGAACATGAAATTCAAAGAGTATTGCTAGAGAATAAGCCAGATACCATAATCCATCTAGCAGCCGAGTCTCATGTTGATAGATCTATTGACGGCCCTAAAGACTTTATTCAGACAAATATCGTTGGAACATACGCTATGCTAGAACAATCTAGACAATATTGGCAGTCACTTCAAGGTGAAAAAAAAGATAATTTTAGATTTCTTCATGTTTCAACAGATGAAGTTTATGGAGATTTAGATGGAACAGATGATTATTTTTCTGAAGAAACATCCTACGATCCAAGCTCACCATATTCAGCCTCTAAAGCGAGCTCTGATCATCTCGTAAGGGCTTGGCATAGAACTTATAACCTTCCAGTGCTAATTACAAATTGTTCAAATAATTATGGCCCTTATCAGTTTCCAGAAAAACTCATTCCACATATAATTTTGAATGCTATTTCGGGTAAGGACCTTCCTGTTTATGGAGATGGTAAGCAAATACGTGATTGGCTATTTGTCAATGACCATGTTCGTGCCTTAATGACTGTTGCCATTTCTGGAGATATTGGTGAAACATACAATATTGGAGGGAATAATGAAATTCAGAATATCGATGTTGTTACAAGAATTTGTGAACTTCTAGATGAATTAATTCCCGGTAAATTAAACGGACTGAGTTCTTTTAGTGAGTTGATTACTTATGTGAAGGATAGGCCTGGGCATGATGTAAGATATGCAATTGATGCTTCAAAAATCAAGAATGATTTGGGCTGGAAGCCTAAAGAAGATTTTTTATCAGGAATAAGAAAAACAGTGCAATGGTATTTAGACAACTTAACTTGGTCTGAAAATATTCAAGATGGAAGTTACAAGCTTGAGCGTTTAGGAGTGAATTTGAAATGAAAGGTATTATTTTAGCAGGGGGTTCTGGAACTCGACTTTATCCATTAACCAGAAGCGTTTCTAAACAGCTTCTTCCAATTTATGACAAACCAATGATTTATTATCCTTTGTCAATTTTGATGTTAGCTGGAATCCAAGAAATTCTAATTATATCTACTCCAGAAGACTTATCAAAATTTGAAAATCTCCTTGGCGATGGATCTAATATTGGAATTAAATTAGAATACAAAGCCCAACCTTCTCCAGATGGATTAGCACAGGCTTTTATTATTGGAGAGGAATTCATAGGCAATGAAAGTGTCGCGCTTATTTTAGGTGATAATATATTTTATGGTCAAGGACTAACTGACTTATTGATAGGTGCAGTTTCAAATGTTAAGAATAACAATATGGCCACGGTATTTGGATATCATGTAAAAGAGCCTTCTAGGTATGGCGTTGTTGAGTTTGATGACTCTAATAAAGCAATAAGTATTGAAGAAAAACCACTGAATCCTAAAAGCAACTATGCGGTAACAGGACTATATTTTTATCCCAATGATGTAGTAGATAAAGCACATTTGGTCAAACCATCTGAAAGAGGAGAGCTTGAAATTACTACTATAAATGAAATGTATTTGAATGAAAATCGTTTAAGAGTTAATTTGTTTGGACGAGGATATGCATGGCTGGATACTGGTGCTCACGAAGACTTGCTTGAGGCTTCAATGTTTATAGAAACTATTGAAAGAAGACAGGGGTTGAAAGTGGCTTGTATTGAAGAGATTGCATTTGAAAAAGGATATATCTCTAGAGAGAAATTGATAGAGATTGCCAGTGTGATGAAAAATAATCAGTATGGCCAATACTTATTAGACTTATAGTTGAAAGATAATGAATTTTATATCCCAATCAATACCTGAAGTATTCTTAATTGAGCCAGTAATTCATAAAGATATTAGGGGTTATTTTGTTGAAACTTTTAAGCAGGCATTATTTGATGAGGCAATTGGTTATAAAGTTAGTTTTGTTCAAGACAATGAATCAAAATCAATTTCGCGGGGAGTCCTTCGCGGGCTTCATTTTCAGTCATATCCTCATACCCAAGGCAAATTAGTTCGAGTTATAAGTGGAAAAGTTCTAGATGTCGCAGTAGATATAAGAAGAAATAGTAAAACTTTTGGGCAACATGTAGCTATTGATCTGAGTGAAGAAAATAAAAAACAACTCTTTATACCACGCGGCTTCGCTCATGGATTTGTTGTGTTGAGTGATAGTGCAACTATATCATATAAAGTGGATGCATATTATGCAGCTAAGCATAATGAAGGTATTGCTTATAATGACCCTGATATTAATATTGACTGGGGTTTTTCAGAAAGTAAGATAATTCTCTCTGAGGCTGATAAAAATTATCCGACCTTGGCAAACAGTGATAAATTATTGTGATGTGATAATGCTATGTTTGTATTAGTCACAGGAGCAAGTGGGCAGTTAGGAAAATCACTTAATCGTTTTGTTGAAAACAATATACTGAATCATCAATTTGTTTTTGCAACAAGAGAGCAGTTAGATCTGTCGAATTTCAAAAATGTTCGCAGATTTATTGAAAAAAATCAATTTAATATAATAATAAACTGTGCTGCATATACTTCAGTAGATAACGCTGAAACTGAAAAAGAACAGGCAAATTTAGTTAATCACTTGTCAGTAAAAAACATTGCAGAAGTAGCTAGAGATAATCATATAAAGCTTATACATATTTCAACTGACTATGTTTTTGATGGCTCGAAACTTGCATCATATGATGAAACTGATAATACTTCTCCGCTTAATGTATATGGTAAGACTAAGCTTGATGGGGAGAATGCAATTCTATCGATTATGGAATTAAATGCAATCATTATCAGAACCAGTTGGGTTTATTCAGAACATGGAAATAACTTTGTAAATACAATATTAATTTTAAGTCAGAAAAAAGATAAACTAAATATTGTATCTGACCAGATAGGCTCTCCAACCAATGCTAAAGATTTAGCAGGCGCAATAGTAAGCATTATAAATAACAAGAAATTTTATGAAACTGATACACCTTCTGAGGTTTTCCATTATTCAAATGATGGAGAATGTAGTTGGTATGATTTTGCAAAAGAAATAGTTAGTCTTTCAGGCACAAAGTGCATTATCAGTCCAATAGATTCAAAAGATTACCCACAAAAAGCCTTAAGACCAAAATATGTTTTAATGAATAAGAGGAAAATTCAAGATTATTTTGGTTTGGAGATTCATTTTTGGACAGATTCTTTAAAAAGCTGTATCAAAGATTTATCAGCTTCATCAAACTGACCTAATGATGAATTAATATGCAGAACTTACAGATAATAATTCCAAAAAGAATGGAAGGTGAAAGGCTTGATATTGCATTAGCTAAAATGCTGCCTGAATTCTCTAGGTCAAAGATAACAGCATGGATAAAATCTGGTGAAGCACTCATATATGGAAACAAATTTAAACCAAAAGACAAGGTTAATGGAGATGAAATTGTTTTCCTAGCAACAAACCTGAGTCAAAATACTGTTTGGTCGGCTGAAGATATTCCAATAAATGTCATTTTTGAAGACGAAGATATATTAGTTCTCAATAAACAATCTGGGCTTGTAACACATCCTGGCTCTGGTAATTGGAGTGGCACCTTAGCAAACGCTTTATTACATTATGACCCCAGTCTTGAGAGTCTCGATAGATCTGGGATAGTCCATCGTTTAGATAAAAATACCTCAGGATTAATGGTAGTTGCGAAAAATCAAAAGTCTCAAAAATATTTAGTGGAGCAACTTCAAAGTCACTCTATATCCAGAGAGTATTCCGCCATTGTATACGGTCATATGATTTCAGGCGGCACCATTAGTGAACCTTTAGGAAGAGACCCTAAAGATAGAGTGAAACAAGCAGTATTAAGAAATGGACGAGAAGCAACAACTCATTATCGTGTAATTAATCGATTTAAAAGTCATACCCATGTTAAAGCAATTCTTGAGACAGGGCGAACTCATCAGATTCGCGTTCATTTATCACATATTGGACACTCTCTAGTAGGCGACTCAATTTATGGTGGGAAGGTACGATATCCAAAAAAAGCAAGTGAGGATCTAAAAAATGAGCTTTTTAATTTTAGAAGGCAAGCTCTACACTCAAAAAAATTAACATTAAAGCATCCAAAATCTGGAGAATTATTGTCATGGAAGCTTCCACTCCCAGAAGATATGTTAAAGCTGTTAGAGGTGTTAACTGAATTTGATAAGAATTAACTAAAAATTCATGAATCAACTGTTCAATATGAAATTATCATCTCACATTGAAATATTAATCGGTAAATTTTAGTAAAAGCTTTATAATTTATCTTACTAAAAAATCATTAATTAATTTGGAGTTATAGTGAAAAAATGCCTTATATGTAGCAATGAATTCAATCCGTTTGTAGATTTTGGAAGTATGCCAATTGCCAATGCATTCTCTACTAAAAAAGAGCTTGAAAATGAATATTTTTTCCCTATGCAAGTTGGTTTTTGTGAAACCTGCAAGATGGTTCAGTTGCTTGAACAGCCTGATCGTGAAAAGATGTTTCATGACAGCTATGCCTTTTTCTCTTCTACTTCGAATTATATGATTAATCATTTTAAAAAGTTTGCTAATTCAGTAAGCTCACTTCAGAATCTCAGTAAAAAATCTTTTGTAGTTGAGATAGGAAGTAATGATGGAATAATGTTGCAAAATTTTGTATCTGACAACATTCCGTGCCTTGGAGTTGAGCCTTCAAAAAATGTAGCCCATGTCGCAATGGAAAGAGGCATTGAGGTAACGACTGAATTTTTTGACAGACCGTTAGCAGAAAAAATTTCAAGAACTCATCAAAAAGCAGACGCCATTCTTAGTGCTAATGTCATGTGCCACATTCCTTACATGCATTCAATTTTTGAAGGCGTTAAAGCACTGTTAAAAAACGACGGTGTTTTTATTTTTGAGGATCCTTATCTTGGTGAAATTATTGAAAAAACATCTTTTGATCAAATTTATGATGAGCATGTTTTTCTTTTCTCTGCATTATCTGTAAGTCATATTGTAAAGAAGCATGACCTTGAATTAATTAATGTCGAGCCTCAAATTACTCATGGCGGGTCAATGCGCTATACAATTGCTCACAATGGAGTAAAGAAAGTTTCGGAAAATGTTTTAAGTTTGATTGGAAAAGAGAAGCAAATGCGTCTTGATAAAAAAGAGGCTTATATGGATTTCACTGATAACGTTAATAAGATCAAGAAAGACTTAATTGAACTTCTGACAAAACTTAAAAGTGATGGAAAAAAAGTTGTGGCATATGGAGCAACATCCAAAAGCACAACTGTGACAAATTATTTCGGTATCAGTCCTGATCTTATTGAGTGTATTTATGACACTACCCCAATTAAACAAAATAAATATTCACCTGGTGCCCATATACCTGTATTGCCTTATGATCAATTCAGGGATAGTGATCCTGATTATGTTCTTCTTTTTGCTTGGAATCACGCTGAGGAAATTATGAAAAAAGAAAGTGATTATATGGGCAATGATAGACGCTGGATAACTTACATTCCCAATGTGACGGTTATTTAGCATGATACTTTGTTCAAATCCATCAGAACAATTTAAGAGTTATCAGTCTGAAATTGAGCTAGCTGTATCCACAGTAATGCGAAGCAAGAATTATATTCTAGGAGAACAAGTATCTCTTCTAGAGGGAGAATTTGCAGAATATATTGGAACTTCATCTGCAATTGGTGTTGCTAATGGAACAGATGCTATTGAGATTGCACTAAGGTCTTTAAATATTGGCTATGGAGATGAAGTTATTACTGTATCGCATACAGCTGTTGCAACAGTAGCAGCTATTGAAGCTTCAGGCGCCAAGGCTGTCTTGGTTGATATTGATCCAAATTTTTATACACTCAATCCAAATCAACTCGAGATGGTATTAACAAAAAAAACAAAGGCAGTTATAGCCGTTCATTTATATGGCAATGCAGTAGATTTAGATTCAGTGTTGAGTTTTTGTAAAGCAAATAAAATATTTTTGATTGAGGATGTATCGCAAGCTCATGGTGCAAAATATAAGGGTAAGAGACTCGGAAGCATAGGGGATATTGGTTGTTTTAGTTGTTATCCTACAAAAAATTTAGGAGCAATTGGAGATGCCGGATTAGTGACAACAAATAATCTTGATCTGGCTAATAAAGTCCGAATGATCAGAGAATATGGTTGGCGCAACCGAACCAGTATGTTTCCAGGAAGAAACTCAAGGCTAGATGAGATTCAAGCTGCAATATTGAGAATAAAGTTAAAATACTTAGATTCTGATAATCAAAAGAGACGTGATACAGCAAAATTTTATTATGATAATTTATCCTTGCTTCCAATAGAATTTCCAAAGATTAGTATGAATGTCGAGTCAGTTTTCCATCTTTTTGTTATTAATGTGGCAAATCAAAAGAAGTTGATTGACTATCTTAAAAAAGAGGGTGTTATGGCAGGAATTCATTACCCGTTACCAGTTCATTTGCATCCTGCTTACAAAGATAGAGTGGTTATTTCAAAAGATATGAGTGTTACAGAAGGCATTGTTAAAAAAATTGTTTCATTGCCTATTTATCCTGAGTTGTCACATAGTGACACCAAATTAATAGTTAATGCTATGAAAAAATTCTTCAAATGATTAAATAAAAGAATCTGTGAATATTGAATTAATAGTCAGCTTTATCTTCATAAGTGCGAAAAATGTATGATTTTCAAAAAGAGTTAAAGAATAAAGTTATTTGCATAACTGGTGCAAGTGGATATATTGGATCTTCCTTAGTGAGCGAATTAGATAAGTATCCAGTCAAAAAAATTATAAGGATTGGTAGAAAAAAACTTAAAGCTCTTGAAGGTATTGAGGACTGGATTCTTGATTTGAATGACTTTAATAGCTGGTTAAGAATTGTTAAGCATTCCGATATTATTTTTCACTTATCTGGTAATACAAGTATCTCTGTTGCAGAGAATGACCCAAAAAATAGCTTAATTTCAGAAGTCTTGCCTATTAAAAATTTAGTTAAAGCTTCAAAAGAACTTCTTCGTATCCCAAGAGTTGTATATGCATCAACTGCAACGATTTATGGTTTAAGTAAAGAACTTCCAATTTTAGAATCACATTCACCAGTTCCGGAAACTTGTTATGATGCTAATAAATTAAAAGCAGAAAAATATCTAGAAATTGCCAGTAAAGAAAATTTAATTAACTCTGTTTCATTAAGGTTAGCCAATGTTTATGGCCCAAGCCATAATGAAAGTTCAGCTTCTGATAGAGGAATTTTAAGCAAGATAACTAGGATGTGTTTTGAAAATAAGACTATTTCTTTGTATGGCTCAGGTAAATATATTAGAGACTACGTATATATTGATGATGTTATTAGCGCTATATTATTAACAAGTATTGTGAATTATAATGAAATTCGTAAAAGCACAGAAATGATTTTTAACGTTTCAAGTGGAAAAGGAACTTATGTTAAAACTGCATTTAATCTCATTGCTAAAGAGGTAGAAAAAATCACAGGTGCTAGTATAAATATTGAGAACATACCATGGACAAGTCAAGTTTCTGAGATTGAAAAAAGAAACTTTATTGGTTCAGCTGAAAGATTAAAATCTTTAACAGGTTGGTCAGCTAAAACTTCAATAGAGGATGGCGTTCATTTGTTGGTTAATCATTATAGTAAGGAATACATATGATGGAGTCAGTTCAATTAATTCAATTTCCTATCTTTAAAGAAGAGAATGGTGAACTCTCAGTATTTGATCAAAATTCTGACGCGATTCCTTTTTACATAAAAAGAATCTTTAATGTAAGATCTGATAAAGGCAGTATCAGAGGTCAGCATGCTCATCGTCTTTGCTCTCAAATGCTTATATGTTCTAATGGCGCTATAGAGGTTCTCTGCGATGACTCAACTAATAGAAAGGTTTTTGTATTAGAAAAGCCAAATTATGGTCTACTGGTTCCCCCAGGTATTTGGGCAGAACAAAAATACATTGAACACAATACTACTGTGACTGTAATCTGTGATCGCCCCTACGAGGCAGAGGATTATATTAGTGACTATCAAATCTTTAAAGAATTTGTTACTCATTCAAATATTAGATAAAAAAAAAGGATAAAAATTGAAAATTATAGTGACAGGAGCAATTGGGCATATTGGCTCCTATATTATTCGAGATTTAGGGGTTTCTTTTCCAGGTTCCAACGTCGTCATGGTTGATAATATGATGACGCAACGTTTTCCATCATTATTTAATCTCCCATCAAATTCTAATTACAGCTTTATTGAAGGGGATGTTAGTCAAATAGACTTAAAACCAGTATTTTTTGGTGCTGACGTTGTAATTCATTTAGCTGCGATTACTGATGCCGCAGGCAGTATTAATAAAGCTGAGGAATTAGAGGCTAATAATTTTCAGTCAACACTTAGAGTCGCTGAAGCTTGTATAGAAGCGGACGCGTCATTAATTGCAATTTCGTCTACCAGCGTCTACGGAACGCAAAAAGATCAAGTTGATGAAAACTGTTCTGATTCTGAGCTTCAGCCTCAGAGCCCTTATGCCACAACAAAGCTTAAAGAAGAAGAGTTAATAGCAAATTTATCTAAAGACAAAGGGCTAAAAGCAATTCATTGTCGGTTTGGAACAATTTTTGGTGCTTCGCAAGGTATGCGTTTTCATACGGCTGTTAATAAGTTTTGCTGGCAGGCCGTAATGAATCAACCAATAAGTGTCTGGACTACAGCTTATGATCAAAAAAGGCCATATCTTGATTTATTGGATGCATCAAGAGCAATAGCTTTTATTATCAAAAATAATATTTTTGATGGGCAAATATATAATGTGTTAACTTCTAATGCTACTGTTAGACAAGTAGTTGATACAATTAAGGAGTTTGTCCCAAATTTAGAAATAGAGTTTGTCGACAATCAAATTATGAATCAACTTTCATACGAAGTTTTGTGTCAGCGATTCAAATCAAAGGGCTTTGTTTTCTCTGGCAATATGCGAAGAGGTATAAAGGAAACTATTGACCTATTAAAGTACGCTAATAAGTAACCAATCTTCTCTAAGATCTTAATTTATTAGTATGTGATTTGTAAAACTAAAATCATAAAAAAGATATCATGCTAATTTAAATAAGCTTATGAATTTATTTCCACAAAATGTAAAATTTCTCTCAACAGAAAGATTCATTCAAGGTGGAAGCAGCTCAGGAAACTTTGAAAACTTTAATTTAGCTCTACATGTCAATGATAAGCTAGAAGACGTAATAGCGAATCGTTCAATATTGAACAATCATTATAATTTACCATCTAACCCAGTATGGATAAATCAAACACACTCTTCCATTTGTGTAAATGCTTCTAAAGTTAAATCAATCGTTGAGGCTGATGCAAGTTTTACCTCAAAGCCAGGGGTAGTTTGTGGCGTATTAACTGCCGATTGTTTGCCAGTTTTTATTAGTAAGAAAGACGGCTCAAAGGTAGGCGTAGCTCATGCAGGATGGAGAGGACTAATTACTGGAGTGATAGAGAGTTTACTTGAATCTTTAGAGTGTGAGGGAGATGATTTAGTCGTTCATCTAGGACCTGCAATTTCAATGAATTATTTTGAGGTGGGTGAAGAAATTAAAGCATTATATTTATCTAAAAATGACAAGTTTTATCGTTCATTTTCTTTTAATAAAAATAAGCACTATCTTGATTTATATGACGCGGCAAGAATAGTTCTTGAAGGTTATAACGTAAAGTCAATTTATGGCGGAGATAGGTGCACCTTAGGCGAGTCAAAGCATTTTTTTTCTTACAGAAGGGATGGAGTTAACTCTGGTAGGATGGCACACCTTATTTGGATTAAATCAATTTAGCTATCTTTTGGCTTTACTTTCCCCTTAGCATTGAATTCTAATTCACCACTAATTTTATTTAGCAGGTAGTAATGAAGTAACTTTTGTTTACGCTGTTTCTGTTGAACGATACAGCCACGAACTTCAAACTTATCATTCAGCTCTATATCTTCATATTTTGAATTAAGACACCTTAATAATTTTTTATCTTCCTTCTCAATGTATTTGCGAAAATATAGCTCATCTTCAAAATCTAAAATAACATAAGCATTATGATGAATTGGCATTGAAGGGTCAACAATGATAATACAATTTTCACTGAATTCAGGTGACATCATGTCACCAATATTTTGAAGTGCATATGGCTCAGAATTAGTAGCACATGTGCTTTGAAAAAGTATTTTAGATTCTTCTAATGCTGACATTGAGGGCAATAATAGGTTGCACGTTGATTTTGTATAATTCTTTTAATTTTACCATTGCATCGAATACAAGGCATATTTTCACGATCATAAACAGATAAAACTTGTGAAAAATAACCAGGGCTACCATCAACATTTGAAAAATCATTGAGTGTTGTCCCACCATTATTAATTGCATCTGCTAAGATTTTCTTTATAGATTTAGTTAAGATTTTATAGCGATTTTTTGAGGTTTTTCCTGATACTCTTTTGGGTGAAATGCCAGCTAAAAATAAACTTTCAGAAGCGTAAATATTCCCAACACCTACGACAATATTGCTATCCATAATAAAAGTCTTGATATTTTTTGATTTTCCAATCGACGAGTTATAAAGTACATCATTATCAAACTCATAACTCATCGGTTCTGGGCCAAGATTACTTAATAATTTAAGTTGGTTATCTTTGTCTTGCCATAAAATTGAGCCAAATCGACGTGGATCATTGAATCGGATACATGTTAGATTGTCTAACTTAATCTCAAAATGCTGATGCTTCTTTAAAGGTTCATTTGAGGATACTACACTTAGTGAGCCTGACATCCCGAGATGAATTACAACCTGTCCAGAATTGAAATCAATTAGAAGATACTTTGCACGTCTAGAAATCTTTAAGATGGTTTGTTGCTTTAATGTTTCAATGAGGTGGGGTGGGATCTCCCATCGAAGTTTTTTTTTATAAATGTGAACAGATAAAACCGTTCTATTTATTATTAGAGGTTCTAGCCCTCTTTTAGTGGTTTCAACCTCTGGAAGTTCTGGCACTTATCTATTATTGTTCATTAACAAGCGCAATCTTCTTGGTTGTACCAAAGTCAGTTTTAGATTTTTTTGCATTTTTTAGCTACACTACCTGAATAGGATCTAATGTTGATGGGTAGTTTTGCCAATCAGCAAAAGTTGTAGGATGATTTGACATAATTGCTTAGCCTCCAAGCATTGCTTTTTTTAAGTTTTTTTGGATTGGGTTATCAGATAGAAAGATCCCAAAGAATGCTTTTTTAAACTCAATCCCTCTAATTAACTCAATGAGCTCAGAATTTTTAAGAACATGAGTACCTATTTCAGGAATATATATAAATTCATAGAAGTCACCTGCAGAAACATCAGTTTTAAATGAAGACGATAACTGTTCAATCTCGCTGCTTATTGGATCAGTGTTGTTTTCTGTGGAGTTTTCAAGTCCTTCACTTAATGCTTTTTTCATTGCGTTAGCTGTTACTACAGTGGAGGTTACATCAATGCGAATAGCCATTGGAGCATTAATGTTTACTATTTCTTTTGCATTTGAGCTTCTAGTTTCAAGATACAAGCTACCTTCATATACCTTCATAAAGAAGATAATTCGAGTACCCTGCCCATTTTTAGTCATTGTGCTAGTCTTAAATTCTATTTGAGCAGGAGCATCTGCTCCATATATTGGCGTAATTAAAGATACAAATAAAAAAATTAAGAATGTAGTAAAAAATTTCTTGAGAATTAATTTCATTTTTAATAGTTTTGTTAAATAAAGCTCAATTATAAATATAATCTTTAAAAATATAAATACAAAAATGCATTTACGGTAATTATGAATTATCTATAATGTAATCTTTTTAATTAAATAATAAAAATAATATGAATCCATTAACTTCTGTCAAAGGCACTATTATTAGCGGCTTTGTTCTTGCAATAATTGTTGCCTGGTATGTTTCACCTGAAAACTCATCTCTCGTTCAGCGTAATCTCAGTGTTTGGTTGCATGCTTTATTTGGAGTCACTTGGATTGGGCTTTTATATTATTTTAATTTTGTTCAGGTTCCAGCAATGGCTGATGCCTTAGCTGATGAAGGTGGGCCAGGGCCGGCAGCAATTGGAAAATATGTCGCTCCCAGAGCACTTCTTTGGTTTCGTATGGCCGCAGCCGCTACATGGCTAACAGGTGCATGGGCTCTATCCATCTCACCACAATATGGTTTTACTCAAACTTTTCTTTTTCAGGCGCCAGCGGGCCCAATGATGAGTTTGGGGGCATGGATGGGAACAATAATGCTTTTTAATGTATGGGTTCTGATTTGGCCTAACCAGAAAAAAGTTCTGGGAATTGTTGAAGCTAGTGCTGATGAAATTGCTAAGGCAAAGTTTACTGCTGCTATGGCTTCTAGAACTAATGTTGTTCTATCAGTTCCTATGCTTCTATGCATGATCGGCGCTGGTCATGGAGGCTACCTGTTCTAATTAATACCGATCTTTAAGGTAAAAAAACTGGGCTTGCCCAGTTTTTTTATTAAATAATAATAATTTGCAAAAATGCAACAATTCTGAAAAAAAAGTTTTATTTCCAATTAAATTTTAAATTAATATTGAGAAAATTTAAATAATATTTTATTGGTTAATGCTTCTTAAAACCCTATTTTATAATGTTTTTAATAGTATTAAAAATGAATTGTTGAAAAAAAACCACTAAATGTATTATTTTTACAATTTTTTGTTGACAATGACTGTAAAGGTCGTTATTATGTGTGTATTGTTATTTGCGAAAGTAACAAAAGGGTGTTGGAAATTCCAACAATTAAATATTCTAAATGGAGAATAAAATGAAAAAACTAATCGCTCTATTTGCGACAACAGCTGTAGCATCAACTGCTATGGGTGCGATCGCTCTAAGTGGTACTGCATCTGTTAAGTATGATGATAACGGTAGCGCAGCTGGTACAGCTGGTGCTTCTGCAACTACTTATGATGCTGACTTAACAATAACAGGTACAGCAGGCTCAACAACATTTACACAATCAGCTGACATTGATGCTGGCTATTCTGTAACTGCTTCTACTTTGGCAACTACAGTTGGTCCTATCACAATTTCTGCTGACATGCATGACGAAGATGATTCTGCTACTGTTGCTACAACTGGTGGACTTACTTCAGACTCTGGTGACAACAGAAGTGTAACTGTAAGCCTTGACGCTCCAATTGGTGACGCTACAATTGGTCTAGATGACACTGGTGATGTTACTGTTACAGGTACATTCTCAGGTGTTACAGTAGCTCATACTGTTCAAGATGGTGCTGATACAACTACTGGTTCTGCTAGCATTGCTGGTATGGATATTACCTTGACTAATGACGCTGGTGCAAGTGAGTGGTCAATTGGTACAACTGTTGCAGGTACTGCTGTAACGTTGAACAGTGATAAAGCTGTAACTGCAACGTTTGGTGTTACTGGTAACACAGTTGTAGTTTCACATACTGCTGAGCGTGCTGCTGCGGCTTCAACTACTTCTACGAAGTATTCAACAGCACAGAAAGATGCTTACACTACAATTGCAGTTTCTCGTGATCTAACTTCAGGTGCTACGCTATCTGCTACATATGACACGTCAAACTCTTCACTTACACTTAAGGCTGCTGTTGCATTCTAATTTCGGTTAGATACAATAGTTAACTTAAATATAAGTTAGTGTTAAAACCCAGGGCTTGCCCTGGGTTTTTTTATATCTATTGAAATTTTTTTATCTTATAAATTGATTAAAATATAGCCATAAAAAGTTATTGGGAAAAATGAACAATGAAGGTGCTTCTTCAAGATCGTGCTCTTTTAAGAATTTCTGGCTCAGACTCAGAGGTTTTTCTTCAAAATCAGTTTAGTAACGATGTTAGTAAGATTGGCAGCTCCATTGCTCAGATAAATGCATATTGCCAGCACCAAGGGAAGATTATTGGACTATTTTGGGTCATGCGCTATGACGCTAATTTTTTGCTTTCATTTCCAATTAATCTTCTTGATAAGATTAAATCTCGTCTACAAATGTTTGTCATAATGTCAGATGTAATTATTGATGATATTTCAGAAAATTATTATCAATTTGGTTTTATTGATGAAAAAAAACCAGATAGCTATTCTATTAATGAAAGATTATCAATCTTAATTGAAGCTCGAAATACAAACGCTGAGATAACAATGAATTACAATCATGAGTGGAATAAAGCGTGCATAGATTCTTTCTTACCTGAAGTATTCGCTAGTACTAGTGAAAAATTTGTTCCTCAAATGCTTAATTTGGATATTGATGAAATAGGAGTAAATTTTTCAAAGGGGTGCTACCCTGGACAAGAGGTTGTTGCCAGGTTACATTATTTAGGATCTGCTAAACGGCGTTTATTCTCTTTTGTCTGCGATAGTGATTTACAAGTTGGTGACTCACTATATTGTGCTTTATCAAAGGCTGCATTGGCAAGAGGTGATCGATATAAAGGTAGTGGAATTGTTGTGACTAGGGTAAAATATGATTCGTTATTTTATTGTTTGGCTACACTTGATATAGACCTTAAAGATGACGAGATAACTCTTAATGATGAACATGGACCAATACTTAAAAGATTAAACAATGAATAAAATTTTACCGATATTAATTGGATTACTTCCAAGCCTTACTTTTGCTGCTTCTGATACCACTACCCTCGATTTAACAAGTCATTGGGCTGGTTACTTAGCCGTTATTTTGTTTGTCATAGCATATGCGTTTGTAATGCTTGAAGAATTTACCCATTTCCGAAAATCTAAGCCAGTTATCTTGGTTGCTGGAATTATTTGGGGAATTATTGGCTGGGTTTATGCATCAGAAGGTATTCCTCATGCTGCTGAAGCTGCTGTGAGGCATAATTTTTTAGAATATGCTGAATTATTCCTCTTTCTATTAGTTGCAATGACCTATATTGAGGCGATGCGTGAGCGCCTTGTTTTTGAAAAATTAAAGGTTTGGCTTATATCAAAAGGTTTTAGTTACAGGCAACTTTTCTGGCTAACTGGATTTATAGCATTCTTTATGTCGCCAATTGCGGATAACTTAACTACGGCACTAGTTATGGGCGCGGTTGTTTTGGCAGTTGGAGCTGGAAATGCGCGATTTATTTCAATTGCTTTTGTTAATATTGTTGTCTCTGCAAATGCTGGCGGCGCATTCAGTCCATTTGGGGACATTACAACACTAATGGTCTGGCAGAAAGGTCTGGTTGATTTTCAGCAGTTCTTTAGCTTGTTCCTTCCATCTTTGGTCAATTTCCTCATACCTGCTGGGATTATGCATTTTGCGATTAAAAATGAAAAGCCTGAGGCTATTGATGAACAAGTTGACATTAAAAGGGGCGGCGTTTTAATTACATTTATGTTTCTTTTGACTATTGCGACTGCAGTCAGCTTCCATAATTTCTTGCATCTACCTCCTGCGATGGGAATGATGACAGGATTGGGTTATTTGATGATTGTTAGTTATTTTGTCAAAAGAGGACACAACCCTAACGATCCAATCTCTGAGAGATTTGATATTTTCAGAAAGGTCTCAAGAGCAGAGTGGGACACTTTATTGTTCTTTTTTGGCGTCATAGTGAGTGTTGGTGGCCTCGGTTTTATGGGATATTTGGCGCTTGTATCGGAAGCCTTGTATGTTCAGCTGGGCGCTACTTACGCTAACGTATTAGTAGGAATCTTATCAGCGATTGTGGATAATATACCAGTGATGTTTGCGGTATTAACGATGACGCCTGATATGTCACTCGGTCAATGGCTATTAGTCACATTGACAGCAGGAGTTGGCGGAAGCCTTCTTTCTATTGGCTCTGCGGCTGGTGTAGCCTTAATGGGTCAATCAAAAGGTTACTATACTTTTGTGTCACACCTAAAATGGGTTTGGGCGATTGCTTTGGGTTACGCTGCAAGTATTTTGGTTCATCTGTGGATAAATTCAGCGCTTTTTGATGTCCCAATCTAACCTATTTATAGATATTGGAAACTCTGCGATTAAATGGCGTACGAGTGATTCAAAAGTTTTTTCCGAGAGTATAGAAAATTTTTCAATAACATTACTTAATGAGTCAAATATTGCTTGGGTTAGTGCAGTAGCTTACCCTAACATTATCCAGGATATGTCCAATCATTTTGAGATGATTAATATTATTGAGCCTCAAAAGAAGTTTGGAAGTCTTACGCTCTCATATGAAGATCCTTCCAAGCTTGGCACTGACCGATTTGTCGCTATGTTAGGTGCGATAAAGCATTTTCCTGATAAGCCGCTTTTAGTAATTGATATTGGTAGCGCTATTACTTTTGATGTGATAGATAAAAATGGATTGCATCAAGGAGGCCTAATAATGCCTGGTATTAGCGCTCTTAGAGGGAGTTTTAAAAAGTTTAAAACGAGTGATTTAAGCGTAGGTTTGATCGGCTTAGCAAATAATACAGATGATGCTTGGAGGTTCGGAACTCACGCAATGATGGTAAGTGCTATAAATTATCAAATTGAAAGTTTTCAATCAAATTTCTCTGACGGGGTCGTTTCTGTTTGTGGGGGCATGGCAAAAGATATCAAAAAAGAGCTTCCTGAATCTATAGAATTCTTTGAAAATTTGGTTCTAGATGGCTTGGAAAGCTATAGCCAATCTGTGGGATAATATAATTAAACATTCAACCCTTAATTAAATACAATGAAAGATCATCGCGTACTATCAGGAATGCGTCCAACGGGTCAGCTTCATCTTGGTCATTATCATGGTGTTCTTAAAAACTGGGCTAGACTTCAAAACGAGTATGATTCTTATTATTTTGTTGCAGATTGGCATGCATTTACAACCCACTATTCTGATAGACTTGATCTAGAAAAGAACGTCTCAGATATGGTTATTGACTGGCTGGCGACTGGCCTTAATCCAAACACTTCAACCCTATTTGTCCAGTCTAAAGTTCCTGAGCATGCAGAGCTTCATTTACTTTTATCTATGACAACCCCTCTGAGCTGGTTAGAGCGAGTTCCATCATTTAAGGACCAGCAAGAAAAAATGAAATCTAAAGACTTATCAACTTATGGGTTTTTGGGTTACCCACTTCTTCAAAGTGCTGACATATTAATTTACAAGGCCGGGCTTGTTCCTGTTGGTGAGGATCAGGTCGCGCATGTTGAGTTCACAAGAGAGGTTGCAAGGCGATTTAATTTTGTGTATGGCAGAGAACCTGACTTTGAAGAGAAAGCTGAATTGGCGATTGGCAAGATGGGAAAGAAACAATCCAAACTTTATAGAGGACTCAGAAAAGCCTATCAAGAGACCGGTGATGATGAGTCACTTGTAAAGGCAAAAGCGCTGCTAGGTGAACAGCAAAACATCACCCTCGGCGATAGAGAAAGACTCCTTGGCTATATAGAAGGTTTGGGAAGGATTATATTAACTGAGCCTGAGGCGCTTCTTACTAAAGCATCAAAAATGCCGGGTCTGGACGGTCAAAAAATGTCTAAGTCATACAATAATACGATCTCTTTAAGAGAGAAGCCTGAAGCAGTTAAGCAAAAGGTGAACCGAATGCCAACAGATCCAGCGCGTATTAAATTAACAGATGCTGGAGATCCTAATAAATGCCCTGTTTGGCAAATGCATCAAATATATTCCTCTGATGAAACTCTGAGCTGGGTTAAGGAAGGTTGTACCAAAGCCAAAATAGGCTGTATCGAGTGTAAAAAACCGATTGTGGACTCGATCAATTCTGAATTAGAGCCTATTCAGGAAGAAATCACTAAGTATGAGTCAAACCCTAACCTAATTCAGGAAATAATCTTTGAAGGTTCTGAGCGAGCACGAATAGTGGCAAGAACCACTATGGACGAAGTTCGAGATGCCATGGGAATAACCTACTAAATTAAAATACAAATTCATGTCTGAACGATTACAAAAACTCATTGCTAATGCAGGGTACGGTTCTAGGCGCTGGGCAGAAAGATTAATTGAACAAGGAAGAATTTCAATAAATAATCAAGAAGCAAAGCTTGGCGATAAAGCCCTTATAACCGATAGGGTAACCATTGATGGAAGGTTAATAGATCTTGAGCGATACTCAGAGGAAGAGACAAAAGTACTAATCCTAAATAAGCAGGCCGGCGTAATATGCACAAATAAGGATGAAGAGGGCCGAAAGAGTGTTTTTGACTTCCTGCCTGAGAACACTCGATGGGTTATGGTGGGTCGTTTGGATTTGAACACCTCAGGACTACTTCTATTTACCAATAACGGAGATTTAGCTAATAAATTAATGCATCCCAGTTCAGAAATAGATAGAGAGTATGCAGTTCGTGTTTTAGGTAAGGTAGAGGATGAACACATTAAACAGCTCACATCAGGCATTGAATTAGATGATGGCTTTGCAAAATTCCATCGCGTCACTCTTGGAGGCGGGGAGGGTGCTAACCGTTGGTACCATGTAGTTGTTAGAGAAGGCAGAAAAAGAGAAGTAAGAAGGCTATGGGAGGCTTTAGATTTTAAAGTTTCTCGACTGATAAGAACAAGATTTAGTGATATACGTTTGCCGGAAAAGTTGCGAGCAAATCAATCAGAATATCTCAAACCTAAACAGGTGCAAGCACTTCTCAAGTCAGTTAATTTATAGAGTTAAATTAGTACTTTTTTAGACGTTAAAAATTACATTTTCATGAGATTATCAATCTTGATATACCTTATGTGTCAAGTATAATGGCGTTTTTAGATAGAAATAATATACGCCTAAATGTCTGACTACAAAAATACCTTAAATTTACCTACTACAGATTTTCCAATGAAGGCTAACTTGGCGAATCGAGAAGGTTCCTTTCTTAAAGAATGGCAAGACAAAGATATTAACAAACAAATTCGTCAAAAATTTAAAGGTAAGCCTTTATTTGTTTTGCATGATGGGCCTCCTTATGCAAATGGTGATATTCATATTGGACATGCTGTTAACAAAGTGCTTAAAGACGTTATTGTTAAAAGCAAAACCTTGTCTGGCTATGATGCCCCTTATGTTCCTGGATGGGATTGTCATGGGCTTCCAATTGAGCACATGGTTGAAAAAAAGAAAGGGAAGGTTGGTCATAAAATTTCTGCTGATGAGTTTCGAGCTGCATGTAGAGAGTATGCGGATAAGCAAATCAAAAAACAAAAAGTTGATTTCAAGCGATTGGGAATTTTTGGTGATTGGGATAACCCTTACTTAACTAAAAATTTTAAATATGAAGCTGATATTGTTCGTGCACTTGGAAAAATTGTAAAAAATGGCCATCTTACTAAAGGCTTTAAACCCGTTCATTGGTGCACAGAGTGCTCATCTGCACTGGCAGAAGCTGAAGTAGAGTACAAAGATAAGGGCTCAGATACAGTTGATGTTGCGTTCAATGTTGTTGGTGATTTCTTTGGAAAAGACAAACCTGTATCGCTCATTATCTGGACTACAACACCTTGGACTCTGCCAGCCAATGAAGCTGTTTCACTTCATCCTGATCTCGATTATGCTTTGGTTGATGTTGGTAAGGTTTTGTATATTATGTCTGAAGATTTACTTGAGTCTTCTCTTGAGAGATATGGAATCAAAGACTTTAAAAAAATAAGCAAAATATATAAAGGGTCTGAGCTTGAGGGAATCATGCTTCAGCATCCATTTTATGACAAACAGGTGCCAGTCATCCTTGGCGAGCACGTCACAACTGAAACAGGTACTGGAGCAGTTCACACCGCACCAGCGCATGGTCAGGATGATTATGTAGTTGGCTTGCAGTATAACCTCCCTGTGGAATGTCCAGTCGATGGAAGAGGTGTATTTATAGAATCTACAGAGGGAGTGGCTGGAGAGTTTATTTTTAAGGCTAATGCTACGATTATCGATTTGTTAAAAAATCAGGGTACTCTGGTCAAGCATGAACCTATCACCCACTCATATCCGCATTGCTGGAGACATAAAACACCCGTTATTTTCCGTGCAACACCGCAATGGTTTGTCTCAATGACGCAAAAGAACTTAAGAGATAAGGTTAATGATGAAATACTGAATGTTAAGTGGATTCCAAACTGGGGACAAAAACGTATTGAGCTAATGGTTGGAAATAGACCAGACTGGTGTATTTCGCGTCAAAGATATTGGGGCTCTCCTATCACCTTATTTATTAATAAAAACACTGGAGAGTTACACCCTGACACTGAGAACTTGTTTGAAGTGGTTGCCAAAAAAATTGAGCTTGAGGGAATTGAGGCTTGGTTTAAACTTAAAGCAGAGGATGTTTTAGGCTCTGAAGCCAAAGATTATGAGAAGACGACTGATACTCTAGATGTTTGGTTTGATTCTGGCGTGAGTCATTATGCCGTTTTAAAAGCAAGTGATTATTTAAGTGATGTTGCCGATATGTACCTTGAGGGTTCAGACCAGCACCGAGGATGGTTTCAATCATCCCTTTTAACCTCTTGTGCTATTAATGAAAGGGCACCATACAAGCAGGTTTTAACCCATGGCTTTACGGTAGATCAAAATGGACACAAGATGAGTAAATCTCTTGGTAATGTCATCCCTCCACAAAAAGTTGTAAACTCTCTAGGCGCCGATATATTGAGGCTCTGGATTGGAAGCACTGATTACTCTGGCGAGATGACAGTTTCTGATGAAATTCTAAATCGAAGTGCAGATAGCTATAGAAGAATTAGGAACACGATGCGCTTTATGCTCGCAAATATGCAGGGCTTTGATCCAAAAAATGATTTAGTTGATATCAATAACATGCTCATTCTAGATCGGTGGATTGTCTCAAAAACCCATGATTTGCAGCAACAAGTTATTAACGAATATGATAATTATAATTTTCATTTTGTTATGAAAGCTATCCTTAATTTTTGTACCAACGATTTAGGTGGTTTTTATTTAGATATCATTAAAGATAGACAATATACGACCCAGACTGACTCATTGGCGAGACGCTCTGCCCAAAGTGCATTATTTCATATCTCTCATGCAATGGTCAGGTGGTTATCACCCATCCTTACATTTACCTCAGAGGAAATATGGCAATTCTTGCCAGGAGCTAGTAATGAAAGTGTCTTCCTTCAAACCTGGTATGAGGGTTTAGAGGGTAATTTTGATAATCCAGTGATTGAGACATCAAGAGACATTAATACACATTTAAGAAAAGAGCTTGAAGAGATGAGGCGAAATAAGGTTATAGGGTCATCACTTGATGCCGAAGTTGATATTTACTGTAAAGATGATAATTATCAAAACTTATTAGGCCTTAAGGACGAATTAAGATTTGTCTTTATCACATCTGAAGCTAGGGTGAATCAGTTATCAGATAAGCCAACTGATGCTAAAGAGATTAATAGTTCGCTCGCAATTAAAGTTGAAAAAAGTGATCATCAAAAGTGTGTTCGTTGTTGGCATCATCGCCCAGAAATTGGCCAAAATAAGGTACATCAAGATTTATGCGATAGATGTATTGAAAATGTCTTCGGTGAAGGAGAAAATAGGGTGTTTGCTTAATGACAGATTATCCAAAAATTCTTAATGTTGAGCTTGGACCGAAGTCGTACCCAATATATATTGGAGGTGACTTGCTATCCCAAAAATCTTTCATTACAGATCATATTTATGGTCAGCAGGTCATGATTGTGTCAAATACTACAGTTGCGCCACTATATTTGGATCAAGTTACGAAGCAATTAGAAGGATACAATGTTGAGGTTGTAATATTGCCTGATGGAGAGCAATACAAAACCTTAGAAACTGTCAATACTATTTTTGATGCTTTGTTAAAGTCAAAGTTTGATAGGAGTTCAACCCTCATTGCACTTGGTGGAGGAGTGGTTGGAGATATTACAGGTTTTGCAGCAGCTTCATACCAAAGAGGGGTTAACTTTATTCAGATCCCTACGACATTATTGTCACAGGTAGACTCAAGTGTTGGTGGGAAGACTGGCGTTAATCATGATTTAGGTAAAAATATGGTAGGTGCTTTTTTTCAGCCGAAAGCGGTCATTATTGATGTGAATACATTAGACACCTTGAATGATCGAGAATTTTCTGCTGGAATGGCTGAAGTCATCAAATATGGGCTGCTTGGGAATTCTGATTTTCTCTCAATGTTAGAAGCAAATATTGAATCGATCATGAATCGAGACAAAGACTTAATCATTGACATAGTTTTTCGCTCTTGTGAAGACAAGGCTAACATTGTAGCTTTAGATGAATTCGAGAAAGGAAAGCGGGCACTATTGAATCTAGGCCACACCTTTGGCCATGCTATTGAAAATACTTTTGGTTATGGAACATATTTGCATGGTGAAGCAGTCTCTATTGGAATGTGTATGGCAACAAGACTATCAATGCTTGAAGGAGATCTTTCTAAAGAAGATACAAATCGTATTCAAAGCATACTATCAAAAGCAAATCTCCCGACAACAATTAAAAAGGGTGTGGATAGTGAAACCTTGATTGAGGCAATGTCTTTGGATAAGAAATCCATTGATGGCAACATACGTTTGGTCCTTCTCAAGAGTATTGGAGATTCATTCATCACCGGATCCTATTCACAAGAAAATTTTAATAAGGTTGTTTCAAATTTTTGTCACTAAACTAATTTAAAGATGTCACTAGATAATAATAAAGTTAAGGAAATCGCTTATTTAGCAAGATTAAGTATTGAGAATTCAGAATTAGAGCAGAGCACTAAAGAACTCAATAATATTCTTAGCTTAATGGATCAACTTGGGGAGATAGATACTGGAGATGCAGAACCAATGGCGCACCCTTTAGAGATGTCTCAACGCCTGAGGGACGACCAGGTTACTGAAGATGATTTGTCTGAAGAGTTTCAAGAGATTGCTCCGAAGACAGGAAATAATCATTTTCTTGTTCCAACTGTAATTGAATAATGATGCATAATCTAACTATCGCTGAGCAAATTAAAGGACTAAAAAGTAGGGATTTCTCTTCTTTAGAGCTCACTGAGCACTATCTAAGTCGAATTGATGATTCAGAGCTAAACGCTTTCATATCAGTCACCAGTGAACAGGCCCTCACTCAAGCTAAAATGGCGGATTCAATCCTGGCCAAAGGAAATGCTTCTGGGCTCACTGGTATCCCTTATGCGCACAAAGATATTTTTTGCACAAAGGGTGTAAAGACCAGTGCTGGCTCAAAAATGCTGGATTCCTTTATCTCGCCTTATGACGCAACCCTTAGTGAAAAGCTAAACTCTCAAAATATGGTTATGCTTGGCAAAACCAACATGGACGAGTTTGCAATGGGTTCATCAAACGAAAATTCATACTATGGGTCCGTCAAAAACCCATGGGATACAAAAAAAGTACCTGGCGGCTCTTCAGGAGGCTCTGCTGCAGCTGTTGCATCTCGTATTTCCCCCTTTGCTACCGGAACAGATACAGGTGGTAGTATTCGTCAACCAGCGAGTTTGTGTGGCATTACAGGGCTCAAGCCTACCTACGGCAGGATTTCTCGTTATGGAATGATTGCCTATGCTTCAAGCCTAGATCAGGCAGGCCCAATGACGCGAACGGCTGAGGACTCCGCAATAATTTTGAATGCAATGGCTGGATTTGATGAAAGAGACTCAACAAGTGCCAATAAATCAGTACCTGATTACACTAAAAATTTATCAAAGTCATTGAAGGGGCTTAAGATTGGACTGCCCAAAGAGTACTTCTCTGAAGGCTTGGATAAAGGTGTTGAAAGGGTAATCATCCAAGCCATAAAGGACTACGAGGCAATGGGAGCTGAGATTATTGAAGTTTCATTGCCAAATTCAATGAATGCTATTCCAGCATACTATATCGTTGCTCCATGCGAATGCTCTTCAAACCTTTCAAGGTTTGATGGTGTCAGGTATGGCTACCGATGTGACGACCCTAAAGATTTAAATGATTTATACTTGAGGTCGCGCTCTGAAGGCTTTGGTGACGAGGTCAAAAGAAGAATTATGATTGGTGCTTACGCACTATCAGCTGGATATTACGATGCTTATTACCTCAAAGCTCAAAAAGTACGACAGCTCATAAGTGAAGACTTTAAAAAGGCTTTCAAAGAAGTCGATGTTATTATGGGTCCAGTCTCTCCTACACCGGCCTTCGAGTTAGGCTCTATTAAAGATTCTGTATCTATGTATTTGGCAGATATTTATACACTTTCAGTTAATTTAGCAGGGCTTCCAGGTATGAGTATTCCTGCCGGATTTTCTGATAATTTGCCTATAGGTCTTCAGTTGATAGGTAACCATTGGTCTGAAGAATTATTGCTTAATACTGCACATCAGTTTCAATTGAAAACGGATTGGCATAACGCATCACCAGTCGATTAATGAGGAGTTATTTATGACCTGGGAAACTGTAATTGGACTTGAAATACACTCGCAGTTAAAAACTAAATCAAAGATTTTTTCTGGCGCATCTACAGCCTTCGGTGCAACAGCTAACACTCAAGCATGTGCTGTCGATCTTGGCTTTCCTGGTGTGCTACCGGTTCTCAATCAGGAGGCCGTTAAAATGGCACTTCGGTTTGGTTTATCTATTAATGCAACGATAAACAAAAACTCTATTTTTGCACGCAAAAATTATTTTTATCCAGACCTTCCAAAGGGTTATCAAATTTCGCAGTTTGAAATTCCTATCGTTGGAAATGGAGTCATAGATATATCTTTAGAGGATGGTGAAAACAAAATAGTAGGGATTACTCGCGCTCATCTTGAAGAGGATGCAGGCAAATCAATCCATGACATGTATGATGAATTTACAGCAATTGACCTCAATCGAGCTGGCACACCTTTACTAGAAATTGTTTCAGATCCTGATATGAGTAATGCAAAGGAGGCTGTTGCTTATGCTAAGAAAATACACGCTTTGGTTCAATACATCGATATTTGTGATGGTAATATGCAGGAAGGCTCCTTTCGATGTGATGCGAATGTCTCAGTTCGAAAACACGGCGATAAACTTGGAACCAGAGCCGAACTTAAAAACATTAATTCCTTTAAGTTTTTAGAGAAAGCCATCAACCTTGAAGTAGAAAGACAGATTGACATCTTGGAAGATGGAGGGTCAGTTGTTCAAGAAACAAGACTCTATGATTCAATTAAAAATGAAACTAGGTCAATGCGCTCTAAAGAGGAAGCAAATGACTATAGGTACTTCCCAGATCCTGATTTACTGCCAGTTGCTATAAGTGAAGAAGTCCTTTTGGAGATTAAAAAATCTCTACCTGAGTTACCTACTGAAAAGAAATTAAGGTTTGTTGAAAAATTAGGCTTAAGCTCATATGATGCTGAAATTTTAACATCTCAAAAAGAAGTCGCAGACTACTTTGAAATAATCATCAATAAAGGGGCAGACGCTAAGCTCTCCGCTAACTGGGTAATGGGTGAACTTTCTGCAGCACTAAACAAAAACCAAGTCGAAATTAATGATTCACCGATATCTGCTAATGAATTATTTTCGTTAATCTCAAGAATTACAGATAGCACGATCTCTGGAAAGATTGCAAAAGACGTTTTTAAGCTGATGTGGGAAGGTAATGGAAGTGTGGATGAAATTATTGAGAAGCAAGGTCTTAAGCAAATGACTGACACCAACGCCTTAGAATCGATTATAGACGATGTAATTTCAAACAATCTTGATCAAGTGCAACAGTTTAGAGATGGGAATTTAAAGCTCCTAGGTTTTTTTGTTGGCCAGGTGATGAAAGCCACCCAAGGTAAAGCGAACCCTAAACAGGTTAACCAAGTATTAAATGAAAAACTCACTTAAATTTAAGGATTTAGGCGTTGATTTCTTTGCTCATATCCAAACTCAAAAACTTGAAAATAGCTCTTTAATTCACGTAAACGAAAGTTTAAGGCAAGATTTAAACTTTAATATACCTGATAAAGAGTTATTAGAGATCTGCTCTGGAGAAAAACAACTAGGCCAAGAAAATCCTATATCGACTGTTTATGCTGGCCATCAGTTTGGCTACTTTGTTCCTCAGCTTGGTGATGGGCGATCATGCTTGATTGGGGAATTAGAGGGAAATGAGCTTTCATTAAAAGGCGCCGGAACTTCACCATTTTCTCGAGGTGCTGATGGCCGCGCAGTTCTGAGATCGAGCATCCGTGAATATCTCTGCTCTATTGCGATGCAGGGTCTAAATATTCCTACTACGAAAGCCCTTGCAATTGTTAACAGCACGTCTGAAGTTTATAGAGAACACGTTGAAAATGCTGCTGTTGTAACGCGAGTGGCTGAGAGCCACATTCGATTTGGACACTTTGAATATTTTTCGTCTCTGGGACAAAATGAAAACGTCAAAAAATTAGCTGATTTTGTTATACAGCATTACATGCCAGAAGTTAAGCAGGGTGATTACTTGGGCTTATTACGTGAGGTTATCCAATCAACCGCAATAATGATTGCAAGGTGGCAGGCCCAGGGATTTTCTCATGGCGTTATGAATACAGACAACATGTCTATTTTAGGCTTGACGATTGACTATGGCCCTTTTAGTTTTATGGAGACCTATGATCCAAACTTTATTTGTAATCACTCAGATACGCAGGGTCGTTATTCCTTTGAAAGACAGCCATCTGTTGCATTATGGAACTTACATCGACTTGCAGATGCTCTGAAAACCCTTTTAGAAGAAGAGGAGCTAAAAGAAGCACTATCGATGTATGAGAAAATTCTGGTCAAAGAATATTCCACCCTAATGCGAAATAAATTTGGTTTTTCAGTCCAGGATGAGAGTGATAATTCCTTAATCAATAATTTTTTAGAACTACTCTACACGCATAAAAAAGATTACCATCAGTCAATCAGACAACTCTCAAATAGTGATGAACACTCTTTGGGAGAAGTTTTTGACCCTTGGTTTAAAGACTATCGTAAGCGCTTAAAGAAAGAGAAAGTAGATTTAAACCAAAGACATAATCTAATGAATGAAGTCAACCCAAAGTATATTCTAAGAAATTATTTAGCAGAAGTAGCCATAAGGAAAGCAGAAGACTTAAATGAATATGTTGAGATTGACACTCTCTTTAAGCTTCTTAGAGACCCTTTTGACAAACATGAAGGGTATGAGTCATACGATAGTGAAACACCAGAATGGGCTCAAAATCTTGAGTTAAGTTGCTCATCCTAAAATAACGAGCACATACTGAAACCAACTTAAAAGAAGTTCAACCGAAGGCCTTACGAGGTAATTAAAGCCACCTAAAAACATTAAGCCCAGAAGTATATAAAGTCCATACTGTTCTAATTGGTTGTATTGGTATGAGAGTCGATTAGGCAATAAGGCGCTAATGACTCTAGAGCCATCCAATGGAGGAATAGGCAAAAGATTAAATACAGCGAGAACACAATTTACTAGTATTCCAACTCGACCCATCTCTATTAAAACTGGGATGTTCATATTGATTGCAATAATCATCACAAACAGCCAACCAATAGCCATCAATAAATTAGCGCCTGGTCCAGCCAGCGCAACCCAAATCATTCCGGATTTTCCAGATCTTAGTGCATTAAAATTAATGGGGACCGGTTTAGCCCATCCAAAGATAAAGCCAGATGATGAAATCAGAAGAACGAGTGGAATGGCTATGGTGCCAATAGGATCAATGTGTTTGGTTGGATCTAGGGTAACTCGCCCCATCATTCTTGCAGTATGATCACCCAATTTACTTGCAACCCAGCCGTGAGCAGCCTCATGAAGTGTAATTGCAAAAAGCAATGGAATAATATAAATTAATAAAGATTGAAAATCAGGCATTAGGTAAAATCGAATTATTTTTTGATATAAACTCATTTTATATGAAAAGCAGTGATTTTTTAATCTCTACAGTCAAAGAGGCACCTAACGATGCCCAAATCATTTCTCACCAATTAATGATAAGAGCTGGTCTAATATCTAAATTGGCATCTGGACTCTACTCTTACCTTCCAATTGGACTGAAAATTATTCAGAAAGTTGAAAAAATCATAAGAGAGGAGATGAATAAATCAAAGGCATTAGAATTGTTGATGCCGGTAGCGCAGCCGGCTGAGTTATGGCAAGAATCTAAGAGGTGGGAGGAGTATGGTCCTGAGTTGCTTCGATTTAAGGATAGGCATGAGAGAGATTTTTGCATGGGTCCGACGCATGAAGAGGTCATTACCAACATAGCTAAACAGTATTTAAGAAGTTATAAGCAGCTCCCTATCAATTTTTATCAAATTCAAACAAAATTTAGAGATGAAATAAGACCTCGTTTTGGGGTTATGCGTTCAAGAGAATTTATTATGAAAGATGCTTACTCCTTTCATATAAATGAAACATCACTGGGTGAAACATACCAAGTGATGCACCAGACTTATTGTAATATTTTTGATAGATTGGGTTTGGACTATAGGCCTGTATTGGCTGATTCTGGAGCTATTGGTGGTGATAGTTCGCATGAATTTCATGTTCTTGCTGAGTCAGGTGAGGATGCCATTTGTTTTTCTGATGTTTCTGGTTATGCTGCCAATATTGAAAGGGCTGAAACGCTTCCTCAAGGCGAACCTAATTCTCCTAAACTTGAGTTAGAGATTGCCCAAACACCAGGAGTTAAAACAATTGACGATGTCTGTAATTTATTAAAAATTGACCCAAAAAACTCAATAAAAACGCTTATTGTTGAAGGTAGTGATGACAGTCTTATTGCTCTTGTTTTGCGAGGCGATCATGAGCTTAATGAAGTAAAAGCATCCAAATTGGATGGCGTTAAACACCCTCTGCAAATGGCGGAAGAGAGCAAAGTTCTTAAGCAATTAGGGTGCTCTTTTGGATCTATTGGCGTTGTAAATCTTGATATTCCAATCTTTGTTGATTATGCTGGGGCATGTTTGTCAGATTTTGTTTGTGGTGCTAATGAAGATGATAAGCATTACATTGGAGTCAACTGGATAAGGGACACAAAAAAGATTATTGCTTCAGATCTACGTAACGCTGTTGCTGGCGATCCATCACCCGATGGAGAAGGCAAGATTGAAATTAAAAGAGGTATTGAGGTAGGACATATTTTTCAGCTCGGCACTAAGTATTCAGATTCTATGAATGCTAACGTAATTGGTGATGATGGAAGGGCAGTGAATATGAATATGGGTTGCTATGGTATTGGTGTAACTCGTATTGTGGCAGCGAGTATTGAACAAAATAACGATGATAGAGGTATTATTTTTCCTCAAGCCATTGCCCCATTTGAGCTTGTCATAGTGCCAATAAATTACAATAAATCATCACGCGTAAAAGCCCTTGCAGATCAGTTATATGTAGACTGCATAGATAAGAATATTGACGTCTTAATCGATGATCGTAAAGAGCGACCTGGAATTATGTTTGCTGACTCTGAACTTCTTGGAATTCCGCATCGCCTTGTGATTAGTGATACTCATGCTGATAATGGGAAAATCGAATATAAATCTAGGATGCATCCAGATAAAGTTGAAATTGACTTTAAGGAGGCGGTTAGTTTCATTATTGACAAGCTTGATTAATGATTTTTCTTCAATACCTTTTGCCACAGCATCTTTTATCGAGGTTGATGTTTCGCTTTGCAAGAATTAATACTCCATGGCTAAAAAATAGTTTTACCAGCTGGTTTGTAGAAAAGTATGAGGTAAATCTGGGTGAGGCCGAGAGAGAAAATGTTAAAGATTATGATAACTTCAATGATTTTTTTACAAGGTCTCTCAAAAAAAGTTCAAGGCCAATATCTAGTTCATTAATGATTTCTCCGGTGGACGGAGTTGTTTCACAGGCTGGAAATATCAAAGAGTCAGAGATTGTTCAAGCCAAAGGTAGAAAATACTCAGTTCAAGCTTTGCTGGATGATAAATCTCTCGATACTGGTTGCCTTGGGAGTTTTGCGACAATTTATTTATCACCGAAGGACTACCACCGCATACATATGCCCTGTGATGGTTCTTTGGTTTCGATGAAATATATTCCTGGAGACCTATTTTCAGTAAATCAGAGAACAGTTGATAGTATTGATCAAGTTTTTGCCCGTAATGAAAGGCTTGTCTGTTTTTTTGATACTGAATTTGGTGAAATGGTCTTTGTATTGGTTGGTGCGATTTTTGTTGGATCAATGCAGACTTCTTGGGAGGGACAGATTACGCCTCCATACTCTAAATTAGTTAAAAATTATGATTACAAAGGCCAACAAATTAGACTTAAAAAAGGGGATGAGATGGGTCGCTTTAATATGGGATCAACCGTAATCATTCTGATGTCTAATGACTTTCCCAAATTAAGTCTTGAGGAAGGTCAAGCACTTAAGATGGGACAATCAATTACTATATAACTACTCTGTCTCGAGCTCAGTCATCGATTCAATCTGACTCTCAAACTCTTTTAGACGTTTATATACACTTGCGAGTTCAATAATAGTAGGCCAGGAATTAAATAAATACTGAAGTGATCCCTCTACTCTACCAAATGCCCTAATGATTTGCTGCATAACACCTAAAGTCATTACTCCTGCGACTATCGCAGGAGCAAGAACAATGTATGCAACCAATACGTTTATTTGAAGATAAGCCAGTCTACCGATATTAAAGTACAAATAAAATAAATAGCTCTTGTAGTGTATTAGCCTGACACCCTCAAAAAGCTCATTGAGAGTTTTAGGTCTCACGGTGCCGTCATCCTCTGCAATTACAAGAACTTTTCGATAGGCAGCCTCTCTTTTTTGAAGATCATATTCTATGCCGACCAATCTCAATATCCATGCTAAGCCAATCATTAGTATTGTTCCACCAACTGCCCAGATTAAAGCTCCAGTTACTAAACCATACTCCCAGTCACCAAACCACATAATCGGTATACCAACAGAAAGCCCCATTAATAATGGAAAATACTCTACAAGCACCATAACAGACTCAATGAGGCTAGTGCCCAATCCTTCCATTATTCTTGAAAACCTAATGGTATCTTCCTGAACACGTTGAGATGCACCCTCAATCGTGCGAGCTTTATCATATACGCTATGATAAAACTCAACCATTGATGATCTCCAACGAAACAAAAAGTGTGAAGTCAAAAATGAAGTTGCTAATCCTAAAACAATCCACATTGCAGCTAGCTTTGCAAAGCTCCAAAGGCCTCCAATATAGTCTTCCATTGTTACTGCGTTTGGCGTACCTAGAGCTTTTTGTATCATGTCATAGAAGCCACCAAACCATTCATTGATTTGGACATCAATTTGAACTGAAAGCCATAAAGATGTAAGAATTACGGCAGAACCAAGATACGCCCAGAGGAACCATTTTTTTTGAGTAAAAAATTTAAACATTGATTGTCCTTTTATTTAGTAATGGTGATTTTGTAAAGATAATACCTAATTTATTTTTGTGATTTTAACAAGTTTAATGCCTTGTTTACTGACCTGGATAATTTCAATAATTAGAGGATCAATTTTTAGAGATACGTTGTGCTGGGGGAAGCTTTGGAGCTGCTCTAAGATTAATCCATTAAGCGTCTTTGCGCTATCAAAAGGGAGTTTAACATTGAGCTCTGAGTTGAGTTCTCTTATACTTACTCTTGGGTCTGCAAGGTAGCTCCCATCATCTTGAATTTTAATTTCTTCGATAGTTTCACCTTCTGACGATGTAAATTGTCCAACTATTTCTTCTAAAATGTCATCCAATACAACCATTCCTTTGACCTCGCCGTATTCATCTACAACAATCCCAAGCCTCCTTTTTTGTTTTTTAAAGTGCTCAAGTTGTTGTGATAAAGGAGTGCCCTCAGGAATAAAATAAGGCTCTCTAATTAATTCCTTAATTTTGCTGACATTTATTTCTTCTTTGGCATAAATATTAAGAATATCCCTCATATGAATTGTTCCAATAATGTTGTTTTCTGAGCCTTCAAAGAGAAGTAGGCGGTTATGTTGAATTCGTTTGAATTGTTCAAATAATTCATCTTCATTATTAGCATCAGCACTTACTAGCTCGTGATGTGGAATCATAATATCCTCAACTTTTACTTTTTCAAGGTCAATAATATTGAGAAGCATATTTTGATAATTTTTCGACATTTGAGATTTTGAGTCTTTGACGGCCATTCTGAGTTCTTCAGAATTTAAGATATCTTTGCTGACATTTTTGAGTCCAAATAATTGTAGAATGAATTGAGAGATTACTGATATTAAGTAGATTAGAGGCTTGAAAATTTTTATTAGTATCTCTAATAGCCAGGAGGCAGGCAATGCAATTTTTTCAGGATTTTTTGCTGCAAAGGTCTTTGGAGTATTTTCAGCAAATATCAAAATGACCAAAGTTAGAACTAATGAGGCAATAATTACTGAGCCTTCTCCCCATAGTTTTATCGATAGAAGGGTTGCAATACTTGCCGCCAGTATATTGACGAAGTTATTGCCTAGCAATATACCACCGATCAAATAATCAATTTTTTTTAGAAGTTTTTCTACCCTCTTGGCTTGAGTATTATTTTTTGCACTTAAAGCTTTAAGACGATAGCGATTGAGTGCCATCATCGAAGTTTCTGATGCAGAAAAAAAAGCCGATGCAATAATTAGTAAAAACAGTAAAACACTTAGCCAAAAAGTGGACAGTGATTCCAATCAGTCACCCTAAATAGTCAATGAAATGTTATTTTAACCTTAAATTAACATTAAGTACTAAAACAAGA
>Ga0257115_1000493_pt1 | contig 34890 bp, 50 predicted proteins | sample SI112_100mmetaG_FD_194465 | JGI IMG/M metagenome (GOLD analysis project Ga0257115, IMG submission 194465) | Marine microbial communities from Saanich Inlet, British Columbia, Canada - SI112_100m | ecosystem: Environmental > Aquatic > Marine > Inlet | place: Canada: British Columbia | collected...
AGACGTAACCAACTTATACCCAACCCACATAGCGCCATCCGCAGCGCCAGTGGGACAGGTGTTGGTTACTGAGCCACAGGTAATACGGGAGCAAGACTATATGCGTGTGCAGCCTCCTAGTAAGCCGTATAAGCCTATGAGCTATAGCACGATGCACTGGGTGGCGAGATGCTAGCCGAGCTTGCTTTGGCGAATGCTGCCTTTGCCACGATTAAGGCGACTCTAGCTAATGGTAGGGAGCTGCTAGATGCTGGTAAAGCCGTTACTGATTACTTCGGTGCGTCTAGTGCGATAAGCAAAGAGGTGGCCAGCAAAGGTAAGGGTTCTGCCTTAGAAGCGTACCAAGCCCAGCAGCAGCTAATGAAGCAAGAGGAAGAGTTAAAGTTCATGCTCAATAAACAGGGCTTACTTGGCTACCACGACTTCTTGCAGTTCAAAGCACAGTTTGCCCGTGATCAGAAAGAAGCAGTTAAGGCTAAGGCACGTAAGAAGTACCAGAGACAGCAAGCACTTGAACAGAATGTAACATTAGGCCTGAAGGTAGGCACTATACTATTAATAACTATGGCCTCACTCTTTGGTGTAGCCCTTTACCTTAAAGGTTCATAAAGAATGTCTAACATGAAGGATTTTGAAGCAGGACAACTGGTGAATGCTGTGGAACAATTAGGCAAGGATGTCGAAGACTTAACTAAACTCGTAGCTAAGTTAAATGAGAGACTGGCTGCCCAAGAGTTAGCTCTAGCCAAAGGTAAGGGGATGGCAGCGGGGGCATTAGCCTTAGCTGCCCTCTTAGGTGGTCTAAGTTCATATATAATGGGAAAGATGTAGTATGACATATAGAGAAATTATAGATGAGGTCTTACGTAGACTACGTGAAGATCAATTAGGATCTGACTGGTCAGGTAATTTATCCTCATCTAACGGCCCCACAGACTATCAGAAGATGGTAGGTGACTTCGTTAATGATGCTAAGTATGAAGTAGAACACTTCTGGGATTGGCAAGTATTACGTGTTACTTCAGCAATAACTACAGTCTCAGATACGATGTCCTACTCTTTGGTAGGCGCGGGTAGGGACTTCAAGGTATTAGATGCTATAGATACTACTACAGGTCTACATCTAAATCAGATTAGTTCTGTAGAATTGAATAAGAAAGCATTCCCAATAGCCGATCAAGTTAAGGGTCAGCCTACTAGCTATGGTTTCAATGGTATTGATTCTAATCTAGATACAGTAGTAGACCTATGGCCTATTCCCGATGATGCTAGGCAGATTAACTTTAATATAGTGAAGCCACAAGCTAGTCTACAGTCAGCTACTACTGATCTATACGTGAATGAACAGGCTGTAATATTAGGTGCTTATATGAGAGCCCTATCAGAACGAGGGGAGGATGGAGGTACTCAGGTATCCACCGCTGCTCAGGAATATGGTAATGTCTTATCTAGAGCAGTACAGATTGATTCTGGTAAGACTCATATGGAGCTAGATTGGTATGCCAACTAAACCATTAGCTCCTCTAGTATTAGACTCAATAGGTGTGTTTGGATTAAATACCCAAGCTAACGCTTCTAGCTTAGATCATCGTTGGTTAGTCAAAGCAGATAACATCATGATTAACTCTGAGGGTCGTCTGACTTCCCGTAAGGGTATTCGTCAGGTGTCGGAGTCTATAGGTAACTTCCCTGTTAAGTCCTTACACACCCACCAGCATTTAGATGGCTCACTCTCTCTAATAGGATCAGCTAATAATAAGATATATAAAGCTGATCTATCTGTAGTACCTGCTACAATGACAGAGCAGATCTTTGCTAGTACTCCTTATACTGTTACAGGTGATAACTGGCAATGGGTACAGTATGATGATGACTCTATAGGCGTACAAGCAGGACATAGACCTATACATTATAATAGTACTACCCATGTATGGGAAGACTTAGAAGACACTTCTAGCTACAATGCTCCTACAGGAATAACCACTTTCGATCCTTCCTGTATCTTAGCTAAGTTCGGTCGTCTATGGGCAGCAGGTATGTCTGAGGATAAGGAGACTATCTTATATTCTAGAACACTGGCTCACCATGAATGGAATGGAGTTGGTTCTGGCACTATTAACATGAGGTCTGTGTGGGGCTTTGACGAGGTTGTCTCCTTAGCTTCATTTAACGGTAAGTTGATTATATTCGGTAGAAATAACATAGCTATCTATAATGATCCTTTTGATCCCGATGGTGATGGTTTTGGTTTAGATGAGGTAATACATGGAATCGGATGTGTCGCAAGAGACTCGGTGCAGGCTTTCGGTGATGATATTCTTTTCTTATCTGCTGACGGTGTTAGGTCGCTTAATCGCACTAAAATACAGGACAAGATGCCCCTAACAGACTTGACTAAAAATGTCAAGAATGATATCATTAAAAACATTACATCCTCCCAATCAGAAGATATTAAGTCCCAGTACAACCATACTGGTGGTTATTATATCATCTCATTTACTGATCTCAATGAAACTTATATCTTAGACTTTAAGGCTATCAATCCTGATGGCACACCTCGTATAACTAAGTGGAACACTGATGCTATCCGAGCGCCTAAGTCTTTCCTATCCCTACCAAGCGGTACTCTATACTTAGGGCTGGGTTCCTCCACTTCAAGCCACACTTTTAACGGTGTTATAGCTAAGTATGATGATTACTATGATCTAGACTATTCAGGAGCTACTCCCTCTAACCAGACATATCAGACTGTATTTAAAACAGTGTGGATGGACTTCGGTAATCCTTATACAGCCAAGCTACTAAAGAAATTTAGTGTTGTTATAGATGGTGGCCGTGAGCAGGACGTTACTGTTAAGTGGTTTAGAGATTACAATGGTACTATTGGAGATTCTTCTACGTTCAGTCTGACTCCTGTATCTAGCGGCGTTATAGCTTTATTTGGTGATAGCACAAGCCTGTATGGTAATGTGAAGTATGCGCCTCTGTTCTTCCCTAAAGAGTACAGACTGAACCTAAGTAAGGCAGCTAAAGTAGTGCAGATAGAAATGATTAATTTAATTAAAGGATTTAAAGGCTCATTACAGAGCATGACGGTTCTAGCTAAAGAAGGTAAAATACGATGAGTAATTATACAATAGCAGTTGCTTGGAATAACAAAGATGCTCTCCAAGACTCTGATGTAGATAAGGTCATCTCAGGTGATGATTTCTGGACTGAGTTCTCAGCAGTACAGACTGCCCTCAACTCTAAAGCTGAACTAACTGGGTCTAATACACAAGCCTTTTCAGCTACTACAGCTACTGCTGGTACTAGCACTACACAAGTAGCTACTACTGCTTTCGTAGGTACTGCTATTACAGCAGCAGTTCCAACACAGTCTACTATAAATGACTATGCCTACCCAGTAGGGTCTATCTATACATCTGTTGTGAGTACGGACCCTGCTACCCTATTAGGAGTAGGTACATGGGTAGCCTTTGGTGCTGGTAAGGTCTTAGTAGGTCTAGATGCTGCTGATACTGACTTCGATACAGTAGAATCATCTACAGGTTCGACAGGCACTGGTGGTACTAAGACTCATACTCTTACAGAAGATGAAATGCCAGCTCATAATCATAAGGGTAACTTTATGATGGAATCTGACTCACCTTCTAATGACTTCGCATCAGGCACAGATACTTCGGTAGCTAACCCCGATGGCAACGTCTTAGACCATACTACCGTAGGCTCCGCGTCTAAATACAACCCTATCGGTTCTACGACAGGTTCAGGCAACGCACATAATAACGTACAGCCCTACATCACAGTATACTTTTGGAAACGCACTGCGTGAATCGTATAAAAGACGTTATATGTTCTCATTGTGATGCTACATTCCAAGCAGCCCGTGTGGATGCTAAGCGATGCCCAGCCTGTAGGGAGGTCTACTTGCAGGCGTATAGACGCAAGCCTTCTACAGTTCAAAGGAAGAAAGATATACATAGGAAAGTAAGAGAAGAAGCGTTTGCAGGGTATGGTGGTAAATGTACCTGTTGCGGTGAAGATAAATTCGAGTTTTTAGCGCTAGATCATGTTTTTGGTGGTGGCGGTCAGGAGAGAAAAGTGAAATCAACACATCAGATAGCTAGGAAAGTAATCACACAGGACTTCCCTAAAGAATATCAAATCTTATGTCATAATTGTAATATGGCAAAGGGGTTCTTTGGTAAGTGCCCACACGAACAAGAGAGGACAGCATAACATGGCTACGAAACAAGAAGAAGAGCTAGCACGTTTAATCAGAGAAGAGGATAGAGTCAATGATACTATTTCATCCTTTGATCCTGCTTTTGTAGATCTGACTCGACCTTCTGGAGGCCCTTCAACTCGACCTTCTGTAAGACGTGGTACTGGATCTACTACTAATACTGCTAACGACCTATCAACACAAGCTGACCAACAGCAATTAAATAATCAACCTTCTTTCTGGGAGGCTCTAATGGCCTCTGATAAGAGCCCTAATACCCCTACACAGGCTCAGTTAATGGCTGATCCTTCACTCATGACACCCGCTATGTTTGCACAACAACAGGCAGCGGGTGGTGTTACTAGTAGCACAGGAGGAGCAGGAGGCCCTATGGTAAATACGCCTACAGTAGGGGAAGGTCAAGGTGATCCAGTCTCACGACTACAAGAAGCACGACAGCCACGAGGACTTACTTTCAGTAATCTTTTTGGCAGTACTCGTTTTGACCCTGAGACTGGTGAGTTCATTCAAATGGATGATGACCAATTCAAACAGTTCCAGACGGGACTCTTAGGGCAACTCACAAGCGCACAGGAAGCCTTTCAGAGCTTTAACCCACAAGATGCAGCCTCAGAGTACCTACGTGGTGTAAACGCCATTAGAGAGCCTCTCAGGGAGCAACAGACACAATCAGCACTGAGTCGTCTGATTCAGTCAGGGCGTCTAGGTGCATCTTCTGGTACTCGTGCTTTAGCACAGCTAGAACGGGAGCAGGAGAGTCAGAGATTTACAGAAGGTGTACAGGCTACTCAATTCGGACAGGAGCAACAACAACAGTTAATGGCTAACCAAGCTGGTCTATTTGGCTTGGCACAGAATGTAGCCCAACAACAGTTCGGTGGTCAGCAATCAGCATTAGGTGCAGTACCTCTACTACAAGAGATCTACTCATTCCCTGAAGAACCTGCATTCCAACGTGACTTAGCTCAGATGGGTATTGATGCTCAGAAGAGTGCTACCAACACTGGACTATTTGGTGATATCTTTGGCATGGTAGCGCCTAAACTATTTGGACTATAAGGGGATATTTTAATGGCTAATGGATTATTCGGCTCAGGCCCACAATCAAACATACTACAGACAGTACAGGGCTCCTACACAGCTATGCTTAATGCTGAGAAGCAGAAGGGCCTAGCTATGCGAGAGGCTATGGGTGCTTTCGGTCAGGCAATAGACCCTAAGACTATCGGTATGAATAAGTTTAAGAAGCAGTTTACTGGTGCAGACTGGTCTAAGCCTGAGACATACTTTCAGGCTAGTAAGTTCATCTCAGAGTTTGACCCTGCTGGTGCTATGTCTATGGCACAGAATGGTATGAAGCTACAGGCTCAATTAGCTCCTAAAGCCCCTAAGCAATCGTCTGCTTCTCTCCAAGTAACAGAAGCATTTGGATTGGAAGCAGGTACTCCTGAACATAGAGCTAAGATGCAAGAGATCATTAACAACAAGAACACAGTACAGAATAAGCTGAGTCCTTTTGAGCAGACTAAAGCATTATCTGGTTTCATTCAAGATGATGCTAGTTATAAGTTTGCAAAGCAACGTCTAATTAAAATTAAAGACGCACAGAATGCACTACCACAAGTACGTGAAGGTAATGAAAAAGCAGCTACTTTGTTAGAACGTACTGTCTCTGAATCATATAATGCAGACACAAGGGCAGCTTCCGAGATTGACCGTCTAGTAGCAAGTCGTTCTTGGGGAAGAGGTATGCGTGATTGGATCAGTAACGGCTTCACAGGTACTCCTTCAGAAGTTACTATAGAAGAATATGAGACTATGATTAATATCGCGGATATTGCTATGCGTGAGACAATTAATAATACAGTAGACACTAATGCTTCTCTATATAGCGGTCTTATGGATGCTGATCAGTTGGAGAATGTAGTTAGCTCATTACGTGTCGGTGATACAGGAGGTGGTGAAGAGGCCCCTTCTCAACTACCTATTGGAGAGCCTATTGCAAAGGCAGAAGCAGGTACTTCAGATGGAGAACACGTAGGAGAGGACGGTATTACTTACATAGTTAAAGAGGGTCTTGTATATGTCAAATGACCTACCAACTATGTCTTTTAAGAATAAACAAGAGGCTCCTAAGAAGGAACTTCCTGTGATGTCTTTTAAGGGACTGACTAAAGTAACTGAACCTGCACACAGTACAGAACTAAGCGAGCTAGCAGTAGACTCATGGAAGCAAGCTATTGTCACTAACGTACTAAGTCTAGTTCCTGATTCTGTACAGAATATGCTACAGGGTAGGTCTGTTATTGATCTAGATGTTACTGTAGGAAGTAAAGAAGCAGAAGCATTAGATAGGGCAGACAGAGAAGCAACCGCAGATGCGTTAGGTCTCGATATTAAGAACCTAAAGCCAAAGACTATAGATGAACAGATTGTAGCTGATTTAGCAATGGCGGGTGCTGATCCTCTCTCGTTCATTGGAGGCGTAGGTAATAAAGTTGCAAAGCCTATAGTTGCAGGTCTGGAATCAGCCTTTGGGACTCTAACAGGCACAGTAGGAGGAGAAGCTGCTTCTAACCTAGCTGTTAGCTTAGGCGCTGAGGAAGGCGGTAAGGTAGCCCAGAGCGCCCGTGTTGTAGGTGGTGGTTTAGGAGGATCGGCTACTGCTGCTTCTGTAACTGGAGGTGTCAAGGCTGTTACTGCTGGAGGTTCGGCTGCTTTTAACTTTAAAGATAAGCTATCAGGTGACGTAGGTAAGTCTATAGATGAAGGTGAGACTTATATAGCAACGAGTCAAGTGGCTAACTTCATAAAGGACGCCATCACTGCTGATCCTAAGACCGCAGATAAAATAGCTCACGTTGAGAATGTACTCAGTGAGTTCCCTGAATTAGAAATAGGCCCTTGGGTAGCTATGACTGATAATCCTGTATTTCAGGATAACTTACATTACCTACTAAAGACCAACCCTTCTTTTCACGGTACTCTTAAAACACAGATAGCAAATGCAGAAGGCGTCATACGTAAGAGACAAGAGCAGTTATTTAAGGAAGATGGTTTTATTGCAGAGAAGCGGATCTTCAAAGAGCTACAGGCTGGATTAAAGAATGCAAAGAATGTAATAGCTAATGTAGATAAAGCGATACAGACTACTACTGAGAGTGTCAGCCCTACACAGGTACGTACACCTGAGCAGCTAGGTAATATCGTAGTTAAGCTAGTTGAGCGTAAAAAGAAAGCAGTACGTACTCAGATGAGTCCTCTCTATGATAATCTATTTAGGAAAGCAGAGGCAGATGGTATTGTATTTGGAAGAGAACAGACTGAGGCTTTGCATACCTTTGCTACCTCTGAGGTAAAAGAACTCTTTGGTCTAATGCCTAAGCAGTACCGAGAGACTATTTCAAAGTGGAAGCCTGTTCCTGTAAAGGATGCTGATGGTTCTATCTTGAAAACAGAAGATGGTGAGACTATAACAGAATACCCAGAAGCCTCACTACGTCAGTTAGACTCGTTTAAACGTAGTATCAATGAAGGACTCCGTAATCCTAACATCAAAGGAGATTCTAAGGCCCGTCTTGAGAACTTAAAGAAGGAACTCGATAGCGAGATAGCTAACATGGGTGAGTTTGGATCTAGCTATAAAGGTCTAGACTTTGAATACTGGAAGCGTCTAGGCATCCCTCTAAACAAGGATGGTATTAAACAGATTTCATCTAAGAAGTTTGCAGACCAAGTAGCTCCTTTATTAGCTCGTCCAGCACAAGCGCGTGAGTTCTTAGACATGGTAGGTAACATGGGTATTCCTGTTGTGCGAGAGTCTGTACTAGCCCGTTTAGGAGCTAAGGCTTACGACAGTAAAACAGGAGAGTTAGACATTCTGGCTCTAGATAAATTTAGGAATGATCCTGCCAATCGTGAGGTAATAGAGATGTCACGCTTAGGTGAGGAGTTCTCTGATATGTCTACTATGGTATCTGCCTTAGACGAGCAAAGAGCCGCTATCTCTACACAATACATTGAAGGGACTAGAGGACATACCCGTCAATTCTATGGACGTATGCACGAACAAGGTATTGATGGTGTGATCAGTGATCTACTCACAAGCCCTGCTAAGACTCAAGGCCATCTTAAATTCATTCGTGGTCTTTCTCCTGATTCTCAGGATATTATAATGACAGGACTAAAAGCAGAACTAGCTTCAAAGGCTATAGGTTCTGGTAAAGGTTCTATGTCATTCATTAAAGACAATCAAAGGACTTTTGATGCTATGTTTGGTAAAGGGATGTATAGTGATCTACAGTCCTTAGCTAACGTACAGGATCTCTTAGGCGCATTACCTTTAGAAACAATTAAAGTAGCCGCTAAACACTCTAAACTAGATGACTTCTTAAAGAGGAAAACTGGAGTACCTCTGACACAAGTTAACAGCATTGCTCGTGACCGTATTATGTCAGGCTTCCAAAAGATATTCGTTATTGTTAACAAGATGAACTCTGCGCGGGTAGACACTAAAGAGGAGCAGATGTTGATTGAACTGTTCACTAAGAAAGGGGTGTTGAAAGACATTAAGCAGAAAGCAGATACTCTTAAATTAAATGTCAATAAGCCAGAGGCTATAAGGGCCTTTGCTACTTCCATCAATAAAGCTATCAGTAGGGGTGCTTATATGGGAATTGAAGCAGCAGAAGAAGAGAATACTAGGGAGAGGGCACGATAAGATGGCTGGTGAAATTAATATTGATATCTTTGGTGGCCTATGGCAACAAGCCAAACAGGAACTACAAGGAATGTGGGATTCCCTATCTAGCCTTACTGAGTCTGAGGAGGATAAGTCTATTCCTGTAGTTAAGAGCATAGCTAAGGCCATAGAACAGCCAGAAGTACCTGTAGTATTGGAGGCTGGTATCTTTGATGATACTACTGACAGCACTTTAGTAGAGGACTTAGGATCTGAGGATTTAGAGTCTCCAGTAATCAGTATAGACAGTGCTATAGACTCTGTAGAGGCTGCGTTCCCTTCTAATGGTATGTTATCTGAGATTGCTACTGTAGAGTCTAGACGAGGAGAAGATCCTAATACATACCGTGAGGGATATCATGGAGGTATCATGCAGGTAGACGAGGTAGGGTTTAAGGATACTCAGAATGTCAAGTCCCATCCTAAGTTAAAAGGTAAGTTCAAGAAGATTAAAGAGGAGTTTGGTATTGATTGGACTAAGACTACTTGGGAAAACCTACGTGATCCTCTCCATAGCGCGATAGCTGCTCGACTCTTTCTAAGTAATAAGTCAGGTGAAATACCAAAGACTGTGGAAGGTAGGGCAGCCTATTGGAAAGAGAAATACAATACAGTTAAAGGAAAAGGGTCTTCTAAAAAATACCTAGAACGTCTAAAGCAGTAAACCCTAGACAACGTAAAAAGCCCCCTCAGACATCACTCTTTGGGGGCTTTTGTTTACCTGCTATTTACTGCTAGCCTACGACTTCATCGAATAGGCCATGCTTCACCGCCTCTTCTGCTGTTAACCATACGTTGTTAGGTTTCAATAGATGCTTCTCTATGTACTTCCTACTCTTCTTAGTGTGCTTCATGTAGTGCTTCATAATGTTCTCATTGATCTGATCAAATAAAACACTCTCAGCCTCTAGGTCTGCAAACGTACCTGAACTACCAGCACTAAACTGATGACTGAGGATAGAAGTATTCTTATGTACCTTACGCTTGCCCTTAGCTCCTGTCATAGAGATGAGCAGACCACACGATGCAGCCATCCCAGTGGCATACGTAGCGATAGGGAACTTATGACTCTCCATCTTATCTAGTAATGCGAAAGCAGAGTGTAAGTGGCCTCCTGAACTATTCACTATGATCTCTAGAATATCCTTCTCCTCACGAGGTACGGTATCATACTTATATAAGAATCTTAAGGCTCTCTCTACACTACCTGAATGAATATCATCCATAAGTAGATGACGCTTAGAGGCCCACATTGGATCATCTTCTAACATTACTTCTGGTCCTAATAGTTCTAACATTTCCATCTTATACTTTTCCTTTAGAATGTAAGTTCACAACCACCAGCACTACAAGCTGCTTCACCTGATAGGTCTGTATTATCTACTGTCTCAACTACCTTAGTTAGGTCTACATCATTGAGGGACTTCTCTAATACTTTGAATCGTTCCTCTGTGATAGTCTCAAACGGTGCTTGTATGTAAGTACCACCATCATAAGGTAACACTGAGATACCGTTGAATGTATTGCGGTTCTTCCACATCCATTCACCTACCAATGACCATTCATTATCCTTCACTGATACAGTACAGGATACGTTATGGGTGTTCTGACCTTCTATATGCCCCTCTGCGACCCATTCAGTATTAAACCTACGTACCCTATCAAGTAGCTCTAAAGGGCTCTCAGATCGAAGTATAGAGCCTTGCGGGGCCTTTTGTGGTATTTCTACTACAGCTTGACTATCTGGATTGAAGTATTCATCCTCAATCAGCTCAGGGTGGTGTTTAACTAAGTGTTGGTACAATGCTTCATTCTTACCTAATCGCTGTCTACGGATATAGTATTCATCGTGCCAAGCGTGAATCCCGCTACTAGAGCCGAGTACGCAACTGCTGGTGCCACTTGGCTTAACAGTAGTGCAACGAGCAGCAGGGTTAATGCCGATAAGTTCAGCAACTCTCTTGTTCTCTTCTTTAACAGCATTAGCTGCCTCCTTTAAGTCATATTGGAGGATAACCCCAGATCCAATACCTGTCTGCCCAACACCAATCAATGCTTCCTTCTCTGTGGTATCACGCCATTGCTCACGTAAGTAATGGAAGTTAGTATACCCTGCCTGTAGTGTGCCTAAGAATGCAGCGGCCTTACTACGTTCATTTAAGTCTTCTTGAGATGATATATCTGATACGTTTAGCTCACACAAATTGCAGAATTGATACGGGCGTAACGCGATTTCACAACATGGATTGGTCCCCCAGTCCTTATCATTAGAGAAGTATACCGCAGGTTCGCCAGATCCAGATAGCTCTACCCGTTCCCATAGCTTCTCAAACTCACCTTTAGTAACCCGATGTCGTAGGATAACAGCACTATTATTAGAACGTCCTCGTTGTGGGTTCTGTTCCCACCAACTACCTACCTTACAGCCTAGCATAGAATTATCATCCATAGAGAATAGACTAATCAAGGCTGCTCTGCGGATACCTCCTGCCAATACTGCATCTGCAATGTAGCACATGAGGTCATGGGCTTCTAGGGTATTCAGCTTACGTCCGATAGCACCATCTAAGAGTGAACGGAGGTTGTGGATACAGTCTTTTAGCGGTTGAGGGCCGGGGGCCTTACCACCAGAAGTCACTAACATAGCGCCTTTTGGACGTATATCACGGTAGTCAAACTCTACAGCCATTAAACCATTGAAGTATGATTCCATCAGCACCTTAACTGCGTCTGCCCACCCTTCGATGTTATCACTAACTAAGAACCTACGGGTACGTTTCTTAGGTCCACGTACTTCAGGTAACTTGCTTACGTGGTGACGTTGTACGCTGTACCCTACACCCGTACCACCTAATAGCAAGAACATAGTCTCAGAAAACGCCTCTACATCTTCAACAGGCAAATAAGCACAGTTGAACACACGATTAGGGGCAAGCTCAATAGGAGCACCACCAAACTGTAACGAACGCATCGAAGGTAATACCTTCTTCTCGTATACGAATTGATATACCTCCTCAATATCCTGCTTAATGTGGGGATACTTACGTTGGTGCATCTCTTTGTTGCGCGTAACCAGTTCTTCCCACGTTTCACGGCGTTGCTCCTCTGGGATATACTTTGCATACTTAGAGAATACAGTGATATCCGATAAGATCTTATTACTTGTTTCCATGATTATCTTCTAACTCTATTAGTAGGTCTATGTAATGTTTAATTTTCTCTAGGTCTTCTGTGCCATTCTTATCTCTCCATCTAGAGATATACTTAACGACATTACCCTCTATGAACCCTAGCCCATTAGAGTGTATATACTCTATAGGCTGTATGGCTCCCTTCTTCTTATAGTGATCCCCATTGATTTGTTTATCTAATGCACTAGCCATGTTCCTCAAACTCCCCTCTGTCTATTACCAGCATTAGCTTATCATCAAACCTCTCTAGCAAGTCCTCAGTAGTTATCCCTAAGATTTCTACTAACAGGTCTGTATCATAGTCTCTGATAATATCTTCTATTAGTTCTTCTACTGTCTTAGCCATTTTGTTCTTTACTCCATTTGTTCAGTTCTTTTAACTGATCAGAAGCGAACCATTTGATATCATGCTTATCACACCAAGTAGCATTGGTTAATTTAGAACCCTTACGTAGTCTAGCATGAGGCTTAGACCAAACAAAGACTAAGATCTTACCTTCCTTTAACATTTGTAGGTGGATAGCCTTGTATTTCTGAGTATCTCCTGATCTAAAGAACCCTTTGACTTCAATGTAGATGTTACCCTTTATGAAGTCTGGGTTATAGGTCCTATGGATGGTGTACTTCATCTTCTCAGACTCATACCCCCACCCATCTAGACCTACGGCTACTCTAGCCTCTAATTTACTTCTGTACTTTGGCAGTTTTGCCATTAGCCTTACCCTTTAGTAGTGCTTGTGCCATCTGTCCAGTACCGCTTATAAAAGGACTACCATGTAATTCCCAACCTTCATTGAGCCACTTATTCACTAAGTCCTCAAAACGATCTGGGCGTGGGGTCTGTACTACTTTAAATTCAATTGCCATAATGCTTACTTATTCTCCGTTACTTCAATTACTCGTGGGACGTTCCACACTTCAGTTAAAAACTTAGGTCCATTGCTGTATAAGAATGTACGTAGTTCAGGATAACAGGTTTTCTTAAAATCACAGTAGGAGCATTTAGTAGGTAGCTTCATATTACCTGACTTACCATCTGCTACTGGACTAGCACAAGGCTCTGGCATCTCTGTGCTATTAACTACTTCTTTCAAGTGATCAATGCGGTCTGTGATTGCCTTACCTTGAGTTAAGTCTATCATGGCTAATGCTAGTTGTCCATTAACTTTATCCATTGCTAACCAACCGCCCTCTTTAACATCTAAGCCATGCCCGTATCCTTTTAGTTGGTCTACATAGCCAAAGGGATCATCAAACTCTACAGTATTGTCTTTGAACTTCTTGAAGCCAAAGCTAGAGGCTGATTTAACATCAATAAGTGTACCATCTATAGTACAGTCCATAGAGCCTTTGACTCCATTGACCTCTACCTTACGTTGTTGGTTCTCTACTTTGTGTCCTGATAGTTCTGTAAGTAGTAATAACATCTCCTCCAGTACGTGACCATATAGGAACTTAATCAACGTAGGGGCGCTCAGAGGTTCCCTCACGGTGCCTTTGGAGTTAAGCCATACCTGTCTATCAGGTTTGCCTACGGACGACATACGTAAGCGTGTGGTGTCTCCTCTATCTTGGAATAAAGAATCAAATACTACATCAGCAACATTATCACCAAATCGTTTGAACGCCTTATCTATGTCTACTCCTTTAGATACTTTGCTAGTAGTCATTAGCTCGTAGATATCTTCTACTACTGTTTCTACTGTTTTAGTGTGTTTCATACTTGTTTCCTTTAGTTAAATTCTCGGATGCTTTGATTATCTGTAAGTTATTCTCTACATGTAACCCTGATACATTCTTACCTTTGAGAGGGATGATATGATCTACATGATAACTACGAGGCCCATATTCCTTTATTAAGCGTTTACATTCTTCATATACCTCTTTTATTTTAGATAGGTCTGCCCATTTAGGTGTTCTTTGTCGCTTACGTTCATAGCGTAGTTTGTTGTACTGGTTAACATACCCCTTATTATCTTTCTTCCATTGTAGCTTACGATGATGTTCTTTAAGTCTGGTTTCTTCGGAGGAATATACCCTAGCCTCTCTTACCGCATTCCATTTCTGACCATCTATTCTCTTACAGACTACACACCTGTACTTGTGGTTTCTAACACAACTAACCAGCCAGTTAGCCCCTTCCACTAAGGGGTCAGAACAATCAGTACAGAATCTAGTGTGTTTCATACCAGTTACTTCCTATCTTAGCTTCACCGTCCAAAGGACAATTCATATTTAATTCAATACCTGCATTGACCATAGCCCTTACAGCTAACTCACCAAAGCGTACTGCATCCTTCTCTATTACTTGAGTCTGGATTTCGTCATGGATATTACCTATTAACTTAAAGTCAAGGTTTTCTTTCTTAGCATCCTCATATAATAATACTAGGGCTTTCTTCATCACTATCGCCCCTGCTGACTGTAAGAGGTAATTAGGTGCTGAATGCTCGCTTTTGACTTTTATCTTTCTACCATCCAAACCCTTCAAGTAACCTCTATTAGATGCTTTCTTTACCTTAGTGATTAAGTTAGCTAACGAGGGTATATTATCGAATAAGGTAGTCTTTAGCTTCTTACCTGCTGAAGCAGAACCGTTAATTATCTCCCCCATCTTAGCATCACCAGCCCCATAGCACAGAGCATATATCATCGTTTTGGCCTGATCCCTAGTTTCTAAACCAGCCATGTTCTGATTATAGGTATGTATATCACCATCTAAGATCTGATTAGTGTAATCCTTATCGTTCATGTAGCTGGCAAGCATTCTCAATTCTAAACCAGAAGCGTCCATACCAACTAGCTTATAACCTTTAGGTACAATCCAGCACTCCCTACATTCCTTACCATAAGGACTATATCCAGCAGGAACTTGAGCTACGTTAGGACTACTGTGGCTCATACGGTTTGTCTGTGCGCCTATGGGGTTAACGTAACCGTGTACTCTACCATCCTCTTCCATTGAATCAATCCAACTAGATACCATACCTACACGCTTCTGTAGTAGGAGATAGTCTTTGATTAGGATGGCTTCTGGTATGTCTACCCCATCTAAGATCTTCTCGTCTACCATTGGCTTGCCTGTCTCAGTGAACTGCTGAGGCTTCCAACCATAGTGCATTAGGTATCGACCTATCTGCTGACGGCTACCTAAGTTAAAGATAGGATATTCAAACACACCATAGCTAAAGTTATCATCATAGTGATAGCCTTTATCCCTATGCTTCTGCATTATAGCTGCTTCAGTGCCATCCTTCTTCAGAGGGTTCTTAGGGTAGTTCTTCTCTACCCATACTGGTAGTGGTTGGAACCTCTCACGTACCTTAGCCTCTGCATCTAACATACTCTCTTTGAGTTCAGCTAATAACATGAATGCTTTCTTTTCGTCTAATAACCAACCATTACGTACCTGTTCAGAGATAATAGAATGTACGTCCATCTCTAGTTGTATTGATTCAGGAGAGAACCCCTTCGCTTCTACTAAGAGATGTTTATAGACTAATACGTTAACTGCTACATCATTGATACAGTATTCTAACATCTCGTCTGTATACTGAGAGAAGTCTGTGAAGTCTCCCTTTAAGTTACCTAACTTCTCACCCCATGCCTTGAGGGAATGACCACCCTCCCTTACTGGATTGAATAACCGAGACATCACTAAGGTATCCGTTAGCTTAATGCCTGTGAAGTCACAACCTAATAATCTCTCTAAGACAGGTACATCATACCCTAAGATGTTATGGCCTATAATCTCAGCAATACCATCAAGATTAAAGCTGTTAACTTCGTAAGGTGTATAGTGAGTAACCTCATTAGTGTCAATATCATGACATACAATACACCATAGCTTATCTGGAGTTAGGCCGTTAGCTTCAATGTCAAGTACTATTCTATTACTCATTTCTACCCCCTATGTCCATATTGTTCTACACCATTACCATGCCTAACTGAACACCCTAAAGGATCTTCGTCACAGTTTGGATATGAGTAGCACCCTATGTGTTCATCACAAGAACCATCATCCTCTTCTTCAACAGGGATAAGTTCTTCTGGAACAATAGGCACAGGCATCCAATGTGAGATTTTCCACACTTCAAACTCTTCGTTGCTGTAATGCAAAGCATCTACTTCACCGTTACCATCTACTATCAATACAAACTGGCCTTCATATGGTAGTTTATCACTAACATTAATCCAATTAGAAATCATAGGCTTCTGTCTCCTGTATGATAGGCGCTTGGCCTGCCTCTAGTCTACTAGTCTCACTGTTATAGTACAACCAACCGCCTGTGCCTGTATTACCTGTTCTACGGCACTTAACTAGCTGTATCTTAGTAGAGTTCCTAGCGTATTCATCTTCTGACATTTTATCACGCGACAGTAGGATTGTGTTGAATGCAATCTGGTTGATAGATCCAGAACCCTTCATATCGTACTCGTTTACATCATGTGCATCTTTAGCACTAGGCTTACGCATATGGCTAACTACGATGATACTAACTCCAGTTTCCTTAGCTAGCTTTAGGCATTTATCCATGAAGTCGTCAATAATACCATTGTCGTTAGAGGTCACGGCGGCCTGTAGTGGGTCTAAGATAAGAACATCACAGTCTAAACCTTTAACCATATAACGCATCTTAGAGAATAGTTCATCAGCCTCTAGAGCCCCTTGATGGTCTAAGATGTGTAGCTTGTCTGTATCTGCCAACTCTAGGTACTTCTTATGTAGCATATCATAATCACGGTCTGGCTGTGGTACGTTAGAGATGTTAGTACCAATATGTACTGATAATAGTTTCTCTATTGTCTCACTGACATCAGACTCTAAGAAGATACATCCAATACGCTTATTAGATTCCATGAGCATATCATACACTAGATTGTATACTACTGTAGTCTTACCTATCGAAGTTAATGCGCCTAACACTGTAATCTCTCCAGCAGCGATGCCACCATTCATCATGGCATTCAAGGAACCAAACGCTTTAGGTAGGGGAGTTACTTCCTCTGTACCTCTCTTGATGAATAAGTCCCAGTTATCAGCATCAGACAATGACACTACTCCAGCAGGTCTATGTGTCTTAGCAGACCACCAATTGTCTGTGAACTCTTTGACCTTACCTTTCATAAGCATATCAGAAGCATCCTTTAGGGGCATCTGCATTACTTTAACTTTGTTAGGTGAGAATAAACCTACTACATTCTTAGCTGCTTCTTTTCCTGCATCATCTTGGTCAAAGCATAGGATGACATTTTCATAAGTCTCTAAGAACTCAAGTGATTCCTTGATCCCCTTTACCGCACTACCAGCACCATTCTTTAGGCTGACTACAGGCCACTTACCGTGAAACATAGAACTAACCGCTAGAGCGTCTAATTCACCCTCTGTGACTGTAATGTAACGACCACCACGGCCATCAAATACATTCTGTCCGAATAAGCCAGCAGAGCCTAAGTCACCACTACAGAAGAACTGCTTGCCTTTAACCACACGGGTCTTTAGGGCTGTCTTATTACCTTCACCATCATAGAAGGGGTAGTAGTGCTTAGTGATAGCACCCTTAGCATCATACTCAACAGTAACACCAAACTTATCCATGATGTCTTGAGAGATCCTACGGTCTGCTAGAGCACCTCTAGTCCCTTTGATTAGGTCTGCTTGTGTGTATGTCTTATTAGTCATTGTAGGCTTTATCTCCCGTACATTGTTTATATTCGTATTCGTATAGTAACCACAACCTATAGAGTAACAAGATGAATGACCATCCTTATATAGGACTAGGTTATCTCTAGAGTTACACTTAGGGCAGGGCCCTTTGCTCTCTACTTCTGAGTTTTCTCTACTATACTCTCTAGCCATTGTGTGTGTTCCTCTCCAGTCATGTAGTGGGATAATACTATAATGATAGCGTCTAAGCAAAGTCTCTCTTTTATTTTCTCTTCTTCACTTAGATACCAATCACTACAGGTTTCATCTAAGGTAGTATAGTACCCTTTCAACTCTGCAACTACAATACTGCCTAATACTTCATCTTCAATTTCTAAGTTAGCCACCTGCCCCTCCTTTGTATATTCAAATGTATACTGTAGTGTACATTGTTTAGCTTATGAAACATTATTCAGTCAAGGCTGCCCAAGAAATTGGGAACAGTGGCTCGATAATCTCGGAAACGTGTCGAGAAAGTTCCTGAATTTCAACTTGTGCATGACTATCTGTACGCTGCTTAACCATACGAGCAAAGGCAGCCAGAGAACCAGTGATGTAGTAGCTGGTGTACATTGACTGAGGTAAGACCATACGTGCCATCTCAGGAGCCATACCATCATGCAGCATTGAATTGTACATACTCTGACACTTACTTAAATAGTTAGTGTAATGCCCATGCCAATATTCAGAATCCATTGGCTCACTACCGCTACCCTGCTTGACGCTACCCTCTGGCCGACTACGCCACACCTCTGGCATATAGAACTCAGGAGTACCATCAACATACCTACGACTCACCTCATTACGGGTGAATCCTACGATATGCTTGAACTCCTGTCGAGCTACAAAGATAGGCACTGTATAGCGCATGGTGATCTGAGGGTGACTAAAGGGAGTCCAGTGACCATGAGATGCTAGATACTTGATTAGCTTTTGATCACTGTAACTTACCTCTGTACTCTCTTTATCGAAGGATACACGCGCAGCGTTAACTACTGTTAGGTCGGAACCCATGTGATCTATTAGTTCAGCTTTCATCTTAGTCCTCCCAGACTGTACCGCGTTGATATAATTGAATAGCTGTGTTCAGGTCACAGTCAAAACCCTGCATGATACATTCTATGTGGTCTATGATATACATTCCAACAACCTCATACCTATTGATGTGATGTACCATACATTAGAATAATCATTTAGTGAATGGCTGTAGGTTGTAATCTGACCTTCGTAACAAGCCTCTGCGATAGCCTCTGCATTCTCCCTAGCGAAATCACTACGGGTCGTGAAAGGGGTCTGGTGGGCTGTCAGTACTACTAATTCTACGTTATCCATGTTGATTAAAGAACTCCATATAGTCACTATCTTTAGCTAAGTTACCCTGTAGGGTATCCATTACAACGCCATGTTGATTAGTCTTAACCAATACAGGAATACTACGGAACCCTAAGCCCATTAGAGAATCCCTGTGCTCCATCATATCGGTACTACGTGGCTCGTAGTCAGATAGACCTAACTTAAGTAAACGTCCCTTGAGTGCGATACATGCAGGGCAGGCTGCGCCAGTATATAGTTCAATCATTTGTATCCTTCCTTTAATCCTGATAGTGGTAAATTATAGCAATCACTCCTAAATATAAAACCATTAGAAGGGTCTATATCCCCTTTGTGTTTCTTGATTGCTTGGTTAAAGTATACCTCTTTAGGTAACATCCCTGCAAACCACAAAACTGAGTAGTCAGACTTAATACGATTGAAGGCATAATAGTCACACGCTTGACTTGTGTTGTAAGAACTGATAGAGCACTCATAATGAGAATGAGGTATCGACCTACATTGTTTAGACTTAACATCTACCGTCTTTCCATTAGGTAGTATTAGATCATAATCATAGGTGTTAGCCTGTTGCCATCCAAAGTGGTCGGCTAGGACTATCTCACCTAAGAAGCCTATGACGTTACCCTTGCCTCTAGTGATGGAGTTCCTAAGTACGCCCATCTCTTCTGACATCTCATTTGCTTTGGCTATCTGGGCCTCTGTAGGTACTATAGGGACTATTACCATTGTGTAGTTTTCCTGTCTTTAACCAATTAATGTGTTCTTCCAGTTTCTTATTCTGAAAGTGTAGGTGAGCTATTGTTTTTTCTAGCTCTAGTATTCTAGATTGTAAACCTTTACTCATTATTAGCTGTTACCTTTATTTTAAGTACAAAAAAGGAGCAGTTTTACATCAGTGCTCAGGATGTTGTCGGGTACTACCTACACTACCTTGCGGCGTGTCTTGCTATGTTGATAATGTATTAACTAGAAGTCTGTATCTTCATCTACATTATCAAACACTAAGGGAATATCACCTGTTCCCATCTCTAGTACCTTGACGCGGTTTGCGTAGGTTGCTAGACCATGTTGGGGGTGTTTATTACCTTGTTTCCATTGTACTCGTACTTTAGTACCTCGTGGTAGTTCCTCAGCCATCGCTAGAGGTTGACCACTATCGTCTAAAACATCAATGCTATAGCCAGACTTAAACTTACGTTGACCTACACCTTGATAGTCTTTGACATTAACGCCCATATCAGCTAGTTTGTTGGATTCTACTTCATCCATACATAGAGTGACATTATATCCTACATCTTGGCCCTGATACTGGTCCTCAGTCAATACATGACTAAATGCAATATAACCTTCTGTTACTGATAGACTCATACTTTATTACCTTTCGTTGATTATGCTTAATTATGCGTTATAACCTTATTGGTTATGTAACTATTATAGTATAGACCTACCCTTATGTGTAATACCTATTAGTTATAAAGATAGACCTAAAAGAGATAACCTCTCTCTAGGGTATAGCTCTGGCCTCCTAAGTGAAACTCCTTTAGTGTTATACTTAATGTTATTCTTTAAGTGTTAATACTAAGGAATGTTCCTAAGTGCCTAAGAAACTTTAGTGAGTTTAGCATACTTTAGTCCAAAAGTAAATACTCTACATCATCTAAGTCTACAAATAATCCTAACTGTTCCTCCAATGGGTTATGTTCTGAGGTTAGGTCTACATCTAAGGTAGTGCCAATAGATACCTTTAGGCACTTGTTACACAAAGTTACATTATCCAAATCGCTCAATAACTTATCACATGATTTACATCTCATGGTCTTTACTCCTTATCTTCTAAATCATTAATAGGTCGTCTATCTCTAGATCTGCTTTGATTGCTGTATCCCGTACTATATCTGCGGTATGGTAGTTAATGTAGTCTATCATTTCCTTACGGTTAGTTAGCTTCCATTTGGCCTCCCAGTAGGTCTGTTCTTGCTTGAGTTCCACTAAGTCATGTTTACTGGCTTTTATCTCTTCTAGGATATCCATTTTAAGCATCCTCTCTTTGATCTGTTGTTCTTCATCCCATCGTAGGAATGTTAGCTGATCTAGTAGTCCATCTCGGTCCTTCTCATTTATAATAATATAGCCATTATGGTCTAGGTAGTAGAGTATTAGATCCCCCGTTTCTTGGTTTACTTCTATCTCTAGGTTTAGTTTTTGTCTACTGTTAGTGTGATTGTTCATTAGCTTTATTCTCCTCATATAACTTATCTAGGTATTCATCTATAGGTAGTTGGTAATAATGTAGGATTGAGTATGCCGTCATTCCCTTCTCAGTCTCCATTATATCCTCAGTTAGTAGTTTAGCGTATTCTAATAGGTCTAGGCTAAATCCATACCTCTTTAGGTCGTTGCCTATATCTACCCTAGCGTAGGCCTCAACCTCACAAGGGTGTAGTAGGTAGTCAGCTCTAGAGGACTTTACAGGGTGCTCTATATCCATGTTAAGTTTATGCTGGTCCCTGTGTACCTGCTCATGGTAAATAGTCTTGTATGCCTCGTATTCTAGTTCTCTAGTCTGTGTTTTGGTTAGCTTACCCTCCAGACTACTGGCTAATAGGTATAGATAGACATCCCCTGTGTCTGTATCGTACTCACCACCAAAGGCAGCTTGGTTCTTACCTACTAGATTAGTCTGTTTGTATTCAACTAGGGCCTTACCTTCTAGCTCATAAGTCATTACTTCTAAGAATGTTTTAATCCTCATAATTTAATACTCCTTCTGACTCTTTAATAGTCTACGCCTAAAGCCCATCCTCTGATACCTCTTTAGGGCCTCTATATTGTCGTATGAGAGGCTTTTGGAGTCAATGTATCCTGCTACATACCAATAGAATGAATCTTCGTTAGATGGCTTGTGCAGAGCCTTAAACTCTTCTGTCTTTAATATAGTCATAGGCTAAACCCCAATAATAAACCAGACAATAGGCCAGCCCATAAGACTAGACCACACAACACTAGATAGAGTAGCTCATAGTCAAGTGATTTTATCAGTTTCTTTAACTTTCTAATCATCATAATTCTATTACTCCAGTTACGTACTTATAGAGGCCATTAGTCTTGGCAACAATATACTTATTGGGTGCTACCTGTACACCAAATAGACCACCTGTTTTAGACTTATATATCTCAGCCTCTTCTATACCTAATCCCCTCAGCTTTAGACCTAATATACATATTGCATTAGATAGATGACTATCACACATCCCGACTGTTAAGGTAGCGTATGGGTTCCATTTGCTAGGCGTCTTTAGGTTACAGGGGTTATGTTCAGGAGCACCACCCCACGAAGGGTAAACATTTGTCTGGTATACGTTAGCATTACTCATGCTAAATGCCCCCTCTATAGTCTGTTAGTGCGTGGTCCAGTTCATCTGCTAGTGCCTCTACTAGAGCCAGTGAGCCATCTCTATAATCTACCTCATACCAATACACACCACCACCCCCATTAGTTATGATCTTAATATATGATTTATCATCCTGAGTAACTACTAAATTACCCGTCAACTGTTCCATTGCTTCTACTATTTTAATGCTCATAATTCCACCTTATTATCTCTTAATATCCATGCCTCTAACCATACGCCGCCCCTATTGCTTAACGCCTTAAGGAACAGGTATCGTTTGTTGTTGTGGTCAAACTCACGCCAATTATAGGGCGTTTCTGTTAGCCTCTTAAACGTCTCTAGCTCCTGCCTGTACTCTTGTATTGTATCGTTTAACATCATTTTAGAATACCTCTTTAGTTTTGATTATCATTGCTGATTTAAACTTTTTAGCCTTTTGGCCGTGTACTGTAATGGCTACGTTAGCGGTATATCCGTCACAGATCCCACAGTCTTTGCAAGTCATGTTTTGAGTATCCGCTAGGCACTCTATTTCGCCCTTAAGTAGGCCGTCTTGTGGGTATTTAACCCTAAAGGTCTTGCCACCTAGCTTCTGTGCTTTCATAGCAGCTTTAGGCGTATCCGCACTAACCTGTAATAGATTTAAGTATCTATCGTCGAAGCCCTTATGTGCTAATTGGTGAGTGTATCCAGTGTGACTACCGAAGTTAGAGGATAACTCTTCTACTAATTCATAAGGTAATGCTGCAGGATCACCGTATGCGCCTAGTCTAATGCTGGATTGACGATTAAAGGCCGGCATACCTACTGTATAATTGCCCTTGTGGTAAGACTTCCAGACCTGCAGGGGCGCTTGGAATACTGTCACATAACAAGCCCCGCCATTGTAGTGACGCTGAGGGCAATTACCGCATACACTATAATCATTGCCCGACTTAGTGGCCTTGTGTGGCGCTTCGTCGTGCGGCAATATCCATAGTTGGGCCATATCGCCTGTCTTGGCGTTGGTAGTTTTCATAGTCAGAACTGCAATAATGTGCTGGCTAGGGTCTAAGGCGCTAGGGCCCTTGTATATAACGTATCCGCTTGGCTTTTTCATACTGTACGCTCCATAAAATCAGTTGCAGCCGCCTGTATATCATTGCCAAAGTAATGCCCACCATTAAAGCTGCCAAACACGTAGATCCATGTTACGTACTCACCACGATCAGTCTTTGCCAGTACTACGTCTAACTGCCTAGATTGTGTGGGCTTAGCCTCAAGGATAGTTATGCCCTTACGCGCAGCAGTGGCGTGCATCTGGCCTGAATCGAACATCTGATTAAATACTTGCATAGTAAACCCCATGGCCCTGTGGGCCTGTTTGCGTTGTTGTTGGGTTAAGTATAAAGATATCTAGAAATCAGACAATACCTAAATGCGACCACTATGGGTCTATATGCGACATATGCGACATAGCCCCTTAGCATAAAGAGGAACAGGCGCGAGTAACACAGACAATAATATTATACTTATCTCAATGCGACCCAACCATACCTATATGCGCCAATGTATTACCATTCACCCAATGTATACCAGTGTATTCCCATTTAGTCTCTAGAATACCTGAGAGCCACTCTCATAGCTTCTCTCTTCTGTCAACTCCAGCACTCACTGGTCTACTTGTGACTATCATGGGCCACTTAGTCACACTCTGACTGCATGGTCACGCCTAGACTCACGGGTCAACCTGTGACTGCTGAGAGCTTTTGGGTCATTTCGTGACTGATGGGTCATGGGGGGGGCCCCCTAAGTGTGTCTAGCAATAAATGTATATAGGCTCATAGACACAAGAGAAGGAATATTGGGGGTATACAGGAGAGGAATGAGGAATACAAAAGTATACAATATATGAATGTTTAATAGACCGTAAGTAGGATTTGGGGGAAGGGGAGGAGGTAAGGGGAATAAGAGTAGATAAGGGTTGACTTCTGTCTCTAAATATGTTATAATAGATACTATTGTGTACTTAGGTAGTTTAGAGTAATACCTTTAGATTAAACAATAAGAATAACACTTAATCTACTCTTTATTACCTCCTAAGTATCAGACGGGTAGAGCTGACTCACTAAAGTGATAAAACGCAACTAGATAGCTTTGCTATCACTACCTAAGAACTAAATGTTAGTCTATATAAACTAATTATTGGTCTATACCTAATACAATTTAATAGAATCCCCACCCCAGTGTGGCCAAGAGTCTAGAGAAACAATGTCAGCAGATACAATACCAAAGAAGAAGAAGACCAAACACAAAGGTAGTCCCCTACTATACAAAGGAATGCCTCCCCTGAATCCAAAGGGAAGACCTAAAGGAAGTGTAGGTAAATATACACAACTCTCCAGAGAATTAATGTCTGAGAGAGGGCCTGAGATAGTAGAGAAGGTAATCTCCTTAGCTATGGAGGGTGATACTACTTGCTTGAAGATGTGCTTAGACCGTATCCTACCACCTAAACGTGATGTAGAGATTAAGCATGAGGGTGGTCAGTCTATCAATATCGTAGTAGAGCAGATAGGCACACAAGCCCAAGAGGCCATTACAGATGTAGGTGGTCAGATCATAGAGCATAACTTAGGGGAGTCTGTAAAGGCTGCTACTAAGGCTAATGACGCTGCCTATGATGCCATTAGTGTGTCTGTATTAGAAGAAGAAGAAGAAGACCAGTGAGCAACATACAGGTAAAACTACATCCTGCTCAGATGGAGATCTTCAATAGTCCAGCACGATTTAAAGTAGCAGCTTGTGGTAGACGATTCGGTAAGTCTTACTTAGCTGCATGGATACTCCTAATCAAAGGCTTACAGTCTACCGATAAGGATATCTTCTATATTGCTCCTACCTTCCAGCAAGCTAAAGATATCTTGTGGGGTCTACTAAAGGATTTAGGTAGGGATGTAATTAAGTCTACCCATGAGAATACGGCTACTATAACCCTAATCAATGATCGTAAGATCTACTTAAAGGGTTCAGACAGACCAGATACCTTACGTGGTGTAGGTCTGAAATACGTAGTAATGGATGAATATGCTTTTATGAAGCCCTCTGTCTTTGAACAGATCATCCGACCTACCCTAGCTGACGTTAAAGGTGAAGCCTTATTTATAGGTACACCAGAAGGGCGTAACCACTTCTATGATCTATATATGGCAGCAGGGAAGGACGAGGAATGGGAAGCATTCAGTTTTAACTCTACTGATAACCCACTGATAGACCCTAAAGAGATTGAAGTTGCCAGAAGGTCAATGTCCTCACAAGCATTCAGACAAGAGTTTGAAGCGTCCTTTGAATCCTTCTCAGGTGGTATCTTCGAAGAAGAGTGGTTCCAACTTAGTCCTGAACCTGATTATGGTCATTATGTTATTGCTGTTGACCCTGCGGGTTTTGAGCAATCAGCTAAGGATAGGGGTAATAAAGGCTCTAAACTGGATGAAACAGCCATCGCCATAGTTAAGATCTCAGGTGATCAGTGGTGGGTAAAGGATATCCTACACGGTAGATGGAATATTAAGAAGACAGCAGAGAATATACTCGGTTCTGCTGTAGATCACGAAGCGTCTACTGTAGGTATTGAAGCAGGGGCCTTGAAGAACGCTATCATGCCCTACTTAGAGGATGAGATGCGTATACAGGGTCGTTGGGTCGTTATCTCAGATGTAACTCACGGTGGTAAGAAGAAGACAGACCGTATCACTTGGTCCCTACAGGGGCGTCTAGAACACGGTAAGATCAAGTTTAATGAGAAGAGGGACTGGAGACACTTTGAGGATCAGATGATGTCTTTCCCTAGTCCACAAGTACATGACGACCTACTAGATGCTCTGGCTTATATAGATCAAGTATCAGTAGCCGATTTCACCAACTCCTTCGATGTGGAAGAGTGGGAACCTCAAGACATAGAAGCAGGATATTAATACATTATGGCATTCGATACAGCACAAGATGAGTTTAGTGGTTTAGCTTCATGGCTCTCAGAACGACTAGAGTCATGGAAAGCACACCGTGATCAGAACTACCAAAAGAAGTGGGATGAATACTATCGCCTATGGCGTGGTATCTGGGCTGAATCAGATAAACTACGTGAGTCTGAGTCTTCCCGTTTAATCTCCCCTGCCCTACAACAGGCAGTAGAAGCCACAGTATCAGAACTAGAGGAAGCTACCTTTGGTCGTGATAAGTGGTTCGATATCCGTGATGATATCTTAGATGAAGATCCATCAGATGTAGCTTACTTACGTAATGTCCTACAAGAAGACCTAGAGCGTGATGGGGCCAAACCTGCTATCTGTGAGGTTTTCCTTAATGGTGCTATCTACGGTACGGGTATCGCTAAGATCCTCGTAGAAGAGACTACAGACCGTGTACCAGTAGAGAAACCAGTAGAAGGTACTCTAACTTCAGCTCGTGAGATCGTAGAAGTAGCACGTATGGCAGTTCCACTAGAGGCTGTCTCCCCTAAAGAATTTATAATTGATCCTGCTGCCTTGTCCATAGACACAGCGTTAGGTGTAGCGCAGGAGGTTATTAAACCCCGCTACCACGTTGTTATGGGCATTGAAGCAGGTACTTATCGTGATGTTGCATTAGGTGCAACGAGTATCGGAGTTCACGACTTCGGGTTTGATCCAGAGAATAATCACAATGGTGGATCAGAGGATGATCGAGTCAAGATCACTGAGTATTGGGGTCTAGTGCCTAAACGCTATCTAGTTAAAGACGCTACCTCAGGTACTGAGTTTGATTATGATACAGATGAGTTAGTAGAGGCTGTAGTTACATTAGCCAATGACTCGATTGTCCTCAGGGCAGAAGCGAATCCTTACTTGATGAAGGATCGTCCTTTCATTGCATATCAACATGATCGTGTACCTAATAAGTTCTGGGGTCGTGGTGTATGTGAGAAGGGATATAACCCTCAGAAAGCCCTAGATGCAGAGCTACGTGGTCGTATTGATGCCCTAGCATTGACTACACACCCTATGATGGCTATGGATGCTACACGTATCCCTCGTGGTACTAAGCTAGAAGTTAAGGCTGGTAAGACTATCCTGACTAACGGCGACCCACGTACTGTAATCCAACCGTTTAACTTCGGTAATCTACAGGCGCATACCTTCCAAGAGTCTGCTGAACTAGAGCGTATGATCCAAATGGCAACAGGTGCTATGGATTCAGCGACTAGCCCACAGGCCAATGCACGTAATGGTACTGCTTCTGGGATGTCTATGCTTCAGGCAGCTTCTATTAAGCGTCAGAAGCGTACCCTAGCCAACTTCCAGTCTGACTTTATGATCCCCTTCATCGAGAAAGCTGTATGGCGTAAGATGCAGTTCGATGATGAGCGTTATCCTGTACTAGACTATAAGTTTGTACCTTATTCTACTATGGGTATCATGGCTAAAGAGCTAGAGATGACACAGACTATTCAGTTAATGTCTATGTTACCCCCTGAATCACAAGCATTTAACCTCTTATTGATGTCTGTATTCGAAAATAGTAGCTTAAATAACCGTGAGCAAATGATGCAAGCAGTTCAGCAGATGATGCAGCCTAACCCACAAGAACAAGAGATGCAGCAACAGGCTATGCAGCTAGAGATGCAGGGTAAACAGGCAGATGTACAGCTTACAGGTGCTAAAGTACAAGAGACACTAGCAGATGCCTATAAGAAGCAAGCTGAAGCAGCCTCTAAAGTACCTAACGAGACTGATGCAATGGATCGTATCTTAGATCTACAGAAGAAAGCAGTAGATTTACAGAAGAAATCAGCAGAAGTCACTAATATTGAAGCAGAGACATTGCGGAATATCCCAGAGATGTCTCACTTACAGTCTGAAACAATGCTTAACCTAGCCAATGCACGTAGGGCTATGGAGAAGTAAGAGATGAAGACTGATAAAGAGTTCTTTGATAGTCGATATAGGTTATTTGAGGTAGATGGCTGGAAGGATTTAGTTGAAGAACTAACCCTGATGGCTGAATCCTTAGATAATGTATCAGCTATTGATGATGAGAAGTCCCTCTACTTAGTTAAAGGGCAATTGTCTATCCTCAACATGGTCATTACATTAGAGGAACAGACTAAACTAACCGATACGGACAACTCATAATAAGAGCCTGTGTCATTTTTATTAACTCCACAATCTATTTAAGTATAGACGGAGAATACCACTATGGTAAATAGCATTATAGTTGACCCAGAAATGGAAACTTTAGAATCAGTAGAAGATACCACCTCCGATATGGGTACAGGTGCTATCGAAACTACAGAAGAAGAACAAACACAATCAGAGTATGAATTACCTAGTAAGTTTCAAGGTAAATCAGTCGAAGATATCGTAAACTCTTACTCAGAACTCGAAAAGGAGTTAGGACGTAAGGGGCAAGAGATCGGAGAACTACGTAAACTATCTGATGAGTTCCTAAAGACCCAGATTCAGGCAAATCAACAGAACGTCCAAGAACAAGAGGAAGAGACTGATTTCTTTGAAGACCCTCAAGCGGCAATCAGACGAGAGATTGAGAATCACCCTAAGTTTAAGGAAGCTGAAAAACAAACTCAACAGCGACAGCAAGAAGCTACCGTTCAGAGTTTAAATCAGCAACATCCAGATGCTCAACAGGTTGTAGAATCTAAAGAGTTTCAGGAGTGGGTTAGCCAGAGTAAAATCCGTGTACGTCTATTTGAGGAAGCAAATGCCTATGATCTAGATGCTGCTAATGAACTACTCAGTAATTGGAAAGAGCGTAAGCTCATCTCTAATACACGAGAAGAACAGAGCAACCAAAAAGAATCTAAAGCAAAAGCACTTAAATCAGGCAAAGCGGAGAGTAGGTCATCTGGAGAGTCCATTGGAGGTAAGAAGATTTACCGTAGATCTGACCTCATTCGTTTAAAACAAACTGACCCTATGCGATATGATGCACTGGCAGATGAAATCTACCAAGCCTACGCAGAAGGTCGAGTCAAATAAGATTACATATTAGGAGTTAATCAAAATGGCATTAGGAACTAACCACAATACGACCACAACTGCTGCGAAGTTTATTCCAGAGATTTGGTCTGACGAAGTAATCGCTGGCTACAAGAAGAACCTTGTACTAGCTAATCTAGTAACAAACATGAAGCACATGGGCAAGAAGGGTGATTCCATCCATATTCCTGCTCCTGCTCGTGGCGCTGCTAACGCTAAAGCTGCAAGCACTCAAGTAACTTTGAATGCACCTTCACACAGTGAAGTAATTGTAACTATCGACAAGCACTATGAGTATTCAACTTTGATTGAAGATATCGCTGAAGTACAGGCTCTATCCTCTATGCGTAAGTTCTATACTGAAGATGCTGGTTATGCGTTAGCCACTCAAGTTGATTCTGACCTATTTGGTCTAGTGTCTGCTTTGAATGGTGGCACTCAGTTAGGTGGTGATGGTGGCGGTTCTTCTGCCGATATCACTGATGCAGGTATCCGTAAGTTCATCCTTACTCTAGATAACAACGATGTTCCTATGGACAATCGTGCTTTGGTTATCCCACCTGTAGCTGCTAATGACCTATTGGGCATTAACCGCTTCACTGAACAGCAGTACATCGGTAACGGTGATGCTATCAAGACTGGTAAGATTGGTCAGATTTACGGTGTAGACGTATTCGTCTCTAGTAACTGCCCTACTTCAGGTTCTAATCGTGTAGGCGTTATGCTACATAAAGATGCACTTGTGTTGGCTGAACAAATGGGTGTACGCTCACAGACTCAGTATCAACAGCAATACTTAGGTGACTTGTTCACCGCTGACACCATCTACGGTGTTAAAGAGTTGCGTGATAACGCTGGTGTAAGCATCTTAGTACCTTCTACCTAGACTTAACTAGGTAGCATATAAAGCCCCTAAGTGAATAGGGGCTTTTACTCTCCTCCTTCAATAACTGGAAATTATATGCCCATCTACTCTTATAAGTGTGAACAAGAACACGTAACAGATCACTTATGTCCTATGCTTGATCGTAATAAAGCGAAACAATGTAAAGTATGTAGAGCCGATGCGCATCTAATTATCGTCCCTGTTAAAGTAGCCCTAGATCCTACAGACCCAGCCTTCGCTGGTACATGGATGTCTTGGGAACGTAAGAGGGCAAAGCAGATGAAACAAGAGCAGAAAATACAAGCTAAACGAGAGGGTTAGTAATACTATGTTCGGATTACCCTTAGAAGCCATCACTATGATTCTAAGCGTCTTAGGAGGCGCTGTGATGAAGATGTGGTCACAGTCACAGCAGGATAAGGCTGAACAACAGAAACAGCTCATGAGCCAATTCTCGGCCTCAGAGGATAGTATACAGAATGCAAGGCTACATCAGAATCCAAATGCTCAGTGGATCAGGAGATTCCTCGTTGTGTCTTTCATGGGGATGGCGGGATTCATCCTTCTTGCTCCAGTGTTGGGATTTAATACTGTAGTTCCTGTAGAAGTAACTGAAGGATTTAAGTTCTTATTCTTAGACTTCACTAATACAGCTACAGAATGGGTATCCTTAGAAGGAATGGTTACTCCTGAATGGCTACCCCATGCAATCATGGCTGTAGTAGGAATGTACTTCGGTCAGTCAATCGTATCTCGGAGATAATACAGAAATGGGAATAGATAGAAGTCAAGGTACAGTAGTCTCTACCAATCCGTTACAACTAGACAGCACTGACTATGATGCTACAGTAAGGGGTCCTCAAGGTCCTCAAGGCCCTGCTGGACATATCGCTGAAGGAGACATCTCTCTCAATGACAGTAGTTACGGTAAATTGAAGATCGGTAATGATGATGACCTACAGATTTATCATGATGGGGCTAACAACATAGGTCACTTCACTTACTCTGAAAACGATAGAATCAGCGTAGATGGCGATGAGGTCAAAATCTATCATCGTGAGATGACCGATACTGACGGAAATGCTAATGGATATGGCTCAGTTTTCATCAGTGATTCAGACAGCACTGGCATGGGTGCGGCAGTTGTAGATACGATAGGTGCTGGTCTAGAATATTCAACAAAGTACAGCACGTTGTGGTGTTACAACGGTTACTTTGGAGGACAGTTGAGTTATGGCACGTTGTCTCAGATTTCCGACGAGCGTCTTAAATCAGACATACAGCCTATCACATCAGCGTTAGATACCATCACGCAGATACAGGGCATCACGTACACTAGAGATGGTAAACCTATGGCTGGTGTGACTGCTCAACAGCTTGAGACTGTGCTGCCTAATTTAGTACACACCAACGACCCTGATGGCGATTGCCATAAATGCCCTGAAGATGCTGAGGGTAACGAAATTCATGACTACAAGACTGTAGAGTACATGCCTCTGATCAGTTATCTAGTAGAAGCATTGAAAGAGCTGACAGAAAAAGTTGAGGCTCTAGAGGCTAAATAGAAGGAACAACAGATGGCTAACGTACTAGATTTAGAGCTGGAGAACATAAGGAATAAGATTCTCCAGATGTATACTGATTTACTGACTAAAGCATTCTCAGTAGAGAACCCTTCTGCTTCTCCAGAAGAATTAGAAGAGTTCTTAGCGATGAACTCATTAGGAGAAATCTCTTCTCAGGAAGATGACCTGACAGACCTACTAGATGATCTATCTCCTGTCTCTGAGATGCCTTACGAAGAACCTAAAGAACACCGAGGTCCTACTAAACAATCAGAGAAGCATGAGAGAGGGGACATCCCCGATACAACTCCTGTACCTATACCAGAAGGGATGTTCAGAAAAGCATCTCAAAAACAAGAAGATGTGCCTAACACACGGAAGGTGGAAGACCCTACAGGTCCTCAGAAACGGTCTGCTATACATGAACGACAGAACGTGTTCGACAGAAAGACAGTGAAACAACTACTGGATAAAGAACGCCAACGACTGTTACGCGTAGTAGAGAAACGAAACAAAGAATTTGGAGTGGTACTATAATTATGGCTAGACGCTCAAGACCTCCGATGTATAGGGGCAAATCACTAGCTGGTAAACGACCTACTAATGGACGTAAGAACTGGCAGAAACAGAAGCTCGCTACGGTATTACATTTCCGTAGGCAGCCAGAAGAAGAAGTAGCTCTTATTGAAGCTAACGCACAACACACATATGTAATTGAAGCCTTGACTGAATCAGGTGCTTTCTTCTTAACTGAGGCTGGTGAACAGCTCTTATTTACTCCTTAAAGGAAATATAAAACATGGCAACTAAAAAAATATCAGAACTAAGTGCCTTAACTACCCCTGATGGTAGTGAGGAATTAGTTGTAAACGATAGTGGTACGACTAAGAAAATAGCAATCGAGGACTTGTTTGCTGGCGATAACGTCAAGGCTAAGTTTGGTGCGTCTGATGATCTAGTTATCCACCACGACACCTCAAATGGTTCTACTATTGAGCATAGTGGCGCATTAGACTTGCTAATCAAAAGTGATAGTGATATCACCCTTATGGATGGCTCACAAACCTATATGACCGCCTCGTCAAGTACAGGTGGTGTTCACTTAAACCATATACTTGGTGGTATGTCTACATCAGAAAAACTGAAAACGACATCCACAGGCGTAGACGTTACAGGTACGGTGACTAGTGATGGGCTTGTTGTAGATTCCACTAGTCCTACTCTTATTCTGAAAGACTCAGACGGAGCAGGAACCACAGCAAGTGGCTCTATTAAGTTTAATGACAGTGATAATTCAACGTCAGCGAAGATAGGTTATCTAAGCTCTAGTAATTCAGACTTTGATATATTCCAAGCTGAGAATGCTACCATCACTATGTGGACTAACAGCACACAAAGTCTTACAGTAGGAGGTAATGGTGATGTTAGATTCTTTGATACAGCAGGTAGTGCCACCAAATTCCTTTGGGACTCTAGTGCGCAAGAGACTACTGTTACTGCATTAAACAACACCGCCACAACATACCCATTAAAGATTAAAAACTCGGCTGGATCATTAACTACTGGTTATGGTGCTTATGGCATGGCTATGCCTGCTGGTTCTGCATATACGATGGACATTAATGGTGATCTGATTATTGATGCGGTTAACGTGGGCATTGGTACTAGCTCGCCAACTGCTAAGTTAGATGTAGTTGGCTCACCCAGCATTACGACATTCACGGGCGCTACTGAGTTAGGCATTGTTGTTAAAGGTTCAACAGGTGCAACTGATTACAGTGGTATGGATTTTAAAGGCAACTCGCAAGCTAACCCTATTGCAAGAATAGGCGCCCTCACAACAGGCATGGGCAGCTATCTTTCTTTTGGAACGTCAAACTCCTACGCCAGTGGCATTACAAATACTGCTATGACGATAGACTATACCGGCAACGTGTTGGTGGGGACAACTACCAGCCCTTCATCTACTCAGGGAGGGCTGGAAATAGCTACTAACGCTTTGGGTGGAGGCTCTACACAATTACATAACAGTTGTGGTACATACACGACTACATATAATCATCTTGTATTGTATAACGGAAATGGAATAGTTGGTAGTATATCTACAAACGGCTCCACCACATCCTACAACACATCCTCAGACTACCGCCTCAAAGAAGCTGACGTACCAATGACAGGTGCTACAGAGCGAGTCAAAGCACTACGCCCTATCAACTTCGCATGGAAGGCTGATGGCTCACGAGTCGATGGATTCTTTGCACATGAGCTAGCAGAGGTAGTACCAGAAGCAGCCACAGGCACTAAAGATGCCATGATGGATGAAGAGTATGAAGTAACTGCCGCTACGGGTGATGTGTTTACCGCAGGCGTTGCAGAAGTTACTACTGAATCACAAGTCATGGAAACAGTTGAGACAGGTTCCTACGTTAACCTAGCTGGTGAGACTATTGTTGAAACCACAGAGCAAGGCGTAACTACTGAGCTAATCGAGACTGTTGTACAACGTCAAGATATTGATGGTGTATCCACTGAGGTTGAGGTTCAGGTGACTACTCAAGTTCCAACTATGGAAACTGTAATCACTACAGAAGCAGTAGCCGAAGTTATCCACAGCGCAGCCGTTGAGCAGCCTGAGACACTAGAGGAAGGTCAGCAATGGCGTGAGACTACAGCAGCAGTTATGGGTACTCGTAGTGTTCCTGATATGCAAGGCATAGACCAAGCGAAACTTGTGCCACTACTTACAGCAACCATTCAGGAGTTAATAGCTCGCATTGAAGTATTAGAAGCCTAAATGTGGTCAGACGTAAC